>MDTE01070490.1_pt1 | contig 66849 bp, 62 predicted proteins | sample 811231 | NCBI WGS metagenome assembly MDTE01 (sample SAMN05326651, study PRJNA326480) | marine metagenome | isolation source: seawater | place: Indian Ocean: Red Sea | collected 2010
CCCCAGAACATTAATGGAGTAAAGGCAACCAGAGTAGTAGCAGTTGAGGTAACGACTGGCCAAAACATTCTACTGACTGCACTGGTATAAGCATTGATTCTATCCATTCCTTCAGCCATTTTTCTGTCAGCATATTCTGTAACAACAATAGATCCGTCAATTGTCATGCCCATTGAAATAAGCATTCCAAACATAACCATGAAGTTAAATTCTTTACCTAATATATACATAATCATTAATGCAAAAAGGTAACTAAATGGAATAGCCATTCCGACCAACATAGAAGTCCTGAAACCCAAGGCTGCAAGTACTACTATCATTACAATAACAACAGCAGTTAAAACGTTTCCTTCAGTTTCTGAAATCATATCCAGAGCCCAATCAGCATTATCTCTTGAGTAGACTACTTCAACTCCAGGAGGAAAGAATTTTTGCTCTTTAGCAACTAAGTCTTTAATCTTTTTGTTAGTGTCAATTACGTTGGTACCACTTCTTTTCTTTATATCAATAGAAACTGCTGGCTTACCATTAACTCTTGAGTAACCACTTCTATCTTTGAAAGTTCGTCTTATCTCTGCAACATCTGTTAGCGTTACAACAGAATTTCCTGATACTTTTATAGGTAAATTATTTATATCTTCTAAACTATCAAAAACGCTTGGGACATTAACTTGGAATCTTCCCTTGCCTGTATCTTGTGAACCAGCAGGTATAACTCTATTAGCATTTGAAATAGCTGAATAGAGTTCGCTCATTGAGATCCCATAAGATTCAAGATCAGATTTTCGAACTATAGCTTCTAAAACCTCTTCAGGAACTCCTTGAAGATCAGCTTCAAGTACCTCAGGAATAGTTTCAATTTCATCTTGCAGGCCTTCAGCAAGCCTTCTTAATACTCTTTCGGAAACAGAATCGCTAATGAGACCTACAGTTAGAATAGGTTCATCTTTGGTAGAAAATTCTAGAACACTTGGTTCTCTAGTATCAGCTGGAAGTAAGGGTCTAATTTCATCAACCTTTACTCTGACGTCATAGAGGGCTTTATCCATATCCCAGTCTTGATCAAATAAAACAGTTAAAAATGCATATCCCGTAGTAGCTGTAGCTCTAACTTCCTCAACTCCTTCTATTGTTCTCAATCCAGTTTCAAGTGGTTTAGCAAGAAGTCTTTCTGAATCTTGGGGGGAAACACCCTCGTAAACCACTGAAACTCCGACCCCAGGGAATTGAACGTCTGGTTCAGTAGCTTTTGGCAAGCTCCCTAAGGCATATATGCCCCATAAACTGAGTAATATGAATACACTTACTGAGGCTTTATTCTTGTTTATGGCTGCTAGGACAATATTTTTCATGCTTCTGGAGATTCTGAAATTTCCTTGACATTTACGGTCTGTCCTTGGAAAACATATTCCTGGCCGATAGTAATAATTCTGATATTTTCCGAAAGACCCGTTACCCAAATACCATCCATACTATCTTCCAAAATTTCTATTTCCTTGAAATCTACTTGATTATCTTGGTTCACAGTTCTAATACCCAACTCACCGTCTTCTCCTAGCATTAAGATGGAAGGGGAAATTCTATGAGCAAGGATACTATCTCCTTCAATCTCTATTTGAGCAGAAACGCCGTCTCTTATTGACCTGTCTGAATTTTCCACTTCTATTTCTACTCTAAAAGTCCTAGTTCCTTTATTTGCAGAAGTGCTTACAAAGGAAACAAGACCTTCTATTTTCTTACCTGAAATTAAGTGAGCACTTGCTTTTGCGCCTACATTAACAAAGTTGATCTCTTTTTCGGAGACTTCAGCAATTAATCTCATAGGATCCGGATCTATTATCGTTGCACAAACAGCTCCAGTATTAAGATAATCTCCTTCTTTTACAGCAAAGGTTTCTAAGTAACCGTCAAAAGGCGCATTGACTTTAGGATAAGCTGTTCTACTTGCGTTATAAAGCTGACATATTAATTGATCCTTTTTTACAAATTGACCTTGCTTTACTGGTCTAGATACAACAGTTCCACTCGCTTCTGCTCTTATTTTTATTAATTTATCAGCTTCAGTAGTTCCACTCACTTTTATTTTCTTCGCCTTTTGTCTAGCGTTACTATTCAGAACAGTTACTGAAGAAATTGTTTCAAGTTTTGCTTTACTTTTAACTTCGAAGTCTTTGTTTGAGAGCAAGCCAGAGAGCATCCATATAAAAGCAAGAACGAGAGTTAAAAAAGATGTTATATAAGTTTGTCTAATTTTCATAGATTTATTAGGTGTTATACCTAACTATAACACTAAAATAGTTTCAATAAAACTATAATCTATGCTTTTCTTTTAATTCTTGAAGCCTTAAATGGATTTTTTCCTTTGAAGACCTATTTTTTGCTGAAGAAGCATCTTGACTGGGTTTAATTTCCCAGCTTGATTCTATTCTTTTTTCAACTTCTTTTATTGTTTCTTTAGGTCCAAACTTTTCTTGTCTTTGCCATTGATATTTCACATGCTGAATAAATTTACTGTTCCAGGAATTATGAGACTGTCCAGTTTCTTTCCAATAAAGGATAAACTCATATATCTGAGAATCAGCAAATTTCTTACTTATGCCCGTTAATTCTAAGACTTGATAGAAGTCTTCACTAGGCCTCCAACTTTCCTTAATGGGGTGTGGAGATTCAGTATTTTCTATAAGATGCTGATTTTTAGCCCATTGTCTTCTTACTTGAGAAATAAACTTGGTGTTCCATGAATCGGAAATCTCTCCTTTATCACTCCAATAAAGAATAAATTCAGGAATTTCATTTTTTATAAACTCTTTGTCAATTCCAGAATTAGTTAGTATCTCCATAGCATCATCATCTGGTTTCCAGGATTGGTCTAATGGTTTCCTTCTAGATTCTTTAAAATCAGAGATTTCTTGTTTTCTCCATTGCTTAATAACAAATCTAAGGAACTTAATTCCCCAAGAATGACTTGAGTCATTTTTTTCTTTATGAAGAAGTAAAAAGTCTTTCACTTGAGAAAGGACAAAGGCTCTCGGAATGCCGTATTCTCCTGATTGCTCTATAAGAGTTTCTTCGGGTTTCCAGTTTTTTTCTATAAAAGATTCACTTCTCTCTTCAGAATAAGGTTGTACTTTGGCATCAAGCTTCTCTTTTTTTAAACTAATAAGATAAACTTTCTTTACTCCCTCATCGAAGTTAATTAAGCCTTTCAATTGAAGTTTCTTTAATAAGGTCTTAATTTTTTTTTCTTCCCAAAAGTTAAGTCGTTCTAAGACATCTTCAAAGGAAACAAAGTCTTCGTTTGAGGGTTTAAGTGTATTAGTTAAGGCATACAAAAGAATAGCTTCAGATATCCCTAAAGTCTTTGCTGCATCTTTAGAAAAGGAAATTAAATTATCTGACATAACAATCTTTTTTGGATAAACGAGATTAGTTTATCTTGTAGTTATAAACAAGAGATGGTTTTATTTTTTTCTTCTTTTTGAAACTGCTACAGCTAGCAATTCAAGGCAGTCTTCAGTATCTTCCCAGCTTATACATGCATCAGTGATGCTTTGGCCATATACTAAATCTTCTTTTTTCTTTATAGGTTGATTCCCTTCAATCAAATTGCTTTCTATCATGACTCCTGTAATTCTTTTCTCACCAGAAGATAATTGAGAGCATATATTTTTACAAACTTCTAATTGTTTTTTATGAATCTTAGAACTATTCCCATGACTCATATCTATCATTATCGATTGAGTAAGGTCAGATTCTGATAGAATTTTTGAAGTTTCTTCAATATGTTTTGGGCTATAGTTAGGTTCCTTGCCTCCCCTCAATATAATGTGGCAATCTTTGTTACCTGAAGAAGAAAAAATAGCTGATCTTCCCTGTTTTGTAACCGATAAAAAAATATGTGAATTTCCTGCTGATTTAAGAGCATCTACAGCAACTTTAATTCCTCCTTCAGTGGTGTTTTTAAATCCTACAGGGCAAGATAAACCAGATGCTAATTCTCTATGCACTTGGCTTTCTGTTGTTCTAGCACCTATAGCGCCCCACGAAACTAAATCAGCTACATATTGAGGAGTTATGACATCTAAAAATTCGGTTCCAGCACAAACACCTAAATCATTTATTTCCCTTAATAATTTTCTTGCTAAGGAAACACCTTTATCTACATTGAAGGAGTTATCCAAATCTGGATCATTAATGAGGCCTTTCCAGCCCACTGTAGTTCTAGGTTTTTCAAAATAGACTCGCATAACTATTTGCAAGTCTTTTTTATATTTTTCTGAGATTCTAGCTAATTTTTTTGCATATTCTATTGCTGCCTTAGGGTCATGAACTGAACAAGGACCAACAACAACAATAAGTCGATCATCTTCTTGGGATAATATTTCGGCTATCTTATTTCTAGAATCATGCACAAGCTTTGAAGATTTTTCCGATATTGGCTGCTCATTGATGAGCTTTTCTGGAGCCAGAACTTCCTGCATCCCAGAGATTCTTAAGTTATCAGTTTGATATTTCATTTTATTCTTACACTAAAAAAGGGTTGTGCATTTTACATATATAATTGATAGTTTGAACTAATTTGAGCAGCAAGAATAGCAAGAATAGACTAACTCTTTAGTTTTTTTAAAGACAAAATGACTTTTTCAGACTAGGAATAACAAATCAATGAGGATAAGTATTGTTCAAGAAAATCCCATAGTAGGTGATATTAAGGGAAATTTAGCTCTCGCAAAAAAAGCTATCCATAAGCTTAGGAGCGAAGATCCTGATGTTATAGTCTTTTCTGAAATGTTCTTAACTGGATATCCACCAGAAGATCTTTTACTGCGAGACGATCTTTATAGGTCTTTAGATACGGCCCTAAATGAGTTATCTACTTATAGTCCAAATATTTATTTAGTTATAGGTTATCCAAAGAAAGACAAAAATAAGATCTTTAATACCGCAGGAGTCATTTCGAAAGGAAAGATAGAGAAAGAATACTACAAACAAGAATTACCAAACTACAAGGTTTTTGATGAAAAAAGATATTTTTCTCCTGGTAAAGGACCTTGTCTTATTGAAATAAAGCGCAGAAAACTTGCATTAACTATATGCGAAGATATTTGGTTCGATAAGGCAATAAGGCAGGCAGTTAAAAAGGGTGCAGAAATTATTTTAAATTTAAATGCTTCACCATTTCATAGTGGAAAAATCATAGAAAGAAAGGCCCTTCTAAATAAGCACGTGAAGAAGTTTTCAGTTCCTATTGTTTATGTCAACCAAGTAGGAGGCCAAGACGAGTTAGTCTTTGATGGCTCTTCAATGGCTCTTTCCTCAGATTCTGGAGAAGGTTTTCAATTACCAAGTTTTAAAACATCTATCAAAACTCTAGAGTTTGTTTATCAAGAAGGGAGACTTCATCTTAAAAAAAAGGAGGTAATGAAAGATTCCATAGAGCTGAAAGATATTTATGAAGCTTTAGTTTTGGGTACTAGAGATTATGTAGATAAGAATGGTTTTAAAGGCGCTTTAATTGGGTCATCAGGAGGAATAGACTCCGCATTAACTGCCACAATAGCAGTAGATGCTTTGGGTTCTAAAAATGTTAAAACTATAATGATGCCTTACAAATTTACATCAGAGATTAGTCTTTACGATTCAAATAAATTAGCAAAAAACCTAAATATTAGACATGAAGTTATTGGAATTGAGGATATTTATAATTCCTTCGAAAAATCCCTAAAAAAAGAATTTAAAGGGAAAAAGAAAGATAAAACTGAAGAAAACTTGCAGTCTAGGAGCAGGGGGGTTTTATTAATGGCCCTTTCTAATAAATCAGGCTATCTTGTACTTACTACTGGAAATAAAAGCGAGATAGCAGTTGGTTATTCAACTCTTTATGGAGATACTGCTGGAGGATTTTCTGTACTTAAAGACGTCCCCAAAACTTCAGTTTATGAATTAGCTAAGTACAGAAACTCTTTATCTCATGTCATACCTCAAAGGATCTTAGATAGACCACCATCTGCTGAATTAGCACCCAACCAAAAAGATTCAGACAGTTTACCTGACTATAGTATTTTAGATCAGATCATAGAGCTCTACGTTGAAAAAGATTTAAGCTTAGAAGAGATAGTTAAAAAAGGTATTAACAAGAAACAAGTTCGAAGAATTATAAATCTCATAAATAAAAATGAATACAAAAGGAGACAGGCACCTTTAGGAGTAAAAATTACTGAACGAGGATTTGGAAAAGACAGACGATACCCTATAACAAATAAACATTCACATTAACCTTGTTTTTATTGGTAAATAGCCTTCCTGCGCTATAATGACCTCCCAATAATAATAAATTATTGGAAAATGTCGCAAAAAAAAATACCCACACAAGGGGAGATGGTAATTGCCACGGTGCTAGGGAAGGATGTCACTTCAATGCCAGAAGACCTGTATGTTCCTCCCAACTCACTAAAAATTTTCCTAGATACTTTTGCAGGACCATTAGACTTCTTACTCTATCTCATTAAAAAACAAAATTTAGATATATTGGATATAGATGTAGCCAATATTACTGAACAATACATTTCTTATATAGACTTGATGGAAGCTTTTCAAATTGAGTTAGCTGGAGATTATCTTGTAATGGCAGCTTATTTAGCAGAATTAAAGTCTAAGATGCTTCTTCCTAGACCGGAAGAAACTGAGCAGGAAGAGGATCCTAGAGCGGAACTCATGAGAAGATTACAGGAGTATCAAAGGTTCAAAGCAGCAGCAGAAAGGTTAGACAATATACCTAGATTAAACAGAGATTTTTTTAGTGCAGGGGCTAAACTCCCAGAATTTGAAGCTAAAATACCTTTACTAGAGTTACCCTTGGAAGAATTAAGTTTTGCTCTTTCAGAAGTTATGAGGCGTGTAGAGCAATCAAAAGCGCATCTTATAAATTTTGAGCAGCTTTCTACAAGAGAGAGGATGACAGAGGTTCTTGAAAGAATGAAAATTGAGTCCTTTATAGAGTTTTGCTCTTTATTTAAAGCTGAAGAGGGTAAGATAGGCGTGGTTGTTACTTTTCTTGCTGTATTGGAGTTGCTCAAGGACTCCTTAATAGAAATAGTCCAATCAGAAGAATTTGGTCCAATTTATATAAAAGGAATTGAGGAGATTCATTAATGGAAAATAAACTTTTGCAAATTATTGAAGCAGCTCTTTTATCAGCATCAAGACCTCTTTCTATTGAAGAAATTCTAAGAATATTTCCTGAAGACGAAGCCCCCACAAAAGATAGTATAAAGAGTGCCTTAGAAGAGTTGGAGCTCTTAAACGAAAACAGAGGCGTAGAAATAAAAAAAGTATCATCAGGTTTTAGAATGCAGGTTAAGCAATCCTTATCTCCTTACATTGCTAAATTATGGGAAGAAAAACCTCTAAGATATACAAAGGCAACTCTAGAAACACTAGCCTTAATAGCTTATAGACAACCTATAACTAGAGGAGAGATTGAAGAAATAAGGGGAGTTTCAGTAGGAACTCAGTTGATTAGAGGTATTCTTGATAGAGGGTGGATAAAAGTGGTAGGCCAAAGAGATGTACCTGGTAAGCCATCACTTTATGCTACAACTAAGGAGTTCTTAGATTATTTTGGATTACAGCATTTGAGAGAACTACCTAACCTGCCTGATCTTCCAGATATAGAATCTCTGGATATGGATCTCCCTTTAGAAGAGAAAGTGCAAGAAGAGGAAATAGAAAAACCTTCACCTACTGCCACCTAAGGACAACTTAGAGAGGATTTTCGATGAAAGAAAGGATTCAAAAAGTCCTATCTAGATTAGGAGTATTTTCAAGAAGACAAGTAGAGACTTTGATTCTAGAAGGTAGAGTTAAAGTTAATAATGAAAATGCTATTCTAGGATGTAAAGTAGGTCCTGAAGACATTATAAAAGTAGATGGAAAGAAGGTTGAGATTCCAAAAAATTCTTACACCCTTAGAGTGCTCATGTACCACAAAAAGGTAGGTGAAATCTCTTCAACTCATGATCCTCAAGGAAGACCTACTATTTATTCATCTTTACCAATTATAGATAATGGAAAATGGATATCGGTAGGTCGTTTAGATATAAATACTTCAGGATTAATGTTGTTTACAAATAATGGAGAATTAGCAAATAAATTAATGCATCCTTCATCTGAAATTGAAAGAGAGTATGTAGCAAGGATTAATGGAAAAGTAGAGCCTTTTCATATAAAAAAATTGTTATCAGGTGTGAAGTTAGAAGATGGGATAGCAAGTTTTAGTGATGTTGAAGTAGGAAGAAAAGGAAACACTAACCAATGGTTTGCTATGGTAATTAAAGAGGGAAAGACAAGAGAAGTAAGGCGTTTATGGGAGAGTCAAGGCTTTAAGGTTTCTCGATTAAAAAGGGTAAGGTACGGAGGCTTATTTCTTCCAGCAAATCTGAAACAAGGTAGTTTTGTAGAGCTAAATAAAAGTGAAATAGCTTCTATTGAGAATTAATAGATTGGCCTGATATTTCTAAACTATCTTCACCTAAAAGGAAAAGATAAGAATTCATTATTTGTCTAGGCGAGGGTAAATTTTTTGGGTTTTCAGCTGGATAAGCTTTGGATCTCATTGACGTTCTTACAGAACCTGGGTTAATAGCATTAACTCTGATAGAAGAAGTTCCTTCAAGTTCATCATTCAAAACTTGGACAAGTCCTTCAATAGCAAATTTGGATATTGCATAAGCTCCCCAATAGGCTCTTCCTTTTTTTCCAACACCTGAAGATGTGAATACAATAGATGAATTATTAGGTATTTTTAAGATAGGAATTAGTGATTTAGTTAAAAGAAAAGCTGAATCTAGATTTACCTTTAATACTGATTTCCAAAGGTTCAAATCATAATGCTCTATAGATTTCTTTTCTCCAAGTAATCCTGCATTATTTAGGAGGCCATCTAATTTTCCAAATTCTTTTTCTACGGCATTTCTAATTTCTATAAAGTCTTCTTCTTTGGCAGATTCAAAATCAAGCATATGCAGCATAGGAGGTTTTAGAGATTTTTCCTCAAAAGTTGTATATATGGCTTCTAATTTAGAGAGATCTCTACCCAATAAAATAATTTCTGCTCCATGCTCAGCAAAGGATAATGCTGCTTGTTTACCTATTCCGGAGGTTCCCCCAGTAACTAGAATTACCTTATCTTTTAATAAATCTTTTGAGGCTTGGTATTCTAATATCCTTTTCATTTATTTAAATTTGGAATGAACTCTACAATTTCTAGAGGATCTTTTGCTATGAAATCTGCTTCCCATTTAAGGCAGTCATGGCCCTTTGGAATATAACCATATGAGGCTGCTATAGTGTAAGTTTTAGCTCTCTTTCCTGCTTGGATATCTATTAGGTGGTCTCCGACATATACTGTATTTTTAGGGTTAGAATTCAATTGATCAATTGCCTTTATTAGGCCTTTAGGGCTGGGTTTCCTATTGCCTGTATGTTCAGGGCATATTAAGCATTTTGGCTCATAATCTAAGAAAAAATGGTCAACAATCTTTTCTGCAAAAGCTAGGGGTTTATTGGTGACTATTCCCCAATTTAGATTAGAGTTATTAATCTTATCTAATAAACTATATATGCCTTCAAACGGAGTGGTCAGATCTAAACAACATTCTTTATAGATTTTAAGAAGTTGCTTTCTGTTAATCTCTATGGCTTCTTTTTCACTTTCTTTTAAATCTAAAGCTAACTTTACTAGACTGAGAGCTCCTTCAGAGACTCTAGATCTTACATCTTCATATTTACAAGGTCCCAATTTATTATTAGATCGTAAAATATTAACAGCTTGAAAGAAATCTTTTGCTGTATCAAGTAAAGTTCCATCCAAATCAAAGGCTATAAAATCTATATCCTCCATTTTACTTTTTAGCATGCATCAAATAATTAACTCCTAAATCTTCCCCGAGCCAAAAGGTTTCATTTAATGGGTTATAACTAAGTCCTATAGTTTCTATAACTTCAAGATTTGCTGATCTAATCCAAGAAGAAAGTTCCGAAGGTTTAATGAATTTAGAATAATCATGGGTTCCTTTAGGTAATAAATTTAAAATATATTCGGCGCCAATAATAGCGAAAAGGTACGAGCGAGGGTTTCTGTTAATGGTCGATAGAAACAAATCCCCCTTATCATTTAAAAGTTTAGAGCATTCTTTTAAAGTTTGGGAAGGATTAGGCACATGCTCTAACATTTCAAGACATGTTATTACATCAAATTTAGAATTAGGTTTAAGCTTTAAGAGCTCTTCAGTGGAAGTGTTAATGTAATTCACTTTACTTTTTACTTTTTCGGCGTGATTTTTTGCAATATTTATAGTCTTTTCAGACATGTCTATTGCTGTGACCTCAGCTCCCAATGATGACAATGATTCTGATAAGATTCCTCCTCCACAACCTATATCTAAGATTCTTTTACCATCTAGAGAAGTCTTCTTAAGAATAAAGTCCATTCTTAGTGGGTTGATTTGATGAAGAGATTTAAAGTCTCCTTCAGGATCCCACCAACTCTCAGCTAGATCATCAAACTTTTCTATTTCTTTCTTATCTATATTGTTTTTTTCATTCATAAAGAGAGAAGCTAGTTCTACAGTAATGTGTTAAATTAGTCTTGCTTCTAACATTAAATAATAGTTCAACAAAAGTGCAAATATTTTTTACAAAAGAACAGGAGCCTGAAAAGAGAATTTGTGTCTTACCAGAGACAGTGAAAAGGTTTATAGATCTTGGAGTAGATGTGGCTGTTGAAAAAGATATTGGTCTTAATCTTTTTATAACTAATGATCTCTATAGCGAAGTAGGAGCTGAAATAGTAACAGATAAGGATTCTTATCTTTCTTCTTCTGATATTGTTTGTAGAATTAATAAACCTAAGATAGAAGAGATTTCAATTTTAAAAGAAAATTCACTTCACATTAGTTTCTTAGATCCCTTTAAAGAAGTTGAAATAGTAAATGAATTTGTTAAAGCATCTGTTAGCTCTGTTAGTATGGAATTAATACCAAGAATTACCAGAGCTCAAAAAATGGATGCTTTAAGTTCTCAGGCTAATTTAGCAGGGTATGCTGCTGTTTTGACAGCTTCCAATTTTTTGAACAAATCTTTTCCTATGATGATGACAGCTGCAGGAACTATTTCTCCTGTGAAAGTTTTTGTCATAGGAGTAGGAGTAGCCGGACTTCAGGCAATTGCAACAGCTAAAAGATTAGGGGCAAGAGTAGAGGCCTTTGATACAAGGCCTGTAGTGGAAGATCAAGTTAAATCTTTGGGTGCAAGATTTGTTCATATTGATATTGGTGAAACAGAAGAAACAGATCAAGGTTATGCCAAAGAATTATCACAAGACCAAATAAAAATGCAGCGAGATGGAATGAAGAAAGTGTGTTCTCAGTCTGACGTTGTAATAACTACAGCTCAAGTTTTTGGAAGACCAGCTCCAAAGATAGTTACAAAAGATATGGTTAACTCAATGAAACCTGGAAGTGTCTTGATAGATATGGCAGTAAGCTCTGGAGGCAATATAGAAGGATCAGTAGAAAATGAGATTATTACTAATAATGGAGTAATGGTTGTGGGACTTTCAAATTTACCTGCTGAAGTAGCAATGGATGCTTCTCTTGTTTACGGGAATAATTTATTTAACTTCATTGAAGAATATTGGGATAAAGAAAATAAAAAATTAAACTTTGATCTTTCAGATGAAATTCTTTCTGGGTGCGTTTTAACTCATAAAGGAGAGAAAGTGAATCCAATTATCAACGACAATATATAATTATGGAAAGCCAGATAACTCTACTTTTCTTTGTTCTAGTCTTAAGTGTTTTTTTAGGGTTTGAGCTAATATCTAAAGTTCCATCGACTCTTCACACCCCGCTAATGTCAGGAGCTAATGCAATTTCAGGAATAACTTTAGTTGGGGCCTTATTGGCATCAGGTTCTGGCTCATTATCTCAGCCTGTTTCTGTTTTATTAGGGACTGCTGCAGTTACATTTGCAACTATTAATGTAGTAGGGGGATATTTAGTTACAAACAGAATGCTAGGAATGTTTAAGAAAAAGGATAGTGAGTGAATCTTATGGAACAAATTAACATAGAAATAATTGTTAATTTAAGTTACATCCTAGCTTCCATGCTATTTATATTTGGGTTGAAGATGCTTGGCTCTCCTGAAACTGCAAGAAGAGGTAATCTAATCTCATCTTCAGGAATGTTATTAGCGGTTATTGTTACGCTTCTAGATCAAAGTATTGTTGATTATAGATGGATTATTGGTGGTTTGTGTATTGGTGCTTCTATAGGATACCTTGCTGCTACCAGAGTCAAGATGACTTCTATGCCTGAGATGGTAGCTTTATTTAATGGTTTTGGAGGAATAGCAAGTCTGCTTGTGGGGTCTGCAGAATATTTAAATTCTGTGAATCAGAATTCTTCACTTTTAATGGCAATTTATTTGACTGTATTAATAGGCGGAGTAACTTTTTCGGGTAGTTTAGTAGCTTGGGGAAAATTATCTGAAACTATTAATGGAAAACCTTTTTTATATAAGGGGCAGCAAATAGTTAACAGTTTTTTATTAATTTTCCTTGTAATTGCAGGGATGGAGATGGTCTTCATTCAAGGAATGTTTACAGACACTCAAATACAAATATTAATCCTCATTTGCCTATTTGCTTTTTTGTTGGGTATTTTGTTTGTAATACCTATTGGCGGTGCTGATATGCCTGTCGTTATAGCTCTATTAAATAGTTTTTCTGGTTTAGCTGCTTGTGCTGCTGGATTTGTAATTTTAAATAATGTTTTAATAGTTTCAGGTGCTCTTGTGGGAGCCAGCGGACTAATTCTTACAAATATAATGTGTAAGGCCATGAATAGGTCACTGGCTAACGTTCTTTTCAGTGGCTTTGGATCCGTTACAGATTCAAATAATAAGCAGAATCAAGTTCAAGGAGAGGTTAGACCTATTAATATTTCAGATTCATTTTTAATACTGGAAGCTGCAGCGTCAGTTCTAATAATTCCAGGATATGGGATGGCAGTGGCACAAGCCCAACATTCTGTGAGGGAGTTAGGGGAACTTCTTGAAAATAATGGAACAGAAGTTAAATATGCTATCCATCCAGTTGCTGGACGTATGCCAGGACATATGAATGTCCTGCTTGCAGAAGCAAATGTTTCTTACGATTTACTTGTAGAACCTGATGATGTGAATCCAGTAATGGAAACTACTGATGTTTGCATAGTGATTGGAGCAAATGATGTTGTAAATCCTGATGCTAAAGAAAATGAAGGCAGTCCCATATACGGAATGCCCATTATAGAAGTAGATCGTGCTAAAACAGTTTTTGTTCTAAAAAGGTCTATGGCTGCAGGTTTTGCAGGTATAGAAAATCCTTTATTTTTTAAATCTAATACTAGAATGTTATTTGGAGATGCTAAAGAATCTGTATCTTCTTTAGTAGCAGAATTTAAAGGATAAAAGACACCTTAAATTAACTATATTATCACCCCATTTACACTTCAAAATATGTTAAAATTCTAGTCCAAGTTGGCACCTCATTTAACATCAAAAAAGTCTTTATTTATAAGCTTTCAGGCTTATTTATCTAATTCTTTAGAAAATATAAAAATAAACAAATTATGGGCGAAATAGCAGCAAAAGAAATAGTTCCAATTAACTTAGAAGAAGAGCTTAAGCAGTCTTATCTAAATTATGCAATGCATGTAATAGTTGGAAGGGCATTACCCGATGCTAGAGACGGTTTAAAACCAGTTCATAGAAGAATCCTTTATGCAATGCATGTACTTAATAATGATTGGAATAAGCCTCCCAAAAAATCTATGAGAATAGTTGGAGATGTAACAGGCAAATACCATCCTCATGGAGATACTGCTGCGTATGAAACTATCGTCAGAATGGCCCAGTGGTGGAGTCTAAGATATACCCTAGTAGAAGGTCAGGGAAATTTTGGTTCAATGGATGGAGATCCTCCTGCAGCAGCTAGGTATACAGAAGTAAGAATGGAAAGAATAGCACATGAATTGCTTGAAGATTTAGATAAAGAAACAGTAAAGTTCATTGAGAATTACGATGGCCAAGAAACAATGCCCGATGTTCTTCCTGCAAGAATTCCAAATTTACTTGTTAATGGCTCTTCAGGAATAGCCGTTGGAATGGCTACCAATATGGCCCCTCATAACTTAGATGAATCAATTTCTGCTTGTCTTGCTTATATAGAAAATCCTGAAATTTCTATAGATGAACTTATTAACCTTATCCCGGGCCCTGATTTCCCTACAGGAGGGATAATAAATGGTAGATCTGGTATTAGAAGTGCCTATGAAACTGGAAAAGGAAAAGTACAAATAAGAGCTAAAACCAATATTGAAGGAGAAGATGAAGGTAAGCCAAGAATAATCGTTACTGAAATACCATACATGGTCAATAAAGCAAAACTAGTTGAGAGTATTGCTTACTTGATGAGAGATAAAAAAATAGAGGGAATTAGAGAAGTTCGAGATGAGTCCGACAAAGATAATCCTGTAAGGATAGTCATTGAACTAAGAACTAGTGCTGTTGCAGATGTTGTTCTTAATAACTTATATAAACAAACGCAAATGCAATCTGTATTTGGAATAAATAATGTTGCTCTAGTAGGAACGGAGCCCAAGCTTCTTTCACTTAAAGAGATTTTAGGAATTTTCTTTAGTTTTAGAAAGGAAGTAGTTTCTAAAAGAACAATTTTTGAGTTAAGGAAAGCTAGAGAAAGAGGTCATATTCTTGAAGGGCTTACTATAGCTCTTTCGAATATAGATTCAATGATAGAGCTTATCAAAAAATCTAAAGATGGAAATGAAGCAAGATCTAAACTTCTCTCTAAAAAATGGAAAGCTGGAAACATCTCAAAAATGTTAAAGAAGGCAGGAGCAGAGGCGTGCAGACCAGAAGATTTAGATAAGAATATAGGGTTGAAAGGAAATACTTATCAGTTATCTGATATTCAAGCTCAGGCAATCTTAGACATGAGATTGCAAAGATTAACTGGACTAGAGCAAGATAGGTTAATAAAAGAATATGAAGAGATAATAGATTTAATAGGATCTTTAATGGAAATACTTTCAGATAACTCTAGGCTTATACAAGTAGTTAGTGATGAGTTAAAGGAGATACAAGAAAAGTATAAAGATGAAAGAAAAACCTTAATTCAAGACTCAGTTGGAGATTTAAGTGCAGAAGATCTAATAACTCCAGAAGATAGGGTAGTTACTATTTCACATGAAGGTTATGCAAAGACACAACCTTTAGATGAGTATAGGTCTCAAAGAAGAGGGGGTACTGGAAAGACTGCAGCTTCGGTAAAAGAGGAAGATTTTGTTGAGCAGCTTTTGGTGGCCAATACTCATACAACCCTACTATGCTTTTCAAACCTAGGCCAAGTTTATTGGTTAAAAGTTTATGACATTCCTGCGGCAGGCAGGGCTGCTAAAGGAAGACCTTTGGTCAATTTAATTAGATTAAATGAAGATGAAAGAATAACTAGTATGGTACCCGTAGAAGATTACAAGGAAGGGCACTTTATTCTTATGGCAACAAAGACTGGTACAGTTAAGAAAACACCACTTAGTGAATTTTCAAATCAAAGAAAGGGAGGAAAGCGGGCAATAACTTTAGTTGGTGATGATGAACTAGTGGGAACAAGGGTAACTGATGGAAAGAAATTTGTAATGCTTGTTTCAAACGCAGGAAAAGCAGCTCATTTTTCTGAATCTGAAGTTAGGTCTATGGGAAGGAATGCTCAAGGAGTAAGAGGCATTAAACTTGATAAAAGCCATCAAGTTATTTCTTTAATTATTCCTGAAGAGGACGCAACAATTCTTACTGTAAGTGAAAATGGTTATGGAAAAAGATCCGTATCCAGTGATTTCAGAAAAACTAGAAGAGGAGCAAAAGGTGTAATAGCTATGCAAACTTCTGATCGAAATGGACTATTGATTGGTGCAGCCCAGGTATCTAATGAAGATCAAGTTATGCTAATTACCAATAAAGGAATGTTGGTAAGAACTAAGGTTTCAGAGATTAATGTTATAGGAAGGAATACTCAAGGAGTTACAGTCATTAAATTAAAAGATAATGAAAACCTTATAAGTTTAGCTCGTATAAGCGAAGAGTTTATTGATCAAGAATAGAATTACAACCCTTAATTAACTTAAAAATTAAATTCCTAATATGACAAGAAAATTTAATTTTGGAGCTGGCCCTGCAACTATTCCAACTTCTGTACTCGAAGAAGTAAAAGAAGAGTTATTAGACTGGAAAGGAAGAGGTCTCTCAGTCATGGAAATTAGCCATAGGAGTGATTTTTATCAAGAAATAGCGCTAGAAGCTGAAAGAGATTTTAGAGATTTACTTGGTGTTCCTGAGTCCTATTCAGTTCTATTTACTCATGGGGGGGCAACTTTACAAAATTCAGCAATACCACTAAACCTTTCTTCACCGGAAGGTGAGGCAAGTTATATAAATTCAGGACATTGGGCAACCCGATCAATAAATGAAGCAAAAAAATATACAAATGTCGTTATTGCAGCAAGTTCTGAAGAATCTGAGTTTACTTTTTTCCCAAAACAATCCTCATGGAAGATTTCTGAGCAATCAGATTATATTCACATAACTCCAAATGAAACTATTGGAGGAATTTCTTTAAGAGAAATAAAGGAAGAAACAATTCCTTTAGTAGCTGATTATTCATCAAGTATTCTCTCAGAACCAATTGATATAGAGAAATTTGGATTAATATATGGAGGAGCTCAAAAAAACATAGGACCAGCTGGGCTAGGTTTTGTAATCATTTCAAGAGATTTGATAGGTGACCCACAAAATATAACTCCATCTCCAATGAACTACTCTTTGCTATCAGAGAACTCCTCAATGTATAACACACCCCCTACTTTTTCTTGGTATGTAGCAGGTAAGGTCTTTAAATGGTTAAAAAATAAAGGTGGGGTTAAAGCAATAGCACAAATAAACCAGAAGAAAGCGGAAAAGCTTTATGACTTTATAGATAAATCAGATTTTTACTTTAACAAAATAGAGGTCACATCTAGGTCTATTATGAATATACCATTCATTTTAAGAAATAAAGATCTGAATGATAAATTTCTTAAAAAGTCTAATCAAAATGGCTTACTTGCACTCAAAGGTCATAGATCTGTAGGAGGTATGAGAGCAAGCATTTACAATGCTATGCCAGAAGAGGGAGTAGACTATCTTATAAGTTTTATGGCTCAATTTGAAAAAGATAATCTTTAGTTTTAAGTTCAATGACAAAAAAGAATAAATTAAGCAACATTCGAAAAGAAATAGATAGTCTTGATGAGCAAGTCCTTAATTTATTAAATAAAAGATCTTCTTTGGCTATTCAGGCAGGAAAGGAAAAGGAAGATGAAGATATATATAAACCCGATAGAGAAGCATCCATCTTCAAGAGGTTAAAGGAGATAAATAAAGGGCCATTAAATGAAGAACATGTTAGGAATATTTATAGAGAAATAATTTCTAGTTGTAGAGACAATGAAAAAAAAATAGAAGTAGCTTTTTTAGGCCCAGAGGGTACCTATTCAGATTCAGCAGTTAAAGTTAACTTTGGGAGCTCAATAGAAAAGAAGCCAGCAGAAACGATTGAGGGTGTATTTAAGTCTGTCTTAACTAAGCAAAGTGATTATGGGATAGTCCCAATTGAGAATTCTTCCGAAGGACAAGTTAATGAGACTTTGGATTGTCTTTCCAACTATGATCTAAATATCTGCGGAGAGATTGAAATGGTTATACATCATAGTTTAATGGGCTTAAACAGGTCTTTGCCAAGAGAAGGGTTTGAAATACACGCTCATGAGCAAACTTTAGCCCAGTGCAAGCATTGGCTTGATAGTTATTGCCCTAGTGTTAAAAGGGTAGCAGTGGCAAGTAATTCGCAAGCTGCTAAAAATTCTAAGGATGAATCTAAGATCCTTGCAATAGCTGGTTCTCTTGCTGCTGACCGCTACGGTCTAGAGATTATTAAAGAAAATATAGAAGATTACTCAGACAATACCACTAGATTTATAACTTTAGGGTTACAGGATGTATCAATCTCAGGAAAAGACAAAACGTCAATAATAGTTACAACAAAAAATGAATCAGGTGCCTTATATAGGATTCTTAAACCCATAAATGACAATGGAATTAACTTAACCCATATAACTTATAGACCTTCAAGAGTAGATAAATGGAATTATTCTTTTTTCCTTGATTTAGAGGGTCATAAAGATGAGAAGAATGTAAAGAGTCTTTTAGAGCAGCTAAAACAAGCTAGCTTAGAAATCAAGGTTTTGGGCTCTTATCCGAAAGCAGAAATCTAGAAAGTGGATCAAGATTTATTTAAATTAATCAATCCTTCAATAGAAGGACTTACTCCTTATGAACCAGGAAAACCCATAGAAGATTTGGAAAGGGAATTTGGAATTAATAAAGCAGTTAAGTTAGCTAGTAATGAAAACCCTCTAGGACCAAGTCCTAAAGTAATAGAATCTATAAATAAAGAAGTATTTAATATTCACCGGTACCCAGATGGGAATGGTTTTAGACTTAAAGAAGCTATTGCTTCAAAATTTAAAATAAAAAGTTCTTCTTTAACGTTAGGAAATGGATCTAACGATATTATAGAGTTTGTTGCAAGATGTTTTCTCAACACTCAATCTAGTGTTGTCTTCTCACAATATGCTTTTGCTGTTTATCCTTTAGTTATTAAATCTCTTGGAGCGAAGCCAATAGAAGTAAAGGCAAAGGATTGGGGGCACGATTTACAAGCAATGCTAGAAGCCATAGAGAAAGATACTAAGATTATTTTTATAGCTAACCCAAATAACCCAACGGGAACTTTCATTAAAAAACGGGAGATTATTAGATTTCTTGAAAAGGTACCTAATAATAAAATAGTCTTTTTAGACCAAGCTTATTTCGAATATTCTGACTATGAAGAGGAGGATGTCACTTTAGATATAGTTAATAACTTTGAAAATCTTGTAATATCAAGAACCTTTTCCAAGGCATATGGACTTGCAGGATTGAGAGTAGGTTACTCCGTTTCTTCAGAGCCAATAGCTAATTATCTTAATAGAATTAGACAACCTTTTAACGTAAATTCATTAGCTTTAAAAGCTGCAGAGATAGCACTCTCTGATGATGAGCATTTAGAAAGGTGTTTAAGCTCAAATAAGAAAGAAAAAATTAAACTATATAACTTCTTTCAAGATAATAACTTTGACTATATAGATTCTCTTGCAAACTTTATCTGCTTCAATTGTAAAGAAAAATCAAGAGAGGTATTTGAGAGATTATTACCTAAGGGAGTCATATCGCGCTCAATGGAAGTTTATAAGATGCCAGATCATTTACGATTAACTATAGGCACTCCAGAAGAAAATGATATTTTTATGAATAAATTGATACAAAGCTATGAATGATACTTCTTTTCCTTTCAAAAGCATTCTTGTGGTCGGTCTTGGGTTGATAGGTGGTTCAATCCTAAAAGATTTAAAAAAGCTAAAAGTTGTAAATAAAGTTTTTGGAGTTGATTTAGATAAAAAGATTGTTTCTGAGGCATTTGAATTAAATCTTATAAGAAATAAAGATAATAATCTGGACAAGATGGGAGAAGATAGTCTGGTAATATTTAGTGTACCTAGTTTGTCTTTTGAAGCTGCTTACAATAGCTTACATAATCTACTTCCTGATGAGAAGCTTACACTTACAGACACAATGAGCTCTAAAGGCAATTTAATTGATATTTTAAGAAGCAATAAACAGGTCAAGGGAGATTTTATATTTTCTCATCCAATAGCTGGTTCTGAAAGAAGTGGACTGTCAAATTCCTTACCCTGTCTTTTTAAAAATAAATTAGTAGTCGTTTCTCCCTTTGAAGGCTCAAATAAGGATTCCTTAGTTAAATTAAATACTTTTTGGTCTAAGCTAGGATCCAACGTATCAATCTTAGATTTCGATAGGCATGATAAAATTTTTTCAAATACTAGCCATCTACCCCATATTTTATCTTTTGCTTTAATGAATTTTCTGGAAAAACAATTGAGTAAAGAAGTATTTAAGTTTTCAGGTGGTAGTTTGGAAGATTACACAAGGATTGCATCCAGTGACCCAGTTATGTGGCGAGATATACTCTTATCTAATAAGAAAGAACTATTGGATTCTATAGAAGGCTTTAGAGCCTCTCTAGATGAAGTATATGACCTTATTGAAAGTGAAGATGGAAAATCTATTCTTGAATTCTTAAACCAAACAAAAAGTTCTAGAGATAAATTATTAGATAAGGAAGTTTAGCTTTGGATTTATTAGTGGAACCTGGAGAATCATTAACTGGAGAGATAAAGATTCCAGGAGATAAATCAATTTCCCATAGAGCGGTAATGTGTGCTTCTATAGCTTCAGGATCTTCTAACCTAATAGGGTTCTTAGAAAGTGATGACTGCCTTGCTACTCTAGATGCCTTTAAAGAATTAGGTGTAAAGGTATCAAAAGAAGAAGGCAGCATTACTATAAAAGGTCTTGGATTAAAGGGGTTTACACCACCATCTGAACCTCTATATTTAGGAAATTCAGGAACTTCAATGAGGTTAATTTCAGGAATACTTGCAGGTCAAGACTTTGAATCAATTTTAACTGGAGATGAGTCTTTGCTAAAAAGACCCATGGCTAGAATAACTGAGCCTCTAAACGAACATGGATTTAATTTAGTTACTGAGTCAGAAGGCACACCACCCATTAGGATTCTACCTTCAGGTAATTTCAAGAAAATAGAATATCAACTTCCCATAGCTAGTGCTCAAGTTAAATCATGTCTTATGTTTGCAGCCCTATTTTCTTCCGAGAAATCAATAATAAAAGAACCTCTTATAACTAGGGACCATACTGAAAGAATGTTTAAAGAATTTGGTGTTGATTTAGATGTAAATAAAGCTAATGGCTCTAGTTTAATTTCTTTAAAACCCCCCAGGACCTTAAAAGCATCTGATATAAATATCCCTGGTGATTTCTCTTCAGCTTCTTTTTTTATTTTAGCTGCATTAATTACACCTCATTCTCATATACTTATAAAAGAAGTGGGGGTAAATGAAAGCAGGGTAGGTTTTTTGCAAGCTCTTAAGCAGATGGGGGGAGATATAAATATAGATAACTTCCAAGAAGGAAATGAACCAAAAGCTGATATAGAGGTTAAGTATTCAGAACTTAAATCTATTAACCTAGATCCTAGAATAATCCCTAATATGATTGATGAATTACCTTCTTTTTTCATTGCTGCAGCAGTTGCACAAGGTAAAACTATCATTAAAGGTGCAAAAGAACTCAGGTTTAAGGAGAGTGACAGATTAGCTTCTATGGCAAATTCTTTAAATCAGTTTGGAGTAAAGCATTCTATTAAGGAAGATGATATAGAAATTGAGGGTATTAAAAAAAATAAGCTATTTAAAAAAGCTGAAATAGACTCATTTGGAGATCATAGAATTGCTATGGCCTCAGTTGTTGCTTCTTTAAGGTCAGAAGGAGTCTGTAAGATTTTAAATTGTAGGAATATTTCAACTTCTTTCCCTGATTTTATAAAAGTTTCAAACTCAATTGGTATAAGGGTGAATACAGCATAATGAAAAAAGAAATTCCAGTAATAACAATAGATGGCTTAAGTGGATCTGGAAAGGGCACTATTTCTAAGATGCTTTGTAAGGAGCTAGGTTGGAATATACTTGATAGCGGAGCTCTTTATAGAACTTTAACTTTTATGTTAGAGAAAAATGAATTTGATTTAAAAGACTTAGTTAAAAGGAAGGAAGAGCTATTAAAGGAATTTCAAGTTACTTTTGGAATAGATTCTCTTGGTGAGCCTGTTAGAGTATTTTTAAAAGGTAAGGATATAACAGAACTTGTTAGGACTGAAGATATAGCTGAAAAGACATCTACGCTTTCTTCTTTGAAGGAAGTAAGAGAATTTATAAAGCCTTGCCAAAGAGATTTTAAGCAATTACCAGGTCTTATAGCTGATGGTAGAGATATGGGTACAGTAATATTTCCTGAGGCTAGTTTCAAATTTTTTTTGGTTGCTTCTGTTGAAGAACGAGCAAAAAGAAGACAAACTCAGTTGAAAAGCCTTGGAAGCGAGGTTAACATGCGCGTCCTTTTGCAAGAGTTAACAGAAAGAGATAATAAAGATATGACTAGAGAATTATCTCCTTTAAAGCCCTCTGCAGATGCTCTAGTTATTGATACAAGTAAATTAAAGCCTAATGAAGTATTGCAAGAGGTTAAGAAGAACTTGTAAATTTAATATAAAAGGAAAATAAATTTATGTCCGCTAATTTTGAACAACTCTTAGATGAAAACCTCAGTAAGGTAAATTTGAAGCCTGGTAGTTTAGTTACAGGCATAGTCATTGATATTCTAGAAACCCACGTGGTATTTCATTTAGGTCTCAAATCTGAAGGACTGATACCCATTAATGAGTTTTATGATGAATCAGGAAATCTAGACTTAAATGTTGGCGATGAATTACAGCTTACTCTAGAGGCAATCGAGGATGGTCACGGGAATACAAGAGTTTCTAGAGAAAAGGCTATTAAGCAAGAAGTTTGGACAAGAATCGAGGAAAGTTTAAATTCAGATACTGTAGTAAAAGGCTTGATAACTGGTCAGGTAAAGGGAGGAATGACAGTAGATATACAGGGTGTAAATGCTTTTCTTCCAGGATCTTTAGCTGAATCTTTGCCTACCAAGGATTTAAGTCATCTTGAAGGAAATTATGAAGAATTTAAAGTTTTAAAGCTTGATAAAGAGAAGAACAATATTGTTCTTTCAAGAAAGGCTGCTCTAGAACAAGTTAATTCTGCACAAAAAGAAAAATTATTGTCTTCTATTAAGGAAGGTTCAATATTAAAGGGAACAGTTAAGAATTTAACTGATTATGGGGCCTTTATTGATCTTGGTGGTCTTGATGGATTATTACATATAACAGATATGTCTTGGAGCAGAGTTAATCACCCTTCAGAAATAGTTAATATTGGAGATAAGTTAGAAGTAAAAGTTATAAAGTTTACAGAAGAAGACCATAAGATTTCTTTAGGAGTTAAGCAGCTATCAGAAGATCCTTGGGTAGGAGTAGAGTCTAAATTACCAATCAATACTTCTTGTATGGCTAAAGTTACTAATATAACTGACTATGGTTTTTTTGCAGAGATAGAACAAGGGGTTGAGGGACTTGTTCATGTTTCAGAAATTGATTGGACAAACAAAAATATACACCCATCAAAGGTAGTTAATTTAGATGATAATCTGGAAGTTATGATTCTAGAAGTAGATGAAGAAAAAAGAAGAATTTCTTTAGGAATGAAGCAATTATCTGAGAACCCTTGGCAAGTTTTTGCACACAAACATAAAGAGGGAGATAGGATAACAGGGATAATCAAGTCAACCACAGACTTTGGAGTTTTTATAGGATTAGAAGGAGACATTGATGGTTTGGTGCACCTCTCAGATGTTTCTTGGGATCAAGATGAAGAAGAAATTAGGAACCTTGAAAAGAGTCAAGAAGTAGAGGCTATTATCCTTTCAATAGATGCTGAAAGAGAAAGAATCTCTCTGAGTATAAAGCATACACAGTCAGATCCATTTAACGATTTTGTTTCTCTCAACAAGAAGGGATCCAAGGTTAAAGGAATTGTGACTAGTTTTGATGAAGATAAAATTCACTTGCGCCTTTCTGAGGGGGTGGAAGGATTTCTTCCCTATAAAGATTTTATAAACTCTTCTTCATCTCTTGAATTAGAGGAAGGTTTAGAATTAGATGTAATAGTAGCCAATATACAAAACAAAGAAAGAGGTATCATTCTTTCTATAAGGGCTTTAGAAAAAGCTGAAGAAAAAGAGGCAATCAAAGACAATATACAAAAAAATAAAAAAATAGAGGAAGAAACAAAATCAAGCTTAGGCGATATGATAAAAGCTGAGATTGAAGAGAATGAAGATGAATAAATCGCATCTTATTTCAAAAATAAATTTAAAAATATCTGACTTAAATAAAGAAGATGTTGAGGAAGGGGTTAAAGAAATACTGAAATTTATTTCTCAAGAGCTTTCAAAGAAAAACAGAATTGAGATAAGAGGGTTTGGTTCTTTTTCTACTAGAAAGAGGTCCCCAAGGATGAGTAGGAATCCCAAAACAGGAGAATCTATTATTATAAAATCTAAATATTATTCTTATTTCAGACCTTCAAGAGGTCTTAAACCAAATAGTAATTGATTTAATCCTTTATTTTTTACTTATGATATTCTTGTTTCGTAGTAAAAAGTCATGTCAAAAAAATATTCCCATATAATTAAAAATAGTTTTCAAGAGTCAATATCAGTTAAGCAATCTGTAGTCGATCAAGAGACTTATAAAATACTTGAAGACTTTGGTAATTTGATTGCTTCTTCTATGGCAAAAGGGGGAAAACTTTTAATTTGTGGAAATGGAGGTTCGGCAGCGGATGCACAACATTTAGCAGCTGAATTTCTTGTGAGACTAAGTTCAGATATAAATAGGAAGGGTTTACCTGCTTTGACTCTTTTACAAGATTCTTCAACTTTTACTGCTTGCGTTAATGATTTTAGTGATAAAAAAGTATTCAGTAGAAATTTAGAAACTTTATACAGACAGAACGATGTTTTACTAGTTATTTCAACATCTGGTAATTCTAAAAACATTTTAGAGGTGCTTAAGCTAGCTAAGAAACTTAAGGTCCCTTCTTTAGGTTTCTTGGGAAATGAGGGAGGTGAGGCGCTAGTTCTATGTGATCAAGCTTTTGTGGTTCCAAGTTCTAACACTGCTAGAATTCAAGAAGCTCATATTACTGCAGGACACGCTATTATTAAGTACATAGAAAAAAAACTTTTAGATGAAGGGTTTCTGCAAATAATCTAGTAATGAGAATCCATAGTATAGTTACTCTTCTTTTTTTTCTTCTCTCATTATTTTTTTGTTTCTTTTTACTTAAATTAAATCAAGAACCTATTTCTGTCGATTTACTTTTCTTTGAACTAGAAGTATCCATTGGCGTGCTCATTTTATCTACTTTTATTATAGGTTTATTTGTAGCCTTTTTATTTGAGATTTTATTTTTTCTAAAAAAGAAATACAAAAACGGAGAATAGTGAATGAGCAGCCCTTTAATTATCGCGCTAGACCTAGAGCTTAATGAAGTGTTAAAGCTTTTAAAAAAAATTAATCCTTCTGACTGTCAAGTAAAGATTGGAAATCAACTTTTTACTTCAGAAGGACCAGATATAATTAAGAGAATTCAGGATTATGGATTTAAAGTATTTTTAGATCTTAAGTATCATGATATTCCAAATACAGTTTATTCCGCAGTTTCTTCTGCTTTAAATTTAAATGTTTGGATGTTAAACGTGCATGCAAGTGGGGGAAGCGAAATGCTTAAATCTGCAGCTCTAGCTAAAAAGGAAAGTAATAAAGATACCTTATTGCTTGGGGTAACTGTATTAACAAGCTTAGATGATAATTCTCTCAATAGTCTTGGTTTTAGCTTACCTTCTGAAGAAGTGGCCATTAATTTAGCTATGTTAACTAAAAAGAACTCTCTTGATGGAGTAGTTTGTTCGGTAGAAGAAGTAAAAAAAATTAAATTAAAGTGTGGAAAGGATTTTATAGCTGTTACTCCTGGAATAAGACCTAAAGGGAATTATCAAGATCAGAAAAGAATTGCTACAGTTAAAGAGGCCCTGAAACAAGGAAGCGATTATCTAGTTATTGGTAGACCTGTAACAAAAAGTAAAGATCCAGTAAAATCAATCTTTAAAATATTAGAAGAGATAGATTCATGAAACTAAATATATTAGACATAGGCGGAAAAGTGGTTAAAGAAGACGAGAGGTATATCGTTAAGGATAATTCAACTCTTAAAAATTTAATCGTTAGTAGTACAGATTTAAAACCTGGAAAATCAACTTCGGGCCATAACCACCCTGGCCAAGAGGAGGTTTATAACTTTGTTAAAGGGAAGGGTCTTATGAAAATAGACGAAGATGTATTTCCTGTTTCAGAAGGTGACGTCATCCTTATTGAAGATGGCCAATTTCATCAAGTTATTAATGATTCTGAAGAGCATTTATACTTTGTATGCGTTTTCGATGGTTCTCGTTCTCATTAGCTCTTTCCTAGATTTATTAATTAATGACTAATGGTGGAAGTCAGGATCGTAGAAGAAAATTCTTTAGTAGATTTTAAAAAAGTACCTAAAACACCAGGTATATATAGATTTTTAGGAAAAAAAGACCAACCTCTATATATAGGAAAAGCAAAAAATTTAAATTCCAGATTAAAGTCTTACTTTTTAAAATCTAGTTCTAAAAACCTAAAAATTAAATCTCTGGTTGAGGAAACTGAAGAGGTAGACTTTACAAAAACAAATAGTGAACTAGATGCATTATTACTTGAACAGCACTTAATCAAGGAATATTTACCAAAATACAATGTCCAGTTTAAAGACAGTAAGGGGTATCCTTTTATTAAGATCAATTTTAAAAAAGAATTCCCTTCTGCAATGCTTCACTTGGGTACAAAAATAGAAGATGAGAAATACTTTGGCCCTTACCCTAATAGATTCTCTGTAAGAAATGTGCTTTCATTAATTCAAAAGGTCTTCAAGCTAAGAAATTGTTCTGAGTCTTTTTTTAAAAATAGAAACAGGCCATGCATACAATATGAAATTAATAAATGCTCAGCTCCTTGTATGGGTTACATAACAAAAAAGGATTATTCAAAAGAGGTAAGTTTAGTTGAAATGCTTCTATCTGGAAGAGGAGAACATTTAGTAAGCGAACTATATGAAGAAATGGATAAAAGCTCACAAAAAAGGCTTTATGAAAAAGCTGCAAAATACAGAGATAAGATCTCTTCGCTAAGGGATGTTCAAAGATCTCAATCTATTTCAGGATTTCATGAAGACGTAGATGCAATAGTAGTTCTGGAAAAGGGCAAACATAATTCTATTGGAGTAACTCAAGTTAGAGGTGGTTGGGTTATTGGGCATAAAAACTACTCTAATATGAATAATAAATTAGGATCAAATTTAGCTGAATCGTTTATAAAAACATACTACCTAGAGAGCTCAAATTGCCCTTCAAGAATTATTTCTAATAGTAAGATCACAGAAAAGAAAATTTTAGAAATATTCTTAAGAGAGAGATTTAATAAAAAAGTAAGCCTGATATCAAATCTTAATAATAAAGATAAAGGTTTATTGAAAATAGCTGAGGCAAACTCTAAGAAATTAAAAGGGTTTAATAATGCAGTGAGTAATAGATATAAAAAAGGACTACAAGAAATAAATGAACTTTTTAATCTAAATAAAGAATTAATATCAGTAGAGGGTTTTGATGTAAGTCATCAATCAGGAAAAGGTGCTGTAGGCTCTTGTGTATCATTTAATAAGCAAGGAAAAAATAAAAAAAATTATAGGCTTTTTAAAATTAGCAAAAAAAATTCAGGTAACGATATTGGATCAATGATAGAAGTAATAGAGAGAAGATTTAAAGGAAAAGAGTTAAAGCAGGATATGCCTAATCTTTTGATTATAGACGGAGGGAAAACCCACTTGAACAAAATAAGAACTTCTTTATTAGATTTGGGTTTTAACAATATATCTGTTATTTCAATTTCAAAAGGATCTAGACGAAAGCCTGATTTGGATCTTTTTATCTCTTCAGACGGAACTAAGAAGGAATTTGACCCTAAAAATACTGCTATGCTTTTAATTCAGGAAATTAGAAATGAAGCTCACAGGTTTTGTATTGCTAATTTAAAGAAAACTAGAATCCTTAATATAAGGCAATCACAGCTTGATTTAATTCCTGGAATAGGAAGCAAACTAAAAAGAAAGTTATTAAGGTATTTTGGTTCTGTAGAACAATTAAAAAAAGCATCAACTGAGGATATAAAGCGCATTCCTGGGATAGGCAAGGAAAAGGCAAAGCTTATTAAAGAATTAGTAGGTTAAGTTATGTCATTCTTAAAAAGTAACCTGCCCAATTTTTTTTCTATAATTAGGATTATCTCTATTCCTTATATAGCCCTATTAGCTTTAATTCAGGAATATAAATGTTATATCATTTGCGCGATTTTATTTTTATTAGCAAGCCTTACTGATTATTTAGATGGCTATTTAGCTAGAAAAATGGGAGTGGTCTCTAAGTTGGGAGCGAATCTTGATTTAATTGCTGACAAACTTTTAGTTGTCTCTTGTTTAATAATATTATGTATCTTATTCCATGACCCCTTTATTTACATTCCTACTTTTATAATTTTTTTTAGAGAGATGTACATCACTTGGATAAGAATCAGTTCAGAAAGGAATCCCCAATTAAAGATTATTGGAGTGAATTTTTCAGGAAAGTTAAAAACAGCTTTTCAAATGATCGCCATATTTATTTTATTTGTGTCTCTTCACCCATCTACTTACTCATTTTCTATAGAGATTTTAGGGAAGATTCTCCTATGGATTGCTCTCGTTCAAACTATCATTTCTTTAGCTTATTATCTTCTAGATAGAAGCAGATAATATAAAAATATGTTTCTAAAGCTGGTTATCTCAATCTATAATCTAAGAACTAAGAGTAGAAATTAAACTCTATGGAAGAAAAAAAAGGTTCTTTAAACCTCAATCAAGGTAAGTTAGAAGAAAAAGAGATGTCTTTTAAGGATATCTTTGATGCGATTTGGATTAATAGATTTTTAGTTCTAAACCTGCCAATTCTAGTTGGATTTGTAACAATTATTTATACTCTTATGCAACCAAATGTATATAGAGCAGAAATATTATTGGCTTCTTCTGAAAGTAGTTCACAAAGTCGCTCTGTTGGGCAAAGTAGCTTAGCGGCTTTAGCAGGAATTAGCATTCCAACTATGACAGATGACAAAACACTGATTGCAATTGAAACTCTAAAGTCAAGGAAATTTGTTTCAGATTTTCTAATTAAACATGAAGCTCTCTCGGCTCTAATGGAGCCCAGATCTTGGGACCAAGAGAAAGATATTCTTGAAGTTGGTGAATATAAAGGGTCCATTCAAATGGCAACCAATAAGTTTATGAAAATCTTTACTGTAGAAAAATTAAGTAGCAGAACCCCCTTTGTTTTGATGACTATTGAGCACATCTCTCCTACCCAAGCAAGAGACTGGTTGGAATTAATGGTTGTGGATTTAAATCAAAACTTAAGTCAAAGAGATGTAAGAGAGGCAAGAGAATCCATCAGTTACTTAAGAGAGCAGATAAAGAATACTAAGGTTGAAGATATAAAACAGCTTTTCTATAGAATGATAGAAAGCCAGACAAGTAAAGCAATGTTAGCTGAGGTAAGACCCGAATATGCCTTTAGAGTAATAGACCCGCCCGTAGCTCCAGAATTAAAACATTATCCAAAAAGAGCGATCATTACTTTGCTTTCGATGTTGTACTCTCTTATCGGAATTATTATTTTAAGTGTTTTGTTATATTTAAATAATATTAGATTATCTTTCAAAGGATCTTTCCCAGGAATATCTCTATCAAAGATTAATGAAATTTCTTAATTTCTCTATCTGAATTAGATGGAACTAAAGCCAACTCCTCTTGATGGTTGTTTTGAGTTAAGACCTCTAACACACCAAGACAAAAGAGGATCTTTTACAAAGATATTCCATGCAAGCGATTTTAAAGATATGAAACTTAATACTAATTGGGTTGAAGAATACTTTACCCTATCAAAGAAAAATGTTTTGAGGGGAATGCACCTACAACTTCCTCCAAGTGATCATTTTAAAATGGTTTATTGCCTTGAAGGAGAGGTGCTTGATGTTGTTCTTGACCTGAGATCCTCCTCTGCTACTTACGGAAAAAGTTACTCTTTAAACCTTTCTTCAGAAAATAAGATTGGTCTATATATCCCTAAGGGTATAGCCCATGGTTTTCTATCCCTAACTAGAAATAGTTTATTAACTTATAAAGTATCTAGTGTTTATTCTCCAGAACATGATTCTGGAATTAGTTGGAAATCATTTGGATTTAATTGGCCTATAGATGACCCAATTATTTCTCTTAGAGACCAAAAGCTAGAAAAATTAGAAAACTTTCATACACCCTTTTGATATGTCTAAGGTAGCTTTATTAACTGGCATATCAGGTTTCATAGGAAACGGATTAGCTAAAAAGCTCTTAGAAGACAATTGGAATGTTCATGCAATCATTAGAGAAGAAACAGATAAAGAAGTTATAAGGGATCTGGAAAGTAAATGTACCTTCCATATCCACGATGGAAGCACAGAAGACATGGTGAGAATTCACTTAGAGAATCAGTTTGATATAGTTTTCCATCTTGCCTCTCTATATTTAGTTGATCATAAAAGTAGTGATATATCTAGTTTGCTAAGATCTAATATAGAATTTTCAACACAGCTTCTTCAGGGGATGTATGAGGGAGGTTCAAGGAAAATAATCAATATTGGCTCATATAATCAACATAATGAGACTGAACAGTTCTCTCCATTTAATTTATATGCATCAACGAAAGAAGCTTTTCAGAATATCCTGCTGTTTTATCATTTGGCATATGACTTCTCTTGCTTAACTCTTAAGCTTTTTGATACTTATGGCCCAGGAGACACTAGAGGAAAGTTAGTAAATCTATTAATTAGTTCAATTGAAGGCAAGTCTGACTTGAAGCTATCTCCTGGTGATCAAACCCTAGATTTATCTCATGTTAGAGATGTTATTAATCATCTCTTAAATGCAGGAATATATCTAAATGATCAAGAAGAAATACTATGCGATAAATATCTAATTTCTGGAGAAAGATTAACTATTAAGGAATTAGTAGCTAAATTAGAAACGATTACAGGAAAAAAGTTTTTGGGTCAATTTGGTGGAAGGCCATATAGAGAAAGAGAAATAATGAACCCTATTAAACCAAAAGATATTTTGCCATGGGGAGATAGATTAGAAGAAACAACTTTAGATGAAGGAATTAAAGAGATATTGGATGAATAAATATGGCCAATAAACTAACTATAGGTATACCTACCTTCAACAGGAAGGAAGCAGCAATTTCTTGTTTAAAAAACTTGAATAATAATTTCTCTTTTAAAGAAATAGATGTTCTTTTGATCGATAATTGTTCTGAAGATGGAACGTTTGAATTCTTGAAGAAAAAATATGAAGATACCCCTTATAGAATCATAAGAAACAATAAAAACTTGGGGTTTGCTGGTAACACCATCCAATTAATAAAAGAATGTGAAACTGACTATTTATTATGGAATCCAGATGAAGATAAGATCATAAAAGAGAACATTAACGAGTTAATCCTTTTCTTAAACAAATATGACCCTAAACTTGTTTGTCCTCAGTACTATCTTGAAGAAAAGTTATATAGAGGTGAAACTTCTTCAAGAGAGATAATGCCTGAAGATATTTGGAATGCTGTACCCCATCTGCCGGGTATAATCTTTCATGTTCCTTCATGCAAAACCTTTGTTAATCAATTCGATCAAATTAAAGAGGATTATCCAAATGCATATAATTATTACCCTCAAATATTTCTGCTCTCTAAGTTAATGTTAAAAGGAAAGTGTTTTTACTGGAATAAGCCTATAAGTAAGCAAGATTTATTTATCGATGATACTCATTCTTTAGATGAATCAGGTGTAGGTTATTTTGGACTGAGCATGAGATGGAAAATACATAAAGAATTTGTTGATTTTTTTGAAGATTTATTGATAAAAGAAAATAATCATGAATTGGTTAATCAGATCTATTTAGTGCAAAAAAACAGGCTTTTTCAATTGATAAGACAATCCATTGAGAATGAAAGACCTGATATGCTTATTGATTTTGATAGAGGACTAATAGGAAGAGTAGGTGATATTTTCTTTTCGTTAATTAAAGGCATAGTCCTTAATCCTCTCAAATCTATCAATAAAATTCTTAGACTATTAAGTATTAAAAATTAATAATGGCATTTATAATTGATAATTATTGAGAATATTTTTCTTTTTCCCTTTTCTAGGAGGACATTTTGAAAGCAGTTATTTTAGCTGGGGGTTTCGGCACAAGGATTAGTGAAGAGACAGAGTTAAAGCCAAAGCCTATGGTTGATTTAGGAGGAAAACCTATACTTTGGCATATATTAAAGATCTATTCTCATTATGGAGTAAATGATTTTGTTATTTGTTGTGGTTATAAGTCATATGTAATAAAAGAGTATTTTGCTAACTATTTTCTTCATATGTCAGATGTAACTTTTGATATGAAAGAGAATTCAATGGAAGTACATAACAAAAGAGCTGAGCCTTGGAGGGTATCCCTTGTTGATACAGGGGAAAGTAGCATGACAGGAGGGAGATTAAAGAGGGTTTCTTCATACGTTGAAGATGAAGAAGTATTTTTTCTGACTTATGGAGATGGACTTTGCGATATAAACATTAGTGATAGCCTTAAGTTTCACAAGGATCATGGTAAATTGGCTACAGTTACAGCAATGTATCCACCAGGAAGGTTTGGTGCTTTAGACATTAAGGATGCAGAGGTTATAAATTTTAATGAGAAACCTAAAGGTGATGGCGGAAAAGTGAGCGCAGGATTTTTTGTTCTTTCTCCAAAAGTTTTAAGTTACATTAAAGATGATTCAACTATCTGGGAACAGGATCCATTAAATAATCTATCAAAAGATTCTCAATTAATGGCTTATGAGCATAAAGGTTTTTTTCAACCGATGGATACTTTAAGAGATAAGCAGCTCTTGCAAGAATTATGGGATACAAACTCGGCCCCATGGAAGGTCTGGAAATAGAAAACTAGTGAATAACTCCTTCTGGAAAAATAGAAAGACTCTGATTACTGGACATACCGGCTTTAAGGGAAGTTGGATGGCTTTATATTTAGATTACTTAGGTGCAAATGTTTCAGGTTATTCTCTTAAACCCAACACAAAACCCTCTTTATTTGAAGATGTAAACTTAGAGGAAGTGATGTCTGAGAACCATTTCGGAGATATCAATAACTATGAAGAAATAATAAACTTCTTGAAAACAACTAAGCCTTCAATTCTTTTTCATTTAGCTGCTCAACCTCTAGTAAGAGAAAGTTTTGATGAACCTCTTCAAACATTTGAAACTAATATTCTAGGTACAGCTAAAGTTATTAAAGCAGCTCTAGAGGTAGATACCATTGAATGTATTGTGGTTATAACAAGTGATAAATGTTACAAAAATCAAGAGCAGATGAAGGGCTATTGTGAAGAAGATCCTTTAGGAGGAGATGACCCCTATAGTGCAAGTAAAGCTGCTACAGAAATAGTTTCACAGAGTTTTAGGAAGTCATTTATGGAAAATTCAGGTAAAAACCTAGCTACTGTGAGAGCAGGTAATGTTATTGGAGGAGGTGACTGGGCAAAAGATAGATTGGTTCCAGATTGCGTTAAAGCTTTTAATGAAAAAGAGACACTTTCCATTAGAAGACCAAATTCAATAAGGCCTTGGCAGCATGTTCTTGAGCCGTTAAGAGGCTATATCATGCTTGCAGAGAATTTGTGCTCTAAAGAAGGAAGGGATTATGCAGATGCTTGGAATTTTGCTCCGTCTTATGAAGCTCAAAAAACTGTTGAAGAGGTAGTAAAAGAAATTTCTAAAGAATGGAAGGGTGCTGAATGGAAGGTCGAAAATAACGGTCCCAAAGAGACTAACCTACTCCTCTTAGATAATACAAAAGCAATAAACTTACTTAGGTGGAAACCGATCTTAGATTTTAGAAAAACAATTGATATGACTACTAGCTGGTATAAAGGTTATTTTGCAGGAGAAAATGTTACCCAGTTGAGCCGTAATCAACTTAAAAATTATTTACAAGAGGTAAGCAATGAATGAAGAATACATAAGAGTTCCTTACGGATCCACTGTGCATGGAGAAGAAGAAATAAAAGCGGTTGTAGAGGTTCTCAATACTACTACTCAAATGAGTTTAAATACTGAAAAATTTGAGATTGAAGTTTCCAGTCTTTTTAATAAAGAATATGGTCTTATGGTAAATTCTGGATCTTCAGCCTTATACTTAATTATTGAATCTCTTGGTATTGAACCTAATTCTGAAGTAATAACTCCTGCATTAACATTTGCTACAACTGTAGGATGTTTAGTAAAGAACTCTTTAGTACCTTCATTTGTTGATGTAGTTCCTGATACTTATTGTATAAATGCTGACCTAATTGAAGAAAAGATTACTCATAAGACTAAGGCTATTTTAGCTCCTAACTTGATTGGAAATATATGTGAATGGGACAAGATTAGGGATATAGCCAATACTAATAATTTAATTCTTATTGAAGACTCAGCAGACTGTTTAGGGTCTACTCTTAATGGAAAGCCAACGGGTTCATATTCTGATCATAGTATTACAAGCTTTTACGGATCTCATATAATTAATGGTGCAGGCAATGGAGGTATGCTCTGTACCTCAGATAAGAAAATTTATGAAAAAGCAAAATTACTTAGATCATGGGGAAGGTCTTCTTCACTTTTTGATGACAGTGAAGCAATTGAAGAAAGATTCAAAGTAAGCTTAGAGGGCATAGAATACGATGCAAAGTTTGTTTTTGAAGAAATAGGATATCAATTAGAACCCTCAGAGATAAGCGCTGCATTTGCTCTAATTCAATTAAGAAATCTCAAAGAAAACACTCTAAAAAGGCAAGAAACCTTTAATAAGCATAATGCTTTCTTGAAAGATTATAAAAAATGGATTTCACTACCAGAACAAACTAAGTCATCAGAAACAGGCTGGCTTGCTTATCCAATAGTTATATCTAAAGAAGCTCCATTTTCAAGGAGAGATTTACAAATTTTCCTTGAACAAAGAAATATTCAAACAAGAGTAGTTTTTACAGGAAATATCCTAAGACAACCTGGGTTTAAAGACATAGACTGCGTTGGTAAAGCCGATGACTTTGTTGTTGCTGATGAAGTAATGCGCGGAGGAATGTTATTAGCTTGTCATCATGGTTTAAGTCAAAAACAAATTGACCATATTCATGATTCCATGAAAAGCTTTTTTAATACACTTTAAATATTGCATTCTTTTAATGGCTAAGGGCGAAATAGTTCAAAAGGATCTTGCATTTATTTGTGAAAAATCTGAAGAATTTATTCAAGGCTTAACAAATTCTAGAGTGCTCCTTACAGGAGGTACAGGTTTTTTAGGAACTTGGTTGTTGCTTTCTTTACTTCAATTAAATAAAGTTTTTTCATTAAAATTAAAAGTTACTGTTTTATCTAGAGATCCTAAAAGTTTTTTATCTAGTCACCCTTATCTTTCTAAGGAAGAAAACCTATCTTTTATTCAAGGAAATATTCTGGATTTAAGTAAAAATTTAGGACACTTTTCGCATGTTATTCATGGTGCTATAGATTCAACATCGTCTGATACATTAAAGCAAACAGTCTTAGATGGTACCAACGAACTATTAAGTTATTTAGAGAGCTCACAATTAGAGGCATTTATTTTTTTAAGTTCGGGAGCTGTTTATGGAGAACAGCCTAAACAGATTAAATATATTTCTGAACAAGATAAATTTTTTAAAAGTTCTTCTGAACTAGATATTTATGCCAATTTTAAAAGGAAAGCTGAAAGAATAATTTTAGAAAATAATGCAATTAAAAACATCTCTGTTGCTAGATGTTTTTCATTTCTTGGTCCTTATATGAGTTTTTCAAACCAATTTGCTATAGGTCATTTTATAAAATCAATTGTCCAAGAAAACACTATTAATCTCTCTTCAGATGGGTCTTCTTTAAGAACTTTTCTATATGCTGCAGATTTCTCAATATGGATACTAAAAATACTTTTGAAATCTGAAAACAAAGCAATTATTAATGTCGGTTCAGATCAAGAAATAAATATTAGAGATGTAGCTTTTAAGGTTTCTAAACTTGAAGAGATTGATATACCAATAAACCTTAGTTCAAATAAGCCTACTATTAGGAAGAGATATGTTCCATCAGTCTCTAAAGCAAAGGAAGCATTAAATTTAACGGTGTGGACTGATTTTGAAACAGCTTTAGAAAAAACTTACCTTTGGTACAAACAAACACTCTATTCCTAATATTAAAAGCTATTCACTTAGTCTATAATAATTTTTGTGATCGGTGCTGAATACATAGCAGCCTTCTTAGAAAAACAAAACTGCAATAACATTTTTTTGGTTACGGGCGGGGCTTGTGCTTTTATTGTAGATGCTATTTCAAGAAACCCCTCCTTAAGATATATTCCTATGCATCATGAACAGTCTGCAGCCATGGCAGCAGATGTTGCTTGGAAAGTAAAAAGAAAAGTAGGAGTTACTTTGGCTACTAGCGGACCAGGCGCCACAAACCTTATAACAGGAATAGCATGTTCTTATTTTGATTCTATACCCTCTATCCACATTACTGGACAAGTTAACAAAAAGGAAAAGATTCCCTTCCAAAATGCTAATGTTAGGCAAGCTGGTTTTCAAGAAACAAAGATTGTAGAAATGGTTAAGCCTATAACTAAATACGCTGTCAAGGTTAACACTACTGAAGAATTGAGAAAGGAGCTTGCTAAAGCATATGCCATTGCTCTTCAAGATAGGAAGGGACCTGTTTTGATTGATGTTCCTATGGATGTTCAGCAAGCTGAAGTAAAAGAAGAAATATTGTTACCGAAAATTAGTACAGAAAATTTAGACATAGAGCTATGTAAAGAAAAGATAAATAATTTTTTCAGAGATTCAACACAACCCCTTGTGTTATTAGGGGCAGGCCCCGGATTATCAGATAAATCTGAAGAGGTTTTAAAATGGTTAAACTTGAATTCAATACCTTTTGTATCAAGTTGGAATGGAATGTGTTTTGTTAAAAACAATAATAAAAACTATTATGGGAATATCGGAGTTTATGGCAATAGAGGGGCTAACTTTATCCTACAGAGTTGTGATAGGCTCCTAGTTTTAGGAAGTAGATTAGACAATAGACAAAGAGGAAGCAATGTAGATAATTTTGCTCCTCTTGCAGACGTTTTGGTTTTAGATGTTGATGAAGAAGAATTAAAAAAACATTCAAATGAATCTAGATATAGCGTACAAAAATTTAATTTTAGTTCATCACAAGAGTTATTTAGGGATTTTAATGTTAAATTCTCTGGAAAATATAATGAGTGGGAGAGTTTTTGTAACGAAATAAAATCAAAGTATTTTGGGAAATACCCAAGTACCTCTTCTCAAAACTATAAAAGCACTAACCCTTGTGAAATAGTTGAAAGAGTTAATACACTTATAAAGCCTGATTCAATAGTTACAGTAGATACTGGTGCAAACCTTTGTTGGGTTTTTCAAGCTTTTAAAAGATCTGAACAAATTATATTCACTGCGGGAGGTAACTCTCCCATGGGGTACTCACTTCCTGCAGCAATAGCCTCTGCTATAGAGTGTCCCGACAAACAAGTAATATCTTTTATAGGGGATGGTAGCTTTCAGATAAATATTCAAGAGCTTCAAACTATGTCCTATCATAAACTTCCTCTGAAGCTGTTTATAATGAATAATTTTGGATATGGGATAATTAAACAATTTCAAGATACTTGGTTAGAAGCAAGACATGAGGCCTCAGGAAGAGTATATAGCCAACCAGATTTTAAAAAGATAGCGCATGCATATAATGTATCCTATAGAAAAATTTCTAGTCCTAGAGATATTGTTAAAGAGGATCTAAATTCAAAAGAAGCTGTGATATTTGATGTATTTCTTCATCCAGATACTTTAATAGAGCCAAAAAAAGTTACAGGTAACCCTCTTCATAACATGTTCCCTTACTTAGATCTCAGTTCTGATTCCCTAGAGAAAAAATATATAAAATAGAAATGAGGAAATAATTTTGAAGTTAATAAGTATTGTATCTCCTTGTTTCAATGAACAAGATAATATAGAGGAGTTGTCATCTTTAGTAAGAGAGCTATTTGATGGACCATTATCAGATTATAGTTATGAGCATATCTTTATAGATAATTGCTCTACAGATAATACAATCGAGATATTGAGAGGTTTAGCTAAAAAAGACAAAAGAATTAAAGTAATTATAAATTCTAGAAATTTTGGGCATATAAGGTCTCCTTACCATGGCCTTTTTCAAAGTTCAGGTGATGCCACAATCTTATTGGTTTCTGACCTGCAAGACCCACCAAGTTTAATTAAAGATTTCATAGAGGAATGGGAAAAAGGTTTTAAAGTAGTTGTAGGCGTAAAAACTAAGAGCGAGGAAAATTTTCTTATGTTCGCTATTCGAAAAATTTACTATAGATTAATAGAAAAATTTTCTGATACTGAACAAATTAAAAATTTTACTGGATTCGGTTTATATGACAGATCCTTTATTAAATGTATAAATGATTTAAATGATCCTTATCCATATCTTAGGGGACTCATAACAGAATTAGGTTTTGAGAGAAAAGAAATTGAGTATAAACAACCTCAGAGAAACAAAGGCAGAACTAAGAACAATTTTTATACTCTTTACGATATTGCAATGTTAGGTTTTGTTAATCATTCCAAAGTTCCTCTTAGGCTTGCAACCTTTGTGGGGTTCTTAGTTTCATTGGCTAGCATTTTAGTTGCAGCTTACTATTTCATAGCTAAATTAATTTATTGGGACGTTTTCGAAGCAGGCACAGCCCCTATGGTTATAGGCATATTTTTCTTTGCTTCAGTACAATTAATTTTTATAGGAATTATAGGAGAATATATTGGTGCTATACATACCCAAGTAAAACAGAGACCCCTGGTTGTTGAGAGAGAAAGGATCAATTTCTCCAAAAATTCAGAAGATCCTCCAATTAATAAAACTTGAACAGTAAATTTCCTCTATTTAATAAGTTTAAAATAGAATTTAAATTTCTTTTGGTAGGAACTTGGAATACCTTGTTTGGTTATTCTGTTTTTCTACTCTTTCTTTTTATCTTTGAAGAGTTAATCTCAATTAGATCTAATTCTTATTTATTAGCAATAACTTGTTCCCATATTTTTGGCATTATTAACTCTTTCTTCTTCCATAAATATTTTACTTTTGGCTCCAATAAAAAAGGATTAGAAGCTTTAAAAGAATTTTTTAGATTTTTTAATACTTACCTCATTACCTTTATATTAAATCTAGTTTTAATATATATATTTGTAGAATTATTCCTTTTAGACCCAATTTATGCTGGAGCGTTATCTATAGTTATATGCGTATTTTTTACCTTCTTTCTTCTTTCAAAATATTCATTCAAAAACTTTTTCTAAATACACCTATCATATACAATGCTTTCAATTTACTACTTTTCATTAATCTTGAGACCAAATATTCTCAGCTTGATCATCCTTTTTTATTAATCTTTTTATCCCTTACCTGATCAATTTAATTAAATTTTTTAAACAAGAACTTTTAGCTGGAATATAAATTATGAAAATTATAGTAACTGGAGGAGCTGGATTCATAGGGTCAGCTCTAGTCCGAATGTTAATAAAAGAGACAGACCATCAAGTTTTGGTCTTAGACAAGCTCACTTATGCTGGTAACCTCTTAAATTTGGATTTAGTTAAAAAAGATAAGAATTTCTCCTTTAAAAAAATTGATATCTTAAATAAACAGGAAATTGCGAAGATATTTAAGGCTTATAATCCAGATTATATAATGCATCTAGCTGCTGAGTCGCATGTTGATAAATCTATAGAAGGGCCTCAAGAATTTATTAATACAAATATTATTGGAACTTTCAATTTATTAGAAATAACTAGAGAATTTCTTCGGGCAAACCCTAACAAGAAAGACAGTTTTAGATTTTTGCATGTTTCTACAGACGAAGTCTTTGGTGATCTTTTTAATAAAACTGAATTCTTCACAGAAGAAACAAAATATGCTCCTAGCTCTCCATATTCAGCTTCAAAAGCTTCTTCAGATCATTTAGTTAGAGCATGGCACAGGACTTTTGATATACCAGTTTTAATAACTAACTGTTCAAATAATTATGGACCTTATCATTTCCCAGAGAAGCTTATCCCAAAAAGTATAAAAAATGCTCTAAAAGGTAAAGAAATTCCTATCTATGGTAAGGGGGAGCAGATTCGTGACTGGTTATATGTAGAAGATCATGTAAATGCTTTATATAAGGTCTTAATGGAAGGAAGGTTAGGGGAAACTTATAATATTGGGGCTAATAACGAGAGAACAAATATCGAGGTAATTGAATTTGTCTGTTCAATTTTAGATAAAAAGATGCCTTTAGATAAAGGAAGCTACAAAGACTTAATAATTTTTATAAAGGACAGACCTGGTCATGACTTTAGATATGCAATTGATTCTTCTAAAATCAAGAAAGAGTTAAACTGGACTCCTTCAGAATCTTTTGAATCTGGTTTAGATAAAACTATAGAATGGTTTATACAAAATAAAGAATGGCTCTGATAATTAAGGAATATTTACTAAGGCTAAGCAAAATCTGATATGAAAGGTTTAATTCTTGCTGGAGGAAGGGGTAGCCGTCTTCATCCTTTAACTCTTGGAATATCTAAGCAGCTTCTACCTGTTTATGACAAACCAATGGTTTATTACCCCCTTTCTGTTCTCATGCTTGCAGGAATAAGAGAGATTTTAGTAATTACAACACCAAGTGATTTAGTTCTCTATAAAAATTTACTTGGCGATGGAAGTCAATTAGGAATAGAAATTTCCTATGCAGAGCAAGAAAAACCAGAAGGATTAGCTCAAGCTTTCTTAATTGGTGAAAAATTTATTGGCGATGATAATGTGTGTCTTGTTCTGGGAGATAATATTTTTTATGGCCAGCACTTTAGTGAAAAACTAGAAAAGGCTGCATCTAGAGAAGAAGGAGCAACTATTTTTGGATGCTTTACTCCAGAGCCTCAAAGGTTTGGTGTAGTAGAATTTAATAAGGATGGAAGGGCACTAAATATAGAAGAAAAACCTATTGCTCCTAAATCAGATTATGCTGTTACAGGACTATATTTTTATGATAATGAAGTAATAGAAAAAGCTAAAGTAATAAAACCCTCTACAAGAGGTGAGCTCGAAATCACTGATCTAAATAACCTTTACCTAGAAGAGTCATCATTACAAGTAGAGATTCTAGGTAGAGGTTTTGCTTGGCTAGACACAGGAACTTTTGATTCTCTTCTTGAAGCAAGTCAATTAGTTCAGACAATTCAAAAAAATCAAGGTTTGATGATAGCTTGTTTAGAGGAAATAGCTCTAAAAAAACAATGGATAGGTATTGAAGAAGTAAAAAAACAGGCTGAAAAACTCAATAACTCTGCTTATGGTAGATACCTTTCAGCTTTAATTAAGAATTTATGAAGGTTGAAGAAAGAAATATAAAGGGCGTTTTTACTATCCAACCGGATGTATATAAAGATACAAGAGGTTTTTTTATGGAGTCTTTTAATTTTAGAAGATATAAAGAACTATTAGGAATAGACTTAGACTTCGTTCAAGATAATATTTCAAGATCAGCAAAAGATGTCCTTCGAGGAATGCATTTCCAGAAAGAGCACCCTCAAGGTAAATTGGTAAAGGTTTCCAGGGGAGAAATCTTAGATGTAATAGTTGATTTAAGAACGGAATCCGAAACTTATGGAAATTGGGAGAGTTTTAAGTTATCAGAGGAGAATAAGATCCAACTCTGGATTCCCCCTGGATTTGCGCATGGATTTCTAGTTTTATCTGATTCAGCAGATTTTGAGTATAAATGCACAGAATACTATTTTCCTGATGATGAATGCTGTTTGCTTTGGAATGATCCTGAAGTAGGCATAGATTGGCCAATTCCTAATCCAATACTCTCTGATAAAGATAAAGATGGGAAGTTATTAAAAGAATTAGATTTATCTTAAACATTTACTAAATAAAAATGAGGAATGAAGATATAAACCTGCCTTTTTTACTAAAAGAGCTTTGGCACTCAATAGAATTCAAAAGAAGGGTCCAGCTTTTTCTGCTTATTTTCTTAATGTTGATAAGCGCTTTCGTTGAAGTTTTAAGTCTTGGAGCGGTTATGCCTTTTCTTGCTGTGTTAATCTCTCCTGAAGAAGCTTTCAATCAGCCTTTAATTTCTCTTGTAGCTAATTTTTTTAGTATAGTAGAACCAAGTGGCTTAATACTGCCAGTAACAGTAACTTTTATCTCAGCTTCTATTGTTGCAGGATTCTTAAGAATCTTTGTTTTATGGTTAACAACTAAGCTATCAGTTCTTAATGGTTCAGATCTAAGTACTAAAGTCTATAAAAATACTCTATACCAGCCATATGAAGTTCATGTGGCAAGAAATACAAGCGAAGTCATAAGTGGTATTTCAGCTAAAATTAATGATGTAGTGTTTAGAATTATTCAATCTTTTCTTGTTCTTATAAGTTCATTCTTGGTCATTATTTCAATGATATTAGCTCTGATTTTTATAGACCCTATAATTGCACTTACCTCATTTGTAGTTTTTGGAGGTAGTTACCTAGTTATATCAAGAATTTTTGTTAGAAAGTTATCTAACAATAGCAAAAGGATAGCTGATGAGCAGACCCAAGTGGTAAAAGCTCTTCAGGAAGGTTTGGGAGGAATCAGAGATGTGCTCCTAAACGGAACTCAAGAATTTTATACTTCAATCTACAAGAAAGCTGATTTTCCTTTAAGACATGCATTAGGAAACAATAACTTTTTGGGTCAAAGTCCAAGATTTGCCATAGAATCCTTAGCAATAGTATTGATATCTCTTTTAGCTTTCTTTTTAACTAGCTCTAGTGAAGGAATTGGAGAATATGTGCCTCTGTTAGGAGCTTTAGCCTTGGGGGCTCAAAGGCTTTTACCTAACCTGCAGCTAAGTTACGCATCTTGGGCCAGTATTATTGGAAGTAAATCCTCATTAAAAGACATAATTGAACTACTAGAGAGCTCCAAGCAAAGAATGGGTACCCCTTTACAAATAAAAACCTTAGATTTTACAAAATCCTTAAAAATAGAAAAATTATCGTTTAAATATGAAAATCAAGAGAATTCTGTATTAGAAGATATAAATTTTGTCATTGAAAGAAATTCTAGAATTGGGTTTGTAGGTTCTACGGGAAGTGGTAAAAGCACTCTATTTGATCTTATTATGGGCCTTTTGAAACCAACACATGGAAAAATTTTATTAGATAACAAACCTCTATCTGAAGATGATCTCCCTGGTTGGCAGAGGAATATTTCTCATGTACCTCAGAATATTTATTTGTCAGATGGGACTATAGCTGAGAATATTGCTTTTGGGGTTGAACCTAGTCTTATGGATATAGGAAGAGTTAAATTTGCTGCTAAAGTTGCTTGTATCTCTGAGTTTATTGAATCAAATCCTAATCAATATGAAGCCTTTGTAGGAGAAAGGGGGGTAAAGGTTTCAGGAGGAGAAAAACAGAGAATTGGAATTGCAAGAGCAATTTATAAGGAAAGAAAATTACTTATTCTTGATGAAGCTACAAGTGCATTGGATAACAAAACTGAAAAGAAGGTTATTGAAGGTATAACTAATCTTGAATCTAAACCAACTATCTTAATGATAGCCCATAGGCTTTCTACGGTAAAAACTTGTGATTCAATTGTACAATTAGAGAATGGTAAAATTGTAGCTATAGGTAGCTTCGATTATTTGCTGGAAAATAGCCCTTCTTTTAAGGAACTTGCTAGCGAAATGAAAAATAACTGAAGAGGTAAATGAATGTTTAATGATACAACTATATTAGTAACAGGCGGAACAGGGTCTTTTGGTAAACATTTCATTAAGAGAATGTTGCAAGAACATAAACCTAAGAAACTAATAATTTATTCTAGAGATGAATTAAAGCAATTTGAGATGCAAAAAAACTTTAATGATCCTTGTATGAGATATTTTATCGGTGATGTAAGAGATGTTGACAGATTGGTGCAGGCAATGAATCAAGTAGATTTTGTAGTGCATGCAGCTGCATTAAAACAAGTTCCTGCAGCAGAATATAATCCTATGGAGTGTATAAAGACCAACATACATGGGTCTGAGAATGTTATTCAAGCTGCTATAAAGAACTCAGTAAAGAAAGTAATAGCTCTATCTACTGATAAAGCTGCTAATCCTATCAACCTTTATGGGGCTACTAAGCTTGCTTCAGACAAGCTTTTTGTTTCAGCAAATAATATAGTTGGTGATAGCCCTACTAGGTTTTCTGTTGTCAGATATGGAAATGTAGTAGGTTCACGGGGATCGGTAGTTCCTTTATTCAAGGATCTAGCAAAGAAAAAGTCTAAGGTTCCCATTACTCATAAGGATATGACCCGTTTTTGGATTACTTTAGATATGGGGGTAAATTTTGTTCTCAAAAACTTTGAAAGAATGCATGGTGGTGAGATTTTTGTTCCTAAGATACCCTCTGTGAAAGTAACAGATTTAGCTAAAGCATATGCTCCAGGTCTTGAAATAGAGGAGATAGGTATTAGACCGGGGGAAAAGTTACATGAGATTATGTGCCCATCAGATGATTCACATCTGACAATTGAGTTTGAAGAATTCTTTGTAATAAAACCTACTATCAGCTTTTTTGATCAAACTTATGATTATGAAACAAACAGCCTTGGAGAAAAGGGTTCATACGTGAAATTAGGTAGCCAATATAGCTCTGATTCTAATCCTGACTTTTTATCTGTCGATCAAATTAAAAACTACGATGATTAAAAATACTTTATTTGTTTTTTTAACTATTTTTTGTGAATAAAACACTTGCCATAATTCCTGCAAGAGGAGGTAGTAAGAGGATACCCGGTAAGAATATAAAAAGATTTATGGGTAAAGAAATAATCTATTACCCTATTACTACAGCATTGAAAGCTCAGGTTTTTGATGATGTAGTTGTTTCTACAGATGATAAAAAAATAAAACAAATTTCTGAAAGCTATGGAGCTTCAGTTCCTTTCTTCAGATCAGATAAGAATTCAGATGATTATGCAACTACTTTTGAGGTAGTTAAAGAAGTAATAGATAATCTCCAAGAAAAATATACATATATATGCTGTCTTTATCCCACTTCTGTATTTGTAGAAGAGAAGGATCTTGTAGATTCAAAGAAAGAATTAATAGATCAAGAAAGATTTTCTTCAATAATCTCAGTGGTTAAATATTCTCATCCTGTTCAAAGAAGACTTTACATCGAAGAAGATAGATTAAAGATTGAAGAAGTCAAAAACTACAACTGTAGATCTCAAGATTTATTGTCTTATTATCATGATGCAGCTCAGTTCTATTTTGGAAAATTAGAATCAGTTTTAAGAGAAGAGAAATTAATAACTGAAGAAGCTAAGCCTTATATTTTTAAAGATAGTGAAGTTCAAGATATAGACAATGAAGAAGATTGGAAAATAGCAGAATTAAAGTACCGTTTAATAAGAAAAAATAGTCATGCCTAGAGCGAAAAAAGTAAAGTTTTGTTCTACTTGCCTTGAAACAAATTTAAGACCCAATGCCTATTTTGATAACTCTGATAGGTGTCTAGCATGCAGATATTATTCTGATTTTAGGGAAGAGAATAGATTACAAAAGTTAGAATATTTAAAGGAGTTGATTAGGAAGAAAAAGAAGATTTCAAGGGCCAAGCATCACTTTGATTGTATAGTTGGAGTAAGTGGAGGCAAGGACAGCACTAGACAAGCTCACTGGGTAAAAGAGAGACTTGGCCTGAACCCTCTTCTGGTATGTGTTTCTTACCCTCCTTTACAGATGTCAGAGGTAGGAGCCAAGAATCTTTCAAATTTAATATCTATGGGCTTTGACCTTTTTTGTTTAACTCCGGCACCAAAGACTTCTGCTGCATTGTCCTTAGAATCTTTTACAAAATTTGGAAATGTATGCAAAAGCACTGAAATGGCATTGTTTTCTTCTGTTCCAAGAATAGCTATAGACTTTGGAATTAATATAATATTTTGGGGCGAAAATCCCGCATTAATTAGAGGAGATTCCGCTGTTCAAGGAGAAGACGAATTTGATGGAAATAACTTAAGAGAACTTAATACTTTAAGAGATGGAGGCTATGATTGGATGAATAAGGTTTCTTCTTCAGACAAGGTTAGGCATTATTTTTATCCTGAAGAAGAACTATTTAACAAAAGAAAAATTTCTATATTTTATCTCTCTCCTGCTTGGGAAGATTTCACTCTTCATAACAACTCTCTTTATGCTTCTCTTCAAGGGTTAACTCTTCGACCAGATGAGGAGCTAATAACAGGTGATATCTCTAATGCATCTATGCTTGATGAAGAATTTACAAACATTAATTATATGATTCGATTTTATAAATATGGAATAGGTAGAGCAGCAGATTTTTTAAGTGAAAAAATTAGAGAAAAGTTAATTTCTAAAGAAGAAGCATCAGGAATAGCTAACCAATATGATGGAATTTGTGATGATTCAATAATCAAAGAATATTGTAAATATGTAAATATAAAAGAAGATTTTTTTTGGGAAACAGTCAATAAATTTACCAATAAAGAGTTATTTAAATTGAATAAGAATAAAAGACCACAAAAACTATTTAATTCAGGCGGATAAATGGTCAATGTAGTAGATATCCAATCAGGAAATGTTAGAACATGGGCAAAGTTACTTGAAAGACTACTTATTCCTTATAAGCTTGTAAAAAACCCTAAAGAAATAGACAGTAAAATCATCCTATTGCCAGGAGTAGGTTCTGCAGGTTACTTTATGGACAAAATGAAATCTAAAGGATTTAATAAAATTTTCCAAAAATATAAAGAAAATAACCTAAGAATAATAGGTATATGCTTGGGCTTTCAGTTATTAACAGACTTCACTCAAGAAGATGGAGGGATTCAAGGGCTTGGACTTATTAAGGGGTATGCTGAAAAATTAAAAAAAGAGGAGATGGGTTTCTCCAATAACGGATGGTCTAATATCGCTATTAGAAAAGAACAAATCCTTAACCATTCTTTCTTAGGCTCCCAAAAATTAACAAAGAAATCCATAGTTAATGGGAGAGTCTTCTTTAACCATGAATACGGAGTTAAAATTAATAAATCTAATGGAAAGAGATTTTTTATACGTAAAGATAATTTGTCTAAATATGTAGCAGCATTTTTTTCTAAAAATCTAATAGGCATACAATTTCATCCAGAAAAGAGCCAAAAGACTGGTGAAGAGCTAATAAAGCTAATTCTATAAAAATGAGATTAGGTTCATGTCTTCTCTTTTATAACAATTATTGTTACCTCTCCTATGGATGGAATTTTAAAAGACCTCTAGGAAGGTTAAATGATGTTATCTCCTCTCTTGATGAATATGAGGTAGATGAGATATTAATTCTTAGACCTATAAGGGGATCTAATGATCCTAACTGGGACTCAGATATAAGAGAATTGAGTAATTTAAATATATCAACACCTTTACTTTTTGGTGGAGGTATAAGAAGCAAGCAAAGACTTAAAGATCTCCACTCTTTACCCATTGAGAGGATATGCTTCTCTAGTTCCTCATTTAGTAATAAAGCTAATATATCGCTTATAAATGAGGCTACAGAAATATTTGGGAGGCAGGCTATAGTAGGGTGCCTTCCATATAGATTTGAAAAAGATAAATTAACTTTCTTTCATTCAAGTAAGAATGAATTCTTAGAAATATCAGAAAAAGATTTAGACCATTTAGATGCTATTTTTAATGAGATAATACTTTTTGATTGTGAACTAGAAGGATATTCAGTACACAAACCAAAAAGAATCTTATATAGGGTTCCTTTCAAACAAGATAAATTAATTCTCTCAGGAGGTATTGAGAAGGATTCAGTTAAATATATAAAATCAGAATTTTCTTTAGCCGCAGTTTATATTGACAATTCAACCTTATTTGAAGAACAAAAGATAAAAAGAATAAAAAGATATGCGAAACTTAATTGAGTGCAAGAAATGCCTGTATAGGGAGGATCATCCTTTTGGTATTACTTTTAAAGACGGCATTTGTTCTGGTTGTATAACGCATGCTGAAAAAGATAATCTTGACTGGGTTCCAATAAAAGATTCTCTGTTATCACTGATATATAAGTATAAGAAATTATCGAAATCTCACTACGATTGTTTAATCCCTGTAAAGGGAGATGCCGAAGATTATTTTGTTGTTAGTAAGGTACTAGAAATGGATTTAAAACCTCTACTTGTATCTGTAAATGATTATTTTCTAAATGATATTGGCTGGCATAATTTACACAACCTAATTACATATTTTGATCTTGATTCTTTTATCTATACACCTAACGAGTCTATATATAAGGAACTTGTTAGAACCTCTTTAAGAAGATATATGAATATCTTACTTCCTTCGCACCTTCTTTTTACAAGTTTTCCTGTGCATGTAGCAGTGCAAAGAAAAATTCCATTAATAATATGGGGTCAACTACAGTCTGTAGAGCAAGTAGGTAAATTTTCACATTTGGATAAAGTAAGAATGTCCAGATGGAACCGAAGAGAGCACGATCTTTTTGGACTAGAAATAGATAAGCTTATTGGCACAGGTTCTCAATTAAACGAGGATCTACTTGATTATTATAAATATCCTCGAACTGAAGAAATTGAAAGATCAGGCATAATTGGTATTTATTTAAGCAATTATCTTAGATGGGATCCATTATGGCAAAACTCAGCATCTACAAAATTTGGGTTTAAACCTCAGAAGAATAATTCATCTTTTGATATATATGAAAGAGCAGGAAGTTCAGTTTATTATGGATTCCATGATCTCTTAAAAATGAAAAAACTTGGTTATAGAAAGTCGACGGATCATTTAGTTAGAGAAATAAGACATGGAAGAATTAAAAAGGTTGATGCTAAGAAACTATTAAAAAAATATAATAATTCTAAAGTTTCCATAGATGATTTTTTCGATTGGTTAGAGGTAGAAGTAAGTGGTAGGGAGTGGTTTTTTAAACATCACCTTTCAGACTTTTTTAATTTAATAGGGAACAACAGCACTTCATTCAAGATTGAAAATAATATTGATAAACATCTACATCGTGCTTTCAAACCGAAGTCTAGTTTTATAAGATATGGTAAAGGGATATCTCTTTGAATATAAATATCAACTACCCCTTTAAACATATATAAATGAATAAAGAAATAACACTCGGAAAAAAAACAGTAGGCTTAAATCATAAACCCTATTTTGTAGCAGATATTGCAGCAAATCATGATGGAGAATTAAATAGAGCAAAAGATCTTGTTTGGCTTGCTAAAGAAGCAGGGGCAGATTGCGCTAAATTCCAGCATTTTTTAGCAGAAAAAATAGTAAATGATAAAGAATTTAAGAAACTAGAATCTTTAGAAACCCATCAATCAGACTGGAAGAAACCAGTTAGTGAAATATATGATCAATACCATTTTAAAAGAGAATGGACTGAAGAAATTGCAGAAGAATGCCATAAAGCTGACATAGAATTTTCTACTTCCCCATATGATTTCAGTGCAGTTGATTTAGTGGATAATTTCCTTAATTTTTACAAAATAGGATCTGGAGATATATCTTGGATAGATTTTCTAAAGTTTATTTCGAGTAAGGGTAAACCTATTTTGATTGCTACAGGTGCAGCTACCATAGAAGATGTAGATAGATCTCTTAATGCATTAGATTATAAGACAAAGAATGTTGTTCTTATGCAGTGCAATACAAATTACACTGTTGAACCAGAGAAACACCGTTTTGTTAATCTAAATGTCTTAAGTGTATATAAAAATAAGTATCCAGAGACTGTACTTGGATTATCTGATCATACTTTAAGCCACGCATCGGTATTAGGGTCTATAGCTTTAGGGGCAAGAGTTTTTGAGAAACATTTTACTGATGATAACTCCAGAGAAGGACCAGATCATAAGTTCGCTCTAAATCCTGTTGCATGGAGAGAAATGGTTGATATTAGCAATGAAGTTTTTGAAACCTTAGGAGATGGGCTTAAGAAAGTAGAAGAAAATGAACATAATGCCTTTATAGTTCAAAGAAGATCAATTGTCTGCAAGAGTGACCTTTCAGAAGGACATAAGATAAGTGAAAATGATTTAGATTATTTGAGACCTTGTCCACCTGGGTCTTTCCATCCTTTCGAAAAAGACTTGATTTTAGGAAAAATCCTTAATAAAAATAAATTAGCTAATGAAAGTATCTTAAAAGAAGATATATGTTAGCCATACTTGTTCCTGCAAGAAATGAAGAAGAAAACATTGGTTTTGTTTTGGATTTGCTAAAAGAAATCAATTCAAGTCCAGAAAACATTTTTGTAATTGATAACGACTCTAACGATAAGACAGCTGAAATAGCAATTAAAAGGAAGGTGAAGGTGATATATGTTAAAGAAGTAGGATATGAAAAGGCTATTTCAAAAGCTTTAAAAAACATTAAAGAGTTAAAATTTACTAAATTTATGATCGTTGATGGAGATAATGAAATTGATAGGAAATCAATAGAAGAAATGTTCAATTCAGTCTCTTCTTATAATTTTTTATGCGGGAAAAGAAATAACGTTAAAAGAATAGGAGAGAAAATCGTAAATTTATACTACAAAAGAAGATATGAAATTAATGATCTTATGTGCGGTTTAAAAGCTGGGGATCTAGAGCTACACAATCAAGAAGCAAAATTAAGTTTTGGTTTAGATATGTTTAAATTTGAAGAAATGTTTGAAAAGAAAGTAAAGAACATAGATGTTTTGGTTAACCAGAGGAAATCAACGCGATTAGGAAATTTTATTAAAGTCAATACATTACTTATTTTGGGTCTCTTAAGATATCATTTTGTACGAAAAAATACTAAGCACCTGTAGACCTTTCTTCATAAGTCTTATAATACTTTTAAATTAAATTACATGAGAATTCTTGTATTAGGATCCAAAGGAATGCTGGGAACTTATTTGGTCCGATATCTAAGCAATATTTCTTCCAAAATAACAAAAAAGGATTTTGAATTATTTTCAGCTAGTAAAGACGGCAAGGATCTTTACTGTGATTTCTCTGAAAGGAATTCAATTACCTCATTATTTAATGAGGTTAATCCTGATCTTGTTGTAAATTGCATAGCCATAACTTCGCTTGAATATTGTGAAAAAAATCCTAAAGAATGCCAAGAAATAAATGGCTTTATACCAGGTTATCTTGCGGAACTATGTAAAATATCTAGTTCTAGGTTTATACAAATCTCTACAGATCACTTTTATAAAGATGATGGTTCAAAAGCTCATTTAGAGTCAGATAAAACTTTTGGTTTAAATCAATATGCAAAATCAAAATTGTTAGCAGAAAAAGAGATAAATGAGAGAGGTAATGATTTTTTAATATTAAGAACTTCCATAGTAGGGCTTACTGAATCAAGAGGATCTTACCTTGATTGGATATTAGAGAATTTAAGGAACTCAAAGGAAGTGGGGTTGTATTTTAATGCTTATACTTCCTTAATACATTGCGAACAGCTAAGTGAAATAATTTTTCAACTCTCTTTCAATCACCATTTTTCTGGTCTTTACAATATATCAAACAAGAATGTCTTTTCTAAAGGAGATTTCTATTTAGCAGTAGCTAAGAAGCTAGGAATAAAGCCAATATATAAAAAAGAAGATTTAAAACCAGGAATTATTGAAAGATCAGTTTCTTGTGGCTTATCACCTTCCAAAATTGAAAGTAAAACTGGACTATTAATGCCTTCTAAAAGTGATTTAGTAGATTGCATTTTTAATGAACAAGAAGGTTATAAGGGATAATCATGTCATTAGAAAAGAAAATTTTAAAGGACTTTTCTAAGATAAGAGAAATGCAGTATAGGTCTTATCCTGAATTGAGAATTACTGATGAAGAGACTTATAAAACCATAAAAAGAATCTCATTTATAAAGATCTTGATCAAAGGACTTTTAAGTTTCTTTTCTTTTCAGACTGGGAAAAAGAAATATTTCATACTTGGAACAAGAGAAAGGGATTTTATTTCTTCTTTGCCAAAAAAAGAGACAATTATTATTGTTCAAAGTTTTCGAGAAGTTCTATTTGCTTTTCAAAAGGGATTTAGTTTTATCTATATGGGTCTTTTGCACTATCAAATGATGAGAGCCTTCATTGAAAATGATCATAAAGTAATAAAACATTTAACAAGAAAAGTAACAAAAATAATTTCTCATAGCCTAGGATCACCTTTATTAATCTATTTTACTGATGTCCATCCAGCTGAAATTTTATTTAGAATTGTTACAGAGGCTAAAGAAAAGAAATTTACAACCGTTTGTGGGCAACATGGAGTTTTTCTTAATGTTAATAAACCTGACTTTGTTTATGAAGGAAAATATTCAGATTATTTCCTTGCTACTGGAAATTCTCAGGAGAAAGTAGCCCCTAATAAAATTGGTAATAAAGTAAAAGTGATGAATTTAGGACCTTTATTTGATATTCCTAATATCAAAGATAACAGCGAGTTGGAAATAGTTCTTGTCAGCAATGGAGGAGTAGATGTGGATAAGACAAGAAGTAATATAACAGCAAACATAATATTAGATATTTCAAAGATTTTAGAAGAGAACAAAATTAGTTATGTGATTAAACCTCATCCTTCTGATGACTTAAGAATATTTAAAAAAAATAAGCATATATATTTAGGGGACAAGGGCTCGTTAATATCTAATAAAGCAAGAATTTTTATGGGATTTGTTAGTACACTTCTTTATGAGGCACATGTTTGTGGGCATACCATTGCAGAAATAAAATTGAATAAGAGCAATCATCTACTTAATCATGAAGAAAACAACAGTTTTTCTATCGATCATACGTTTTATGAAAATGATCTGGAAGCGATAGGACGTGTCTTTTCTCCAATGTCTGGTTTGAAAAAAAAGAACGTAGAAGACTTTTATCTCAAATCCTTACAGGGTAGATTAAAGTCCTGTCTAAATAAGATAGATCAAGATAAGCAAAAAGATACTTTTTGATATGAGTAACAATACTAAAATTCAACCTGTTATTCTTTGTGGAGGAGAAGGGCTAAGGCTTTGGCCAATTTCAAGGAAGTCAATGCCGAAACAGTTTTATGATTTGTTAGGTAAGGGAGAATCAAACTTATCTTATATCTTAAAACTCGTTGATAAACCTTCTTTTAAGGATCCAGTAATAATATCTAATATAAAATTAAGGTCTTTATTAAAAAAGGAGTTATTTAGAATTTACCCTAAAAGAAAATTTACAGTCCTCCTTGAACCTAACTCTAAATCAACAGCACCAGCAGTATCAGCAACTGTAAATTATTTTGATTCAGTAAATGTAGATAAAGATCAACCCCTGGCCTTTCTACCTTCAGATCATCTCTTCTCTAAGGGTTCACAGCTAATCTTAGAGTTAAATAAATTGATTAAATATGGATTTGGAGAACATATAACTCTTATAGGAGTTAAACCAGACTACGAAGAAGTTGACTATGGGTATATCAAATTTAAGAATTCCAAAAAAAAATTCAAAGAAGTAGACAAATTTATAGAAAAGCCATCTTTAAAGACTGCTAAGAAATACTTGAAAAGTAAAAATTTCCTTTGGAATACAGGAATATTTATTGGAAAACAAAACACATTTAATGAGCTCCTAAAAAAATATTATGTGGATCATTCTTCAGTAAAGACTGCTGTTCAAGATTCTGCAATTAGAACTGAAAATAAAGTCAGTTACATTTTATTAAGTAGAGAATTCTCTAAAGTTTCAAATGATTCTTTTGATAAGTCCGTACTAGAAAGAACATCAAACATTAAAGTAATTAAAGCTAATATAGGCTGGAGAGATATAGGTTCTTGGAAATCTATTTATAAGTCATTAGGGAAAGACAAGAATCAGAACTCTTTCTTTGGATCCGATATACATTCTCATAACGTAAATAATACCCTTGTTTACAAGACTAATTTATCTAATAAGAAGGAGATTCTAGTTGCAGATATTTCTAATTTAGCAGTAGTTGACACCCAGGATGCTCTATTAATAACTAATCTAAATTCTAATTCTAACTTTAAAGAAATATTAAACAGATCAAATATTAAGAATAAAGACACAACGAGTTTATTTCATAGACCTTGGGGTCATTATACAAATCTACTTTCTGAACCCAATGTCTTGGTGAAGCAAATTACTCTTTACCCAAGATCTTCTATGTCATTGCAAAGACATTCCCATAGAAGTGAACATTGGACTTTTTTATCAGGTAAGGCTTATGTAACTGTAGGTAATACAAGAAAGTTGTATAAACAAAATCAATCTGTATTTATAGAAAGAAAAGTAAAACACAGGCTTGAAAACCCTTTTAAAAAGCCTCTTGAGATGATAGAAGTTCAGATAGGAGATGAAATTTCTGAAGAAGACATAGAAAGGTTTGATGATCTATATGACAGAATGGAGTAAATTTAAGTTTAATTTTTATAAATAATTTAAAACTAGAAATGAAAATAGTTAACGATCGTATACTCGAAGCTTTTAAAGCTAACAAATTAATTTCTTTAAATTTAGGGTCAGGATATGAAAAAAAAGAAGGGTTTTATAACCTTGATATTCATGAAGGTCTAGGAATAGATGTGGTAGCTGATCTAAATCTACCTTTAGATGAGGTACCTGATAATTCAGTCACCAGAATATATAGCAATCAAACTTTTGAGCATGTACAGAATTTATTTGGTCTCCTTTCAGAGATTCATAGAATAACTGTTAAAGGAGGAATCTGTGAGATTATAGTTCCTCACTTCGCTAACCCTTATTATTATTCTGACCCTACCCATGTTCGTAACTTTGGACTTTTTTCAATGCACTATTTCACCAATGAAGAGCATCAGTGGAAGAGAAAGGTTCCATCATACTATTCCGAAACAAAATTCATTTTAAAAGATGCAAAGATTATGTTTTACAAAGACACTCTGGTTGATCATATCTTCGCAAATGTTTTAGGTCCATTGGTTAATTTATCTAGATCTTCACAGTTTATCTATGAAAGAAGGTTTAGTTGGATATATCCTCCTTCAAATGTACATTTTCTTTTAGAAGTTTCTAAATAGATCTTAATTGATGAAGACAGTCTTAGTCACAGGTTCCGAAGGACAGCTAGCTAAACATATTTTCGAAGAAAGCAAAGAAGAAAAGAAATTTAATTTTATCTTTTCGACGAAGAAAAACTTAAATATATCTAACAAAGAAAACTTGGAAGATTTCTTTTCTTCTAAGAGAATAGATATTCTTATTAATTGTGCAGCATTTACAGATGTTGATGGTGCTGAATCCCTTCAAGATGAAGCTTATGAAATTAATCACAAAGCAGTTAAGTTTTTATCGCAATTAGCTAAAAAATATGATTTCACCTTTGTACATATCAGTACAGATTATGTTTTTGACGGTAAGAAGAGGGATCCTTACTTAGAAATAGATAAAACTAATGCTTTAGGTGCTTATGCTAAGTCTAAATTGAGTGGTGAGAGAGTTATTATGAAAAGCAGCTGTAAATCAATCATTTTAAGGACAAGCTGGCTTTATTCTAGCTTTGGAAATAATTTTGTAGAAACTATAACTTCTCTTGCAAAAAAGAATAAATCTTTGAAAGTGGTTAGTGATCAATTTGGAACTCCAACTTCTGCCATAGATTTATCTAGAGCAATAATCCATATGATTAAATCAGAAACTTTCCTTTCTTTATCAAAGCAAAAAGAAATTTTTCACTTTTCAAATACAGATATTTGTAGTTGGTATGACCTAGCTGAAGAGGTTGTAAGATATCTTAAACTTGATTGTGAAGTACAACCTTGCTCAAGTGATGAGTATAAAACTAAAGTTAAAAGGCCCTTTTATTCTGCTTTAGATAATAATAAATTTTCAAAAGAATTTAGATTTGAAATAAACAATTGGAGACAAGCCTTACATACTTTACTTGATAAGAAAAAATTTTTATGAAAAGAATCAAGATAACCTCTTTGACAGACCATTTAACCACACCATCTTCAAGGTTCAGAGTAAGGCAGTTAATTCCTTACCTGAAGAAAAAAGAAATAGATGTTTATGACTTACCAAGGAGATTTTCTTCCCAAAAAGCTGCAAGGCTCTTTCCAAAAAAAAGAATTAGTAAATCTTTTATAAAAATTAACTATGCTTTTGTCCAAGAAGTAGCCAATGTGATCCAAACTTTGTTTAGATTATTAAAAGCTCAAGACTCTGATTATTTACTTATTTCAAGAGAACTAATAGATAATTTTCCTTCTTTTGAAAGGTTTATAACAAAAAATATTATCTTAGATATTGATGATGCAATTTTTATAAATAGACCCCAGTGTCATGATAAGACACTAACTTTATTAAAAAAATCTCCAATAGTATTTGCTGGTAATTCTTACCTTTATTCTTGGTGTAAACAATTTGCTGAAAATGTATATGAAATTCCTACGTCTGTTGATGTAAATAAATTTTTAGAGAAGAAAAGAAAACCTAAAGATAGTTTCGTTGTTGGTTGGCAAGGAACTTCTTCATCTTTTCAATATTTGAAAGAAATTGAAAATGAGTTAGGAGAGTTCTTTTCCGGAAAGAATAATTGCCATTTTAATATCTCTTCGGATAGATACCCTTCGGAATTAGAGAAATTAAGTAAATATATAAAATTTAGAAAATGGAATGCAAAAGATGAAGTGAGTCATATACAAGAATTCGATATAGGAATTATGCCTATGGAAAAAAGTGAATATTCTTTGGGCAAGTGCTCCTATAAAATGCTTTTATATCTTAGTTGCGGTATACCAGCATGCGTAACATCTTGGGGAATGAATAAGGATGTATTAGAAAAAGGGAAAGTAGGTGTTGGCATAAAGAATTCCAATGACTGGACAGATTCACTTGAGTACTTATATCAGAATAGAAAAAACCTGGATAACATTTTTCCAGATTGTAGAAAGGTTATTGAAGAAAATTATTCTGTAGAGAAAGTAGTAAATAAAATTGAAGAAATTATTAAAAATCATAGGTTAAGTTAAATTTTATGTGTGGAATAGTAGGAATATTTGGAGATAGTAATCTGTCTGAAATAGAGGTTTATATATCTAATATGACAAATGCTCTTAAACACAGAGGCCCTGATAGTAAAGGTATATGGCTTGATGAAAAGAGAAATTTAGCACTTGGGCATAGAAGGTTATCAATAATTGATCTTTCTGATACAGGACATCAACCAATGATTTCAAATTGCGGCAGATTCATCCTCTCTTTCAATGGAGAAATATATAACCACCTTGAGTTGAGAAAAAAATTTGAAATTTTATCTAAAGAGAAAAATAACAAGGAACTAATTTGGAAAGGCACTTCAGATACTGAGACAATCTTAGAGGGATTTTCATTAATAGGCATTGAACAAACCCTAAAAAAGAGTGTTGGTATGTTTGCAATGGCAATTTGGGATTTAGAAGAAGAAAAATTGCATTTAACTCGAGACAGGATGGGAGAAAAGCCTCTTTATTATGGTTGGAGCAACAAAAACTTCATTTTTGCTTCTGAATTAAAAGCTTTTAAAGAATACAAGCTTTTTAACAATGAAATAGACAGGGATTCTATTAATATTTATATGAGACATAATTATATTCCAACCCCAAGATCTATATATAAAAATATATTTAAACTTGAACCAGGGACTTTAATATCTTTAGGTTTGGATGACACTAAAAATAATGTAGCTAAGTTAGAAACCACAGTTTGGTGGTCTCTAAAAGAAGTAACATCAGAAGGAAAAAGAAACTTAATCTTAGATGATAGACAAAATCTAAAACAACTAGAAGAAAGCCTAATCGATTCAATAAAATTACAGTCAGTTGCAGATGTCCCTCTCGGAGCTTTCTTGTCTGGGGGAGTGGATTCGTCATTGATTGTTTCTTTAATGCAATCAATTTCTAAAACTAAAATAAATACCTTTAGTATTGGATTTAAAGAAGGAGATTATAATGAAGCAGAGTATGCTAAGAAGGTAGCTAACCACTTAAAGACTAACCACACTGAATATTATTTGTCGTATCAAGATGCACTTGATTTAGTACCAAGGCTCCCACAATTGTATGATGAACCCTTTGCAGACTCTTCTCAAATACCCACTCATTTAGTTTCTTTGATAGCAAGAAAACATGTGACAGTTGTTTTATCAGGAGATGCAGGGGATGAACTCTTTGGTGGTTATGTTAGGCACCTACAAGCCCCTAAAGTTTGGAAAATAATCTCTCTTATACCTAAAAAACTTAGGCCTGCTTTAAGTTACTTGTTGCTTTTAATTTCAGCTGATCTTCTAAACAAGATGGGAAATCTTTTCCCTAAGAAATTTAGAGTTAACTTTTTAGGAGATAAATTACATAGATTTGCAGATAGATTGAGTAGGTTAAAAGATGAAGATGACCTTTATTACAGTTTAGTTTCCGAGTGGGAAGATCCTTCTAAAGTAGTTTTGAATTCAAAAGAGCCTGAGAACTTTATAAAAATGAAATCTAATTGGCCTCAAGGGCTTTCGTATGAAGAAAGAATGATGTATTTAGATATGTCCACTTATCTTCCAGATGACATTTTAGTTAAAGTTGATAGAGCTTCTATGGCTACTAGTTTAGAAACAAGAGTACCTTTTTTAGATCATAGAATAGTTGAACTTTCTCAAAGAATACCCTTGAAGCAAAAAATTTCTGGAGGCGAAGGAAAGAAGATATTGAGAAAAATTTTGTATAAATATGTCCCAAGAGAGCTAATAGAAAGACCTAAACAAGGTTTTGGTATACCTTTAGGCGAATGGCTTAGAGGACCATTAAAAGACTGGGCTGAGGAGTTATTATCTGAAGAAAGATTAGAAGAAGAAGGGTTCTTTGATGTAAATTTGGTCCAAAGTAGATGGAAAGAACATTTATCAAAAAAAAGAAATTGGGAGCATAGTTTGTGGAGTGTATTGATGTTTCAGGCTTGGCTAGATTCAAACTAATTTTTAATGGCTAAAGTTTTATATATAAGCTATGACGGGGTTTTAGAACCTCTAGGACAATCTCAGGTATTAAATTACTTAAAAATACTATCCTCCGAGCATGATATTTACTTACTTACTTTCGAAAAAAGGGCTGACTTAATTTCTAATAACTATCAGTTAGTTTTTGATAAGTGTAAGGAACACGGTATCGAATGGGTCCATTTGGATTACCACAAATCTTTATTAGGAACGTACGTTGATATAATTAAGGGCTTACTTATATCTACATACATCTGTTTTAAGAAAAAAGTAAATATTATTCACTCTAGAAGTTACTTGCCTTCTTTAATAGCCTACTTACTTAAGAAGACAATACATACCAAGTTTATTTTTGACATGAGGGGACTTTGGGCAGATGAAAAGGTTGATTCAGGTGTGTGGGATAAAACTGGATTTCTATACAAGATCGTAAAATCTTTAGAAAAAGTTTTTTTATTAAATGCAGACAAGACAATTTCATTAACAGAGTCTGGCAAAAAAGAAATATTGAGTTTTGATTATTTAAGGAATAAAGACATTAATCTCTCAGTTATAAGGACCTGTACAGATTTAGATTTATTCAAAACTAATGTTTTATCTGAGAAAAAAGATGAATTCTTTAAAAATAAGTTTGTTTTGGGTTATGTAGGTTCAGTAAGTCTTTGGTATGACTTTCCAAAAGCAATTTTATTTTTTAAGTATTTGTTAGAAATAAAAGAAAATTCAGTTTTTTATATAATCAATAAAGGAGAACATGCAGAGATAAAAGAAATGTTAAATAATCATTCCTTGTCGGAAGATTCCTACATTATAGAATCTAAAACACACTCTAATGTTCCTTTGGCTATGCAAAGAATGGATGCAGGAATCTTTTTTTTAGAACCTTATTACTCTAAAGTTGCCTCAGCTCCAACCAAATTAGGTGAATTTCTGGCAATGGGACTTCCTTGCGTAACAAATAAAAATATTGGAGATGTTGATTTAATATTAGAAGGAACACAAGGAGGTTTAGTGCTAAATAATTTTGATACTAAAACGTTGGAAGATTCTGTAAAAAAGCTAATAAAGCTTACTGAAAATGAACATATAGCAGATAGTTGCAGAAAAATTGCTAAAACTTACTTTTCTTTAAAAGAGGGTACAACTATCTATAGTAAACTTTATAAGGACCTTTGTTAGTGAAAAAAAAGATTTTAATATTATGTCCTTTTCCAAAAGGACAAGCAGCAGGACAAAGATTAAAGTATGAGCAATATTTTGAGTATTGGGAGAAAGAGGGATACGAAATTACATTATCTTCCTTTTCAGATCTAAGGTTATGGGAAGTTCTTTATAAAGAAGGATACTTTCTAAGAAAAGCTTTTGGAGGTTTAAGAGGCTATTTAAGAAGAATTAGAGACCTGTTCTTTTTAAATAAATTTGATTTAGTCTATATATTCATGTGGGTTACCCCATACGGGTCTACTTTTTTTGAGAGGATTGTGAGGCAGTTTTCTAAAAAAGTAATTTATGATTTTGATGATTCAATTCATTTAGATAATACAAAAGAGGAGTTTTCTATTTCGAATATCTTTAAAGGTAATAAAAAGAGTAATTACTTAATAAGAAGTTCAGACCATGTAATTATTAGCTCCCCGTTTCATTTTGATTACTGTATTGATTTAAATAAAAAACAGAAGTGTACTTATATCCCCTGCTCACTTGATACAGAAAGATTCAAACTAAAACTAGAAAATGAACCCAAGGAGAAAATTGTAATTGGTTGGACTGGTACATTTAGTTCGATAATGTATTTAGATACCTTAAAAGATGTTCTTAAAGAATTAAGCTTAAAAAATGATTTCTTATTAAAGATAATTGGAAACTTTAATTATAGTTTAGAGGGTGTAGATTTAGAGGTAATTCAATGGACTAAAGAAAATGAGATTAATGACCTACATAGCTTTGATATAGGCATTTATCCTTTAATTAAAGACCAGTGGGCTTTAGGGAAGGGAGCCCTTAAAGCTATGCAATATATGGCAATCGGTATTCCAACTGTAGCAACAAACTATGGGACAAATCCACAAGTTATTGATCAAGGCATTAATGGTTTCTTAGTAAACTCAAAAGAGGAATGGTTAGATAAATTAGAACATCTTATTTCAAACCCAGAAGAAAGAACTAGAATAGGGTTAAATGCTAGAGAGAAAATTGAAAGGAATTATTCTGTAGAATCACTAAAAGGTACTTATTTAGAAGTATTTAAAGATTCTGAAGACAGTTAAGTTATGAGATATGATAACAGGAAGCTTTGTATAATAGGTTTGTAGAAGATTTCTACCTTATAAATTCACTTATAAAGTTCAAAAATGAATAATAATATTAGAGAAGATAGTCTTTGTAGGATTTGTCAGTCTGAAGTAAAGGAAGTGATAAATCTTGGCAGCTCTAGTCCGGCTAACAACTTTGTAGAAAGGGAATCTGATACATCTACTTTTTATCCTTTAATAGTTGATCATTGTGCAGATTGTTTTTCAATACAATTGAGACATTGTCTTGATCAGGAAATTCTATACAAAGACTATACTTATATGACACCTGATGTTGATTCTTTAACAAAACACTATCAAGAACTTATTAAGCTTTTAAACATAAAGAGTTTGTTGGGTGGTTCAAAGAAATGCTTAGAGATAGGAAGTAATACAGGCCTATTTATTGAAAAACTTAGCCCCTACGTTAAGAAAATTATAGGAATAGACCCCGCTGAGAATATAGCTAAAGTTGCCAATGACTTAGGCAGGGAAACTATCTGTGATTTTTTTAATAAAGAATCTTCAGAAATCTTATTAGATAAGTACGGTCATATGGATTTGATTATAGCTAGACATATGTTTGCTCATAATGAAGACCCCAAGATTTTATTAGAGGCAATGAATGAAATAATCTCAGCTCAAGGGTCAATCATGATTGAAAATGCATACGCTATTCCTACTTTACAAAATGGTGAATTTGATCAGATATATCATGAGCATATGTTTTATTACTCGGTAATAAATATGCAGAATTTACTACGGACTCAATCTTTTGAACTTTTTGATCTTATGCATTCAAGAATTCACGGAGGCTCAATAACTTTTTTAGCTGGAAGGGAAGGGGAAAAGAAAATTTCTCCTAAAATAAAAGAATTTATAGCAAAAGAAAAAGGCCTGTTTAAAGAGGAAAAGATTTTTAAAGAATTTAATAAAAAAATTCTTGAGATTAAATTAAAGGTCTTAAATGAAATAGATAAAGATAAAAAACAAGGAAAATTGATAGCTGCGTACGGAGCCTCTGCCAAGGCTTTTACCATGTTTAGTTACCTTGGTTTAGATAGTAATTTAATTTCTTATTGTGTTGATACAACACCAACTAAAATTAATAAATACTTCCCTGGTTTCGGAGTAAAAGTAATGAGTGAAGAAGAGCATATGAAGATTAATGCAGACACAATATTAGTAACTGCTTGGAACTATAAAGATCATATTTTGAATAAATCAAATAATATATTTAAAAAAGGGACAAAGCTTATTTTTCCTCTTCCAGATTTTGATGTACAGATTGTTAACTAATAAAAAGATTTGTAAGGGTTAAAATTGATTAAACCTTTAACCCTTATCTGGTTGGGATTCTTTTCTAGGATCTTCGTAGCCTTAGTTACTGGTGGACAATTAGTAGGAGATAGCCTCTATTATCATTGGATAGCCTCTAGGGCTGTAACTTTAGGTGAGAGAGGTTTAGACACTTCTATTGTTGGAGAAGCAGGTCAGGGACTTTTTACTTTTTTGCTTTCGGGTTTATACCTAGCTACAACAGATTCCTACTTTATAGGATGCTTATTTACAATTTTTACTTGGCTTCTTTCTGCATTTATTTTAATTAAAATTTTAGAGCTTATTAGTGCTGAAAGAAAAACAACTTTCTTAGTCTTGTTTTTTTATTGTTTTTTGCCTAGTTCACTTATAAATACAAGCGTGCCTCTAAGGGAATCATTTGAACTTCTTTTTGTAAACTTATTAATTTATTCATCATTAAGAATATATATACATAAATCCTCTTCCCATTGGCTTTATCTAATAATATCTGGCTTTTTAATAGGGCAATTTCATAAAGGTCTTTATGCACTAAGTGGGTTTATATTCTTAGCAGTTGTCATGTCTTCTTATCTAAGAAATAGGATTAAATTTCCTCTACAGGGATACTTTATAATACTTCCTATCTTAGGAGTCTTCTCAGTTTATTTTTATAACTTCTTGTCTGATTCTTCTTATGACTTATCTGATGGTTTGTATGCTGCTATCGAAACTTATCAAGAAGGGACGCTTGCATTGACTAATATTTCGAGGGCAACTTATCAACCATTCTTAATGGGACTAGAGGGTCCGTTTGCTCTACTTTTTTATATACCTGTTAATCTATTTCAATATTTATTTGAACCAATGCCATGGAGAATCTCTTCCATACTAGACATAATCCTTACTTTAGAGAATCTTTTCAGGGGTTTTCTAATATATATAACTATTAAAGGATTAATAAACTCAGATATCCTATCAAGAAGACCTTTGTTGTTTATGTTTATAATCTATTTATTCTTGGAGACACTCTGGTCTTTTGGAACTACCAACTGGGGTACAGCTTCAAGACATCATGTTCCTGGTATGGGATTAATTTTAATAACAGGTTTTTATTTCTACGTTAAATATCCTTTAAATAGAAAATTAATAAAATCTAGATCATGAAAAGTAAAGATAAAAGTAATATAGATATAAAAACTGTAGAAGGTTTTGGAGAAGAGTGGACTAAGTTTGATCAATCTCTTCTTGAGTCCGAAGAAAGAAAGCAAATATTTAACCAGTATTTCTCAATATTTCCATGGGATATAATTTCCAAGTCTTCTGTAGGATTTGATTTAGGTTGTGGAAGCGGAAGATGGGCCCTTTCTATGGCTCCAAAAGTTGCAAAGTTACATTGTATAGATCCAAGTTCAGCTATAGAAATTGCTAAAAAGAACCTTTCTGGTATGAGTAATTGTGTTTTTCATAAAGAGTCAGTGGATTCCATGTCTTTAGATGACAATAGTATGGACTTTGGGTATTCCTTAGGTGTGTTGCATCATATACCAGATACTCAAGAGGGCATTAAGAGGTGTGTTGAAAAGCTCAAGCCTAACTCACCTTTTTTAGTTTATCTTTATTACAATCTTGATAATAGACCTATGTGGTTTAGAGTTTTATGGGTTATTTCTGATATTTTTAGAAATATTGTTTCTAAACTTCCTTTTCGTATAAAACATTTAATTTGTTTATTAATTGCATTTACAATTTATTTACCTTTAGCTAGAACTTCATATCTTCTTGGCCTTTTATCAATAAAAACTCACAACTTTCCTCTTTCTGAGTATAAGAACAAGAGCTTTTACACCATGAAAACAGATGCTCTCGATAGATTTGGGACTCAACTTGAAAAAAGGTATAGCAAAAAAGAAATAGAAAAAATGTTATTAGAAGCTGGATTAGATAGAATTAATTTCAGAAACTCCCCACCTTTCTGGTGTGCAGTAGGTTATAAAGCGGAAGGATAACTTTATTGAGTAATATTAAGGGAAGTTTTTTAAATATATTGCTTCTTATTTTAGGTGGAGCCTTCTCGTCTTTATTATTATTTTCAATTCAGGTAATTTTAGCTAGAGAACTCTCACCTCTTTACTTTGGAATGTTTTCTGCATCTATGGCTACAATAACTTTATTAGCCCCTTTATCAGTTTTTGGTATACAACATGTGTGGTTAAAAGTTTATGGTGAAGAAGGGTATCAAGCTAATAAGTATCTCTTTAAGTCTTTTATATTTATTTCTTTTTCAAGCTTGTTTACTTTAGCTTTAGTCGTAATGTGGTCTTTTTTTGGACCTCATAGCATTCAGTTTAGAAACATCCTTCTAGGATTAACAGTTTTAATTTTTAGCCATGCAGTTATGGAATTAGTTACATCTAAACTACAATTGGAATCAAAATTTTCTTTTCTTTCTTTTTGGCAATTTTTACCAAATTTACTTAGATTTCTATTTATTTTAGGAATCGTATTGATTGTTTCAGAAGGAACTGAAATACATCAGGTACTAGTTATTTATAATTTAGTTGCAATCATAATGATATTGATCAGCTTTTTTTATTTGTTACCGATGTTAAGAGGAAAAATAAAACTTGCAGAAGAATATTCGAAACCCTTTCAAGAGACAAAACCTATTGAGGAGCAAATATTCCTAAAGAATATACTTTCTTTAGCTAGTCCATTTGGATTTGCTGCTATTTTCTATTTAGTCTATCTTCAGAGTGATTTAATCCTAATTAAATATTTAGTTGGTGATGAAGCCGTAGGTATTTATAACGCTGCTTTTATTGTAATTTTAGCTTGTTATTTAATTCCCGGTATAATTTACCAAAAATTCTTACTGCCTAGATTTCATAAATGGGCTTCTTATGACAAGATTAAATACCTAAAATATTATCAACTAGGAAATGGGCTAATGATAGTCTTCGGAATCACTATGTTCTTGCTTCTTTATCTCTTTATTCCACTATTACATCCATTACTTTTCGGTAAAGAATATGACGAATCAATTAATGTTTTATATATTCTAATTTTTTGTATTCCTATAAGATTCCTAGCAAGCAGTATAGAAATGCCTTTGTTTACAAAAGGGTTTATGGCCAAAAAAACAAGAATTATGGGTTTCGTAGCTTTAATTAATGTGATTTTAAACTTACTATTAATCCCAGTTTACTCTATCTATGGTGCAGCTGTGTCAACTTTAATAAGTGAAATTTTGCTTCTAGCTTTATATTCTTATTCTGTTTCTAGAAATGTTTTTGATAAAAGAATGTGGCAAGGTTGGTTTGCTATTTTCAAATATAACTTTTGGAAGAACAATGGATAGGAATAATTTAATATCAATTAATTTAAAGATTTTGTTGTGAAAGAAGATTCTTCAATCAGCGTGATAATACCTGCTCTTGATAATCCAAGTGAGGTACAGGAGGTTATTAAGGCCTTAAATTTGCAATCATTCGTCCCAAAAGAAATTTTAATTTGTGACTCAAGTTCAAATGAAGAAATAAAGAATTTAATTCAAATCATTGATACAAAAATTGAAATTAATTATCTAAAAGTAGGAGAAGCTTTTCTATTTGATAGATTTTTGTTATTCATAAATCCTTTTTTCTTTACAAAGAAAGTCCTTAACCTAGAAAAGAAAGGAAGAGCTTACCCTTATGAGGCCACTAATCAAGGCTCAAAGATGGCAAAAGGAAAGTTTCTGGCTTTCTTAGATGCTAGTACGGTTCCTGAGAAGGATTGGTTAAAAGATTATTTATTCTTTCTTCAAGAAAAAGATGTGAAAGTAGTTTTTGGAACCACTAGGTATCTTGCTAATTCTAATTTTCAGAAATTATTCAGAGCTTCTACTTTTGGAAATAAAGCACATGAAACAAATCCAGGAACCCTTATCAGAAAAAAGGATTTTCTTTTATCTGGTCAATTTATCAACGGACTTCGATCTGGTGCAGACCTGGAATGGAGGCAAAGAGTTAAGTCTAGGTTTAGTTTCTTCCTCCCAAAAGAGCCGTATTTAAATTACTCTGATTTATTA
>MDTE01138058.1_pt1 | contig 66770 bp, 58 predicted proteins | sample 811231 | NCBI WGS metagenome assembly MDTE01 (sample SAMN05326651, study PRJNA326480) | marine metagenome | isolation source: seawater | place: Indian Ocean: Red Sea | collected 2010
CTTCAAAAAATACTGGACGGAGGATCCAGTTTCCTTCGAGGGAGAGTTCTATTCCTTCCAAGAACTGCGCTGCGTGCCACACCCAGTGCAGAAACCACACCCGCCGATCTGGATTGGTGGTCACAGCCGGCCCGCGTTGCGGCGAGCCGCAAAATATGCCGATGGTTGGCACCCGGTCGGTGCCACCGCGGCCTCGCCGCTTCCCCCGCCCGAGTTTCAGAAACTGATGAATGAGCTTAAGGCAATGACGGAGGCGGAAGGGCGAAGTTTCGACGAACTCTTTATTTCCTTGAAGGCGCCCTCTTACGACCCGGGCGTAACACCGGCTGGGCATGACCGGTTACCTTTCAGCGGCGAGCCAGGGCAAGTGGTCGAAGACATTAAGGCTTATGAAGCTCTCGGTGTAAAGGAAGTGATCTTTGATTTTCGCGCCGCGGGGTATGGCGAGACCATGGCGCGCATGGATCATTTCATGACCAAGGTTGTACCTCAGGTTAATTAAGCATGCTGCGGCTTCGTTATGCTGTCACCTGCGTTACTACGTAGCCTGATTTTAGCCCTTTAATGGTGGTGCGAAGCATATGACGCTCTTCGGCCGGGTCGTAGTCGCCGAGGGCGAGGTGCATGGCTGTACGATTGTCCCAACATACGAGGTCCCCAACCCGCCAATTGTGTCTGTAAACGTTTTCGTTCCGGGTTGCGTAGTTGCACAGGTACTGGATCAATGGAGCACTTTCCGCCGGTGTCATTCCATCGAAATGGGAGACCCGCTCGCTGACATAAAGCGCTTTCACACCGCTTTCGTCATGAGTACGGACTGCTGGATGGGCGATCGGTGGATTTATGGTGGTGAGCTCTTTCAAATTGCCGGCCGCGCGATCTTTCGCGCCGGCAACAAGATTAAAGTCGAAGACTGCATGCAGGTCTTCGAGAATCGCCTTCATCTTGCCTGACAGCTCGTCATAGGCGCGTGCCATATTGCAAAACATGGTGTCGCCGCCGACGGATGGCGCCTTGGTGCAATACAGCATGGAGAAAGCGGCGGGTTGGCCAGTATAGGCGTAGTCAGAATGCCAATTTCGCCCGGCTGTCCGTGTTGGTGATGGTTTGTTGTTCTTTGGAATATTGGTGACCTCGAGTAACTCTGGATAACCCTCGAGCGAATCGTTTGGGGTCGCGGCATGATCGTCGAGATCGCCAAAGCGTCGTGAAAACGCCATATGTTCGTCAGGCGTCCAGTTAATACCGCGGAAGACAATGACGTGATATTTGTGCCAGATGGATCGAATTTCGTCTATGTTAGTGTCTGACGGATTGGCATTGATATTGACGCCGCGGATCTCCGCGCCGAGGGCATTGGCGAGGGGTATGATTTCCATGATTATCCAACCTCTGCTCTCAATCGGTCATGAATTATTTTAAGTGCGGTGAGGATAGCGTCAATGCTGCGTGACCCTGCTTGGAAGATTGCCGTCGCGTTAACAGCGACTCCATCGAATCCCATTTTTTTCAAATCGGTGACGCGGGCCACGACGCGATCAGTTTCGGCGTAGAAAGTTTTCCCGGCTGTGTCTCCGGTGCGGGGCGGTGGGGCGATCATGCTCTGCCATCCGATGGTCTCTGGATCGCGACCGGCGGCGGATGCGGCTTCCCGAATGGCATCCATCGCGCGTTCTGCAAACTCCGCGTCGCTTACCTGGCTGGCAAGCCAGCCGTCGCCGAATTTTCCTACACGGCGAAACGCAGGTGGTGTATTGCCACCAATCCAGACTGGCAGGCCCTCTCCTTGAGGCGGTTTTGGCTCCATTGCCATCGCTTTTGCAGTATAGGATTTGCCCTCAAAATCTACTCGCTCGTCACGCCAATAAGAGCGAATTAATTCGATACATTCGTCCATCCGTTGGCCTCGTGTTTTAAAATTTTCGCTTAGTGCTTCGTACTCCGATGCTTGCCATCCGACGCCGACACCGAGACGAACGCGACCATTCGACAGTGTATCAAGGGAACTGACCTGTTTAGCAACCAGAGCTGGTTGTCGTTGTGGGAGGACCAAAACTTCGGTGCCTAGACCAATTCGTTCTGTAACAGCCGCCGCGTAAGACAACATCATGAAAGCTTCGATTATCGGCATTTGCGCCGGATAGAAAGATTTTTCCCGGCCCTCGATATCATAGCCCATTGCTACATGGTCGTAGACATCGAGTTGGTCGTAGACGATCTCCTCAATCCCTTTTGCCAATTTGGTGATGGCTGTCGGCCCTTCGCGATAAGAGATACTTGGAAATTCGACTGCGAGTTTCATGGTTATCTGCTCCTCTTCAATTTAGGCCTTAGACGTATTTTGATTGTTTATAGGGCTGGCGCAAAGCGCGCTCTACCATCTCCAAACGGTCTTGACCGTAAAACATATCGCCATCAACGAAATAGGTTGGTGACCCAAAGACAGAACGTTCAATAGCTTCTTGCGTATTTTTTTCATAGATTTCGGCGACCTCATTTGACAGCGCGGCATCCAATAATGGGGAAGGTTCGACATTGACGCTTTTGGCCAAAGCCACCAAGGTTTCCTTATTTGCTAGGTTGGCGTCGTTAAACCAATGCCCCTCTAACAACGCGTGCGCGAGTAAGTCGATGTTGGCATTCTGCTGGGTAGCCGCAATTAGCATCCCGTTGGCAAGGGTTGTATCATTCCAATGGTGTTCCGGGTATCCGTCCATTATCGGCGCGTTGCGGTGCTCGGACCAGCGATCAATCTCACGTCGGAAATAATAGGCGCGATGATTCTGTGGCCTTTCGCGTGTAGGCACTGAGCCGACGCCCACTATCCCGCGAGCCAGATCAAAAGGTTTATGGATAATCTTGCGGTTGGCCGCCTTTGCGATTTCGATAAACCGCCTCGAACCTAGATAAGCGAACGCCGAATGCGCGGAATAAAAGTATTCGATTTCTAACATTTGAAGTGTCCCTGCAAATTTACGATCTATCCTTTTATTGAGACAAATCGGCTCCGAGATAAAATGGGAGCATTCCCGAGAGTGGAGAAACTAATGCAGAACCGTCAAGTTCTCTTTGTTAAACGACCGGATGGGGCCGTTGCCTCGGACATTTTTGATTTTCGGGATACGGACACAACAGAACCGCGAGACGGTGAAGTTCTTATTCGTAATATCTATCTCTCCTGCGATCCGTATATGCGGGGTCAGATGAAGGAAAGCGGGTATAGCCGGAGTCCTTTTGCGCTCGGAGAGCCCTTACCCGCACGGGCCGTTGGAAGGGTCGTGGCATCTAGGCGAGAGGGGTTTAATGAAGGTGATTACGTTTGGGGATTCTTGGCGTGGGAACTTTACACTTGCCAGCCAGCCGATATGCAACTGTGGCATGTCAATCCCGCGCATGGGCCTATCAGCTATGGAATTTCGGTTCTTGGAATGCCGGGTCTGACCGCTTATGCCGGGATGTTAAAATACGGTAGGGTGAAGCCGCGTGAGACGGTCTTCGTCTCAGCTGCAAGCGGCGCCGTCGGTAGTGTCGCTGGACAACTCGGCCGAATTGCCGGTGCGCGGGTCGTTGGCAGTGCGGGTAGCGATGCGAAAGTTGCACATATGAAAGATGTTCTTCGCTTCGACGAGGCCTTTAATTACAAGGAGATGGAAATCGGCAACGCGCTGGATTATCACTGCCCGGACGGAATTGACGTCTATTTCGACAATGTTGGTGGGGAAACTTTGGATGCTGTGCTAGCACGCCTTAATGAAGGGGCGAGATTGCCAATTTGTGGACAGATTAGCGAATATGATGCGACGAGTAATCACGAGCGCTACGGCATTAAGAATTTTCCGAATCTGTTGAGTAAACATGCAACCGTCACTGGTTTTAGTGTGCGCGATAATATGGATATGTTTGATGAATTCGTTACTAAAATGGCCGCGCTCATAAAAGCGGGTGATTTGGTCTACATGGAAGATATTGTCGATGGCATTGAAAATGCGCCGGAGGCCTTCGTTGGTATGATGCAGGGCGAGAATATTGGTAAGCGTTTGGTCAGAGTTGGTGAAGACCCAACGCTAAGTTAAAATTAGATTACCTTAATCCCTCTGCTGCAATTACTGACAGGCTCTAGCCCATACCCCGCACAATTTCCGCTTGCTCTTTTGCCGCTTTCATTAAGAACGGGAAATCGTTGCCGGCTAGGATGAGTTGGGCGCCCATAGCGACATAATCCTTCATAACGGCCGGGTCATAGATTCCGCCCATTCCAAGAAATTTGCCGTGTTTTTTGCACGCCGCAGCTGCTGTCTCGTAGTGCTTTACGACGCGTGGATGTCCCATCTGTCCGGGGATCCCCATCTCAATGGTCAGGTCACTTGTGCCAAACAACAGCGCGTCGATGCCGTCTAAGGCAGCCATCGCTTCCGCGTTTTCAACTGCTTCTTCGGTCTCGAGCATGACAATGAGTAGGGTTGCGTCGTTAATTGCCTTTGTTGCCTCGTCGACTGGCGTCGGTACGAAATCCAGCTGTGGTAGGGAGCCGGTGATCGAGCGTTTGCCGACTGGAGGATATTTAACGTTTTCGACCATTTTTTTGGCTGTCTGAATATCGTCGACATGTGGGATGACAATGCCTTGCGCGCCGGTGTCTAATGCGCGGCTAGCGTGAAAGTGCTGAAACCCGGGCACCCGGACGATGGGAGTAATGCCGGCGCTCTGGGCTGCGACTGAAATCTGCGCCGCATCGTCGATGGACATGGAGTTGTGCTCCATGTCGATGAACAACCAGTCGTAGCCAGCCGTTTTCATCATTTTGCCGATCTCGACTACTCGGGTCATCCGCAGGCCGACCCCGATGGCAAGCTCGCCTGCTTCGAGTTTTTGTTTTGCAGCGTTGATGATTTCAACCATTAGATTAATTTCCCTTTTTAAGCGCTTTGCAGCATGTCTTCTGGTTTGAAAGTGGAATCCCGCTTGAGAACCCCTTTGCGCGGCCCAGCGAGCGCCTTATTGGCAAAATCGTCGTTGAGTGGACGTCCGCCGTCGTGGTTTAGCCAAAGGCGCAGCAGTAGGCGTTTGCGATTTTCTTCTTTGTAATCAATGAAGTGCTCTCGTGAATGCAGGATTACTGAATTGTTGAGCCACTGGATATCACCTGGCTCAAAGGTCATCGAAAGTTCGACGTCCTTGCGAATTGCGGTCTTGCCAACGAAGTTAATGGCGGCCTGTTCAAGTTCGCTAAGATGCGCGCCGGCCTTAACGGCTCCGGCTTCTATAGCTTTCTGGTTGAAACGGCAGGCTATGTATCCTTCATGCCAGCTAAAAGTCGGTATTCGGTGAGTGACCTCGTTGGGATCGCCTGTCGGGCCTTTGCCGTCGAGTTCGAAATGAAATCCTCGGTGCAGGACTGGCAAATACTCCGGGTGCTTGTCAAAGATCTCGTTGTAGATCGTCATCGCGCTGCGGATTGTGCTTTGGCCACCTTCCTTAGCGGTGCGCAAACAGACAAGGCCGACGATATCGGTGATGTCGCAATGTGGCCGCAGCTCGGCGGAACTCATGCTGCCCCGGTGCTCACTTTTCGTGTAGTCAAAACCGTGGTCCCGGATTTCTTGGATTAACTCGCCTTTAATATTCTGTGATTCAGCCGTTCCGATATGCTGACCGATGCCCCAATAAATACGGCGAATATCCGCGTAGTCGTAGCGGTCGACGGGAAATCCTCGCATTAGTACAAATCCGCGGCCGTATTCTAGCTCGTGCACCATTCGGTCTAGTTCAGCGCCGAAACCATCAAGCACGAAATCTTTCTTTTTGACTTGCTGTTCCGCCAAGCCGTTTTCCTTCGATTTTTGAAGTGCGGCGTCCAACTCTTCGATATGCTCAGTTGTAAGCTGCCAAATCCAGTCAGTTTCATTTTGGACGTCCTTACCGTACCAAGCACAAGGTAGGTCGACTCGGATTGGATTTTCTGGTGTTCCTCCGAGCTGTCGTGTGTCCTCAGACATAATCAATTTCCTCTGCTCAACCTGAGACTATACTTATTGCGACAACGGCGCGCTTCAAACTGCCGCCATATTGGGAGATTAGCAAAATGGAACGATCGACGACGCGGCTGCGTGCACTTCTAAAGGAAAAGGATTTTCTCTATATGCCCGCGGTTTATTATCCGCTCGGCGGCCGTTTGATTCAGGATATGGGGTTCGATGCCGCCTATGTTGGCGGATATGTGACGGGCGGCTCGCGCGCGGTGAGCGAACCATTACTAACAATGACCGAGCAAGTCGAAACCGCAGAGCATGTTGCGCATTCCATTTCCGCGCCGGTCGTCTGCGATGCGGGTGCAGGTTTTGGCGAGCCGCTACATGTAACCCGAACGGTGAAAGAATTCATTGATGGTGGAGTTGCTGGCATTCATGTCGAGGACCAGCTCTTTCCGAAACGTGCGCACTATCACAAATATGTTGCGCACGCCATTCCTGCAGATGAACTTGTCAATAAGATTAGATGGGCGTGCAAGTCGCGCGATGAGCATGATCCGGACTTCGTCGTTATCGCACGGACCGACACACTTCGCTTCGAAGGTCTCGATGAGGCGGTTAAACGTATCAACATGTGCGCGGAAGCCGGTGCTGATATGGGGCTTCTTTTCCCAATGAACGACGACGATGCGGAACGTGCGCCAAAGGAATGCGACATACCCTTGGTCTATGTTCAGAGCCGGGGTAATCGGGAGGGACGGCCGACTTATTCTATGAAGCGGTTGCAGGAGATGGGCTACTCCGCCTGTATCGATGCGCAGCTTTATCTTCTTGTTAGTTTACATTTCGCTCGCAAAGCACTGCAGGAAATGAAGGAGGCCGGCGAGTACACGGGCATGTCGTGGGATGAGATGGTGGACGCCCGGCAATCGGTTGAAGATTTGATCGGGCTTGATGCCTTTTACGAAATCGAGGAGCAGACTGTCGAAGCGAAGAAGTGGGGCAAGCGATAAGGGCAACCGATCCGACTTTCTTCTGCATAGTCTGGTATTAGATTATACTTAATGCGTTGATTAGGTTTGGAGTGTGGCGATGAACGATATTTCAGTTCGGGCGATGGGGCGGTTATCCAATGCGGGTGGTGTTGAAATGCCGCCTATGGACCTCTCAAAACCGCTTGGCGAAGTGGAGAAGCAGTTGATCCGCGAAGCCTTTCTAGAGCATCATATTTTGGTTTTCCGTGATCAAAAGCTCTCAAAGCCAGAGCAAGCGGCCTTTACGGAGCAATTTGGCGAGTTGGAAAGCCATGTTGCGCGCCAGCACGACGGTTCGGGGACGCCGATCGTTCACACGGTGTCAAACCTGGATGCCGAGGGTAAGCCGTCGTACAAACCCACCACGCACGGCAATTACTTCTGGCATACGGACAAGTCGTATCACGCGAAACCGTCTCTCGCGACCTTGCTGCACGCAATTGAGCTTCCAAAGCGAGGTGGTGCGACGCAATTCGCAAATATAAGTCTTGCCTATGACGCTTTGCCGGAGGAGCGCAAACAAGCCTTCACCAACCTGAAGGTTGTGCATTCTTGGGAGGCCAACCGCCGCAACACTAAGAATCGGCCTGCGACGGAAGAGGAAAAGCGGGATCGTCCGCCGGTCACCCACCCGATGATCCGTACTCATCCGGAGACAGGTCGGAAGGTTCTCTATATTGGTATACACACCTCGCATATTATCGGCATGTCGATGGTGGAAAGCCGAACCTTATTAGATGAGTTGGCGGATTTCTGTGCGCAGGATAAATTTGTTTATACCCACGAGTGGCAGCCGGGCGACCTCGTTATGTGGGATAATCGGACGCTACTGCATCGGGCCAACGCCAATTACGGCATGAATAAAGAACGTCGTATCCTCCACCGTACGGTTATCAAGGGCGATGATATCCCTCACTAGTTTAGGGGTACTATTTCTTTAGATATTCGAAACGAAACGCATCGCCGGCGCTGATGACCCGACCGACCGACGGCAATGGGAAGTGCGCCGTCATGACAATCTTGTCCCGGTCGGCATGGTCCTCGAGAAACTTCTGGCGCGTGACGCTTGCCATCTCTGGGTCAAGATCGACCGATGGGCAAAGCGACGTATAGAGGCATTGCAGTGGGCTGTGCATCAGGTCGCCGGACATAGTGCCAAGCAAGCCGTTAGAGGCCAACTCGACAGCGACATGGCCGGCCGTGTGCCCTGGTGTTGGGGTGAGAAAAATATTGTCGTCGAGGGCAAAATCCATCGCCACTAGCTCCATTTGCTTGGCTTCCATCACTGGCAGGACGCTCTCTCGGAAGACGATAGAGTTGGTCTCTGCCGCCGCCTGGAATTCCGGCTCGGAGAAAATGTATTTGGCATTTGGGAAGGTCGGCACAAAGCGGCCGTCCTCGAGTCGAGTATTCCAGCCACAGTGATCTACGTGCAAATGGGTGCATAAGACATAATCAATTTCCGCTGGATTGACGCCAATCGCTTTCAGGTTCCGAAGATAGGTGTCGTCCCGGCGGTCGTTCCATTCAGGCACCCATTTGAACTTCTTATTACAGCCCACACAGGTGTCTATCAGTATTGTGTGGTGGGGTGTGCGAACCAGATAGGACTGGATCGGCAGGATCATCTTGCCACTTGCGGGCGAGACCACGTCGGGTAGTAGCCAGTCTTTATTCATTTCAAAAATTTCTGGCGTGAACCCGTTAAAAAATTCCTCCAGCGTCATGAACTCCGCGACCTGTTCAAGTACAGAGGTAATCTCGATTTCTCCCAATTGCCAATCGGCCATGACGACATCCCTTTGCGTTGCTGTCGAGTAGCAAGGGTCGTGCGGCACGCGCTGCTGGCAAGTAGTGAAGGGTGTAATCCGTCAAAGTCGCGCGCGCATGCCGTTACAGTTAGCACCATTAATAATCATCTAGTTGCAAATGAATTGATTCATCTCAGGAGGAACAGGCCGAGCGAAGCCAAGACCTCCGTATAAGCGACGGTTTGCCTTTCTAACACTATCGTGTTTTTGCTGTCGCCGTAATCTTCGGCACATATATCAATCCGAGTGGTAATGGAAAGGATCCCCAATGTTGGAGGAAAAAACAGTTGTTGTTTCGGGTGGCACTTATGGGATTGGGCGTGGCATCGTCCTGGAACTGGCGCGACGGGGATGGAATGTCGTCGCTTTTGGCCTCGACAGCCGCCAGCCCGGTAGTGCGGCGGAAGGTGGGGTTGAAGGAACCCGTCAAGCCTTGGCCGAGGCGGGTCATTTGGGCGTGGTCCTCGAAGGTGACTGTTCCGATGCCGCAGATGTGGAACGTGCGATGGCACGCGCGGTCTCAACCTTCGGGCGTGTGGATGCCGCGGTGAATAATGCCGCGATCCGACCGACAGGAACGATCCTCGAGACTGAGGAGGAAACTTTTGACCGCGTGATCGCAGTCAATCTGAAAGGGCAATTTCTCGTCTGTAAGGCAGCTATCGCGCATATGAAGGAAACGGGTGGTGGAGCGATTGTTAATATTGGCTCCGGTGCCGGTTGGGGGAAGGAAGGATTGCTGGCGTATGGCGCCAGTAAGGGAGGCGTCTTTGCGTTGAGCTCAGCACTCGCTTACGATCACCTGTCGGACCGAATACGAATTAACGTGGTGGTGCCGGGACCCCAGACAGCCTCTGGTATGGTCGAAATTATGGCGGAAAAAGGTCCATTGCCGAAGATTACGACCGCCTCAGGGCGTACCAACCAGCCCCGCGATATCGCCAATGCGGTTGCCTTTCTGCTCTCGGATGAGGCTGGGCAAATCTCCGGCACTGTGCTTGATGTCGGCGCTTTTTCTCATCAGGGCGGTGTTGGGCAACCGCGGGCTTAAACAACTACTGGTGTTGCATTTTTTTGTTGAACCCGTAGGTTATCGCCGTCGTTTTTTAGGAAGGGTTTACGCATGCGACGTTCGAGACTACCGGCCGGTGGCGCTAACGTATTTCAGAAGATCCGGGCGAAGCGGAGCGAGGCCTTAGAGCGCGGTCAAACGCTGCTCGATCTTTCTATCGGTGAGCCCAAAGGGGCGGCGATGCTTAGTGCGCGTGAAGCGGCCCGCGATGCGATCATGAGCAAAGACGAACCGATGCATGCCTATCAATACAATGATAGCCCGGCGGTTCCTGGTTTTTCGCCGCGCTTCGTTCGTGCGCATTTGAAAAAAGAGTTGCCAGAGGGTGACGTGGATTACCTGCCGATCTCAGGTGTAAAGCCAATTCTCGGCCTGTTACCGCTCGCATGTGGTTGTGCGATTGAGGAAATGCATGTCGCAACAATGACGAAACCAGGATATCCGATACCGGCCGATTGGTGTGCTTATCACCCTAAAGTCACGCACTATCCATTGCCACTAAATTCAAAAAACGGCTTTCGGTTTGCGCCATCTGACATCGATATTAGCACGGCGCTGGTGATGACTAACTATCCGCACAACCCATCTGGACAAATCGCTGACGCTGCCTGGTTCCGCGATCTCTGTCAGTATTGTAGTGACAATGATATCCGGCTCTTTAACGATGCGGCTTATATCTCGCTCAGTCATTCTGAGGATTGCACGACTTTGAGTGAAGTCGCAATCGATTTTCCAGACCTGTCTTGGTGTGAGGCATTTACCGCCGCGAAGCTAATTGGTAACGGCACTGGTTGGCATGTTGGAGCCATGGTCGGTTCGTCCGACTTCATTGGGGATATGAAGGAAGTGAAGGGTAAGACGGATGCTGGTTTTGTAGCCCCGATGGCCGCGGGTGTACTCGTCTCACTCGAAGAAGATCAGAGCGGTATCGCCGAATACCGTAAAATGTACCGCAAACGCCTCAAGACGCTGAGTGACTTGATGTTAGGGTGTGGGATTAAACTCGCGATCGAGCCGCGTGCCGGCTTCTACACGCTTTGGGAATCACCAAAGCAGGCTTTTGGCATATCAATTTCGGGAGCCGAGGAATTTAATTTCATGATGATTGAGAAAACTGGAGTAGTAGGTGTTCATTTTGCCAACTATCTCCGTTACGCTGTCTGCGCCGACGTTGACGCTATGCACGCGGACCTGGAAGCAGCTTTTAAGAGTGCTAGGGTTTCATACGACTGACCGTCCATAGCCCCTCGATATCCAGCGTATTCTGTGAGGCGCGCATATAAACCCTAACCGCCATTGAGCCAGTCCTGTTTTGCTTCTAGTAGTCGGTCCGCTAGGATTGCGGCGCGGATAAGGGCTAAGAGGCGCGTCATGTAACGTATATTGTGCACCGTCAAAAGATGCAGTCCTAAGATTTCATTCGCTTTAAGAAGATGATGAATATATGCGCGGCTATGCCGGCGGCATGCTATGCAGTCGCAGTCTTCGTCGAGAGGAGCATCATCTTCACGAAATTTTGCATTACGAAGGTTCTGACGGAATGAGGGGGCCTCCCGTGATAGGGCCCAGCCATGTCGTGCGATCCTCGTTGGGGTGACGCAATCGAAGGTGTCGATCCCCATCTCCACACCCTCCCAAATGTCGCGGATGCCACCAATGCCGAGCAGATGGACCGGTCGGTCCGGGCGCAGCGGTTCCATTGAATAGCGCACCGCGTCGTACATTTGTTCTTTTTGGGCGCCAAGGCAGCCGCCGATGGCATGACCAAAGAAGGGGCGGGATGAAATGAATTCTGCGCTTTCCCGGCGTAATTCTTTGTAGACGCCGCCTTGTACAACACCGTAGAGCGCTTGTCGGCCGTCGTGGCCCCGTTCGAACTCGGCAAGGCTCCGGTCCGCCCAGCGTTTGGTTAGAGCTAAGGAATCCTCGGTGTATTTCCGATCAACGTGATATGGTGTGCATTCATCCAACACGACAATAAGATCCGCCCCGAGTTTTTTTTGAATATCAACGGATGCTTCAGGCGTTAGGGTATGACGTGTACCGTCCCTAGGCGATCGGAACGTTGCGCCTTCTTCGGTAAGTTTCTCCAGCAATGGCGATTGCTTTCTAGCGCCGGCAGATTTGATCTCGTCTGCTTCTGTACCCTGACCAAGGCTGAAAATTTGAAATCCACCACTATCTGTCAGCATCGGCCCATCCCATCCCATGAAGCGGTGAAGTCCGCCCATCTGGGCTACCAGGTCCGGGCCCGGCTGGATCAACATGTGATAGGTGTTAGCTAGAATGATATCGACGTTTGCCGCTTCCAAATCCGCGGTCGACGCAGCCTTAATGGTGGCTTTGGTGGCGCAGAAGATAAACGCTGGCGTCTGCAATGACCCGTGTGGCGTGTCGATTCGTCCCACTCGCGCACGGTTCTTGGCATCTGCGGCTAAGACTTCAAATTTAAAACCGGGATAATCGGTCATTAGGAGTATTTACATGGCCTTTTCCAAAGAAGAAAAAGCCCGCTCATTGGCGGGCTTTGTCAATGACGCATAACACAGCGTTAGGCGGCCGAAGCAGCCTTGCGCTGGATGCGGCGCTTGATCTTGATCGCCTCGCCTGGAAGTTTTCGGTTTGGCGTGTTCAGAAGGAAGGCATCCAGCCCACCCTTGAAATCGATAGTACGCTGTGCGGACGTGGTCAACCGCAGACGAACCATCTCACCCAATGTCTCGCTCAACAGCGACGTTGTCTGTACATTCGGCAGAAAACGCCGACGGGTTTTGTTGTGGGCGTGGCTCACGTTATTCCCAGTGAGAACGCCTTTACCGGTGATCATGCAACGTCGTGCCATTGATCGACTCCTATTTCCTGTGCCAGGCAAGGTTGCCGCTGGACAAGCGCGATCTTTTAAAAGAGCGGACGGCCCGCGTCAAGGTGCTTGCGGGTCCTGTATTCCGTGAAATACAGCCAACATTTCCCTAGCTGCAGCGCCAGGCGCCATTGCTCCGGTGGCGACGTCGTTTTCCAGACGTGTCATTCGTTTTCTGATATCTGGGTGCTGACGAAGCGCGACAATTAGACTCTCTTCGATTTCCGACCACATCCAGGCTTTTGCCTGCGCCGACCGTTTGTTGGAGAATTCACCAAATTCTGTCATTTTTTCATGAAAATCGATGATTTTTCGCCAAGCTTTTGAAATCCCATCCCCTGTTACCGCGGAACATGTTAGGACTGGGACTCGCCAATTTGGCGAGGCTTGACGTATCATGTTGACAGCGTTTCGATAGTCTGCTGCGGCGTGGTTTGCCGCTTCAGTGAGATCGCCGTCCGCCTTATTGACTAGAATTATATCTGCCAGTTCGACAATACCTTTTTTGATACCCTGCAGTTCGTCACCCGCCGCCGGGGCCAAAAGTAACAGGAATAGGTCTGTCATCTTGGCGACGGCGGTCTCTGACTGACCAACGCCGACGGTTTCGACGATTACGACATCGAAGCCTGCAGCTTCACATACGAGTACACACTCACGCGTCCGCCGTGCGACCCCGCCAAGGCTTTGGCCCGCGGGGGATGGGCGGATAAATGCCCTTTCATTTCGCGACAACTCCTCCATGCGTGTTTTGTCGCCAAGGATTGAGCCTCCGCTGACTTGCGATGTTGGGTCAACCGCAAGAACCGCGACCCTGTGTCCTTCTTTCACGAGGTGCAATCCAAAGGTTTCAATAAAACTTGATTTGCCAACCCCGGGTGCGCCCGAAATGCCGACACGAACGGAATCGCCACAATTTGGCATTAAGGCTGCCAGCAGGGTCTCTGCATGTTCACGATGATCCGATCGTGTGGACTCAATTAGGGTTATTGCCTGTGCTAAAGCGCGCCTGTCGCCGTCCAAGATGGCTTTGAATTGGGTTTCTATATCGGTTTTGACAATCATCTCAAGAGTTTTTCCCGGGCGGCTTCGGCATCATTTTTTCCGCCATTTTTTTTAACTTTTTGCGGCTTTCGTCGTCCAATTCCGAGAGAGCGTCTTGCTGTGCGCGATGAAGGAACACAGCCTCTGCAATAAGTGCTTTCCGGGATTTTCCCTCTCGTGATTTCTCTGCTATTTCCGTCTTTGGTTTGGCTGGTGGTTTTCGGTCAATCGCCCGACGAGCGGCCTTGTTAAGAAACAGAAGGCGCAAGAGTTTGAGCAGGCATCTGCCGAGCCAAGTGATGAATTTTATGATCATTTCATCGGTTCCGCACCGGGGCCCAGAGGTTGGCCATAGCTGAATTCAACGGCGTTGCCATCTGGGTCGCGGACCCCACAGTAGTAACCAACGGGGTAGGCTTCTTGGCGCGGCTCCCAGATCAAGCAGCCGGCTGCCTTTGCTTTTGCTGCGATGGCATCCACTGCCGCCCGGCTATTCATTGCAAATCCCGCGTGACTATAATCCTTTTCAGCTTGGTCACGGCCCGGTCCACCCGAAATAAGAACATAAATCAACTCATTTTTGCGGTTGGGTTCTGCAAGCCATATAACACGCGACTCAATCTCAGGATCGCGACGCTCATGCACCGTCGTTAAACCGCAATACTCTTTATAAAAGGTCTCGCAGGCTCCGATGTCTCGAACGTGAAGCGCAATATGGGTCAATGTTGTCTCCATACGGTGGAACGTAACGCCGGCAGGTCTTATTCGTCCAGAAGCTTAGCCATCATAATTTCGTCAATCCACTGTCCGTCCACAAAGAGCGAGTGCTTGTTTACCCCTTCATCGCTGTAGCCCATCGATAAATAGAGACGATGGGCCCGCTCGTTATGTGACATGACTGTCAGGTCAAGCCGAGAGATCTCATTCTCCTTCGCAATGCATTCGATTTCTAGCATGAGGCCCTTGCCGATGCCTTGGCCGTAGTGCGAGGCGAGAACCCCGACGCCAACGCGGCCAACATGCTTGTTACGATTGAATTGGCCGCCCATGCAAAGTGCTTCACCCACACAGACGCTGCCATCCCATGCGTTGACGAGGAAATGTCGTGGCATTTCATGGAAACGTTGTATGACAAATCTCATATCTTCAGCCGACTTGGCTCGCTCTTCGGGATAGAGCAGCATAAGGCTCGTCTCCGAGAGCAATTGTCGCCCAAATATGTAAATCGCTTCGGCTTCTTTTGCTTCTGCGGGGCGATAGATGATTTCGCTCATCCGGCTTTACTCCTCACTCGCGCTGAGGACCACTGGTTTGTCTTCTGCCACGCAGGACAACGCAATCGTCACAATGGCGCTGCCGTGAGCACGAAACCTTTCAACTACACGTTCCAGCCCATTCAATGAGTCAACTGCTAATTTGATAAAAAAGCAGTCTTCCCCGGTTACGTGGTAACACTCCAAGACTTCTGGAAGGTTCTGTGACAAGGCCGCAATTGCTCTGTATTTCTCGCCGCCACAAGCGAGGCGGAGAAACGCCGTGATTGGCAATCCTACCCGATCACGCGCCACGATCGCGCGGTAGCCGGTCAGAACACCGGCTTCCTCCATACGGCGAACCCGCTCTGCAACGGCGGGCTGCGAATACCCAACCTCTCGCGCCAAAGCGTTGAAGGAGAGGCGAGCATCTCGTTGCAGCGCTTCAAGGATCGCGCGACCCAGATCGTCGATTTCCATTTCTGGATTCAAAGCAATTGCAATTCCCACTTCGATATTACAAAAATATACATGCAATAAACTTAAAAATAAATGTATTTTAATTAAAAACCTATCAAAAGAGAGAAAAAAAACGAAAAATCAATAAAAATAAAAATAAAAATAGGTGTTTTCTTTTAAATATAATATTTTCCTGGCGATGTAGGCACTTAACAACTACGCTTCGGCGGCAATGTTAAGGGAGAAAAAGCGTGTTTTACACCGAAGCCCAAATCGACCGAAAGGCTGACAAGCGCTCGGATCCCGATTTCATTGCTATGCGCTTATCGAACCCGGAAACAATGTTATTGCCCGTTTGGCGGGGTCAGAATTTAATTGATAACTCTGGAGATACGCCGCGGGCTGGCGGGTTTACTGTTGCTGAGGGCAGCATGTTGCTGGCGGAGGGCGGTGATACAGTATTTTTAGGAGATGCTGAAGGGCGAGCCTATTTTGCTGTCGACGTGTCCTCTAACGAGGAACCAAATGGAGTTGCAGATTTTTCGGAACGTGGCGAATTTCGAAATCTGAGGGATGTTGGCGCGGCTATGTCTCAAGCCGAGGGAGCGCTCCTAGCCTTTGGGCGTGGGATCTTCGCATGGCATGAGACACATGGGTTTTGCCCTCGCTGCGGTGCGCCAAGCGAAATGCGTGATGGTGGGCACCGCCGTCAGTGTACTAGTTGTGACGCATCGCAATATCCCCGGATCGATCCCGCGGTGATCATGCTGGTGCGGCGAGGTGAGCGGGTTTTGCTCGGGCATAACAAACGCCGTCCGGCCAAGTGGTTTTCCTGCTTTGCAGGCTTCGTTGAGATTGGTGAAACGCTGGAAGAGGCTGTTGCGCGAGAAGTTTTCGAGGAGGCGGGTGTGAAGACGACGGCGGTTAAGTATTTTGCCTCTCAACCTTGGCCGTTCCCCTCCAGCCTAATGTTGGGTTACTTCGCGGACAGCCCTGATGGTGATCCAAAACCGGATATGGAGGAGATCGTTGAAACGCGTTGGTTCACAAAGGATGAAATTCGCGATATCGGGGCCACGGAATACCATCTACCTCCGCCGGATTCGATGGCCCGCCAACTCATGACTGCCTGGGTTGAAGGTTACGACTGACATCTGTTCTGGGCTGCGGTTCGGTTTAGTTTGAGAGGTAAACTATCTCAATGACTGCGAGGGTAGGCACTATGGCGAGCAGTGTGCAAAACGTATCTAAGTTTGAAGTCGACGGGCATGTGGCCCGTATCACGCTTAATCGACCAGAAGCGATGAATTCACTCAATCCGGAACTCCGTTGGGAACTCTCACAACATTTCGATGAGGTGGAGCGGAATGACGATATCTGGGTTGCGGTTGTGACGGGTTCGGGGGAGCGCGCATTTTGCGCTGGTGCCGACCTAAAACACAGAGCGCGTGAGCGTGATGCGGATGTAAACCAGAAAGCCCGATGGGAAAAATTGGTAGGGGAGACAAAAAGCCTGATCGAACGCTGGCATTTCCCGAAACCAATCATTGCGAGGGTAAATGGTTTTGCACTTGGTGGCGGCCTCGAACAAGCTTTGGCCTGTGATATTATTGTGGCGGCTGATCACGCCGAATTTGGTCTGCCAGAGCCACGTCGCGGATTGATTGCTGGCTCGGCTGGTGTGCACCGCCTGCCCCGCCAAATCGGGCTTAAGACGGCTATGGGATTTATGCTAACTGGACGCCATATGACGGCGTTGCGCGCGTATGAGTTGGGGTTAGTTAATCAGGTGGTGCCACTCGGTGAGTTGGATGCGGCCGTTGATGAGTGGGTATCGGATATCGTGCGCTGTGCGCCGCTCGCTGTGCGGGCGACTAAAGAGGCAACAATGAAGGGGTTAGACTACCCCTTGGCACAGGCCTACTACACCGTCCACGATGGTGAGCGTAAACGGCGCCTCTCCGACGACGCTCTCGAAGGGCCACGGGCTTTCGCTGAGAAGCGCGCGCCGAACTGGAAAGGGCGCTAGTCTATACATTTTCGGCGAATTTCATCGATCCCGGCGATCAATGCCTGTTGGTATACCCAGAGGTCGCCTGAATAGCATAATAGATCGTATCCCTGCTTTTGGAGTGCGATGGTCTCCGCTGGTGTACCGGCAAGCCGGCCCAACGCCTTATTGTGTTTCCGCGCTGCCCCTTCCACCTGGGCAGAGGCCTTTTTGAAAGCGGGATGATCGAATTCGCCAGGAATACCCAGCGAACAGCTCAGATCGAAATGACCAATCCAAAGACAATCGAGGTCTTTGGTAGCGGCAATTGTGTCGATATTGCGGATACCAGCTTCCGTTTCAATCAAAGCGGCGAAGCCGGTCCGCCGGTTGGCGTTGGCCAAGCCTTTTGCCGTGTCACCTGGAATGTAGCGGTCGTGGGCGATGTTTAGCGCTACGCCGCGCTGGCCCAGCGGTGGATATTTCATGCATTGCACGATATGCGCCGCTTCTTCAGCGGAACTGACCATCGGCATCACTAAACCGTCTGCACCGACGTCAAGAACTCGAGCGATGTGGTCATAAGCGTTCGAGGGTGGGCGAACCATGACGGGTAGGTTGCCTGCACGAAAACTTGTGATGGCACGTTTGACCTCGTCAATTCCGAAGCCCGAATGCTCCATATCTAGAAAGATAAAATCGACATTGGCTGCGGCAATTATTTGTCCGAGGCCCGGCGAATTGAACTCAAAAACCGAATGACCCAGCTTTAATTTCCGGGATGAGAGCATTTGCTTAAGGTTTGGTACCGCCATTATATCGGTCGCTCTCCGCGTACCAAAATGCGGTAAAGGTGGCGATGCTGGCTGCGGTCAAAGTCATGCCCGGCCTTATGCATAGCTGCGCGGTTATCGATCAATAACATGTCGCCCAAACGCCATTGGTGAAGATAAGTGAACTCGGGTTTAATTGCGGTTCGCAAAAGCTCCTCCAAAAAGTTTTGCGTTTTTTTGGCGTTGAGGCCAGTTAAAGTTTCCGTCTTGCTTTTATGAAACCAGATCGCCTTGGTACCGTTGTCTGGATGCGTGCGTATTAAGGGATGGACCATGGGCAGCATTTTAGACTTTTTCTGTGCAGCGACGATATCAGGGTTCGCAATGTTGAAACGTTCACTGCTTATCAGTGTGTTGGCGGTCTTCATTGCGGCGAGCCTTTCCTGCATCTCGCGGGGCAGGGCCGCGTAGGCAGCTCGCATGTTGCAGACCGATGTGCCGCCGCCGCTATCAGGTAATTCTACTGCGTAGAGGCCCGTGAATTTTGGTGGGAATTCCTGATTAGTGTGATCCGTATGCCAAGTTGCGTTGGCACTAACTTTCGCCGGCTTTCCGTCACTCGCCTTGAGGCGGTTTGAGAGAACGCTGACCATCGGCTCGCCGTCGGCTAGATACATCCGGTTCTGGTCTTCCATCAGTTCACCAAACTGTTCCGCGGCTTCGCGGTACTCAGTTGCCGTTAAATTTTGATCGCGAATCACAATGACTACATTTTCGATGAGGGTATCATGAATTTTTTGTCGGGTGACACAATCAAGGGGTTGCCGCAAATCGACTCCGCGTACTTCGGCACCGATATGCTCTTTGATTCTTTTGATCTTGAGTTCCGGGACCTTCGCTGACGCGCTCATTTATGATGCTCCCTGAAGTTCTGCCGTTTAGTCGATTATTATCCCGTAGAGAAAATTTGGGGCTCTGTGCCCCATTCGACAAGTAAATCCAACTAAGGGAAATAATGACACTGATGTCTTTTTTTAAATAACGCTGCTCTTATAGTTGGAAATTAAGCGCCAAGCCCTCCCGAATTTCTCTTATAAAAATCACACTGTGCTTTCAGCTGTTAGTTCTCGTCATGACAATGTTGTTCCAGCCGTCAAGCGCCGCCGACCAGCTGGGACAGACCACGGTCGTGCTGTCATATTCCTCAACGATTAGCGGGCCGGGCCGGCGGTCTGCATTAAGGTCTTTTCGTGAGATGATTGGTGTGTCGACCCAACCGTGGCCATCGCCATAATACGCCTTCCGGTGTCCAGTTTTTTCGACGCCTTCTGGCACGGTTACTTTGTCGGGTAGGCGTGGCATTGCTGAGATACCTTGGCCAACGGCTTTAACCGTGACGAACTGCACGCTTTCCTCATCAGAACGATATCCAAAGGTTGCAAGATGAGCTTTTGCAAAGGTCTCCTCGATCTCTGTTAGTTTCTCTGTGTCGTAGGGAGGATTGGGAATAGGTAGGGTCAGCGCTGTGTTCTGACCGACATAGCGCATATCGGCAAAGCAAGTCACCTTGCGGGCATTAGGCGCATAACCATCTCTTGCGACGAGTGCCTCCGCTTCTGCAAGTAAGGTTGAAAGTGCCATATTGCAGCTTGCGAGGTCAATCTCATCAAACGGCTGATAAAAGGCACGAATGCATTGATGCTCTGTATCGGCGAACAGAAGCCCAAGGGCGCTGAAAAGGCCGGCGGCCGGTGGTACTAATATCTCCGGGCAGCCAAGTGCCTCTGCGAGATTGCACACATGAACCCCACCATTGCCACCGAATGCCATAAGTGGAAATTCGGCTGGATCGAGGCCGCGTTCCGAAGAGACGGAACTGAGCGCCCGCATCATGCGTGCGTTGGCGATCAAGTGAATGCCGTAGGCGGTGTCTGTTGTATCCTGCCTCAATTGGGTTGCGATGTCGCTGAGTGTTGCTTCTGATTTTTCCCGATTTAATGAGAGTTCACCGCCAACTAGTGCATCTGGATTAATGTAACCGAGATGAAGATTGGCGTCCGTGACAGTTGGCTCGGTTCCGCCCTGATTATAGCAGACTGGGCCCGGAATGGCGCCTGCGCTCTGCGGCCCGACTTGGATGCCGCCGCCGGAGTCTATCCATGCAATACTTCCCCCACCTGCACCAACCTCTGCGATATCTATGGTAGGCGCTTGTACAAGGTAGCCAGCCCCTTGGGTCATACGATGACCAAGCGCGGCGTCACCGCCAACTTCGGTTTCTGGGGCCATCGAAAAGGCGCCATCTGCGACGATCGTCGCTTTTGCAGTAGTGCCACCCATGTCAAACACGATGCAGTTATTGAATCCAAGTTTTTGGCCCAATCGCTGCGCGCCGACTACTCCCGCGGCAGGTCCGGATTCGATAACGAAAATGGGTTTTTCTGCAGCTACTCGGGCTGGCAAGACGCCGCCGTTTGACTGCATGATGTTTAGCGGAACATTGATGCCGATATCCTGCAATCGTGCTTCTAGTCGTTCGGTGTACCGCTCGATAACCGGCCGGATATAGGCGTTCACGACGGTGGTGCTGGTTCGTTCGTATTCTTGAATCTGCGGCACCAATTCGCTTGAGAGTGTCACGGAAACGCCCGGAAGTTTTTCGCGTAAGATGTATCCCACCGCTTCCTCGTGCTGGGGGTTGACATAGGCGTTGATAAAACAGACTGCAATCGCATCGACATTAGCGTCTCGACACCGGTCGACTACTTCATTAAGGGCCGCTATATCGATCGGTTTGTTAACCTCACCACTAGCGGTAATTCTCTCTGGAACAGTAAATCGCAGGCGTCGTTCGACCAGCGGGTCTGGCTTGCGAAAATTTACGTCATAGAGGCGGGGTGCCCGGAAACGGGCAATTTCCAAAACATCACGGAATCCTTCTGTGGTGATCAATGCAACCGTAACGCCTTTTCGCTCGATAATGGCATTGGTCGCCACGGTTGTCCCGTGGGCGAGTTCGACGATTTCCTCTGCTTTGACACCGGTTGTGTTTAGGAGTTCGCGGACCCCTTCTTCTATAGCGCGGCTATAGTCGTCCGGACTCGAAAGGATCTTCTTATTTCGGAGAACGCCGTTTTCGTCTAAAAGCACGATGTCAGTGAAGGTGCCGCCGATATCGACGCCTAATCGATAAACATTCATTATGTTGACACTCCCCGACGCGTCTCGCGCAACTCTTCCGTTGCCGTTCGGTCTAGTTCGGCATTGTCATCAACAATTACCCCGTACTCGCTTTTAGCATGGGCCGCTGAGAGTTTTTCCTGCCGGACGTCTTCTGTGACGGCTTTAGGGTCCCGTTCTAACGGATCTCCGTAGCCGCCCGACCCGGCCATCTCCGCGCGGAAAGTCTCACCTTTTTTCATTTTTTGGACAAATTTGGAAGGCGCATCTTCGCGTTTACCGTTGCGGATAAAATAGGATTTTGATTTGGCGCCTGGTTTGCCGCCGAAGATACCCCAGCAAGGGAAAACGTGCCGATCTGCGCGCTGCTGGACGATGGCTTCTTTTGCCATAAGCCTATATTGGCGAACCATACCCAGAGCGCCACGGTATTTTCCCGGCCCTCCTGTGTCCGGCAAGAATCCGTATTCGTCAATCAAAAGCGGGTTCTCTGCCTCGATGATCTCAACGGAGGTGTTGGCCATATTACCAAGCCAATATGGTCCTGCATCCTGACCGTCTAGTGTTGGGCCACCGCCGCGCCCTGTAACGTTATGAAATTCTACATGCAAAAACCGCTTCCGTTCTTCATCGATGCCGGTGACTGATAGTCCCAGCTCGTTGCCACCAGGGCATGCCGGCATTCGTTCTGGCAGAAGGCGCGCTAAAGCGCCGGTGACTACAGTGCGTACCCGATAGCCCCCTTGACCACGGGCTCCGACAGCAGCGGGAAACTGCGGGTTCACCCAACAACCCGGTGGTGCTATTACGGTTATCGGTCTATAGAAACCAACATTATTTGGTGTGTCCGCCGGTAGAACTGCTCGCAATCCTGCATAGGTTAAGGAAGCGGTGAACCAGTAATTGGGATGTAAGGCACCGCCCTTTTGTGGTGAGGTCCCTGTATAGTCTGCAATGATCTCGTCACCCTTCACGGTCAACTTTAGCTTGATTTCGACTGGGCCCCCGCCTACACCGTCATCGTCGTTGTACTCTGTGAATTCGGCCTCACCGTCGGGCAATTCCTGGATACTATTTCGTACCAGTCGCTCCGTATAATCAATCAGCGCCCGCATATACGTTTTTAGCTCCTCGATGCCATAAGTTTCGACGAGCTTGAGAATTTCGGTCTCACCGGCGATGAGGGCGGCGATTTGCGCACGCACATCGCCCAAGACCTTGTCAGGAACGCGAGTGTTGTGCTCGATGAGTCGCATCAAAGTATCATTTGGCTTGTCACCAATGTAAATTTTACTTGGCGGTATGCGAAGACCTTCTTGGTAAATTTCATCGCTGTCGGCGGCTTGGCCGCCTGCAACTCGACCGCCAAGATCTGTGTGGTGCAGGATCAGCCCAAGTATGCAGATACGCTCGCCATCCTTATAGACGGGACGGAACATGAAGATATCGTTGAGGTGACTGGCGCCTGCATAGGGGTCGTTATTGGCAAGGATATCACCCGGCCCGATATCGTCACCATAGTAGTCGAGGCAGCCACGTAGCGCTGGCATTGTAGCTCCTAAATGACCCGGCAGCGCCAATCCTTGCGCGACCATATCCCCTTCAGCGTCCAGAATGGATGCCGAGAAGTCCATGTTAGATTTGACGAGGGTTGAGCGCGAAGTGCGCAGCACTGACACCATCATGTTGTCAGACACCATGACGAGGGCGTTTTTAATGAGTTCGAGGCGGATAGGATCGACCATAGATGGCTCCCGTTGCTGAAAACGACTAGTCTGCGCAATGGCATCGCCTAGACATTTACAGTCGAATAGCGATCCGAAAAGTCGTATTAAGTTATTCTAACGGGGCGTCGCGGCCGAGTGAGCGGCTGAGTAAGAGGTAAAGGCGTCCAACATCGGCTGTCATAAAGGTTGAATGCAAGAGGTTTTCTGGATCTACCGATTCCGATTCGCTAACCAGTCGGTCAAACTCATCTACGAAGCGAGTTACATATTGGCGCATCTCATCGTCGAATTTCAGCTTCTCGGTAATCCGACTTACAATGGCGGCTTGCTTCCCCTTTAACAGATTGCGGGTGAAAATGGTGCGATCACCAGCAGTATATCGTTTCCAGTCGGCGTCTGGCACTTCGGTGTCAAGGAGACGCGTAAGATCGATTGAAAGAGAGTTGAGATCTTCTAAGATAAACCGCGCTGTTTTAAGAAATAAGTCCCGCCGCATCGAAATGTCATCTTCCTTTAGACTTTGAGCCTGCTTGGCAGCGGCAGTGGACGCCTTCAACAGTTGTGTTGCCTGATTATCAAATGTTTCGCCAACCTCTAAGGTCTTGGAAATCGATCCTTCCAAGGCCAACATAAGATCCTCACTGGTTTTGGTGAAGGTGGCTGTGACTTCGTCGACATTAGTTTTGGCTTCTCTTGCCACTTCGTTGAAAACAGAACTTTGTTTTGAAAGTGAGCCAAGTACTTTTTTAACATGGCGTGTCGTTTTATCGGACGTCTCTGCGAGGCCGTCGGTTTGTTCTCGAAATGCGGCGTTTAGAGCCTTAAGGCGGGAGGTGAGAATTTCGGTTGAGCCGTTGAGTTCTGCCGACTGTTGGGCGAACGCGTCTCCAATTAGGCGGATGCGTTCTGCTGCTTCGGCCGCCGCGTTTGATAATTCCGCAGATTCGTGGCTAAGCGCCTCGCGGTTGTCATTGACTTGCATGCCAACCTGTATCGATGCGGTCGTAAATCGTTCCGTCTGTTGCGTGAAGCGTTCACCGACATCATCGAGCATGCCCAGGGCGGTGGATATACCATCTTTCAAGCCGTCAATTTCCAAATTAAACCCTATGCCTGCGCCCGAGATACGTTCGCGGACAGCATCGGCCGCTTCTTCTAGATTTAGAATTTGCTCTTTTAGAGTGTTTCCAATCTTATGGGTTTGGCCGCGCGCATCTTCGGTGGCCTGGTTGAGACTTGATGTCTGTTCGTGTACTGCGGACCGGATGGTTTTGGATTGTTCGGCTAGATGTTCTGCCAATTCGCGGAGTTCTTGGCTATCGAAACGCAACGACTCTCGAATGCGTTTGGCTTCCTCGTAGGTTTGCGTCGCTACGCCCTTTAGCTCAGATGTTTGGTCTTGAATAATGTTCCTGATACCGCTGAATTGCGTCGCTGCATAATCGGATGCCGTCCGAAGTTCCTGACTTTGTTTGTAAAGTAGTTCGCCCATGGTTTTTGATTGCGCCGTCGACCAATCCGCGGACTCCTTAAGTGACTGCGCCTGCAGGCGCATTGATTCGCCAATGCTACGTGCTTGCGCTATTGCGGGATCAAACGCGTCGCTCATCTCCTGTACGCCGCCACGAACCGCCGAGCCAAGCGCTTCTGTTCGGGTAGAGAGCATCACTTCAATTTTCGCGGCCTGTCCGTCGGCCATATCAGAAGCGGCTTGCAACTCTTCCGCTTGTCTGCGAAGGGCTTCCCGAATTGCCTCGGCTCGCGAGGCAGCTAAGTCTGTAGAGCGAGCCAGCTCAATGGCCTTCATCTCCAATGCATCACGTAACGCCCCGACTTGCTCGGTGGCGTTCTCCGCCGTGCGGCTCAGTACGTCAGAGTGTTGTTCCAAAGATGTTTCGACCGATCGCGCCTGCTCTGCGACATGATTCGACATATCCTTTAGGAGGTTTGCCTGCGTTTCGAGCACGCCGCGGATACGTGTGCTGTGCCCTTCGCTCATTTGTGTTGTGTGGTTGAGTTCCATCGCTTGCTGACGCATAGCGGTGGTGATCTCTTCAATTCGCTCAGCGGTAATTTCTACGGAAGTCGAAAGAGTGGAAGCCTGCTTCGTCAGATGGTTTTCAAATTTTTCAGTAATCGCGATGGTCTGATATTCAATGGTTTCGCCAACCTCCTCAACCCGTGCCTGCGTCGCATCCATCAAGTGGCCAAACTCTGTAGATTGTCGGTCAAACATCTCCCGGAGCGAGACGGAAAGGTTATCAGATTGGCGTCCCAGGGTCTCGACCATCTCGCCAATGCGTTTGCCGGAGCGCTCGGTCACATTTTGTATGTTTTGGCCATGCCCATCGAAAGCCTGCTTTAACCGGCCGCTGATGCTGGTAAGTAACTCCTGGAGATTGAGGTCGATTTCAGTTGCCTTTTCGCTGGCTTGATCGGTCACGGATTTTAGATCTCTTGTACCTTTATCAAGGCGTTCGCGAACTAATTTTGCGCTCTCGAGGGCAGCGTCAGAGGCTTCAGATAGGTCATCGGTATAATCTCGAAAAAACGATCCCATCTCCTTTGCACGTTCAGAAGCATGGTCTGACGCATCGACTAACTCAGAGGTTTGTAATCGCAAAGCGGTCCGTATTTCACCTGATTGCTCAACAAAATAGTTTGTCACCTTATTTAAATCTTCGGTTTGCCGTTCGACCGAGTTTTCCATATTACGCGATTGGTCTGCGAAGTGGTTGGCGAGTTCTGTGAGCTCCTTGGTTTGCCCGCTGATCGCTTCCTTGAGAGACACTGCTTCGCTGGCCGCTCTACCGGAGACTTCAGAGAGGGCTTCCGTTTGTTTGCTCAGCACACTGGAAAGTTGCCCAATATCGACTGCTGCTTTGTCGCTGGCCCGTGAAAGCTCTTCCGCTTGCCTTCGGAGCGCTTCCGAGACCTGACTAATTCTGGCTTCGGCTTCGTCCGCTGGATATGTCAACATTTCTAGTTGGCGGCGCAACGCTTCGGAATGCTCACGAACGTCGGAACCGCGCCGGAAATAAGCTAGTCCTAGCCATAGGAATGCCATAGGCGCTGTCATGCCTGCTACAATCGCACCTAATTCGTGCGCTAGCATCTGTGTGGTAAAGCTCCAGCCAAGTGTCGTGTGAATATAAGTAAGACAGAGGAAAAGCCAAAAGATGGTGGCCGAAATGCCCGCTGCAGTTATCCGCTGTGATCTTCGGCGCGCGCGCGCTTCCGAGGCCTTGATTTGGGCTATATCCGGACCCTCGGTGTGTCGCCCCGCCCGGGGCAGCTCCGTTACATTGGCAGACATGGCCAATACTTTCTAAATTAATAACAACAAATATTTAAATAATATTTCATAAGTTTATGTTAGTAGTCAATTAATGCTACTTAAGCGTAAATCATATATAAATAATGTAACGATCAAATAAAAATAAAAATATTCTATTCGGCCGCTTTAAGACTACGATGCCGAACAAGGCCGATGATTTCGCTGGCTGCCGCGGGGATATTGGTCCCAGGACCGTAGATGGCCGACACGCCAGCCGCTCTCAGCATATCGTAGTCTTTTGGCGGGATAACGCCGCCGCATACCACAATCACGTCACCCGCTCCCTGCTGGCGCAGCGAATTGATCAATGCTGGAACCAGCGTTTTGTGCCCTGCCGCTTGTGACGATACGCCAATCACGTGGACGTCGTTTTCGATGGCTTGTCGGGCGGCCTCTTCAGATGTTTGAAATAGCGGTCCTACATCAACGTCAAATCCAATATCTGCGAAAGCAGTTGCGATGACTTTGGCACCCCTATCGTGGCCGTCTTGGCCCAGTTTGACGACTAACATTCGTGGTCGTCGTCCCTGCTCACTTGCGAATTGATTTATTTCTGCGACGATTTTTGTGTAACCCTCATCACCATCAAAGGCTGAGCCGTAGACCCCGGTAATTGAGCGGACGACGGCGCGATGGCGAGTAAACTTGCCTTCGAGAGCATTTGAGATCTCACCGACTGTAGCACGTGCGCGGGCGGCGTTTACGGAAAGCTCCAATAGATTTACGCGTGGGTCGCTTGCCCCCGCGGCAAGTGCCTTGAGCGCCGCGGTACAATTGGTGTTGTCGCGTTCTGCTCGCACCCGCTCCAGGCGCGCAACTTGTGCTTCGCGGACGGCGGAGTTATCGATATCGAGTATGTCAACCTCGTCCATTATTTCCGGCTGAAATTTATTAACACCGACCACGATATCTTGCGTCAAGTCTACACGCGATTGGCGTCGAGCTGCGCTTTCTTCTATACGTAATTTTGGCAAACCGGCGTCGACCGCTTTGGTCATGCCACCTATGGCTTCCACCTCATCGATTAATTTTTCCGCACCTTCGATCAGCTTTGCGGTGAGGCTTTCAACGTAATAACTGCCCGCTAAAGGATCGACGGTTCGGGTAACATTGGTTTCATGATTGAGGATCAGTTGTGTGTTGCGGGCGATCCGCATGGAAAACTCACTAGGTAACGCTAACGCCTCGTCAAAGGAATTGGTGTGTAATGACTGGGTGCCGCCTAGTACGCCCGCGAGAGCCTCGATAGAGGTTCGGACAATATTATTGTATGGGTCATGCTCCGTAAGAGATGCACCCGATGTCTGGCAGTGCGTGCGAAGCGCAGTAGACCGCGGATCTTTCGGCTGAAATTTTTCAGTCATCAGCTTCGCCCAAAGAAACCGCGCCGCGCGAAGCTTCGCAATCTCCATGAAGAAATCCATGCCGAGGCAGAAGAAGAACGATAGACGCGGCGCAAAAGCGTCTACGTCGAGGCCTTTAGAAATTGCCGCGCGGACATACTCAACTCCGTCCGCCAGCGTATAGGCAAGTTCTTGGACGCAGGTTGCCCCAGCTTCCTGCATATGATAGCCGGAGATCGAAATTGAATTGAACCGTGGCATTTTTTGGGCGGTGTACTCGATGATGTCGGCAACGATCCTCATCGACGGCTCTGGCGGATAGATATAAGTGTTGCGGACCATAAATTCTTTGAGGATATCGTTCTGAATAGTGCCGGACAGGTCCTTATGGTCCACACCCTGCTCTTCTCCGGCAACGATATACATCGCCATTACCGGAAGTACGGCGCCGTTCATTGTCATAGAGACGGACATCTTATCGAGCGGGATACCATTGAAGAGTATTTTCATATCTTCGACCGAATCGATGGCAACGCCCGCTTTGCCGACGTCGCCAACAACGCGTTCGTGATCAGAATCGTAACCGCGGTGGGTAGCAAGGTCGAAGGCAATCGAGAGGCCCATTTGTCCAGCAGCAAGGTTTTTGCGGTAAAAAGCATTCGATTCTTCCGCGGTCGAAAATCCGGAGTATTGCCGCACTGTCCAAGGTCGACCGGTATACATGGTCGCGCGTGGACCTCGGACATACGGTGCCGCACCCGGCATTGTGTCCATGTGCTCTAGGCCTTCGAGATCCGCCGCCGTATATAGTGGTTTCACCGAGATGCCTTCCGGTGTCTTACTAACGAGATCGTCCGGCGAGCCTCCCTTCAATTCTTTTTTGGCCAGTTGACGCCAATCTTCGATGGAGGTCTTTATAAATTCCGCCATCACATATACTCCCAGTTTTTATTAACTCTTAATATTGGCTGTGTCGGTCCAGAGTCCATTAAAGCTGCCCACTTGAATCCCACGTTTCAAGCAATTTGCAGTATTCCGGATCGCTATAACGGGCTGGATTAAAAGCGTTGGCATAATGTGGCAATAGGTCGCCGGTAATGTGTTTCGCTAATAATTCACCAGACGCGCAAGATGCCATTATTCCAAATCCTGAAAAAGCTGCGCAAACATAAGCTCCAGACACGCGCAATGGTCCGATCAACGGACGGTTCTCTTGGGTCTTGGTGTAATAGCCGCCGTCAACATAAGGTTTCGGCATCGGGTCGAAATAGCGCTCGAGGCCTGGGACCAATCGCGCCATGCCTCGTAAGGTAATGTCCGGTAAATATGGATCCCATTCCAAAGGGAAGATGGGGTCCTTGTTTAGTTCACAATCGTAGGGCCAATACATCAAGACCTGGTCGCCGGCGCCCACTGGGCGCCCATGTACTCCGGCTGGAAACTCTTCTAGCAGATATTGCGTGTCGTCAGATTGTGAAAGCGCTTCCTTCTCTTCGTTAGACCAAGATAGTGTGATTGGGTCTGCCCAAAAAATAAGTGGCGCCTCGCGCGGGACAGCTCTGTAAGGGTCTGATAGGCTAATTTTAATGTGTTTTTCAACAGCGACCGGTAAATCGATGCCGAGAAGCGCGGCACAAACTTTCATATAAGGCCCGGTCGACAAGACGATGTTATCTGTTCTGATTTCGATGACATCGCCCGCGGCTTCCAAAACGACTGAAGTTACCCTGCCCGCTGAAGTCTCAACACCGATCAATTCCGCACTAAACAACTCTCCGCCATTCTCTCGCGTTCTTTCCAGAAGATACATACCCATTTGTTGTGCGCTAAGAGAACCGCAGCGCCGCGCATGCAAAACGGCGACGGCTTCTGGATTGATATATGGAAAATGGGCATTGATGATATCTTTATCGGTAATCAAATCCGCACCGTCGAGCCCGTTCTCAAATCCGTGGGCACTGGCTGGCCTGTATAATGCGTCGTTGGTGATATGGCGAAGGGGGCCGGCACCCAGGCTTTCGGCCTCTGAGGCTTGTAATGCAAACTTGTCGGCCATCTCTGGGTTGGCGGTGGCAAACAGGTAGCCACGCCGATTGAGAAGGAAAACATTGTCACTATCCTTTGCATGGCTTTCCATTAAGTCGATGCTGCGGTTCATGAGCGCGACCATGTCGTCGCCTGGGCCAGGCCACCAATTGCGATAGCATTCTGTAGACTTATCACTAGTGAGCGAGAGCGGCGGCCTCGGATCCGCGATCAGCACACGTTTTAGCCCAATTTGGGTTAACGCGTGGGCTCCGGCGATGCCAGCGATACCCGCGCCGCATACCACGGCGTCGTATTTTTCGTATGATGGGGTCATCGTTTTATTCCGCCCACTATTGGTAGAATGATCCAGGATTTATAACCTGCTTCGGGCAATTCCATCCAGAGGATAACTAACGCCATATTGCGGCGCATAGCGATCTAATAACGCGGCTCCAAGGAGGCCACAATCGACTGATTGGTATTATCGGCACCAACGCTGTTTCTGGCGCCCGTCCAGGTATTCGGAGAATTTGACAAGCGGTTCCGACCACCGACCACCCAGCGGATAATGTTTTCGGTGTGTATACGCACTAACTGTATAATCTTGAATGCGAACGGGAGATCGACATGACAGCGAATACAGGACAAGCAGGTCCCGACGATGAATGGCTTGCCAAATTGACCGAAGATGTTTTGGAGCCGGACCTGCCGATCATTGATCCCCATCATCATCTTTGGCTGCGGAACGGCTACACATACTTAATCCCCGAATTCGCTGCCGACCTCGAAAGCGGGCATAATGTCACAGCTACCGTTTACGCTGAATGTCATTCGATGTACCGGGAAAAGGGTCCAGACACGGATCGTTCGCTCGGTGAGACAGAATTCGTTGCTGGACAGGCCGCGATTAGCGACAGTGGAAATTTTGGTGATACGCGGGTGTGTGCCGTCATGTTTGGAAACATTGACATGAAATTGGGCGAGAAGATTGAAGCGCTGTTAGAGCGGCACATCGAGCGGTCCGGAGGGCGTTTTCGCGGCTTACGTTATTCGACCGGATGGAACGCGGATGAGCGCATCCGTAATGTTGTACCTGATGCTGGGGCTTTGGTTAGCAAACCGGTAACGGAAGCGGCGGGCGTTTTGGCGCGTTACGGCTTGTCCCTCGACAGCTGGCTCTATCATCCTCAATTAGACGAAGTAGCGGTGCTTGCGGATAGTTTTCCGGACCTTACGATTATCTTGAATCATGTTGGTAGCCCAATTCTTGGTGGCCCATATGGTGGGCGAAAAGGAGAGGTTTTTGTTGATTGGCGGGAACGCATTCTAAGAGTTGGTGAGCGAGAAAATGTTTATGTTAAACTTGGCGCTTTGCCAATTCGTATGCCCGATTTTGAGGGGGATCGAAGTTTGCCGCCAAGCTCGGAAGAAGTTGCCGCCGCTTGGCGGCCCTGGATCGAGACATGCATAGAAGCATTTGGCCCAGCACGTTCTATGTTCGAGTCAAATTTCCCGGTCCAAAAACGTTGGTGTAGTTTTCAGGTATGCTGGAACGCTTTTAAAAGACTTGCGGCCAACGCTTCTGATGCCGAAAAGCACGACCTCTTCGCCGGCGCTGCAGCAAGAGCCTATCGAATTGAAGTCATTTAAGTCTGCTAACGTTCAAGCGTGTTACCTTCCCAGGCAACGATTTTGTCGGTGAGTTCCTGGGGGATAGCAGAAGATTTGTGGGTTTTTTGGTTGGTGTTGACCCAGACCACTTCTCCAGTTGCCCGAAGATCGTCATGGTTATTTGGATGAATTTCCAGAAGAAAGGTCATTGAAGATCGTCCTAGCCGTGACGTGCGGACATGAACTTCGATATCTTCATCGAAGGAAATAGGCTGTTTGTATTCCACGAGGGTCCGCACGGTGTGATAATCCTCCCCCGTCCGTTTGACTTGACCCATGTAATCGTAGGGCAAGGCACGGAAATACTCGGTTATAGCTGTATCGAAATAAGTGAGGTAATGGGCGTTAAAGACAATCATCTGACCGTCGACCTCTGCATAACGAACGCGGAAGGGCCATGAGAATTTAAAATCCGATTTTGCCATGGCTTAGTCGGGTTTTCTTGCGTGTATTAAACGGGTTAGACCCGGTACCATTTCGTCTTCTTCGATGTCGATGAAGCCGACGTCGCTGAGGCGGCCGCGCAGCCAACCTGGCGTAACGCTCCTCGCGTCCGGGGTAAATGCCATATGCTGGAGCTGCCATAGGGCGGCCATGGGTGGACCGGACCGGTCGTCCTCAACCATAAAGTCATGTATCATGTAGTGGCCGCCGGGCGCTATGCAATTGAAGGCGTATTCTACCAAGCGGGGGACTTCACCGCCGGGAATGCCGCTGAAGAGGTATGACATGAGAATGGCGTCTTGTTTTTTTGGCCATTCGGCTACCAGTGCGTTAGCCGGAATATATCGGATGCGATCGACCATGCCGGCATCGCTGATGAAATTCCACCCAATTTCCGCTACGTTTGGGAAGTCGATTATCGTGGAGTTGAGTTGTGGGTAAGCTTCGAGCAGCCGTATGCTCATCGCGCCGGTACCGCCACCGACGTCGAGTAGGGTTTTCGCACCTGACAGATCGATAATACGCGCCAAGGTTCTGCCCGGGCCAAGCGAGCCTGCATGTTGCGCTTCGCTGTAAACCGATGCTTGATCGGGGTCGGACATCCAGTGCTGATAGGAATCGACTGCGGCAGGGTCGAGTGAACCATCCATAACTTCGTTTAGCTGTCCGAGAAACGGATACATCTGTTTGTCGATTTGATAGCGAAGATAATCGCCAAATTCGTATTTTGCGCCTTTCGCGAGAAATGCCTCGGCACCTGGTGAGTTTGAGTAAATCTCCCCCTCGTCCTTCCGGTCAACCAGACCGATGCTGGTGAGTGCTGTCATCAGCGTGGTGACACGATTAACAGGGACTTCTGCTATTTTCGCTATATCCGCGGATTTCTTTGGTCCATCGGCGAGTAGGGTGAAAACGTCTATATGCAATCCAGCAAATAACGCTTTTGAAGCCATAAATCCAAAAGCGATTTGGGAAACTTCTTCCGCAGTCTTCGCCAATTCAGTGTTCATCAGTAATGAAATCTCCAAAACAACTAATTATTTGATTATGACACCAATCTAGCATGGTGGTGCCGTAAAGCCAAAATCGGAAGTTTTTCATCAATTGGGTAATTCTGACTTGCATTTGAAGCTCAAATTTCTTGGACTAAATTTGCTAAAGGGGGGAAGCAAAGTTAATGCGAGCAACAGCCAAAAAACTTACCGAACCATTGATCTGGCCCGAGGAAGGCGTGACGCGGGTCCCCTTCCGGCTGTTCTCGGACCCGGAAATCTATGAATTGGAGCAAGAACGCATCTTTAATGGTCCGGTTTGGCATTACCTTTGCCTTGAGATTGACGTGCCTAACTTGGGTGATTTCAAGACTACAAGTATCGGTGAAGTGCCGGTTGTAGTTACTCGTGATGAAGTGGGAACATTGCATGCGATGGTCAACCGCTGTGCCCACAAAGGTGCGCTGGTTTGCCTTAAAGAACGCGGTAATGCCAAGGATTTGACTTGTGCTTATCACTCTTGGTCATACGACATGTCAGGACAATTGCAGTCGATTGCGTTCCGGAAAGGGCTAAACGGTAGCGGAGGTATGCCGGAGGACTTTGATCCGGCGAAGCATCGTTTGCAGCCGGTGCGGATCGAGAATTTCTACGGCCTGATTTTTGGCACGTTCGATCGGACGATTGGTTCCGTTGAAGGTTATTTAGGTAGCGAGATGTCACGGCTTATTCGGCGTAACTTCGAAGGTCGCCGCCTCAAGCACCTTGGGATGCATAGTCAGATTATCCATAACAACTGGAAACTATATGCGGAAAATCTCCGCGATTCCTACCATGCGACCATCCTGCATACCTTCTATACGACATTTAACGTTAACCGTCTCGATATGGACGGTGGCATAGTATTAGCGGAAGACAAATGGCATCATTGCAGCTACGCGAAACGAGCGACAGTGCGGAATGCGGCGGAGTACAAAGATGTCCACTCGGCACAATACAACTCGAAACTCAAAGGGCCACACCTACTGGATTCGATCGAAGAGGGTGACGACGGCATCACTCATATGATCCAAGCAATTTTTCCAAGTATGTGCGTCCAGTTCACGCTGAATTCGTTGGCTGTGCGATTTTATCAGCCGCGCGGTCCGGAAGAGACTGAATTGTTCTGGATTTATCTTGGATATGAAGACGATGGCGAAGAAATGACACAGCGGCGCCTGCGCCAAAGTAATCTGACGGGCGCCGCGGGGCTTGTTTCGCTTGAAGACGGTTGCATCAACGAGTTCGTGCAGCGAGGTGTGCGAGGAAGTGGTGATGTAAATGCTTTCCTTGAGATGGGTGGCCGCGATGTTGAACCGTCGGAGACCTCACGCGCAACCGAAGTAGCCATCCGAGGCTTCTGGACAGGATATCGCCGTTGCATGGGGTTCGATTAACGAAATGCCTCCAAAAAACATTGTGGGTGCAATTGAGACGCTGATCATCGACTGCGCTCATGATATCGACGATGATAATCTCGAAGCGTGGCCTAATTACTTCACTGAAGACGCGATATATCAGATCATTCCGCGCCGCAGCTTTGAGCAGGGCCTTCCGCTCGGCGTTCTCTATTGTGAAGGCAAAGGAATGATGATCGACCGCATCCAAGCTCTTCGGACTGCGAATATTTTTGAACCCCATACCCATTGCCACCTTTTGAGCCGGACAAGTGTTAAGGAGGCTGAGAGCGTCTATACGGCGCGCACCAATTTCAATGTTGTGCGTACAATGCAGGACGGAGGTATGGAGACGTATGCTGTTGGTAAGTATCTTGATAAAATTTCTTTTGAAGGAGGAAAGCCACTATTCCGGGATCGACGTGTGGTCTTGGAATCGCACCGGGTGGATATCCTGTTGGTAGTTCCTCTTTAGGTCCGCTCCAGCGGTGCGTTTAAAACGGTGTTTTCACCAACGATGCCGCCTGGTCGATCAACTGTTTCGACTGTGCCGTGGCGTTCATAAAACGGTGGTGGTAGTGGCCGTCCATCGTGCGTCTTAAGCCAAATTCGAAGAAGATGACGTTTGCGATTCACATCGTCGAAATCTTCAAAAGCTCGGCGTGTATGGAAGATCACGTGATTGTTGCAGAACTGCATGTCCCCCCGGTCAAAACCAGTATCGAAACGCAACTCTTCTGATAATGATTGGGCGAAACTCATCGCCTCCTTCTGTTTGGCTGTCATCTTTGGGACGTCGTCGAACCGTTGAGCGCTGCCGATATAGGTTGGCTCAATCGAGGCGCTAAAATAACCTTGATGGAAGTGAAATACCGCCAAGCGATACCAAGGAGCCATCCCCGCCGGCACTTCATCCCGGCGGTCGCGGTATAAGGGCTGTGAAAGAACCTCTGCAAGATCTGGGCGTCGCGCCAGCATTTCATTGTAAACGTTGACCGAGCTTACAAGGCTGCTCTCGCCACCCTTTTTCGAAACCTCCATGCAGAGTAGGCCGACAATATCACTGCAATCAACGTGAAAGGGGATCTCTTCCCGCGAATAAGGTCCCCGTTGCGAGGGATTATTGCGGGATTCGCCAATATCTGTTACATGCCCGAGGACGTGCCCATGTTTATTCTGTGAAAGAATATTATCGCCCAGATATTGTCCAACGGCCCAGAAGGCTATGGCAGCGCCACGGTTCCCGAAGGTGTCAACCGGTAAGCCGCGAATTAGTCCGAATCCGCGGCCATAAAGCAATTCCGATCGCAATACAGAAAGCTTTTGCGCGAGGGTCGGCAAAAGAAAATCCGCGCGCGATAATCGCATTAAATTAAGGCCACCGTGGTCATGGGGCGATACAGCAGCGTGGAGTTCGTCAATTTCTCGGGTGTTTAGCTGGTAGCACCATTCATCCGACACCAACATTTCTTGCCTAGTCCAATTTGCCGGATCGATAATCGGCTGACCTGGGTTTGCCGGTTCGCGCCGATCCGCAAAAATATCGTGTTTCGTTGGTCGCATTACATTTTCTTTCGAAACAGCAGCTCCGAGATAAAGATATGTGGCTTCGGGTATAGATGTACACTAACCCGTCTCTCTGCCATTGCCGCTCGTGGCTATAGCGACAAATATTACGTGTATCTCAATGGCGATCTAAAGTTGTTAGTGAAATTAGCCAAAACCGAATCGAGTGATGATTGTTTCTGTATCTGACGCTGTTGATTATTCTTGGCGGAAACACCTTTGGTTGCACTCGTCATAGCTACTCGAAAAGATAAGGCAAGCATAAGACAAATTTCTTGCAGCCATTGATTCATCCCTACTATGGGTTTTCTGGCTTATGAAAAGGCACTTATCCCGGCCAAAGTAAGGGAATGATGGATAATTTTTTGAGCAGCTTAGGTTACCAACGTAGATCAGAAGAGACGTATGTCGGTGTTGCATTATAGTGTTGATACAGGTTGGTCAGACCCATGTTATTCGTCAGTTCGGGTTGATGAATTCCGTTGGTAATAAATAATGAGTCGACCCCATTTGCCGTGGCACCACCGATGTCGTGGTAAAGTGAGTCACCAATAGCGAGCACACGTGAGCGGTTCTTGCTGTCATCAAGAGCAATGTTGTAGATACCTGCCGTCGGCTTTCCGTGCCAACGAACAAAACCGCCAAGCACCTCGAATCGCTGCGCAAGCACCCCGGGGCATTGCACGAGTTCGCCCTCTGGCGTGATGCTCACGAAATCGCCATTCGAACAAACCATGGGCAGCCCACGTTCTACCGCGCGACAGAGGATTGGTTCATAGGATGGGAACTTATCCCTTTCAGTCCCATTGAGCAGGATGAATTCCGCCACCTCTATATCGTCGGTTGGGTCCAAATTTAGTGCGTTGAAAAAGTCATTATCCTTGCCCCATTGGAAGACGATGCAGCTATTGCCCAAGTTGCGATAGAATTCGTCCGTCCGTTTGTAGAGGGCTTGCCATACCTCTTCGCCTGAAGTCGCTATTGAATCGAAAAGTGAATGATCGATGCCCATCTGAGTCATGTTTCGCCGGGTAGTTTCTGCGCGGCGCGAAGAGTTCGACAAAATATGCAAAGATTTGCCAGCATCTTTGAGCCGAGATATGACGTTTACAGCGGGTTCATATGCGTTATGACCGTTGTGCAATACTCCCCATTGGTCGACAAGATAAGTGTCGTAGTCGCCCGCAATCTCAGCAAGGCCGTCAATCTTTCGGGTCCCGTTCACCAGACGAATTCGCTTATAGCGCCAATTATTCTGGCGCCAGCTGTGTTTGCGTTGGCCGTAATTCGATTGCCGTCTAGGGTGCCGTTAGCTCGCAAAAGGTCATCGCTGTGGATGCCGCCTGCGACTAAGAGGGCATCGAGCCCAGCCGCATTGGCACCTTTTATATCCGTTGCAAATGAATCACCTATCCCTAAAATTTTGCTTTTGTTTTTGATGCCGAGCATTTCAAAACACTGTTTGTAGATTGATGGGTCGGGTTTACCATGCCATCGCACATTACCGCCTTTTGTTTCGTAGCGCTCGGCTACGGCGCCAGCACAAATTTGACGTATTCCACCGCGAATAACCTCGCGATCTGGGTTGGCGCACACCATGGGCAGATTGCGTTCTCGGGCAATGGCAAGAATATCATCATACGGCTCGGCGGAAATCATTGAATCACGCGGGCCGGTGACCAGAATGAAATCGGCAGATTCGATGCTTGCGACTTCGTCAAATTTTAGACCTTGAAGAGCTTGACTGTCTCGCTCCGGGGCTATGTGATAACATCTTCGCCCGAGGGCTCTATACCAATCGTCTGGCTGGTCGCGAAGATGCCGCCAGGTAGCTTCTCCGGAAGACATAACGCCATTATGCAGTTTAGCTGGTATGCCGAGACCGCTGAGCTGTGATTCGACAACTTTAGCACGTCTCGGGGCATTAGATAGGAACACTAGCTTCGCAGAAGAAGCGCGGAGCTTTTCGAGCGTATCAATGACCCCAGGAAAGACGGTTACGCCATCGTGCACCACTCCCCAAAGGTCAACGATATAACCGTCGTAGCAATCAGCAACGGCGCGCATACCCCGTAAAATTGGCGTCTTCACGGACGTGCACCGGCTGTCAGTGGTGTTGAAGAAGGTTCCTGGCTAAGTCTCGGTTCGCCAAATAGATAGCCTTGTCCAAAGTCTATATTGTAGTCTAGGAGTTCGACTAGCATCTGTTCCGTCTCGATCTTTTCCACAATCAAGTCGATGCTGACATTGTCCAACCGTTGCTTTAATCCCTTAATCCGGTCTGCTGGGTCATCATCACTTGGGCTTTTCGCTGTCAGGAGTGAGTTGGCTTCCACCTTCACGAAACGGAAGCCGAGTTCCGACATCGCTTCAGCGTCAAAATGAAGGTCAACGATCTGATCCATACAAAAGCGGTACCCCATCTTTTTGAGACGCTCAACGTCCTCAATAACCTCTTCTGGATTGGCGGCGATATCTGCCTGGCTAAATTCGAAAACAATGCAGGGGGCAAGGTCTTTGTTTTGTTCCAGGAACTCACGGAATTCTTGGAAGAATTCACGGTCCGCCCGTGTCGTGGGTGAAATATTGCAGAAGAAACTGGTCGTATAATCGTATTTTTGAATTTTCTTTATAAGCTGAATACAGCGAAATAGGAGCATGTTATCGATAGCTTTGATGAGGCCAGATTTTTTTGCAATTTCAATATATCTGTCCGGCGTGATGACAGCACCTTGGGCATTCCGAACAGCACTGAAACACTCGAAGTAACGGTGCTTGCGCTGCGGTAGGCTGACAATGGGCTGAATATAGAGGTCGACGCGGTTCTGCCGGAGAGCATCTCGCATAATTTCGAGCATGTCAGTCTCGCTGATCTTAACCGGCGCCATGGTGGAGGGGCTTCCGAAGACAGCTGTGTCATCCAGGGCATCTTCGATTTTAAATTCTTTGGGAAGTGGTGGTAGTGCATGATCCGATTTTTCATTGCTGGTAGAATAAAGCTCTTCCACTAAATCGTGAAGAACCTTGACCTCCGATGCGACCTCTTGGAGCTCGCGACCACCTTCTGCTGTGTCCTGGCCTACACTCTCCATCGCTTCATAAACACGACGCACTTCTTCGCGCGTCCGATCCAATTCCTCATGTGCACCATCGTACGCTCGCCGCAATACAAGTAGTCGATTTAGTGCGGCCATCTCGTTTTGTCGGCGAGTAACCATTTCATGCAACAACAATCCTGCAAGAAAGACGAGGCCGGCGACTAACCAGGCGCCATTGTCTTCAATATTAAGCACGCCGCCCGGAAAACTCAGGCCGACCGTTATGGCCATAGAGACGTAGCTGATAAATAGAAATATATGCGCGGTGCGGGACATCAGGCGCGTGGCGATCCAGTTCGTCTGAAATTCGCAGCAAGGTTACGCGGCTGTGTGTGCGCGCACAAGACGGAGCATTCTAGAGCAATTCTGGAAATACATGAAAACCATTTTCATCGAGCAGTAAGGGCAAAGTCCACAATACGGCGGACATTGGGATATTGCCATAGAGGTGCGGAAACGACTGACCGCCTCGCGCCTCTTCCCACTTCAGTCGGCTGCCAAGTCGTTCCGGGTCGCAGGCAACCAAAACTAATTCGGCTTCACCAGAACGATGTTTTGCAGCACTTTCGCGGATTTGTTCGGCTGTCGAGAAGTGAATAAAACCATCCGCGATGTCTCCGGCGGACCCCGGATAACTTCCGCTTGCCTTCGCATCTCGCCATTCGTTGGCTCGCGCTATGTGAAAGATTGCCGACATTCAGTAACGCTATTGTAGCAAGCCAACAGCTGCAAGTGAGAGAGTATAAGTTGAAGTGCAGTCGGGAATTTTTTTTCTAAAAAATCGCGCAGATTATTTCGATAACATATGGGAAAGATTGTTTCGATTTTAAATGTTGAGTCGCCTGATACTGCTGAAATAGTTTGTTGGCATAATTGCGGTGTAGCGGAGTATTTTTGGTCGGATACAAGTCTTCCTTGAAGATTTGCGTGGACAGAGTTTCAAAATAGTCTGGCTCGTTGTACCGTAATGACTCTGGTTATCCAGTGGTCTCAGGCTAAAACCCCAAAGTCCTACCCACCTATTTTAAATAGTGTCGTCGAACAGAGGCTTTTGGCTAAGGGATATAAAATTTAAATAATCTGTGTCGGAGAGGTTTGCGAAGTAATCGGCCCCGGTGAGGGGGGTACGAGATTCGACTAAACGTGATAAAAGAACCAAACGATTACCTCGTCTTGTAGGTAAAGGGCATTAACTTGATCTCCAGCATAGTGTGAGTACGCCAGTTACTTGTCCTTGCGTTTCTAAAGCGGCAACCTGCATTTCGACGATAAGTAGCGTGCCAATTATGTTTCCCAAAATAAGGTTCCCGAAAAGCTGCAACTAGGAGAGCTCAGGATGACTAGTTTCGTATACCATGATGGAAAATGGACTGAGGGTGACCCACCACTTTTTACTGCGATGAGCCATGCTGTTTGGCTTTCATCTGTCGTTTTCGACGGCGCGCGCGCTTTTGAAGGTGTGATGCCAGATCTTGGCCTTCACTGTGCTCGAACGATTAATTCTTGCCTAGCGTTTGGCATGAATCCGACCGTAACAAAGGAAGAAATGATCGAACTTGCGAAAGAGGGTGTCGGTAAATTCGAAAGTGGAGCAGAACTTTATATCCGGCCGACATTTTGGGGTCAGGAGGGATGGATTGCACCTGATCCTGGATCGACACAATTTGCAATGCTTGTTTACGAATCACCGATGCCGGTGCCGACTGGCTTTGGCGCTTGTCTATCTTCGCGACGTCGGCCAGCGCCAGATCAAGCGATGACGGATGCGAAGGCGTCTTGTCTTTATCCGAATGCGGGGCGTGCTTTGAAAGAAGCGACAGCGCGTGGTTATGAAAATGCTGTCATTCTTGATCCGAACGGGAATATTGCAGAATTTGCGACCTCCAATCTTTTTATGGTGAAGGATGGTGTCGCACATACACCCATTCCGAACGGAACGTTTCTCAATGGCATCACTCGGCAGCGTGTCATTCAGCTATTGAGCGATAAGAATGTCGGTGTATCAGAACGGACTATCACGCCCGATGAGTTGATAGAGGCGGATGAAATTTTCAGTACTGGTAACCACGGGAAAGTGCTGCCGGTCGTGCGTTATGAAGATCGCGACCTGCGGCCCGGGCCGATTTTTGGTCTAGCGCGTGAGCTCTACTGGGAATTTGCTCACCAAACGTTCTAGATGCAAAATGAATAATAAATATTAATGCCGATTTACTTGAGTGAATAGCCTGCTGAATCAACTCAACGCTCTTTAAGCGCAGCAAAATTAGATGAGCGTTGATGGATAGAGTTTTATCTTTTGGTAGCTAAGGTCGGCGTTTGTGGAGAGTTTTTAGATTGAAATGTTAAACCTTTATGATAAGAGACCGGCAATGGGCTGTTTGATCGCCCCGGCTATTACACCCGGCAATTGGATTAGAGACCAGATGCTCGACGTACTATTTGCGTCAAGTTTTGCGGATGCCCACGTGTGCGACCGCTCTACATGGCTAGCCGGACACGAAATATAAACCTGTCAACAATTGGATGTGATTGTTGGCGATTGAGCCTAAAAACGGGGAGTAATATTGATGGCTGACGGTGCCAATAATGCGGAAGAGACACAAGATCTTACGGATGGTTTTCACCTGCTAATCGACGCTTTTAAGCTTAACGGATTTGAGACAATTTATGGTGTGCCCGGCATTCCGATAACAGATTTTGGCCGGATGGCGCAGGCTTCGGGTATCCGAGTGCTTTCGTTTCGCCATGAACAGAATGCGGGTTACGCGGCGGCCATTGCTGGTTTTTTGACGAAAAAGCCGGGCCTCTGCCTAACTGTCTCAGCACCGGGTTTTTTGAATGGTTTAACGGCTTTGGCACATGCGACGACAAACTGTTTTCCGATGATTTTGATTTCCGGCTCTTCCGAGCGCGAGATCGTCGATCTTCAGCAAGGCGATTATGAGGAAATGGATCAGCTAGCTATTGCTAAGCCGTTATGTAAGGCAGCATATCGCATTTTGCGGGTCGAAGATATCGGTATCGGCTTAGCGCGTGCCTATCGTGCGGCTGTCTCAGGTCGGCCGGGTGGTGTTTATTTGGATCTACCGGCAAAACTGTTCGGTCAGGTTATGGATGCAGAAGAAGGGCGCAATTCGCTGGTTCGGGTGATCGATCCCGCACCGGAGCAATTGCCGGCTAGTTCGGCTGTAGAGCGGGCGCTTAACGTACTCAAACATGCGGAACGCCCACTAATCATACTCGGTAAGGGTGCGGCGTATGCGCAAGCTGATAATGTGATAAGAGAACTGGTTGAAAAGAGCGGTATACCTTTCTTGCCAATGAGTATGGCAAAAGGCCTCCTGCCTGACTCCCACCCGCAATGCGCTGGTGCGGCCCGGTCTACTGTATTGCGTCAATCCGATGTAGTTATGATGATTGGAGCACGTCTCAATTGGTTGCTTTCGCACGGTAAGGGTCGGACTTGGGGCGGTGCGGCGAAAAAGTTCGTGCAAATTGATATAGAGCCGAAGGAAATGGACAGCAATGTAGAGATTACGGCACCCGTTGTTGGTGACATAGGCTCCTGCGCAGCGGCCCTTCTCGAGGGCATGGGTAATGACTGGCACGCACCGCCAGCAGATTGGATCTGTGAAGTTGTTAAAAAACGCGAAGATAATATCGCTAAAATGGCGCCCAGGTTGGCCAATAATAACGTGCCGATGGACTATCATGGTGCTCTCGGTATCTTACGAACCATTATCTCTGAGCGACCCGACACAATCCTCGTTAATGAAGGCGCGAACGCACTCGACTTCACCCGTGGTGTTATAGACATTTACAAACCACGTAAGCGTCTCGATGTTGGGACTTGGGGCGTGATGGGTATCGGCATGGGGCAGGCGATTGCGGCGACCGTAGAGACTGGAAACCAGGTACTGGCAATTGAGGGCGATAGTGCGTTTGGTTTCTCGGGCATGGAGGTTGAGACAATCTGTCGCTATAATTTGCCGGTTTGTATCGTAGTATTTAACAACGGCGGAATCTATCGTGGTGTAGAGGAGAACGCCAATAACGGCGACCCAGCAACTACTGTCTTTGTGCCAAATTCGCGCTATGATCAGATGATGTCTGCTTTTGGCGGCGTAGGTGTCAATGTTACCAATCCAGATGGGTTAAAACGGGCGGTCATTGAGGCGATGGACTCTGGCAGGCCAACTCTCATTAATGCAGAAATTGATCCGGGTGCGGGGAGTGAAAGTGGTCGGATTGGTAATCTCAATCCTCAAAGTGTATTGCAGAAGAAAAATAATCCCGCCTGATCGTTAAATAGAGCCGAGGAAGAAAATAGCGATGTCAAAAGCATTGGAAGGCGTAAAAATTCTGGACATGACGCACGTTCAATCCGGGCCGACCTGTACACAATTGCTGGCTTGGTTTGGTGCCGATGTGCTGAAAGTTGAACGCCCAGGTGTCGGGGATGCCACGCGTGGGCAGTTGCAAGACATTCCGAATGTGGACAGCCTCTATTTCACGATGCTGAACGGTAACAAGCGTAGCATCACCCTCAACACTAAGTCTGATGAGGGGAAGAAAATCTTTCTAAGATTAATAGAGCACTGCGATGTGATGGTCGAGAATTTTGCACCTGGGGCTCTGGACCGGATGGGCTTCTCGTGGGAGCGAATTCAAGAAATAAATCCACGGATGATTTATGCCTCAGTTAAGGGTTTTGGACCGGGCCCCTATGAGGACTGTAAGGTCTATGAGAATGTTGCCCAGTGCACTGGTGGGGCAGCATCAACAACGGGAGAGCTTGACGGTATTCCGATGGTTACCGGTGCCCAGATTGGTGATTCCGGGACAGGCCTGCACTTAGCGCTCGGTATCGTAACTGCACTTTTCCATCGTAACCAGACTGGGCGGGGCCAGCGTGTAACCTGTGCGATGCAGGACGGTGTTCTGAATTTGTGTAGAGTAAAATTACGTGATCAACAACGACTAACCCATGGACCGTTGACCGAATATCCGCAATATCCGAACGGGGAGTTTGGTGAGGCAACTCCGCGTGCAGGGAATGCATCGGGTGGTGGTCAACCTGGCTGGATCGTGAAGTGTAAGGGCTGGGAAACGGATCCAGATGCCTATATCTACGTTATTGCACAGGCTGCTGCATTTGAAGGTTTGGCAAAGGTGATTGGGCATGAAGACTGGCTCGGAGACCCAGAGTGGAACACGCCGAAAGCACGCTTGCCAAAACTCGATATGATGTTTGGTGAGATAGAGAAGTGGACAATGACTAAATCCAAGTTTGAGGCCATGGATATTCTCAATCCACTTAATGTGCCGTGCGGTCCGATCCTGAGCATGAAAGAATTGGCCGAAGAAGCCTCTCTTCGTGAGACCGGTACGGTGGTCGAAGTCGATCACCCTGAACGTGGCAAGTATTTGACGGTTGGTAACCCAATTAAGTTGTCGGAGTCTTCGGTTGCGGTTGACCGCTCGCCCTTGCTCGGTGAGCATACCGATGAAATCATGATGGAGTTGGGTTACGGCACGGAAGAAATTACGGCGGCAAAAAACAACGGTGCGATCTAAATAAGGTGTCAAGGGGGCGGTAGAGGATATGGTGATGGAAGAGATCACGCTTCGCCGGCATTCGCATCCGGGACGTAAAAAGGGCCGAGGGCGCGCATATGCTAAAGGGCGCCAACTTGACCCTGCGGCGGTTAAAGAAATCGCAGCTCTGCTCGGTGACCGTCCGCGTCGGCGCGATTTGCTTATAGAATTTCTCCATCTCGTCCAGGACAAGTATAATCAGATATCGGCGGCGCATTTGGCTGCGTTGGCGGAAGAAATGGGTATTCCGATGTCTGAAGCTTTCGAAGTTGCGACATTCTACGCGCATTTCGACGTCCTAAAGGAGAGTGACGCACCGTTACCAGCCTTAACAGTCCGGGTCTGCGGCAGTCTAACCTGCGAGATGATGGGGGCGGATACCCTGCTCTCCGAGCTTTCCGAATTTTATGGTGGCAAGGTGCGGGTTATACGAGCGCCTTGTATGGGGCGTTGTGACGTAGCGCCTGTCGCTGAAGTCGGCCATTACCACGTGACTTCTGCGACAACGGAGGCGATCAAGGCGGCGGCTAATAACGGTCAGGTTCATCCTGAAATTCCTAAATACACGGATTATGATGCTTACCGAGCCAAAGGCGGCTACGCTTTATTGGAGTCTTGTCTCGCCAACGAACGTACGCCGGACGAATTAATTGAGATCATGAGTGGTTCGGGTCTCCGCGGCCTTGGCGGTGCGGGTTTTCCCACAGGTACGAAGTGGAACATCGTTCGCGGTGAAGCGAAGCCGCGACTAATGGCGGTCAATGCGGATGAAGGTGAGCCCGGCACTTTTAAAGATAAGCTCTATCTCGAAGGTGACCCGCATCGGGTGCTAGAGGGTATGTTAATTGCTGCTTGGGTCGTCGAAGCGGAAACTGTCTACATCTATCTGCGGGATGAGTATCCTGGTATCCGAAAGATGTTACTGAAGGAAATCGCTGCGGTCAAAGCTGCGGGGCTAGACCGAAAAACAAAAATCGAACTCCGCCGTGGTGCAGGTGCATATATATGCGGTGAAGAATCCGCGATGATCGAAAGTATTGAAGGAAAACGTGGGTTGCCGCGTCATCGGCCACCCTACGTGGCTCAATTCGGGATTTTTGGCCGGCCGACACTAGTCAATAACGTGGAGACACTTTTCTGGGTCCGCGACATTGTTGAAAAGGGTGCTGATTGGTTCGGTGGCCAGGGTAAGGGCGACTCAAAGGGTTTACGGAGTTACTCGGTCTCTGGGCGGGTAAAGGAGCCAGGCGTGAAGCTTGTGCCAGCCGGGGTCTCAGTCCGGGAATTGATTGAAGAGTACTCCGGCGGAATGGAGATTGGGCACACTTTTAAAGGTTATCTTCCAGGTGGGGCGTCTGGTGGCATCTTGCCAGCAAGTATGGGAGACTTACCGCTAGACTTTGGTACGCTGGATGAACATGGCTGTTTCGTTGGTTCGCACGCTGTGGTCATTCTTTCTGATCACGATCATATGGGCAGTGTTGCCTCCAATTTGATGCGGTTCTTCGAAGATGAGAGCTGCGGCCAGTGCACGCCGTGCCGCGTTGGAACCGAGAAATCTGTCAAATTGATGGAAGCTGAAAAATGGGACGAAGAACTGCTCACAGAGCTTGGGACTTGTATGGGTGATGCATCTATTTGTGGCCTTGGCCAGGCGGCCGCGAATCCCTTATTTTCTGTCCTGAAGCACTTCCGAGAGGACGTGACATGAGTCATTTGATCAGCTTTTCCCTAAATGGCCAGACAGTGGAAGCCCAAAGAGGCGAAACCATTTGGCAGGTTGCGACTAGGTTGGGTGTGGAGATCCCGCATCTTTGCTATTCGCCTGCAGTGGATTATCGAGCGGATGGCAATTGTCGCGCCTGTATGGTGGAAATTGAGGGGGAGCGAGTGCTGGCCGCCTCCTGTATTCGCACACCAAGCGAAGGGATGGTCGTGAATTCGTCCTCCAATCGTGCGCGGACGGCGCGCAAGATGGTGTTCGAGATGCTGACGGCGGATCAGCCGGCGCGCGAGACATCTCACGATCCAAACTCTAAATTTTGGAATTGGGCAACTGATACGGGCGTGACTGAAAGTCGTTTACCGCAACGGTTGTTGCCTAAACTGGACCAAAGCCATACGGCGATGCGGGTCAATCTCGACGCCTGTATCCACTGCAGTCTTTGCGTGCGGGCGTGCCGAGAAGTTCAGGTAAATGATGTGATTGGTATGGCCTATCGGGGGCATAGCGCAAAGATTGTTTTTGATTTTGACGATCCAATGGGTGATAGCACTTGTGTTGGGTGTGGGGAATGTGTTCAGGCCTGCCCGACTGGCGCGTTGATGGAAGCCTCACTTCTCGACGAAAACCAAACCCGTGTAAATTATCCTGACGAACAGGTGGCAAGCGTCTGTCCTTATTGCGGCGTTGGTTGTCAGATCACATACAACCTCAAGGACGGAGAACTGCTGTTTGTTGATGGGAAAGAAGGGCCGGCCAACCGCAATCGCCTTTGTGTTAAAGGACGCTTTGGTTTTGACTACGTTCATCATGAACATAGACTAACGGCCCCTTTAATTCGCAAAGACGGCGTTCTCAAAGATGCAAATGAGGACGTCGACCCAGGCAACCCCTTTACACATTTCCGTGAAGCAACTTGGGAAGAAGCACTTGACCGGGCTGCAGACGGTTTCCGTAAAATTCGTGAAGAGCACGGCCCAAGAGGCTTGGCCGGTTTTGGCTCTGCCAAAGGATCAAACGAGGAAGCCTATCTCGTGCAAAAATTGGTCCGCACCGGATTTGGCACAAACAATGTCGATCATTGCACACGGCTATGCCATGCGTCGTCGGTAGCCGCTTTAATGGAGTGTATCGGCTCCGGCGCTGTTACCGCGCCTTTCACGGCTTGTGAAGATTCGGAAGTTATGATGGTCATCGGTGCTAATCCGACAGAGAATCACCCTGTCGCGGCAACCTTTTTTAAGCAGCAGGCGAAAGCTGGGAAGACGCTAATTGTTTGCGATCCACGCGGCCAAGCCCTGCGCAAGCATGCGACCCACATGCTGCAGTTCAAGCCGGGAACTGACGTCGCAATGCTTAATGCAATCCTGCACGTAATCGTAGAGGAAGGCCTGTATGACAAGCAGTTTGTGCAAGCACGCACCGATGGATTTGAAGCGCTCCGCAAGCATTTAAAAGACTATACACCCGAAAAAATGGCGGAGGTGTGTGGCATTGATGCACAAACACTTCGGACCGTAGCGCGCACCTATGCAAACTCTAACGCCTCCATTGTCTATTGGGGCATGGGCATCTCTCAGCATACGCATGGAACGGATAACGCCCGTTGCCTTATTGATCTCGCGCTAATTACCGGTCAGGTCGGTCGACCCGGGACCGGCCTGCATCCGCTGCGCGGACAAAACAATGTGCAGGGCGCATCCGACGCTGGTCTCATTCCGATGGTCTTACCCGATTATCAGTCGGTCGAAGTGCCGGAGATTCGCGCCAAATTTGAGGAGTTCTGGAAAGCAGACCTTGACCCGCAGAAGGGGCTAACAGTCGTGGAGATAATGGACGCAGTCCACGAAGGCGTTATCTGTGGTATGTATGTGATGGGTGAAAATCCTGCGATGTCTGATCCGGACGCACAACATGCGCGCGAAGGCTTGGCTAAACTTGAGCACCTTGTGGTACAGGATATTTTTCTCACTGAAACCGCATTCCATGCAGACGTCGTTCTCCCTGCCTCGGCCTGGCCGGAAAAAGACGGTACTGTCACCAATACCAACCGACAGGTACAGATTGGCCGGAAGGCCCTTGAAATGCCAGGCGAAGCTCGTCAAGACTGGTGGATCATTCAAGAAATCGCAACCCGCATTGGGCTCAACTGGTCCTACAAGCATCCACGGGACGTGTTTGCCGAGATGTCAGAAATTATGCCGTCGTTTAAAAACATCACGTGGGACCGGCTTAACCGGGAAAATGCGGTGACATACCCCTGCGACGCACCGGACAAACCGGGTAACGAAATCGTCTTTGCCGAGGCGTTCCCGACTGAAAGTGGGCGTGGCAAGATTGTCGGCGCCGAAGTAATCCCACCGGACGAAATGCCGGATGAGAATTATCCAATGATTCTGACGACTGGCCGTCAGTTAGAGCACTGGCATACCGGCGCTCTGACAAGGCGTGCGAGTGTTTTAGATACATTGGAACCGGAAGCTGTCGCGCAATTGAATTATCGGGATCTTGTGCGCCTTGGTGTCGAGCCTGGTGATATGGTTCGCGTTGAAACACGGCGAGGCATCATCGAACTAAGGGCCCGTGTCGACCGAGCCGTGCCGGAAGGTGTGTTATTCGTGCCTTTCTGTTATGCGGAAGCGCCCGCAAACTTCTTGACGAATCCACAGTTGGATCCTTACGGGAAAATACCGGAATTCAAATTCTGTGCGGCACGGGTGGAGAAGGCGGGAGCAGAGGCGGCTGAGTAAAGCGCGTGAACTTTAAAAATCATGGATATTGGACTTTATAGCGGCTTTTGAACTTAAGCGATCTGGGTCAGTTGGCCGAAGGCTTTTAGGACTACCGCTATATCCGGCAAAACAGCACTGATAGCGACGACGCAGCGAAAGCAACAAGGTTTAGAAGTACGCGCCAATAGCCTGCTCTTTAGGATTTGGCATTCTAGCTTTTGTTGGATGTTAGAGTGGAAAATACCGCGCCATCGGGTAAGCACGCATTTCACGTACTTAATACATCATACCCTGATCTCGGCGCAGTCCTGTATTTTCAAATTTCTGGCGCCACCATTCGATGGTTTTGCCAAGCCCGTCTCGCAAATTGACGTTTGATACCCAGCCTGTCGTTTCTTGGAATTTATCAGCGTTCGCGACTAATTCAAATACCTCTGAACTTTCGGGCCGATGCCGATCATCGTCGTTTTTGATTGGTTTATTGGTTCCGCAAATTTCACAAATCAAAGAAGCAGTTTCTCCTATTGTAACACCGATGCCGGAGCCTCCGTTATAGGGTATACCAAACTCAAGTCGATCGGCTGTGCCGGCGACGACGAAGGCGTCCGCAATATCTTCGACGTAATTGAAATCGCGGATTGGCGTAAGATTACCGACATGAATAGCTTCGCATTCGGGATCGATTGCTTGTCGAATAATTGTTGGTAATACCGCGCGCTCGCTCTGCCTTGGCCCATATGTATTAAATGGCCGCAAAATGACCGCAGGCAGATCGAATGATCGTGAATAAGCCGTCACCATCATATCGGCACTAATCTTGCTTGCTGCGTAAGGCGATTGTGCGACTAACGGATGATCCTCTGAAATCGGAGTGAATTGGGCGGTACCATAAACTTCTGAGGTAGAAGTGTGTACCAAGCGATGGATGCCAATGCTCCGACAGGCCTCTAAAATATTTAATGTGCCGTTCACATTAACACTTATATAACTATGGGGCGCTGCGTAAGAATATGGGATCGCAATCAAGGCTGCGAGATGAAAGACGGTCTCTTTACCATCCACGATACGCTGCACAAATGACGGATCTCTAATATCGCCTCGTTGTATTTCGATAGAAGCACGGACATCATCAGACAGATCATCGAGCCACCCGTTGTGGCCAAACGATTCATACTGTGACAAGGCTGTTACGCTGCAGCCGGTTTTGACGAGTAATTCTGTTAGGTGCGAACCGATGAAGCCATCGGCGCCTGTCACCAAAACCTTTTGCCCTTCAAGTTGCATATTGCCTCACGTTTAAAATGCACTGATCCTTGTTTTTGTGACCCTGCATTAAATAACTATGGATAAACCCAAATTTGAGCTTACTCAATCCCGCTATTAGGGACGTATTAAGATGGATTAGGCCATAATCGAGGGTCAATCATTTTGACATCCATTTCGTTTCTCAATACGTGCATACGATTGATTACTTCGTTATTAACAGTGGCACCTTCCATGAAGTTGCTCAGTTCTTCGACGTGCGAAACTTGGCGGCAGCCGACAATGACCTGACCTGATCGTACTGTTTGGAGGACATACGAGAGTGCCAGATGCGATAGGGAGACCCCGGTCTCCTTAGACAATGATCTGAAAGCATGAAGTTTTGGGAAGATTGGCCGAAAGAAAGCGGGCAAAGTGTCCGGATTCCGGAAAATGAGACCTTGAAGAAATACGCTACGCAGAAACAAGCGAATATCATTGTTGTAACATTTTTCAGATAATCCAGATTCAAACAGCCTATTGTCAAAAACGTTTATTGGGATCTGTAATGCACCGACTTTATTTAAAGTAAGCGCGGTAATCGCATCTTCAGGTTGGTAAATCGATAGGCCGTAATATCCAAATTTTCCTTTTTCCTGCAGCTCTGCCAGCGCCTCGCGGACATGTGGGCGAGCAAAGTCAGCCGGATTATGAATTAGGTAGCCCTCGAGCTGATCAATTCGCATGCTTCGGCATGTTGCTTCTATATGGCTCTGGACCGTCGCCTTGATTTCTGCGTTCGGGATATCTTGCATTATGGGCAATTTCCCTATTATTCGAAAATGATTGCCCGTCCGGTTGCTCCAATTGCCGATGCGTATTTCTGCTTCGCCGTAAGCCGGGGCTGTGTCGATAAACCGTATCCCTCGTGACCATGCGGCGGTTAGTAGATCATCGGTCTCATTTGGAGAAACAGACGATTGCGGGTTTGCTATGCCGTATGGCTGCGCCAGTGCAGCGGCACCCATAACAAATCGATGCATGACGGAATTTTCAGCCATATTTGGCCGTTCAGCCTCTTTGTCGAAGTTCAGCGTTAAAATTAGTGAGTGCAGCGATTTATGGCAACAAGTTCACGTCTTGTTTATTTGGCGTAACTTGACATGGTGGTTTGTTTCAGCAATAAAACGTTCTCCGTCGGATGCAATAATAGGCACCCGCGCTGCGGAAGCGTGTAAATTCGCCACCCCATAAGCATTTTTTACATAAAATATGATACCCCTTTCCATTCCGGACTTGCGCGGCCGTGAGGCCGAATACCTTGCAACTTGCGTCCATGATAATTGGGTGTCCTCTGCGGGGCCGTTTGTAACATCTTTTGAAACGGAGACTGCTGATTTAGCAGGGCGGCAATTTGCGATCGCGACTGTTAACGGCACGGCGGCACTCCATCTTGCCCTAATTGGGGCAGGCGTTCGGAAGGGAGATCATGTCGTAGTCCCCGACTGGACGTTCGCTGCCACGGCAAATGCCGTTTTCCATGCTGGTGCAACTCCGCTTTTTGTTGATGTCAACTCGGACAGCTGGACGCTCGATCCGGACCAATTGGAACGAGCATTTAAGGGTTCCGAAGGTGACAAGATTACGGCGGTGATTGCCGTAGATACGCTTGGGTATACAGCGGATATGGATAAATTGGCCGAAATTTGTCTTAATCGAAGAGTCCCGTTAGTTGAGGATGCGGCTGGTGCTATTGGCGCTACTTACAAGGGCCGCCCTGCGGGAAGCTTTGGCACTTTCTCAATATTTAGTTTTAACGGCAATAAAACAGTCACTGCCGGTGGAGGGGGGATGGTCCTGACAGATGATGAAGAGAGAGCGTCTTATCTTTCGCATTTGAGTAAGCAGGCCCGCATAGGTGAAGATTACGAACATGATGCGATTGGTTTTAATTATCGCATGACGAATGTTAATGCAGCAATTGGAATTGCGCAGCTTGAGCGTTTGGTGGAAATGTTGGCGCGCCGCAGAGAAATTGCCTTAGCTTATGATGAGGCTCTTATAGATTGCAATTCGATGACCCCGCCTCCATCTCCTAGATGGGCTAATCCGAGAGGATGGCTCTACTCGGTACGGTGTGCCAATGCTGAAGTTGCGAGCTCTATGGTCGAGCATTTCCGTGCAAAGAACATTGAAGTTCGAAAATTTTGGCGCTCACTATCTAGCCAGCCGGTTTATAGCGAATCTACAGCATTCCTATCAGGTGTATCCCAAGGGCTGACGGGTACGGTAGTTTCGCTGCCGTCATCTAGCTCTTTGAAGGACGAAGAGCTTGCAGAGGTGATCTCGGCATTAAGATCCTTCGAGGATTCGGCGGTGATAAAACAATTGCGAGAATAATGGTTAAAACACAAAAAAATTACGTTCCTTGAAGTGAGGGATTCGCTGCATCCGGATATTGTCTCTGATGTGTCAGTAAGGTGGAGAGGCACAATTATTGGGGAAGCGAATGCATTGTTACGGCGTGGTCGGGTTAGCAGGCATGCAAAGGTTGAATAATAGAAGTTCGCGAATGCCTAAAAATATTAGGAATTGAACACCAAAGATGGTTTTTATCATTGCGGAAGTAGGCCCAAATCATGATGGTTTGTTGGAAAATGCGCTCGAAATTGTGCGCCGGGTTGCGGAGTCAGGTGCCGACGCAGTTAAATTTCAAACGTTTAAATCCGGCGAGACGGTGGTTTCAAAAAATACGCCCCTTGCGCCTTACATGGAGCGAACCGGTAAGGCTGGGGACCAAAATGATTTGCATGAGACACTGGGGCTGACCGGTGACGAATTTCATAAGATATCGGACGAATGCAAACATTGTGGGATTATGTTTCTCTCGACACCATTTGATGTGCCGTCTGTTGGGTTGTTGCAGGATCTAGGTGTACCCCTCATGAAGGTTCCATCCGGTGAACTGACGAACCCATTCCTGCTGAGTGCGATCGCAAAGACAGGTTTGGACCTTATCGTGTCAACAGGCATGGCTGAGCTGATCGAAATTCAATCGGCTTTATCACTTGTTCGGGAGGAGTGGGATAACCTGGGGTTGAAGGATTCCGCGTACCCGGAATTAACTCTTCTGCACTGCACGTCTGCTTATCCTGCCCCTCTAGAAGAAGTCAATTTGCGAGCGATGGATGTACTAAAAGAAGAATTCAAAGTGGCGGTGGGCTATTCTGATCATACAACTGGAACGCTAGTTCCTCTGCTGGCGGTTGCACGTGGTGCTAAGGTAATTGAAAAGCACGTTACGCCAGACCCAAAACTCGCAGGTCCCGACCATATGGCATCATTACCATTGTTGGAACTTCCCATGCTCGTTTCTGAAATTCGGAACGCCGAAAAAGCTCTTGGAAAGGCGATAAAAAGCATAACGGAATCGGAAAAGGAAGTTAGGCAGGTCGCACGCAGAAGCCTCGCGGCAATGAGCGATATTTCGGCAGGCCAGAAATTTGAAACCGCAATGCTTACGGCCCTTCGGCCGGAAACGGGTATTTCTCCCATGCAGCTAACAAAAATTGTAGGGCGAAAATGCAAACACAATTATAGACGTGGGGAGTTAATAAGGTTTGACGAGCTGGATGACAATGTTTCTTGAATTGCTGTGAACGAAGTTCGGAAAATACTCTATGTCTCAGGATCGCGTGCAGATTATGGGCCAATACGTGACCTTTTACGGGAAATTGATAGCCAGCCGAACTTTGAGTTGAGCTTGCTCGTCACGGCGATGCATTTAAAACCTGAACACGGAATGACAAAGACTGAGATTGAACGGGATGGTTTTCATATAGCCGCCCAGGTGGAGACAGGGGTGGAAGATGGTAAATTGGTGTCGTTTTCGACCTTTGTTGGGCAAACGATGATAGGAATTGCCGAAGTGATAGAGTGTCAGTCTCCGGATATTTTGTTGTTGTTGGGTGACCGCGCCGAACAATTATCTGCCGCTGTTGCTGGTGCGATTCAGAACGTGACGATCGCCCACTTATGCGGTGGAACCAACTCGGGCTCAATTGATGGATCGTTCCGTCACGCAATTTCAAAATTTGCACATTACCATTTGCCAGCATCGCAACCTCATGCGGATCGTTTAATTCAGCTTGGAGAGCAACCAGATACGATACATGTGGTTGGTCTTCCAGGCGGCCATCTTGGTAAACATGTTACTCATACGCCGGAAGATATTCGGAATCATTACGGCCTGCCGTTCGGCAAACCATATTTGTTGGTTTTGCAGCATCCCGTTACACATTCACATCAAGATGCCGGACGTCAGATACGGGAGACGCTAGATGCCGTTGTTGAGATGGGCCTTCCAACATTGTTAGCAAACCCGAATGGGGACCCTGGCGGCACGAAGGTTTTGGAAATCATGACTTCTTACGCGTCTTCCTTTGATGAACTATACTTATTGCCGCCGCCAGCAGACCGACAATTATTCGCTAGTGTTATGGCGCATAGCGCCGTTCTTGTTGGCAATTCAAGTTCTGCAGTTTACGAGGCTATGAGTGTGGGCCTGCCTGTCGTCAACATTGGTGATCGTCAATTTGGCCGTGAAAATGAATCGGTTTGGGTTAATGTTGGGTATGATCGGCAGGAAATTGTTGACGGCATCAAAGCGGCAATGTTCGACGAAGAATACAGGTCATGTCTCCGGAAATATTCGAGCGCTCTGGGTGCTTACAACCCTGAAGCCCAGGTAGTAAAAATTCTGGCGGAATTAGACTTATCGCGGAGTAGCCATCCAAAGAAATTTTTTGATATTGCGCTAAAACAAGACCGATCGATTATTTGAGACAGGGCAGACATGTTGATACTTGGCAATAATATTATTTTACGCGCGATCGAAAAATCGGACCTACCTCAGCTTCTCGAATGGTCCAATGATCCTAAACTTGCGATGCAGTTAGGCGAAATTCACTTTCCTACTTCCCAATCGCAGCAGGAGCGTTGGTTTGAAGATATTGATCGTGATAAAAATAATATTCGTTTAGCAGTTCTTGATGAGGAAAGTAAGTTGATGGGGTATTCTGGATACTGGAACATCAACTGGCGGGCACGGCACGCCGAACATGCGGTTGTTATAGGTAGGCCGAATAGCCGGCGCTCGGGTAATGGAAGTGATGTGATCCGAGCTTGCGCACGTCACGCGTTTGAACATCTGAACTTACATCGATTGTATTGCAATATTTTAGCGACCAACACGCCTTCAGTAGCTTGTTATCAGAGCTGTGGTTTTAAAATTGAAGGTACGCTTCGTCAGCATCAGTTTCGAAGTTTTCAACGCGTCGATCAGTTAGTTCTTGGGCTGCTGGCCAGCGAGTTTGAGAAAGATTAAATCGTGCCTAAATAAAACTTCAAATCTGTTTCGTCGCAGGTTAGACCGGCAGAAATCAGCGACTTTTTCCAGTGACTTTTTTATTTTCGCTTTTAATAGCGGTATTTTGGGAATAGCAAATTTTTACCATGTCGGAAGCTAAGGCTAGATTGTCGTTGGAAATCAAACGTCGGGTAATGGGAGGTGAATTCGGTATTCAGAATCCGGTTTTCGCGGATGTTGCGGCAAGCTCTGAATTAACGCGGGGATTAGATGGAACTTGGCTGTTGAGCGGTCGTTTTGCGTTAGCGCGGATATTGCGGAAATTAATGGGCCAGGGCGTTAATCATGTGCATTTGCCGGCTTATCTCTGCGATAGCGTCTTGGAACCGGTGCGTCACCTCGGTTTGGAGATGTCGTTCTATCCTATTCGAGATAACCTGAGCGCCGATCCCGACCCGCCAGCTGGTTCCGCGGTATTGCTGATACATTATTTTGGGCAAATTAATCCGGCGGCGGCTGATCTGCGAGGTCAGGCAGGAGATGATTTCTATTTGATCGAAGATGCAAGCCAGGCATTGCTAACGGATTGGCGAAGCGAAGTTACGGAACAAACCTACTATCTCATCAGTCCTCGGAAGTTTGGTCCAGTTCCGCTCGGTGGTTGGTGTAATATAAAGTTGGATAGCGCGGGTTCTAATACTGGGAGCTCAATCGCATACAGTTCTCTTGCGGCTAGGCTGATTAAAGGGGCCTATATCGACGACGGCGAAGGGCCAATTATACCAAGAACCGAAAAATTCTATCTCGACGCATTTGAAGCGGTGGAAAAAGTGCTATCGAATAAATCCGAGACGGATATCTTGCCTAATTGGGTTGTTTCTATGGTTGCCGGTGTTGATTGGTCTGAGGTGGCAGCAGCACGACTTACAAATTTAGAGGTTTTGATCGCAAATCTTTCGAACCGTTTTGTTGCGCCGGTCTCTACGTTCGCGCCTAGCGAAATACCCCTCGGATATCCAATTCTGTCTGAAAATCGAGATGAATTGCGCCGAAACCTGGCATCTCGTAGAATTTTTTGTCCGATCCATTGGCCATTGCCAGCCGAAGTTTCTTCAGCCCAATTTCCGGAAGCTTACTCGCTCTCCGAGAAAATAATGACCTTGCCGTTGGATCAACGATACAAAATCGAGGATATGGTGCAATTGGCTGAAAATGTTTTGGAATTGTCTTAAATGGCAGACGTACGGGTTTTCGATGCTAGGCGCGAAGGCGAAAGTTGGGTTTCATATTTCGCTGATTGCCAAGGCCTGCCGCCAGATATTTACCAAATGCCCGAATTCGGCTTAATGAATTGTTCGTTGTGATCGGAATACAAATTATTTACGTATCAAGAACATGATGCTGTCTGGGCGTATTCATTCTTACTACAAGTACTTCCAATCGATTATCAAGATATTGCGGGTAAGGAAGCGCGAGATATCGAAACGCCCTATGGTTATGGTGGGCCTGTCACTAACTCCCACGATGACGCTTTCATCGGACGAGCGAACGATGCCTTTCAGAAGTGGTGTCTCGAAATTGGCGTCATCGCTGAATTTGTGAGGTTTCATCCGGTTCGATGTAATCAGCATGCTCGAAGTCCCTATATAACTCCCATACCGGATCGCCTTACCGTATCGTTAAGTCTAACTAAAGAAAAATCGATTTTAAGTACATTTGATGGGAATGCGCGAAATATGGTAAAGCGCTTCAAACGAGAGGGCGCAACGATCGAAGAAACGGAATTTGCCGAAGATTTTGAGCAGTTCGTCGAAATCTATAAGCAAACGATGCGCCGAGTGTCTGCAGACCAGTTCTATTACTTTAACTTGGGTTATTTCGAGCGCCTTCGCCGACTGACCCTTGGCGCCGCAAAGCTCTATGTTGTCAAACGTGATGGGCGGATTGCAGCGGGGGCAATTTTTCTGATGGGCTCCGACTTACTGCATTATCACCTATCGGCGACAGATTCGAACAACAAAGTGGCCGGGGCCACAAACGCCCTTATCGCAAAAGCGGCAGAACAAGGCTGGCGCCGCGGTTTTAAGCGACTGCACTTAGGCGGAGGGAAAAGTAATTTACCCAATGATCAGTTGTTGAAATTTAAACGCCGCATGTCGACGGACGAACATTCCTTTTGGATCGGAAAGTATGTGCACGATGAAAGTGTTTATTCCGAGATTTGCCGGCGTTGGCGGGATCGAAATCCAAACAGGGTGGCGGAATTTGGAAATCGACTTCTTTGCTACCGCTTCTCCCCGCCTTCGTCGATCGTGGCAGAATATTGAGTGTAGATTTTCTATATTTAATAAAATTTGATACGGGCATAGAACCAAAATGGTGATTTGGTTAACAGGCATTTCGGGTGCAGGTAAAACAACTTTAGCTGCATTAATCCGCGATAATTTCAAAGGCTGCTTGCCCGAAATGGTGTTGGTTGACGGTGATGAAGTGCGCGAATTATTTGGGCATAATCTTGGCTACAAAGAGGAAGACCGATACAGACAGATTGAAAGAATTCAAAAACTTGCCCACATGCTCGATCGTCAATGCATGATAGTGGTTGTGTCGGCCCTTTATGCACATCCTAGGCTGTTGGAATGGAATCGGGATAATTTTTGTTGAATCTGCCAACCATGTGGAAACGATTAGAGGCCCAACAACCGGTTCTTGGCCTCGCATCGTAGCAAAAATCGAAAATTCCGGTGGTCTAAAGAATATGAATGAAATAATAGACGCAGCTGACGCGATTATGATTGACCGTGGCGACCTGGCGGTCGAAACAAACCTTGAAAGTGTGGCAATATCTCAAAAACAAATATTAAATTCCGCGACTGACAAATCTAAGCCGGTAATCGTCGCGACGGAGTTATTGCATACTATGATAGAAAATCCGTTTCCGACAAAAGCGGAAGTCAGCGACATTTCCAATACGATTCTGGACGGAGCGTCGGCGACGATGCTATCCGGCGAAACAGCGTTAGGTCAATACGCGGTTGAGTCTGTAGCGATGATGCGGCGCACGAGCGCTGTTACGAACCAATACATTAACCAGTCGGCCTATCGAGAATACTTAAAGTTAGAGGATAGCATTCCCAAAGTAATGGGCGACGCAACCGCGTCGATATGCCAATCGCTTCCCATTACTAAGATTATTGCTGTAACAATTTCAGGGTATGCGGCACGCGTTATTTCGATGAAAAATTTCCGTCAACCATTGCTGGCTCTTTCTAACGATGTGATGGCAGCCAAGAGCTTCAATATATTGCCGGGTACTCAAGGCGTTTTTGTGGATATTCCATTCTCTAAAATTAGTACGGATCATGTTCCCGAATGTTTATCCATATTGTGGCAGCGAAAGCTTATCGATTTGGATGACATGTTGTTAGTGACAGCTGTCGCGTATCCGAAATCCGGAAATAGAATGAACCTCATTCAAACACACAATGTAAGTGATCTGGCCGAGATTATGGGGTGGCCAAATTAGTATTTGGTCGTGCCGTCGAGAGAGATATACGGCAGAAGGCTTCTTTGTTACCGCTATGAACAGAAACAAAGAGTGGGCGGAAAGAAAAGTTAAAACCGTATGACTAATTTTACTATAGAATATGTTGGGCATGCTTGCCTTCTCATGGACATGGATGGCGAGCGTATTATTACCGATCCGTGGTTTACCAATCCGGTCATGGCAAACTCCTGGTATCACGTGCCGAAATATGCCCGGACCATCGATCAATTACCCTTTCTCGATTATATCTATGTCTCGCATGAACACGCCGATCATCTCGATATTCCCGCACTACGCCGCCTGACGCCTGAGGCGACAATCGTCGTGCCCGCTTTCGGTGACGGAAAACTCGAACGTACGCTCGCGGAAGCGGATTTGCCTCAATCAATTGTGGCCCTCGCAGATGGTGAAATCTTCGAAACGCGTTACGGTGCTAAACTGGCGCTTTACATCGCTGATACCGGATCGAAAGATTCTTCTCTCGTCGCTGCAAAAGGCGATACCTGTGTGTTTAACCACACGGATAATTGGATTACCTCGGCAAAAATGTTGAAAATCGGGAAACAATGGCCGATTGATATCGCGTTTCAATGTTATGCAGGTGTAGGCTCATTTCCATCCTATATGCTTTGGCCGTTGGAGCACCGCATCGAATTAGGTGCCGCGAAAAAGATTCAACTCTTTGAGCGGATGAAGGAAGCGATGCTTGCTCTTCAACCAAAGACGGTCGTTCCCTTTGGCGCTAGTTTTGGATATTTGCGGCCGGAAACTCTGTGGTTAAACAATGTTTGTGCGACGGACCCAGTGGAATGTCGGAAATGGTTGTTAGAACAGGGTGTGTCCATTCCTATTACCTTAATGGATCATGGTGATAAATGGGTAAAATCGCTAGGCGTGAAGCGGGGTAAAGTACGCCATTCTTTAGCCATTACCTCAGAAAAGGTGGAAGAGTACTCCAAATTTTATGCCCGGACGATTGCGCAAAAACGTGCGGAAGAACATGTAGATGACGCCTATTTAGCACTGAATGATGAAATGCTGGGCGACTACCTTCGTGCATGGGTTGAAGTGGTTAGGAGTAATTTTAGAAAAATGCCGCTGTCGATTCAATTTAGCATCTCGGGAAAACAAGGAGTGATCTGGACAGTTGATTTCGGAGCCGAAGACGAAATTGTGTCGAAAAAAATCCTGCCGCTACCCAACCTTTATTTAAGTCTAACTGACATTGAACTCTTTAACGGGTTGGTTCACCGGCATTACAGTCTAACGGATTTATATCTAGCATCGCGTATACAGATGAACAGATACCCTTATGAAACCTATCATAGAGCATTTTTCGATTCGTTCTTCTGGTGGTCGGAGGGGGAACAGATTGCCCGCAATCGAGAACGTGCAAATGAAATTGGAACGTTATGGCGCGAAGGTCTGAATTAGGATGCCTGCCCACGGAGGAACGGTAAAAACCTTTGGCTCATTTCCGCTGAGGGACGTTTTCAGCCGCTAAAGCAGGGCAGAACAGGAATTTTATAGATGGTTCACTATTGCCGGGTTTGTGGTTCGCCCGAGTGCCGAGAAGTTTTCTCGCACGACGACACCCCGCTTTTTATTGGGATTATTGGTGATGAAACTCCGGCGGATCTCGTAGATATTCGATTACCGGTTTCTCTTGTCGTTTGCGAGAACTGTTCCACTGTACAACAAGCTGATAATCCGAAGGTCGAAGCATTATTGGATCAAATATATATAGCATCTCAGGACAACGCCTGTTCCGGAACAAGAACCGGGGAGGGCGAATTTGGATTACAGCGAGCTCAAGAATTCCTCCAGAAAACCGGCCTATCGCGAATGCCAAAACGTGTGCTCGAGGTCGGTTGTAACGAAGGTCATATGTTAAAGTTCTGCGAAGGGATGGGAGCCGAAACCTTGGTTGGAATAGAACCTTCTGTGGAAAAGGAAATTCAGCTGGGGAAAAGCACTACAATCCTGCCGGGATATTTCGACGGCTCTGTTTTTCCGAAAGAATCTTTCGATTTAGTTTATCTGATTTCTGTCTTTGAACATATTCCGAATGTAGCCGCATTTTTACGGGATGTGCGTGATGTACTCGCACCGGGAGGCCGCTTAGCTTTATCGGTACCTAACTGCGAGACGGGACTTAAATACGGTAATTTAGGCATGCCTATTCATGAACATTTGCTTTATTTTACGCCGATTAGCCTGCGAAGCGCTATCGAGCGAGCTGGTTTTTCGATTGTTAGGGAAGATGCTACGTTCGCGAATTTATACTGCGTAGCAGAAAAGTCAGACAACATTTTGAAAGAGAAATTCATGGATTCGGTAGATTCGGATCTGTTCTGGCCGGCGGTGGAAAGTAGAATCCGATATACGCAGCAATTCATCGAAACTCATTCAGACCGTTGGGGGTTTTACGGTGCGTGCAGTTTGACGACCAATCTATTGGCATGGGGGCCAAACATCGACTTATCAAAAGGTTGTATAGTCGATGCTGATCCTAACAAGTGGGGGAGGGTCGTTTCGGGTTGTAAGATCCCGACCTTACCGCCGTTAGATGCAACTGCCGAAGGTACGCGAGAGTTTTTGGTTATGCCGTTTGGATTCCAGGAAAGCATTCGTGACCATATTGTTCAGCATTATCCAGAAATGAAACCGACGATGCTGTTTGAAGGACTGGCCCTACAGTATGAATTTTTGCGAGGATCCGATGCTTGAATGTAGCGGACCGCGCAATTGGAGAGGGCTGCGACCTGGGGATTCTGCTGCGGTGCAGGCGCATTCACAGTTTAGAGGATTGCTTGTCGGTATCTGTCAGCGAATAAAAGAGGCCGGCGCCAACGTTTATCTCTATTGCGGCAATAAAGAAGAAAAGAAATTTTACGACGACAACTATCCTGAGCTCTTCAACGAGGTTATCGTTGCGGCCCATTTGTACAAGCAATATAGCGATATCAAGGCAGAGAAAGACCTTTACGACGAAGCGCGTAAGTTGGAAGCACAGTTGGGAACGACCTACAATGAAATATTGATTAACGATCGACACTTCGGCCGAGGGTTTTCCGTTGGAGGATACTATCATCCGCGTTCGCGAATGTCGGAGGAACGGAATTATCTCCAGATTGTTGCGGCGACAAATTCGACCTTAAAATTTTGGCTGGCTGAGTTTGAGGCAAAAAAAATAAGTATTTGTTTAAATTTTGGACGCTTGCCAAATGTCGTCGCGCGGAGTTTAGGAATTCCTGTGCGCATCCCGACATTGCTGCGGTACGAAGATCGTTACTATTGGGCGTATGACGAACAACAGCAATCTCCAAGAATTGCAAAACAATTTGCAATATCGAAACCCGACGAAAATGTTCGTTTTAAGGGTGCGTACAACGCATACAAAAGTTTTCGAGAAAAAATTAAGGGGCGTGTTGGAGTGCATGTTTTTGCGGGACGCGCTGCCTTAACGATTTTGAGATTCGCATATTGGAAATTGCGAAGATATGAAAAAGCTAAAGGCTATTACCTCAAAGAACTCGTTACTTACCATTGGCGACAAAGGCAGGCGACAAATGAAATGATGTCCGGAGCTCTGCCCGGCCTAGAAGACCTGGAGGGCAAACGGTTCATATTTTTTCCGCTTTCGACGGAGCCTGAATCGTTGCAGACGCTGTCACCTGAATACTTCTATCAATTGGCCTTTATTACCTCGATCGCGCGTGATTTACCGGTAGGTGTTTATCTCGTTGTAAAGGAGCATCTCGCCGCCGTAGGCCGACGTCCAAAAGATTTTTACGGCCAAATCATGGAATTTAAAAACGTGATTATGGCGAATATTCAAGAGGATGGCATCGCCTTAATGAGACGATCCGAAGCCGTTGCGATAATAACAGGGACCAGTGGTCTAGAAGCAGCTGTATCTGGCAAGCCAATCCTAACTTACGGCAGACAAAATATTTATAATTTTTTGCCACATGTTAGCGTTATTAAAGAAGAAACGGAACTGAAAGAGGCGCTTCATAGAGTCACGTCTGGTGGCATCGATCTTGAGAAGGCGCGACACGACGGTGAAAAATTATTGAAAGCTCTGGTGGACATCTCATTTCCCTTGAAAAGTTTCAGCCCTTGGAAGCCAGACATTATCGACGAACAGGATATTAGCATCGCGTATGATACTCTCTTAGAGACAGCAGGAGAGGAAGATTAGTGGAAACGGTTCTCGTTACCCGCTCGTCGCTTGTGCGTGATTTGCATGCGGTTGGTGTCGAGGAAGGTGACCGCATATTGGTACATACGAGTTTGAATAAACTTGGTTTTGTTGTTGGTGCTGCACGAACTGTTGTAGAAGCGTTGATCGGAGCCGTTGGTGAGAACGGCACTGTTGTAATGCCAACGTATTCTGGTGAGTTGTCTAACCCGGCGGAATGGCAATCGCCTCCAGTGCCTAAAGAGTGGATTGAGATAATCCGACAGGAAACACAAGCCTACGATCCGAAACTATCGCCCACTAGATTGATGGGAGTTGTGTCAGAGTATTTTCGACACTGGCCAGGCACTATTCGAAGTCCGCACCCGCAATCCTCTTTCACCGCACTTGGTAAGGATGCTGAAGCGATTGTGGGAGATCACCCTTGCGACTGCAGATTTGGTCCAAATTCGCCTTTGGCTAAACTGGTTGCCTTTGGCGGTAAAACGATAATGTTGGGAGCACCAGAACAAACTTGCTCATTGTATTATCTGAGCCAACACCGTTTAGAAAATAATAATGAAATCACAAAACAAGCACCGCTGATCATTGATGGCGTGAAGCAATGGGTGCAGTATCGTGACATCGAGTATACCAACCATTGGTTTGATGATGTCACACAAGCAATGATTGATTCCGGAATTATAGCGGAAGTGCGTATCGGGGCGAGTCGGAGTTTGATCATACCGGCGAGAGAGGCTGTGGAATTCGTCGTTGATTGGCGTCGGGCAAATGGCTGCTGAGTCCCTTAGTGTCTTAATTTTGCTCTATTCGAATAGTTAGCTTACGAGATGAATTTTAAGGAAATCGTGATTGTGCCAGCCCGCGGTGGTTCTAAACGATTGCCAGGAAAGAATCGCCTTGAGATTGGCGGTAAATCGATGTTTGCTAGAATTGATGATGTCGTTTCTGCGGCGCAATTGAATACCCCGATCTATCTGACAACGGATCATCCGGACCTAGCGGCAGACGGAGAAGCGTTGGGCTGGAACATCCCATTTCTTCGGCCTTCGGAACTTGCCACCGATGTTGCGAGCACTACAGACGCGATACTGCACTTACTTGATTGGCGGGTCGCGAACGGCGCGACGGATCCAGAAGTCATAATTATACTTCAACCTACATCGCCGTTTCGAACGGCATCAACTTTAGCTTCAGCTGTAAAATTTCTGAAAGACGATAAAAGCATCAATTCGGTTGTGGGTATGCAAGCTGTCGATCGCCCGTTGCATGGCATATTCGTAGCAGGAAGCGATTCTATGGCTGAACCGGTCATCGCAAACGATTCACGAGCACCGTTCTATATTGCGAATGGTGCGCTATTCGCAACGCGTACTGCAGCCTTTCGGCGAGAACGTACACTGTATGCCGATCGAATTCTTCCGCTTGTAATGGATCAAAAACAGTCTGTAGATATAGATACCCCCGATGATCTTAAGTTTGCAGAGGCTATTCAAGACGTCGATATTCAGTCTTACGCGGCGCAATTGGTGTTGGCTGATAAATGATGCAGTTATTGAGCATCGAACTTGCGGAATATGTGTGTGAACGGACCGCAACAATGCGGGACGTTCTGACTCGTATTGGAGAATCGCCGCATCTTTTCCAGATCATTATTGACAAAGAAGGTCGTCTTTTGGGCACAGTGACGGATGGCGATATCCGTCGCGCGATGCTTGAGGAGGTTGGACTGGATGCGCCGGTCGAGGCCTGTATGCAAATCGACCCGGTTACCGGCATGGTTGGCCAAGATGAAGAAAACCGAAGGAAACTTCAGAGCATTGGTAGCTCTAGAGCTTTTCTGCCTGTCGTGGATAGGGATGGATCCCTGATGCAAATCTTCGTGCTTCAGCGGCCGAGGAATTTTGGGATCGGTTGCGCCTTAGTAATGGCGGGTGGATTTGGCCGGCGTTTAGGGTTGAAAACAGAAAACACACCGAAGCCATTATTGCAGGTGGGCGGCCAGCCGATTCTCGAACGAGTTGTGTCGCAGTTAGAAGATGCCGGCATTGGTAAGATATTTATTTCGGCGCATTATCTGGCTGATCAAATTCAGAATTTTGTAGATACCCGTGAGAATAGAGCATTGGTAAATATTCTCACTGAAGATGAACCCCGCGGGACGGCAGGTGCGTTAGGTGACCTGCCTGTACAAATAGACACGCCTGTTTTGGTTATTAACGGCGATGTGTTGACGAAAATAGATTTTAGCAAGTTGCATGATTTTCATTTTCGACATGGGCACGACGGAACAATCGCTGTTGCGAGACACGATATAGAAATTCCATACGGCGTGGTCCAATTTGGTGAAGATGGACTATTTGCAGGTATCAATGAGAAACCGCGGTTAAGTAATTTTATCGCCGCGGGGCTTTATTTTCTGGCGCCTGAGTTCTTGAGCCTAGTACCCAAGAATCAAAGATTTGACATGCCCGAATTATTAAACTTGGGCCGTACCATGGGCTTAAAAATCGGTCTTTTCCCGATCCACGAATATTGGATCGATGTTGGTCGGCCAAGCGACTTGGCGACTGCAGATTCGGACTTTGGTGACCGAAGTGGAGATACAGGTTAGTGCTGCCGGGATTTATCAGTAAAGCCCGTTCGATCGGTTATAGCTGGACTTGGATATTTGTTTTGTTGGCGCTTCATGGCGCGACAATACTATTTGAAGGTATCAGTATAGGCGCCATTCTGCCGGTCCTTCAGGTTATTGAGACTGGCGGTGACATTGAACCGTTGCGGCAGGACTCTCAATTATGGCGGCATCTAACTTCCGTGACCAAGGCGCTAAATATTCCCCTATCGTTACCTTCGCTATTGGGTGGCATCTTCCTCTTAATTTTAGTCCGTCAGTTTTTCATATATATCCGTGAAGTTTATGCGGCAGGTGTGCAGCTTGAAGTAATTCGGAATGTTAGAGATCGGGCATTCAAGGGTTTTCTTTATGCGCAACTCGACCATCACGACGACATTCAAGCTGGTCGTTTTGTCAATGAACTTACAACGGAACTATTAAATGCGGCTGCGTCAATTTCGACGGGGTTAAAGTTCATAGGACACATTATGACCTGTGTTGCCTATGGTGTGGTCGTTTATTTGCTTTCTCCTTCGATGACGATGGTCGCATTCGTTGTTTTAGGGGTGGTTGCCATTCTCTTGGTGCGCGTTATGCGGGGGATTTACTCTCTGGGTTATCTCGTGACTGGCGCCAATCAAGAAATGTC
>MDTE01112286.1_pt1 | contig 66725 bp, 65 predicted proteins | sample 811231 | NCBI WGS metagenome assembly MDTE01 (sample SAMN05326651, study PRJNA326480) | marine metagenome | isolation source: seawater | place: Indian Ocean: Red Sea | collected 2010
ATAGATGGATTCGAACCACCGTAGGCTTGCGCCGTCAGATTTACAGTCTGATGCATTTGTCCACTCTGCCATATCCCCATAGCTGGCGAAGGGATTTGAACCCCCGACCGGCTGATTACAAATCAGCTGCTCTACCACTGAGCTACGCCAGCAAAATCATAAAGCCGTATATTAACATAGTAGTAAAACCGTTTCAATGAATCTGAGATTAATCAGTAGATAAGACAGTAGCTGTTATTTCAGCTTGTACTATCAACTTTTCATCTTTGTAAGCATTTGCTGAAATCTTAAAAATATTTAGTTTTTTTTTGAGCAAAAAAGCTTCTATAAGTAAGGCTTCGTCAGGGAATGTTGGTGATTTGAATTTAGCCTTATCTATCCCAACCAAGGCAGGTGCTTTTCCAAGTAAATCATCCTCAAATGACTTATAAATCAAAACACCTCCTACTTGTGCCATAGCTTCCAAGATGATTACTCCTGGAACTACAGGATTGTCTGGAAAATGACCTTGAAAAAAATAGCTATTTTTATCAAAAGTAGACATAGCTTTTATATATTCTGATTCTTTAAGCTCGACTACTTCATCAACAAACAGAAAAGGATCTCTGTGAGGAAGATATTTTTTTATTTCTTCTTTTGATAAAACCATAAGAATTACTTATTCATTCTTTCTAAAACTTTATCAGTTATATCTAATTCTGTATTCAAGAACATTAGACCTGGGGCTTCATTAGAAAAAACTAAATCGTATCCTAGTTGTTCAGCAACAACTTTAACTTCAGAACCTAACAACCTTAAAATATCTCTTTGGAAACGAGAATCAGCAATTCTAACCTCAAGCTCAAAATCCTCTCTCTTACGTTTTAGCTCATTAGCTTTGTATGCTAGCTCTTCTTCCTTCTCGTCTCTTTTTCTTTCTTCTAATACTAATTTTTGTTCATTAAAAGAGTTTCTTTTTGCATTAAATTGCTCACTAAGTTTATTCAATAAAGATTGTTTCTTTTCTATATTCGATCGAGCTTTTTTTATATAGTTTTGGCCCAACTTTGATTCTCTAAGTATTCTCTGGAAATCAACTGTGGCAACTTTAATTTGTTCAGGAGTTGCTGCTGCATCTATTGTGCTAAAAGCAAATCCGAATATTAATAAAAAAATAAATAATATTTTTTTCATATTAATTCTCCTTTTCTTTTTATAAGCTAGAATAATGAGCCTATAGAAAATTGTACTTCGTATTTTGATTCTCCTGATCTTCTTTTTCCAAGTGGAAAACCAAAATCTAATTTTAAAGGACCCATAGGAGATAGCCATCTAAAACCAAAACCTGCATCCTTTCTCATATCATATGGATTATAATCTATATTTTTCTTTTCGTCATATGTTTCTCCAACATCTACAAACAAAATACCTTTTAAGCCTGTTTCTATTGCTAATGGATAAAGATACTCTAAAGAACTGTAAACATACTTGTTTCCACCAATTCTAACAAAATTTCCATTAGACAAAAATCTTCTTGGTGAAACTCTTGCATATTTATAACCTCGTAAATTGTCAGGTCCACCCAAATAAAATCTCTCACTAACTACAATTTTGCTTCCCATGTTTCTGAAATCTATAAAAGCACCTTCAATAGAATAAGCTATAGTGTGATGTTTTTTTATAGACCAATATTTTGCGAAATCAGCTGTATATTTAGTAAATTCTAAATTGGCTCCTAATACTTCATTAGATTCTTCAACATTTGCCCCTGTCGTCATACCTCTAGAAGTATCAACAAAGTTATCTCTTGTATCATAAAGTAACCCTAGGTTAATAGAACTAATTTTATCTGTACCTTTTTGAAAAATTTCATTCGCATTAAGCTTTAAATCATCGATTGTAATGTTCTCATATCTATATGCTAGATTCGCAAATGTAAAATAATTTAGAGATTTTCCGAATTTAACTCTTCCTCCCCATGAATCTCTATCATAATCAACATAGTCAAATAGTTTTTTGAATGCAACCAAACCAAATTGATATTTAGTATCGAAAAAATATGGATCATTGTAATTGACATAGAAGTTTTTACTTAATCCACCGACGGTTGCGGAAGCTCCTAATTGTTTACCGTATCCCCATAGATTGTTCTCTTGAATATTTGCACCAAACATTATCGTCTCAGCAGAACTATAACCTCCTGAAATAGCAAAATAGCCTGTTGATTTCTCTTCTACTTCAATATTTAAATCAAGATAATTTTGTTTATCCGTGGCTGGTTTTTCAGTTATTTCAACCTTTTCAAAATAACCATTTCGATTAATCCTGCTTTTCGATGCTTTGATTGCCGAATAAGAATAATCATCATCTTCATTTACTTGAACTTCTCTTCTAATAACTTTGTCTCTAGTTCTTGTGTTACCTGAAATATTTATCAAGTTAATTTTATATTTCTCACCTTTTTCTATTTCGTATTCCACATGTACCAAACGTTGTTCATTGTCCCTTTTAATATTTGGATTAACGTTTACGAAAGCATATGATTTATTACCATAAACTTTGTTTAATGCTTCTATGTCTTCATTTAAAATTTTAGTACTAAAATATTCTGAATCATCTAATTTAATCTTTTTAAGTAGGACTTCTTCTTCTTCGATTAAATCACCTTGTAGAGAAATTTTTCCGGCTTTATAACGATCTCCCTGTCTAGCCTTAAAGATGACTTTATATCCATCTTTTTCTTCTATGTATTCAATCTTTGATTGATCTGTTTTTGCATCAATATATCCTTTTTCAAGTAAGAATTGTCTTATATTGTTTTCGTCTAATTCAACTAAGCCAGTTGATAACCTTCCCCTCCCGGTAATAGGAGAGAAAAACCATTTTTCTTGTGTTTCCAATCTTTTAATAAGCTCTGGTGCATATTCGGAATCAATACCAATAAACTTAATTCCTTTAACGTAGCCCCTTCTTCCTTCTACCACTCTTATTTCATATTGAATTTTAGATTCTCCAATTGGAACTATGTTGTCAGTAACAACAACTTTATTAAATCCTTTAAAGCGATAAAAACTTTCTACTATTGAACGAGAAACTTCTAAATCTTTTCTGCTAATTATTTTTCCTTCTTCTAAATTAAGAGCTTGCATTAAATCATCTGTTGTTATCTTGTCATTTCCCTTTATTCGAAAATCAGCTAGAATTGGATTCTCTTCTAATCTAAACAATATGTCTATCCCATTTTTGGTTTTTGTTGTCAGAATATCAATCTTATAGAAAAATCCTGTATCATAAAGACTTTTAATATCTTTTTTTATTTTTTCTGAATCATATTTTTCTCCAATTTTTGATACAAGATATTGTTGTATCTTTTCATTTACAACAATTTTATTTCCATAGAAATCAATATTGGCAATTACGTCTGAATTATTAGTAGTCTCAATAGATTTAACATCTTGTGTGTAAACAGAGATAAAAGCAAAATTGACAATAATTAATATGAATAAGAAGCGTTTCAATTTATTTTTCCATTATTTAATTCATATACAATCTTAGTTTTTTTATAAACTTTATGGTCATGAGTTGCCATTATTATAGTTGTTTTATTTTTATCATTCAAATCCGCTAGATGTTCTACTAATTTTATTGCATTTATTTCATCAAGATTTGAGGTTGGTTCGTCAGCTATTAGTACTTCTGGGTTTAAAACTAGCGCTCTGCATAGCAATATTCTTTGTCTTTCTCCAGAGGACAAAGATATAGGTTTTTTCTCTAATAAATCATTAATTTTTGCAAAATTCACTAATTCTTCAAATTTCTTATTCCCCTTAGAAGCAAAACCATTGATATACAAAGGTAGTAAAATATTATCCTTAACTGATAAATCTGGTACAAGTTGACTTAATTCGGACATAATTCCTATTTTACTTCTAAAACTAATCAGCTGATTGTAATTTGAGAATATTTCGAAATTGTTTTTATCTAAAAAATTGTAGTCCCCTGAATTTTGCTTTGATATTAATGATAAAATATTCAACAAAGTTGATTTACCAGATCCTGATGGTCCAATAATTGATACAAATTCTCCTTTATTGATTTTTAAAATTACTTTATCTAAAATCATTTTTTTACCAAATTGTTTACATAAATTTTTAACTTCTATAATCATATCAGGACTCTCTCCTAACAAGTGATTCTAAATCTTTATTAAGTAAAAACATTGATGGCAAAAAAGAAGATATTGCTATTACAAGCAATGAGAAAATAGTTATTTGAATAAAATAGTCAGGATAAAGAATTATTGGAAAACCATCTATTTGATAAAAGGAAATATCAATTGATAGCTTATTCATTAAATCTGTTCTCAGCAGTACGAAAATTGCTAAAGCTGCAAGCAATAATCCAATGATTACACCAATGAACCCAACTAGTAATCCTATGATTGTAAAAATTAATATCAGAGATTTCTTTTTGGAACCAAGCAATAACAGTGTTCCGATTTCTTTTTTCTTTTGTGTTATCAAGCTAACCATATTCGAGTATATAGTCGTAGCAGAAATAAGTATCAAGAAAGACAAAAAAATAGCTAAAGATAATCTTTCCAGATTCATCAATTTAAATAAACTAGAATTTATAGTTTGCCAGTCAACTATTTTAAATTTTAAATGGCTATACTTTTTTAAAATTAATTCTTTTACATTCTTAGAATCAAAAGGGTTAATTAGAAATATTTCTAAGAAAGATTTTCCATCTTTATTAAAGAATTTGTAATAGTCATTTTCAGTGAAAATCTTATCAAAATTATTATCCGGCTCACTTATAATACCGACAATAATGCCTTCAATATTTTTTATTCTAGTTATTTTTTTTGACAAATCAGGCAATAGTAATTGTATCTTATCTCCTATATCTTTTTTATGTTGAGAAGCAAACTCGTCAGTTATATTTATTGGAATCTGATTCTTTTTTAAAATTCTAATATTATTGCTGTTAACAATCTTATTTCTTCCTTTGATTTGTACGATTTTAAATTCTTCTTTATCAACAACCCCTGAATAATATTCAAAAGTTCTACTAAAAGATTTTATTCCATTTATTTCTTTGAGATTAATTGGCTCTTCCGAATCTATTATAATGTGTGGGAAACTCTGTATGATTTTTTCTTTTACTTTAACTTCAAAACCCTTCATCACAGAAAGTACTAAAATTAAAGAAAAAACTGAAATCGCTATTGAGCTAATAGAAATAAAAGCTGGAATAGAATTTTGTTTTGAATTAAAAATGTTTTTTAAATAATTTAGTATTATAAGCTTCTCATATTTCATTCATTTCTCATATGCGGGAACAAAATAACATCTCTAATCGATGCACTATTGGTTAGAAGCATAACTAATCTATCTATTCCTATACCTGCACCTACAGTTGGGGGCATGCCATATCTTAATGCGTTAATATAATCTTCATCCATATCATTAGCTTCTTCGTCACCCTTTTCCTTTTGTTTCATTTGCTGCTCAAATCTTTCTAATTGATCGTCTGGATCATTAAGCTCAGAAAATGCATTTGCTATTTCTTTTTCATTAATAAATAATTCGAATCGATCTGCTATTCTATTGTCTTCATTGTTTCTTCTAGCTAAAGGGGAAACATCTATAGGAAAACCATATACAAATACTGGATTTATATGATTTTGAAAGAATTTTGTTTCGAAAATTTCTGTTATAGCTCTACCGGGGATTTCAAAATGATTGATTTTCATTTTGTCTGCTTCGGATAATATCTTTTTTTCTTCCGATAGAACATCAAAACCAAGATCCTTGGAAAGCCACTCAATCATATGAACTCTTTCCCATGGTCCTTTAAAATCAATAACATTGTCTTGATAATTAATTTTCTTGTTTTTGGAAATTAGCTTCACACAGTCTAAAATTAATTCTTCTATAAAATTCATCATCTCTTGATAATCTGAATAAGCTTGATAAAGCTCAATCATAGTAAATTCTGGATTATGTTGCGTAGAGATTCCTTCGTTTCTAAAATTCCTACCTATCTCAAAAACCTTTTCGATTCCTCCTATCACCAATCTTTTTAGATATAATTCTGGTGCAATCCTTAATATTAATTCCATATCAAGTGTATTATGGTGAGTTCTAAATGGTTTTGCAGCAGCCCCTCCTGCAACATTATGCAATAAAGGTGTCTCTACTTCTGTAAAATCTTTAGAAGACATGAAATTTCTTATTTGATTTATTATCTTTGATCTTAAAAGAAATATTTCTTTCACGCTTTCATTTGCGATTAAATCTACATATCTTTGTCTATATCTAGTCTCAACATTGGTTAAACCATGCCATTTTTCTGGTAAAGAATTAAGCGATTTTGTTAACATTATTAGATCATTTGCTTCGATCGATAATTCGTTAGTTTTAGTAAAAAAACATGGTCCGACAATTCCAATAAAGTCTCCTATATCAACAAACTTTTTAAAGAAATCCATTTTTTCTTTTCCAGCAGTATCATTAGAAATAAAGATTTGGAATTTGTTTTGATTATCAATAATTTTTATAAAAGCTGATTTCCCAAAACTTCTTATTGCGACAACACGGCCGGCAATATTGTAATTTATATTATCAGACTTAAAACTTGATTTATCTTGATTCTTATATTTGTCATTAATTTCTTTTACAGTAACAGTCGGACGAAATATGTTTGTATAAGGATCTATTTTAAGTTCTCTTAATAATTTTACTTTTTCTCGTCTTTTTTCTATATATTCATTATCTATTGTCATAAACAATTTCCTTGTGTAGCTTTTTTGTTAAAAAGAAAAAACCTATTGTTACTATTATACTACAAGAAAGAAACATAACTTTGAATGAATAAAGCTCAGCAACTAATCCGTAAATAATTGAAAATATCATACCACCTAACGTAAAAGATACGCTACATATAGAAAATGATTTTGCTTTGTTTTCTTCCTCTGAAAACATTAAAGCTAATGAATACAAGGAAGGATAGACTAAAGCATGCGAAAAACCGAAAATTGCACCAGATATTAAAAAGGCCCAAAAACTGTCAGAAAGTGAAAGAATAAATATTGAAAAACCATAAATTAATAAAAAGGGATGCAAAATTCTACTTGGACCATACTTATCTGGAAGCCAGCCAAAGAATATTCTCATAATCAAAGCTATTCCAGTATAAGCAATAAAAAAAGTGGTAATTGGAACAATATTAAAGGAATCTGCAAAAACTGCTGCAAAATTCAAACATGTTAGAAAGGATCCACCTATTAGAAACATTATAGAGTAAATAAGAATGAATTTATTATCTTTGAAAGTTATTAAGAAATTAAACTCTTTTATTTTATCTTCTTTTTTATTTTTTTCTGTTGTAATCATTAAAGCAATTAAAAAAGAAGCGAAAGATGCAAAAGCTGTAGTCATAAAAAAGAAATCATATGAAAAATATTTAATAATTTCTGCTGAAACAGTAGGTGCAAGTGCATGATTAAGTATCGCAAATACACCTAAAAAACCTAGAGCTTGTGTTTGATTTTCCTTGTTAGTACTCTCAGCAACAAGAGTACCAGCGGAAACAAAGAAGAAAGAAAAACAGCATCCTTGCAAAAATCTTAAAAATAAATATGAATAATATAAATTATCAAAAAAAGTAAACGAAAAATTAGTAAAACCTAAGACTAAGCTTCCTAAAAGAAGTAAATATTTCTTTTTATAAATATCTCCTAAAATGCCAGATAATGGAGTCAACAGTATGGTGCTTACTCCAGCAATAGACATTATAAAGCCAATGTCGAATTCACTACCTCCTAACTCAACAATTCTTAATGGTAAAATCAAAAATGAATGAAAAGAGTAAAAGAAAAAGAATGTTGAAATAGTTATCAATAGAAGGTTTCTAGTAAGTTTCAATTTAATTACACTCAGCTTTTAAATACTGTTCTTCCAGAACATATAGTTCTAATTACTTTACCTTTTAAATTATGTCCATCAAATGGAGTGTTTTTACTTTTTGAGAACATACTGTTCTTATTAATTTTCACTTTCGCGTTAATGTCGAAAATAACAATATCTGCTTCGGATCCTACTTTAAGAGTTCCTCTATTTATATTTATAATTTCCGAAGGTTTAGTCGACATCTTATAAATTAAATCAGATAACGAAATCTTCTTCGTATGAACAAGGTTAAGGGATAATGGCAAAGCAGTTTCCAAACCTATTATTCCAAAAGGGGCCTTTGCAAAACCAACTGATTTCTCTTTAGCAGTATGAGGAGCATGATCTGTTGCTATTATATCTATCACATTTTCCTTTAATCCATCGATAATTGCTTTAACATCTTTTTTAGTTCGCAGCGGGGGATTCATTTTATAATCTGGACTACAATTTTTTATATCATCTTCCGAGAGTGTAAAATGATGGGGTGCAGCTTCACATGTTACGTTGACACCTCTTTTTTTAGCATCACGAATTATATCAACTGAACCTTTGGCTGTAACATGACATACGTGCAAATGTGCACCGGTTGCTTCTGCTATTACAATATCTCTAAATATTCCTAACTCTTCAGAAATGTTAGGTATTCCTTTTAAAGAATATTTTCTTGAAAATTTTCCTTCATTGGCAACACCATCTAAAGACAGGGATAAATCTTCACAATGGGATATAACGGGAACCGATATTTCTTTTGCAATCTGCATTGCATTAAATAGAAGCACAGAATTTGTTACAGGAAAACCATCATCAGAAATTCCGACACAACCTCTTCTTATATTAGATTTAATTGATGCAAGTTCACGGCTTTTAGAAGATTTAGTTATAGCACCAATAGGATATATATTTAAAAGTGATATTTTCTTTGCTTCTTCTAGAATATAATCAGTAATAGTCGAATTATCATTAATTGGTTTAGTGTTTGGCATGCATGCTATAGAGGTAAAACCGCCTGCTACAGCTGCCTTTGAACCTGTACTAATCGTCTCCTTGTGTTTGTAGCCAGGGTCTCTTAAATGAACATGGATATCAACAAAACCTGGTGCGACTATTAAATTCTTTGCATCAATAATTTCATCAAAAGAATCTTCCTTAAAAGATTTTTTGTTAGAAATCTCTTGGATTTTACTATCTTTAATTACAATATTAATATTTTTTGAAAGTTTCAATGAAGGGTCTACAACTAAACCGTTTTTAATTAAAATTCTCATAAAAAATAATTATCTCAGAACTCTTTCTAAAAGTATTTGTCTGCACCAAACACCGAATTGTATTTGCTCAAAATATTTTGCTCTAGAATCTTGATCAAATTCTATTGGTATCTCATTCACTCTTGGAAAAGGATGCATGACGATTGCGTCTTTATGTAAACTCTTTAGTTGATCTATTGATAATGAATAGTCATGAACGCTACCTCTTTCCTTTTGAACTCTTGTAACATATAAAATATCTGTTTCCTTAATTACTTCGTTAACATCTGTTGTTTCCGAAAAACTATTTGGCATAGTTCCAGAGTATTTTAATTTCTTTGGACTTACAAAATTAAAATGATTGTTTTTAAACCTATCTAGTAACTTAATTAAACTTTTGACGGTTCTTCCATTTTTTAAATCACCTATCATTGTTATGTTTAAATCTGATAATTTTTTATTTTTGTAATAATAAATTGTAAAACCATCAAGTATTGTTTGTGTAGGATGTTCGCCATTTCCATCACCAGCATTAATAATAGGAACTTGGCTTACAATTGAAGCTTTCTTTGCAGAACCACTTTCAGTATGTCTTATAACAATTCCATCACTCATTGTTCCCATAGTCATTATGGTATCTTCTAAAGATTCACCTTTTGCTACACTTGAAAACTGCACATTGTTTATTGGGATGACAGTACCGCCGGATTTACTCATAGCGCTATAGAATGATGAGGACGTTCTAGTAGATGGTTCGTAAAATAAGTTTGTTAGAATTTTTCCTTTTAATTTATTGTTTATTGACCCTTTGCTTAATAAAGCCTCTTCCCATAGCGTTGTTAAAAAATCATTATCTAAATCATCTACAGATAAAATATGCAACATATTATTTATAAGATAACCTACTCAATTAAATCAAACATCCTATTAAATCTAACTATATCTTTAACATTTTTAAAATTATTATTCCATGAAAAATGAATAATTATTGCTTTTCCTATTATATTTTCTTTTGGCACAAAGCCCCAATATCTACTATCTTTACTATTGTCTCTATTGTCTCCTAGAACAAAATACTTATTTAATGGGACTATAATTTCTAAATTTTCAATATTTTCTTTATGTCGATTAGATGCTTCTTTATATATTATCTTTATTTTTTTGTTTCCAAAATCATTCAAATAAATTTCATGTTTTTCGTCATTAAGATAATATGTATCATTGTGATTTGCAGATATTTTTATTCCATTCACATAAAGTTCTTTGTCTAAAAGCTTAATGTTATCTCCTGGCAATCCAATAATTCTCTTTATGTAATATGTTGAAGTGAGACCTATGAACCCACCGTTAGGACAACTCGTAGACTGCTTATCTAATGGGTAACGAAAAACAATTATGTCTCCTCTTTTTAAATCCTTGAAACCTCCAATAATTTTCGAATCTGAGCAAGGAAGAGAAAATCCATAGCTAACTCTATCTACTAACAAATGATCCCCTACAAGTAGAGTTGGATACATGGATTTAGATGGAATCTTGAAAGGTTGTATAAAAATATATCTTATAAAAAGAGCCGCAATTAATGCAAAAAGTAAAGATTTAAAAGTTGTTAATATACTTGATTTAATTGAACTGTCATTAGACATTGTTGTACTTAATTATATTGAGCCAAACGATTAATACAAGTTAAGATTGTACTGATTATGCTTTCCGTAAAGTAATCTATCAACATTATTAATATCAGGTAACAAATTCAAGTCATCAATAATCTCAGACAAATGATTAGTATCTTTAACTAACATTTCAATATATATAGATGATTTAGTCAAAGATATTGGCTTAGCATTAATTTTAATTATATTTGAATCATGTTTAGCGATTGTATTTGAAATTTCCGAAAGGATTCCAGGCTTATCAAAACAAGTAACTTTAAGTCGTGTAGAAGTTTTAGATTGAAATGATTCATTCCATTTCGCATCCACTAATCTTGAGGTATCAACTTCTAGAATTTGTTTGCAAGAAATTCGATGGATAGAAATACCTCTTCCTATAGTTATATATCCAATTATTTCATCACCATAGATAGGAGAACAGGATTTGCAAAATCTAACCATAATATTATCATTGCCGCCAACTATTATTCCATCGTTTAGACTAGTTGAATTGCTTGGTATTTCCTTTAACTTCTTATTCGCCGGATTAAGATCAAAATAATTTAAAATTTCTAATAAATTTATTTTTGAAAATGAATATGCTACAAATAAGTCATCTAAATTTTTTAGAGATTTCTTTTGCGCAAAAGCATTTAACTTGTCTGTCGCATCTTTTGTATTAATATCTATTCCATACTTATTTAGTTTCTTCTCTAGAATCTCTTTTCCTAATTTTAATGATTCTACCGATAAATCATTTTTTATAGAGTTTCGGATTTTTGTTTTAGCTTTTGATGTTATTACATGCTTCAACCAATCTCTATTTGGCTTTCTATCTTTCTTTGTAATTATCTCAATCGTATCACCACTTTTCAATTTGTAATTAAGCGGTACTATTTTTGAATTTACTCTTGCTGATGAACATTGATCACCTAAATCAGAGTGAATTGAATATGCAAAATCAATAATCGATGAATCTATTGGCAATTCTTTTAAATCACCATTAGGTGTAAAAACATATACGAAATTAGTTGTTAATTCATCCTTCACTGCATCTATAAATTCTTTAGGATCATTTAATGTTTGTGCATCAAATATCTTTTTGACACTATCAGGCAGATCAATAATTCTTTCTCTTGGTAATTTATCGAGTTTGTACTTCCAGTGAGCAGCAACACCATACTCTGCAAACTCATGCATTTTTTTTGTTCGGATTTGAACCTCAACTTGGTCTCCGAAAGGTCCAATGACAATTGTATGAAGAGACTTGTATCCATTGCTTTTAGGTAATGCAATATAATCTTTAAATCTTCCTGGAATTGGTTTCCATACGGAATGCACCGAACCTAGAGCAGCATAACAAGCAGCAATGTCCTCAGTTATAATTCTAAAAGCTTTAACATCTCTAACGCTATTTGAGTCTATATCTCTACTTATCATTTTCTTATATATTCCATAAAAGTTTTTAAATCTATTTTGTATTTCTGCTTTGATATTAAACTTTTTTAATTGTTCAAAAATAAGACTTTCTATTTCTAAGCTATACTTTTCCCATTCTTCCCTCTTCTCTACAAAAGTTTTAGAAATTTCTTCATACTCATCAGGCTTTAATACTTTAAAACATCTGTCTTCTAGTTCGATTCTCATCCAGTAAATACCTAGTCTGTCAGCAAGGGGTGCATACAAATCCAATGTTTCTTTAGCAAGAGACTCTTGCTTGTTTTTTGGTAAAAAAGAAATCGTTCTTACATTGTGAAGTCTATCTGCAAGTTTAACGATTATAACTCTTATGTCTTTTCCAGTAGCTAGAATTAATTTCCTAAAGTTCTCTGCCTGTCTTTTGAAACTTGAACTTATTTGTATTTGGCCAATTTTTGTAACTCCTTCAACTAAAGTAAGAACTTCCTTTCCAAACATTTCATTTATGTCATCTTCTGTCGCAAGAGTATCCTCTAAAGTATCATGCAATAAACCTGTTATTATTGATTCCTTATCTAATTTAATATCTGCAAGTACCGATGTAACTTCCATGGGATGAACCATATAAGGCTCTCCTGAATACCTTTTTTGTCCCGCGTGTACCTTTGCGGAATACGCATAAGCCTTTTTTACTTCTTCCATATCTTCTTTTGTTAGATAAGAATCAAGCTTTTCGATAATATCATCAAATCTAATCATCTATAAATTTCCTATAATTCTTTTTACTTCGTTTAAACATTCTTCGAAATCTTCATTAATAACCATATGATTAAAATACTTAGACTGTAATATTTCTTTGGTTGCCACCTCTATCCTTTTGTCAATTTCTTCTGTACTCATATCGTTTCTATCTATAAGCCTTTTTTTTAATTCATTTATAGAAGGTGGTTTTATAAAAATAGAAAAACAATCAAAATGATTAGTATTTATGATAGATGAAGCACCCTTGACATCGATGTCTAGCAGTACACTATGTTTAAATCTTAAAGATTCTCTAATTGGTTCAATTGGTGTTCCATAAAGATTCCCATGTACTTGCTCATATTCAAGAAATAGATTATCGTCAACCATCTCTTCGAACTGATCCCTTGAAATAAATTTATAATGCTCCTTATCTTTTTCCATGGTTCTCTTGTCTCTCGTGGTATAAGAAACAGAAAAATCTAAATTCTTTACAGAATTTAAAAGCTCAGAAGTGATTGAAGATTTCCCTGCTCCTGAAGGACCAGAAATAATTATTAAGAATCCACCTTTAACAGTCATAATTTATAATATTAAAACAAAAAAAATAACAATGGAATTTAAAGATTTCCAGCACGTTGAGTTCCCTCACATGAATCACAAGAGAATTCACTTTCTGCGCAATCATTTAGTCTTTTTTCAAGCAACTCTAGTAATAAATCATCAACACCCAATGGTTTGGCTACATGATAATTTGTATCTGGAAAATTCAATGATGCCTCTTTAGCTAATGATGGTATATCCTGATTCCAGTGTTTTCCAGGTCCTAAAAAGAATGGACATATAACAATAAAGTCAGCGCCCTTTTCAACACAACGTCCATATGCAGTTGAAATTGATGGTTCAGCCAATTCCATATGTGCTGGCTCAACAATATCATATTTAACAGAAAATTTTTGATGGAAAAGCATTGTTATTTCTTCAAGCATTTTATTGCTTTCTTCACGCTTTGATCCATGATCAACTATAACAATTCCCTTTTTCATGAAACTTATAATAACTGAATTTATAAGAAATGCCGAAGGCGGGACTCGAACCCGCACGTCCGAAGACACCACCCCCTCAAGATGGCGCGTCTACCAGTTCCGCCACTTCGGCTATATGCAAATATTCATACATCTTTAGGCTCCAAATTTATTCAACATATCTGCATGAGCAAATATTATATTTAAAAGATTTTTAGCCTCTAAAGTTCCAACAGTACCTTTTAAACATTCTTTTTCAGTAAACCTTTGCGAATTTCCGTAGAAACTATTTTTTGAATTAATGAGAATAGGAACTGGATGCCAACTGTGGGATTTCATTTTAGCTGGAGTTGAATGATCACCAGTTATTGTGATTACATCAAAACCAATTTTTTGTATTTTTGGAACTACCTTGTCAAATTCCTCAATAATTTGAATCTTCTTTTTGTAATTCCCATCCTCTCCATAGCTATCTGTCTTTTTTACATGTAAGTAAAAAAAGTCATATTTATTATAAGAATCGCTTAAAGCTTGCACCTGAGAAACAATGCTTTGATTTTTAGGAATTTCTGGCTTCATGCCAACTAGAGCCGCTATACCCTTATACATAGGGTATGTAGTAATAGAACATGACTTAATATCATACAGCTCATTAAATGTTGGTATTTTTGGAAAAGTAGAAAAACCTCTAAGTAAAACATAATTAGCATTTTTCTCTTCACTTAGAATATTTGATATCCTATTAATTAATTTTTTAATAATTTTTTCAACAGACTTTGATTTTTTATTTAAACCAATAGGTTTCAAAGGAGAAAGTCCTTCTACTTGAGGGTCTGTGTCTGATAACATAGATTCTTCTTTAGATAGTTTCTTTTTAAAAGACAATTTGCAAACAAATCTATGTTCCAACCCTGATTTAAAATCTACATAAACATTATCAATTTTTTTTATCTCTTTTTTAAGCTTATTAATTATTCTTTTATTTGTACTTGTATTTATCCGTCCTGCTCTTCTATCTGTTACAACTATTTTATTATTAATCTTCTTAACTGTTGCAAAATTACCACGTATTGCTATATCTTTATCTGTTACTTTCATATCAAGACCAAGTGCTTCCAAGACACCTCTCCCTATATCAAACGCCAATGGGTCATATCCAAATAAAGCTAAATGTGCAGATCCACTTCCTGGAGTTAATCCATGCAGTATAGGTATGTGCACACCTGTTTCTGATTTTTTAGCTAACTTATTTAAATTAGGTGTTTTAGCTGCTTCTAGTTCTGTTTTGACAGGGTTGGGAAGGCCGCCTACTCCATCCAAAACTACCATTAAAATTTTCTTCTTTGTTTTGTTTACTAGTTTTCTTCTTAATTCATGCATACTGATATCTTATATCATAAATCTACTGATAATCCATCATAACCTGGCTCAACCCCTTTTGGAAGAATTTCTAATAATTCGTAATAATCCAAATCTGACCCCATATGAGTAAGGATTGTTCTTTTCGCTCTTATGTTTAACGATAGCTCTACAGCTTGTTCAACTGAAAGATGAGCATTATGTGGAGTTAATCTTAAAGCATCTAAAACAAGTAAGTCCAAATCTTGCATCTTGCTTATCGTTTCATCTGGTATAGAGCTACAATCCGTAATATATGCAAAACTTCCTATTCGATAACCAAAGATATCCCAATCGCTATGAATTATAGGTAAAGGAATTACCTTTACTCCTTGCTCTACAAACTCTTTCTCTATAACCTTAAGATTTAATCTTGGTCTCCCTGCACTATTCTTTGGGTTAAAAATATATGAAAAATTTTCTTTAATATCTCGTATGGTGTAATTATTTCCATAACAATTAATTCTATCCTTTCTCAAATAACTATACATTCTGAGGTCGTCTATTCCATGCGTGTGGTCAGCATGAGAATGTGTATAAAGAACAAAATCTATATTTTTTATCTTATTATTTAATGCCTGTTGACGAAAGTCTGGCCCGCTATCTATTAGGATATCTTTTCCTTGCGTAGATATATAAATAGAACTCCTAGTCCTCCAGTTTTTTTTCTTAATATTTGTATAGTCTTTACCAAGAACTGGGGATCCAACTGATGATCCACATCCTAGAACAATTACCTTCACATAAAAAATATATCATTAGGTAATGGCAATTCAAAAAGACAATAGTATTATTTATTCTATGCCTTCTAAGGATGATAAACAAAGAGTAAAAGAGCTTTCGAAACTCATCAATTACCATAATAAAAAGTACTATCTTGACGATAATCCAGAAATTTCTGATGCTGAGTTTGATCTTCTTCTTAAAGAACTTATAGCACTAGAAAACAAGAATACTCAATTAAAATTACCTGATTCTCCTTCATTAAAAATTGGAGGCCATATTTCTGAAAATTTTGACAAGCATAATCATTTAGAACCTATGTACAGTCTTGAAAATATTTCAAATACAGATGAAATTAAAGATTTTTTAAAAAGAATAAATAAAACTATAGAATCACCTGATTTTGTAATTGAACCTAAATTTGATGGTGCTTCTGTTTCGATAACTTATAAAAATGGCCTTATAGATGTTGCTTCAACAAGAGGTGATGGAAAAATTGGTGAAAATATAACAGAGAATATAAAGACTATAAGAAGTGTCCCTTTAGCACTAAGTGGAAAAAGAATACCAAAGATTATAGAGATTAGAGGAGAAATTATTTTACCTATAAAAGAATTTGAAATCTTAAACAAAAACATAGCAGAGGAAGGACAATCTTTCTCAAATCCAAGAAACGCTGCATCAGGATCTTTGAGACAACTTGATTCTAAAATTACAGCAAGTAGGCCCTTAGTCTTTATTCCATGGGGCACTGGATATGTAGATGGTATTTCTATCAAAAAGGAGACCGAATTAATTGATTTGTTAACTGAATGGGGTTTCATCAAACTTGGAGAATTTATAAAAATAAAAAATTTAAAAGATATTGAAAATCACTTTAATAAAGTTTTAAAATTAAGAAATTCTTTAAACTATGAAATTGATGGTCTAGTTATAAAAATAAATGATAAAGAAAATCAGAAAGTTCTTGGTTTTACATCTAAATATCCAAAATGGGCAGCAGCAATTAAATTTCCATCTGCCTTAGCTAAAACAAAAATTACAGATATAACATTTCAGGTAGGAAGAACTGGGATTATTACACCTGTAGCCGAATTAGAAGAAGTTGATATCTCAGGAGTCAAAGTAAAAAGAGCAACATTGCATAATTTCGAACTTCTACAATCTATGAAACTAAACAAAGGTGATACAGTTTTAATCGAACGTGCTGGGGATGTAATTCCCAAGATACTTAAAATCACAAATAAAATTAAACAGACTGCTATCAGAGTTCCAACTAAGTGCCCATGCTGTAATAAAAGACTTGAAAAAGAAGGTTCATATATATTTTGCAAGAATTCTAATTGTACCGATATACTTAAAGCTCAATTGTCATATTTGGTTTCCAAAAAGAGTTTTAACATTAATGGATTAGGAAAGAATATTTTAATAACTTTAGTCGATAAGAAAATAGTTATGAATCTTTCTGATATTTTCAAACTCGAATCATCCAAGCTAATTGAACTAGAAGGATTTGGAGAAAAATTAATCAACAACTTAATAGAAGAAATTGATAATAGAAAGGAAATCTCTTTTGATAAATTTATTAATTCTCTTGGAATAAGACATGTTGGTGAAAATATATCTAAAATAATAGCAAATAGATTCATGAATATAGAAAATCTAAAAAATGCGAAGCTAGTTGAAATAGAAGAAGTAGAAGGCGTAGGAGTAGAAATAGCAAAAAGCATAAAAAACTATTTCAACACCGAAAAGAATCTAATGATAATTCAAAATATGTTTAACAATGGTGTATTAATAAAATCTGAAAATAAAAATAGTTTAAAATTAGCAGGGAAGACTTTCTGTATAACAGGAACTTTTAATAACTTCTCAAGAGATTATTTAAAGGATAAAATAAATAAAGAAAGTGGCAAAGTAACCTCTTCTGTATCTAAAAGAACAGATTTTCTAATAGCAGGAGACAATCCTGGAAATAAACTAAATGATGCAAAAAGGCTTAAAATAAAAATTATCAACGAACAAGAGTTTCTTGAATTACTTAAATAGCAAGAAGAGTGCCAATAGAACTCTATATATAGCAAAACTTTTAAAACCATTTATCGATGAATACTTAAAGAAGATTTTTAAAGCAATATAAGAACTTATAAAAGAGAAAAATATTGAGGGAATAACTTGTTGAGCCAAAGGAATATAATTAAATTGTTGAATATCACTTTTATAAATAGTTAAAACAAATGCTCCGGTTATGACAGGAAAAGAAAGTAATGTGGAGATTATAATTGAATTTTTTCTGTCAATGCCAAGAAATCTTGATGAAATTATTGTAGTTGCTGATCTACTAGCGCCAGGTATCAGTGAAAAGCACTGAAAAACACCTATAAATAATAAATCAATAAATTTTAAATGTTTAATATTTTTTGTATTTTGAGCAAATCTATCTGCGAAAAACAATAAGACTCCGAAAAAGAAAGTGCTAAAAATTATTAAATTATTTATAGTTAAATTTTCACTAACAAAATCATAAAAATAAAAACCTACCAGAACAGAAGGTAAAGTCCCGAAAAACATTAATTCTATAAGTCTTTTAAATGGAACTTTAATAATTTCTAATTTTGAATCATAAAAAATAAAAAGGATAACAGCAATTAATGAACCAAGGTGCATGCTTGTAAAAACTAAAAGATTGAGATTGTTAAGTGATGTTTTGTAAAACATTTCCGAAAATATAACTAAATGCAAAGAAGAGCTAACTGGAATAAACTCTGTTATACCTTGGATTATAGATAAAATTATAATTTCAATCATTTACGAATCTATTTAAGAATATGCCTGAAGAAACACTAACATTTAATGAGTTTGTTTGTCCTAATCTGCTAATACTCATCAGAAAATCACATTTTGCCTTTAGTCGCGGCGTTACACCTTTATCTTCTGAACCAAAGACAATCCCTAATTTTTCTCCTACAAATTTGTCAAACGTTTGATTGTTGACATCTTCACCATTGATATCTGCACCTAATATCCAATAATTATTTCTCTTAAGCTCCTCAATTGTATTAGATAAATTTGATACTTCGTAAATATTAATTCCAAAAATTGCCCCTGCTGAAGCTTTAATTGCTCCTGCAGATATTTTTGCAGATCGCTTATTTGGAATAACAATTGTGTTGATACCAAAAAATTCACTAGTACGTGAGATGGCACCTAAATTTTGTGGGTCTTTAATATGGTCAAGGATTAAAACGATATCGCTCATTTCTTTTATATTATTTTTAAAATCTTTAAATTCTTTTGTAGGAGATATAGAAATCTCTGCTGCTAGTGACTGATGTTTTGTTGTTCCGGTTATCTTCTTTAATTCAAAATCTGATACATACTTTGTATTTATATTCTTAGTTGATTTTAATTCATAATCTAGAGATTTTGTTTTTGATATAAAAAGAGTCGAGATTTTACTAGGGAACAATTTTATAAAATCTACAACTGGATTAATACCATAAATTATCATTCTGATTTTTCTTTGGTGAATTCACTATATATTTCTACAATTTTTAAATCTAGATACTTATTATCAAACAATTCAACAGGATTAAAAGGTACACCTTGTATATAAGTTGAAAAATGTAAATGATCACCAAAAGCATATCCCGTTGTACCGGTATGACCAATAATTACTTTTCTATCAACTGATTCTCCTTCTTTGACCAATATAGAACTTAAATGAGAGTATAAAGAATAGAACCCTATTCCATGATCAATAATTACACTTTTCCCATAAATGCCCAAACCATTATTATTTACATAAGAAACAATTCCTTTGTTGGATGGATAAACATTAGCGTTTTCAATTGATGCTAAATCAATACCAAGGTGGTATTTTGTATCAATCATATTTTCATTATTATTCAAATAATAGTTTCTCTTTTCACTATATTGAGAAAAGACTTTTGAATTTTTCATTTGTAAGAATTTTCCTTGAAACAGTAACTCATTTCTAATCTTAGAAGTATTTATTGTTAGCACTTCATCGTTCCTTTTTCTTTCGTTGATGTTTAACTCTTTGAATTCTTTTATTCCGACTGACTTTCTATTTTCTTTTTTTATTTCATTAAATTTTGCTAATAAAAAAGAACTATTAATAGTAATATTTGAGACAGGCCAAGGCTTAATTCTGAGTGTATTAATTTTTTTTGATCTTGTTACCTTATTGCCAGTCTTATCCTCGGCTGTAATTACTATTTCGTTATTTTTGCAAGGTTTGTTAGAACAAGTAAAAAATACAAGATGCGAAATTCGATTATCGCGGATAATAGATATTGGATAAAAACTTTTAGGTGCTCCAGTATTAACATAAGATTTAACAGCATCTAAACTTGTATCAAAAAGAACGTAACCAACTCCTCCTAAATATACATAGCCATCTGATTTAATATTGGAAATTGTTGGGGGTTCAAAATCAATTTTAAGTATCATCTTGTCTTTTATAAAAGAAGTAAAAAAAGCATTTTTATAACTTATCGAATAGTGCAAATAGAACTTGTCTATATTTTCACTCCTTATCATTTTAACTACAGGGCTATTTTCTTTAAATTTAATTGCGATATCTATTTCATTACCTGCATCTACGAAATCATCTTGTTTGTATATATCAACAAGGCTTTCTCCATCTTTACTTCCCGAGATATCAATTGAAATAATTTTAACGTTATCCGTTTTAATACTTGCCTTAAGACCAGAGTATGAAATTGTATCTTTTGCAAACAATTCAAAATTAGGTTTGTGGAACATGTAGACAAAAACTACATATCCTAATGATACAAAAACAAAAAATATACCTAACAAGATAAGGTGTTTTTTGAACTTTCTAAGCATTTTTTAAATTATATTATTAGATACTTTGAAATCAAATAAAAAAAAGGAAGAATAAAAATTAAGCTATCAACTCTATCCAATATCCCTCCATGTCCTGGAAGAATACTGCCTGTATCTTTAACGCCAGATTTGCGTTTTATGTAAGATTCAAATAGATCGCCAATTATACCTAAGAAAGATATAAGTAAACCTATAAACATAGAATGAACAATGGATAGACCAAATTCCAAATAATTGAACAAGAAAACCGTGGAAATAATTGAAACAATTATTCCAGCAAATGAGCCCTCAAAGGTCTTATTTGGACTAACTTTGGGAAAAGCTTTTCTAACACCAAAAAATTTTCCTATTAAATAAGCTGAAATATCATTAAGAGCGCTCACTATTAGCACAGAACCCAATAGCCACATTCCATAGTCTAAATTTCTAATTAAAATTGAAAAATTTATTCCAAATCCAGTATATAAAATTATGAAAAGATATGAACTCCAAAACTCTTTTATTTCTACTTTGTTATAAAGAATCCTGACAAACCAAACAAGAAATACAAATAATGCTAAATAAAAAAATAAATCTAATTTATTATAAGCAAAAACGGGAAAAAGTATTACAATCAAAAAAGAAACTGTTAAAGATATCATCGATTTTATTTTTAAGATATTTTTATACTCCCAAAAACTTAAACTAGTAATAAGCATCAGATATAGAAGGAAAGTAGTTTCGCCTTTGTAAACTGCATAAATTGTTATTGGCAAAATAAACAAACTGGTTAAAATTCTTTTTATAAGATTGCTCATATATAAAAGTATTCATAATATAAAATTTAAGCAATATCAATAATATTAAAATTTCTTAATAGAAATTAAAATTCGATTGACTATCTGTTATAAATAGTATTAAATCAATATGCTTAAGGGTTGTTTTAATGGTACCAAAATATGCTTTTGTAACTAAAGGATTCGGTATTAGCAAAGAGAAGCTAACTAGTTTTGAAATGGCACTCAGAGATGCTGATATAGCACAATACAACCTAGTTCGTGTATCAAGCATAATGCCACCTCACACAAAAATAATTACCAAAAAACAAGGACTAAAAAAACTTTCAGCGGGACAAATCGTTTATGTAGTAATGAGCGAAAGCTCAACAAATGAACCAGAAAGAAGAGTTGCTGCTTCTATTGGAATTGCTCTTCCTATTGATAGATCAAAACACGGTTATCTTTCAGAACATCATAGCTATGGTCAAAGCAAGAAGACTTCAGGTGAATATGCAGAAGATCTTGCAGCTTACATGTTGGCAACTACTATCGGTGCCCCTTTTGATGTTGATAAAAACTACAACGAACAAAAGGATATTTGGAAAATAAGTGGGCACACTGTTAAAACCCAGGAAATTACAAGTACAGCAGATGGACCAAAAGATAAATCATGGGTTACTGTAATCTCAGCAGTAGTCTTTATTATTTAATTTGTCCATCTCCAACTACTACAAATTTTTTTGAAGTAAGCTCTTTTAATCCCATTGGTCCAAATGCATGCAATTTTGTTGTGCTTATACCTATCTCTGCACCTAGTCCTAATTCGTTTCCATCATTAAATCTTGTTGAAGCGTTATGCATCACTGCTGACGAGCCCACACTGTTGATGAATAAATCCGCCTGATTTTTATCTTCTGTAACAATAGACTCTGTGTGAAGCGAACCATATTTCTCTATATGATTTATTGCTGAATAGATATCTTCCACTACCTTTATATTTAATTCCAAATCTAAATATTCTTTATACCAATCTTCTTCTTCAACTGGTATATCAGCACCATAATTCATTACCTCTTTGGATCCATGAACTATTACATTGTTTTTTTTAAATGATTCTATTATTTTAGGTAGAAACTTATCGGAGATATCTTTATGTACAAGTAAAGTTTCCATCGCATTACAAACCCCTGGTCTTTGTACTTTTGAATTCAAAGATATTTTGTAAGCTTTCTCTAAATCAGCATCTTTATCGACATAAACGTGGCATACACCTTTATAATGCTTTATTACTGGTATTCTTGAATTTTCAGAGACAAATCGTATCAGACCTTCTCCTCCTCGAGGAATTATTAAGTCAATCTGCTCATCAAGAGACAAGATATATTTCATAACTTCTCTGTCTGTGTAAGGGATCATATTTACACAATTAGGATTAAATTTATTTTTTGTGAGTGCTTCTTGTATTGAATTAACTAAGGACTTATTAGTCTCAAAAGCCTCTTTCCCACCTCTTAATATTGTTGCATTACCTGACTTTAAACATAATACAGCTGCATCAGATGTTACATTAGGTCTAGACTCATAAATAATACCTATCAAACCCAGGGGTATTGTCTGCTTATAGACATTAAGACCATTTGGCCTTTCATGGAGATGCTCCCTACTCCCAACAGGATCATCAAGGTTTAATACATCATTTATATTCTTTACAATTGAATCTAATCTACTTGTGTCCAATTTTAATCTGTCAAGAAAAGATGGGGCATAATCCTTATCTTTTGCATTTTTTATATCTATTTTATTGGCTTCTAAAATCAAATTGTAATCTGTTTCTATTTGCCTAGATATCTCCTTCAAAAGCAAATCTTTATCTTTTGTAGAAGCTTTTGCTAATTCTAATGAGGCTAATTTAGTTTCTTCAATTAAATTTAAAACTTCATCTTTATATTCATTTAAAGTCTTCTGATTGCTCATTTAAGCTATAATAAATGAAGGTATTTACAAGGTCAAAGTTTCTTAAGTATATTATCAACTATATTTAGATATTATGGAGATTTGAATGGAAAGCACATTATCGATTATCAAACCAGACGGAGTAAGAAAAAAACTTATAGGAACTATATTTAAGAGATTCGAAGATAAAGGTCTTGAGATTATAAATCTTAAATTTATTCATCTTACTCCAGAACAGGCTTCCGGTTTTTACGAAATGCATAATGGAAAACCCTTTTTTGATAATTTAATTGTTTTTATGACCTCTGGACCTTGTGTACCTTTTGTAGTTAAAGGAGAAAATGCCATCACAAGAGTAAGAGAAATTATGGGAGCAACTGATCCAAGTGAAGCTAATGAAGGAACTATAAGAAAAGACTTTGCTGACAGCATTGACAGCAATATTATTCATGGTTCTGATTCAAATGAATCAGCAGAAAGAGAAATTTCTTTTTTCTTTAAATAATGAACTCTGGATTTAATTTGATCTAAAAATATTTCTGCTAACATATTAAAACATTTATTTTTATCTATTTTCACAAAATCATCCAAATTCCCTACTGTCACATCTGGATTTCCACAAGGATGAATCAAATTAAATTTATCTAACGAACAATTCAAGTTTAAAGATAGGCCATGCAATGTTACTCCTCTTCTGACAGCTAAACCAATAGATGCAATTTTTCTGTTATCAATCCATACTCCTGGACCATATAAATTCTTTTTTCCAATTAAATTAAAAGAATCTAATAGTAGTAAAACTGAGTCCTCCAATGCATCAACAAAATCTTTAAGTCTTAATCCTAATAATTTTAAATTTATTATAGGATAGAAAATTATCTGTCCAGGTCCATGATAAGTAATGCTTCCACCACGCGTTGATTTAAAAACATCAAGTCCTTTATCGTTAACTATCTTAGAAAATCTTCCTATTGTATACACATCCTCATGTTCTAAGAAGACAAAATATCCTAATCTATTTTTATTTAGGACATCCCTATGAAATTCAAGCTGTTTAGCCATGAAATCTTGATAATTTTGTAATTTTCTAAATTTTTTAACATATATATTATTTAACACTATAATATTCTTATTATATCAAGAATGAAGACAAAGAAAAAAATAACAATTGATGAATTTTTATCTAACGATGATTGCCTAACAATTCAAATTAATGATATTAGTGGTTATTATGAAGATTTAATCAAAAAGGCAATTAATAAGATTTCAATTAATAGACAGGAAAATCCTAATTTTGATATATATGATTTAGGGAAATCAAACAATGTAGCTGAAATATTGGATTCTTTTAATACATTCCCATTTTTAAATAAATTCAGATATGTGATAGTTAAAGGTATTTCTAATGAAAAAAAAGAAGAAATTCAATCAATATCTAATTATTTAAAAAGTCCTTGCGCTACAACAAAACATTTTTTTCTTCTAGAAGATAGTAAGGTAAATCTCTCATGCGATTACCATATAGAAGACAACAACACACAAGAAAGTGTTGAATCTTTTATAACCGAAGAACTTAAAAAGAGAAAAATCAAAATAGATACTAGAATAATTAAAAGACTAACAGAGAAGAATCTTACCAACAGACTTTTATTAATAAAAGTGATTGATAAGATAGAAAGTTTATTTATTTCAAAAAAATTAAATAATTCAAATTTAATAGAGCTCGTAGAGGAATCAAGAAGAGAATCTTTTGATGAGACTTATAATTTAATGAAATTTATAAATGACAAAGATCTAAAGTCATGCATATTGGAATTAGAGAAAACAAAATTCACTGAAGACATATTTCTAGAAATAAACAAAATAGCATGGAGATTTAGAACTTATCTCAAAATTAAAACTTTAAAAAGACAAAAGATTAATGATTCTGAAATTATAAAATCTATCAATGTATCACAATATCAATACAAATATCTAAATGCTGAATCAAGCTCCAAAACATTTGACGAACTACTTAATAGTCTTAGGATAATTAAAGAAACTGATCGTTTACTAAAAAGTACCAATATCAACCATGATATTATTAGTTTTTATTTATTAAAAAATCTTTGCAAATAAAATAGTTATGATAGCTTTGATAATTTAGAAATATTTCTAGAGGCATTCCTCTTATGAATTATGCCTTTTGAAGAAGCTTTCCTGAATAATGATTCAACTTTTCTAAGAAGGTCTTTCTTATTAGATCCATCTTCTGTTACAGATTTCTTGTAAGCCTTAACGTGAGTTTTAAGATTAGACATAACAGACCTGTTTCGCAAGCGTCTATTTATATCTTGTCTGATTCTCTTTTTAGCTGACTTGCTCTTATTAGCCATAATAAAGCGATTAGTTTCCTATTTTTATCACTTTTGTCAATCCTTTATTTAAAAATTTTTAAAAATAAAGTAATATAAGAGAGTGAAATTTTTCATAGATAGTGCAAACATTGAAGAAATCAAAGAAGTTGAGTCTTTAGGCTTGCTAGATGGAGTAACTACTAATCCATCACTAGTTGCAAAAGAAGGTGGACAAAAAGATTTTAAAAAAATAATTAAAACTATTTGTTCTATTGCGAAAGGTCCGGTTAGCGCTGAAGTCTTATCTACAGATTACGACTCAATGATTGAAGAAGCAAAGATTCTTGCAAAAATAGATAAACACGTTGTTGTTAAATTGCCTATGACTAAAGATGGAATCAAAGCTACTAAGTATTTATCTAATAAAAAAATACCTGTTAATGTAACATTGATATTTAGTGCATCACAAGCTTTAATCGCAGCTAAAGCTGGAGCTGCATACGTAAGCCCCTTTGTTGGTCGTCTTGATGATATTTCTAGCAATGGAATGAATTTAGTACAAGAAATTTCAGAGATATTTATAAATTACGGATTCCCAACCGAAATTTTAGTTGCAAGCGTTAGAAATCCAATTCATGTTGTTGAATCAGCAAGAATGGGAGCTGATGTAGCCACTTTACCATATAAAGTTTTAATGCAATTGTTTAATCACCCATTAACGGATATTGGCCTAGAAAAGTTCCTTGAAGATTGGAAAAATAAATAATCTAATTATTCTTGCAATAAATTAAATATTCAATATTACCTTTCGCGCCTTTTATTGGTGACTCTATGGGTGAACTTACAAAAGTATAATAGTCTTTGATGAATCCAACTACCTTTTTAACTGCCTCTTGCCTATAGGAAGAATTCCTTACTATTCCATTTTTTCCTATTTTTTCTTTTGATAGCTCGAATTGAGGTTTAATTAAACCAATAAAGACGTTCTTTTTTTTGTCTTTAACAAAATTGTAAAAAAATCTATCAAATTTAGTAATTGAAACAAAAGAAACGTCCATAACAATAACGTCGATATTGTCGCTAATTGTACTTAAATCTAAATTTCTTGCATTCGTCTTCTCTAAATTTACTATTCTTGAGTCACTTCTAAGTTTATAATCAAGCTGACCGTATCCAACATCAACAGAGTATACTTTTTTTGCTCCTGCCTGCAATAAGCATTGGGTGAATCCACCAGTGGAAGCTCCCACATCAATGCAAATCTTATCTTTTATATCTATATTAAAATTTTCTATTGCTGAAAAAAGCTTTTCCCCTGCTCTACTGACAAAGATATCTGAAAGGTACTTCATTTCAATGGTTGAATTAGTATCTATAAGTTTTGATGGAACACATTCTTTGTTCCCATTCACAAATACCTCACCAGCCAGAATATGCACTTGTGCTTTATTTCTAGAACTGCAATATTTTTCTTCAATTAATATCAAATCTAATCTTTTCTTCATATCGTATTTTAAATAATATAGTTTAAAATTGTTTTGAAGTTAAGAAAATACAGGAGGTTTTTTATGAGTTTTAAAAATACAGTTGGCATAGTAACCGGTGGTGGAACAGGTATAGGAAGAGAAACTTGTTTAGAATTAGCAAAAACTGGTATGAAGATAGTAATCGGGAATAGAAATACGGAAAAAGGTGAAGAAGTAGTAGAAGCCATTAAGAAGAGTGGTGGAGATGCAAAATTTATTAAAACTGATGTATCTATAGCAGAAGATGTAAAAAAATTAGTTGAATTCACCCTTAATGAATATGGGGAATTTCAATATGCATTTAATAATTCTGGTCTTTTGGGTGACCTGGAACCTTTGGGTAGTCAATCACCAGAAAGCTCATCGTATATAGTAGACGTAAATATCAAAGGTGTTATATATTGTTTGCATTATCAAATTGCGGAAATGCTTAAATATGCAGGCCCAGAGAAGAAATGCAGTATTGTAAACAATAGTTCTATTTTATCTGCTGAGGCTTATCCAGGATTATCAGTTTATTCAGCGACTAAACATGCAGTTACAGGACTAACTAAAGGTGCAGCAGTAGAACTAGCTCAATCCAATATACGTGTAAATGCTGTTGGACCAGGTCCCATTAATACTCCTATGCTGTCAGATCCAACCGAGGGTAACCCAGAAGTTTTTGGAGGAATGGTTCCTATGAATAGAATTGGCACACCTAAAGAAGTTAGCGATGCTGTCCTATGGTTGTTTTCTGAAGAGTCATCCTATATAACTGGTCACACCTTAATGATTGATGGCGGTTTTTGTGCTGGACCAATTGTTTCCAATAATGGATAAAAATGAGATTGTCCAAAGATTATCAAAGTCTAAATTTAGATCTAAATTTATTCTAGATTCTAAAATGAATCTGTATATTAAAGAAAAGGGCATGAATCAAATTGAGAATCATGCAAGAGATTTTGTAAAATCAAGAATTGCACCCGAAAACATTCCTAATGATGGAAAGCAGACACCTTTTAAAAGCCACCCTGTTTTTGTTGCTCAACATGCAACTGCAACCTGTTGCAGAAAGTGTATTAACAAATGGCATAAAATTGCTAAGAATAGAGAGCTAACCTTAGAGGAACAAAATTATATTGTTGAATTAATTATCGACTGGATAAAGAAAAATATAAACTAATTATTTTTTTTATAGTGTACCACTATGCCTGCAACATGTTGAAAAAAGAAATGGTCTTTTTCTTTGAGAATTTTCATTAACTTATCTCCTTCTTCAATCATATTATTCTGAAAACACAAAGAAGCCGTTAAGGGATATAAATGTAGATAGTCTGGGTTCGCTCTAAGTGCAACTCCACAGAATTTAATAGCTTCATCTAATTTGTTCTGTCCCTTATAGCATAAAGCAATATAATAGTTTTTTTCAAACAAATAGGCCTTTGTCTCATCAATCCTGTTAAGTAAATCAATAGAAATCATATAGTCACCTTCGTGAATAAAACTTATTGCACATTCAAGCAAAAAAGGATAATCCGAGCTTTTTGAAGCTACTTTTAATAATTCTTCTTTTGTTTTTGAATCCATAATGTTAAATTACCACATATTGTATATTAGGGAATTTTAGAATGTCTGAGAAAATAATTATCTTATCAGGTGGTTTTGATCCTATTCACTCTGGCCATATAGCAATGTTCGAAGAAGCTAGGAATTTGGGACAAATAGTTGTTTTGCTAAACTCTGATGATTGGTTGAAAAGAAAAAAAGGAAATTTTTTTATGGATTGGAACAATCGTAATTCTGTAGTTTCAAATTTAAAAGGAGTTATAGATGTTTTACCTTTTGATGATACCGATGGAACTGCAGTTCAAGGTATATTAGATGTTGCAAAAAAATATGCGGGCCATGAAATCTTTTTTGCAAATGGTGGGGATAGAAATAAAGATACGACTCCTGAATCTAAATTCTGTAAAGAGAATAGTATTAATGAGCTTTTTAATATAGGAGGAGGAAAAACTGCAGCATCTAGTGATATATTGAGGCTCTGGAAAGATTCCCCAATGGAAAGACCTTGGGGAGAATGGCACTGTTATAAAGAATTTAATATAGATAATGCTAAGGCAAAAATTAAGTCATTAATAGTAAAGCCTGGTAAGCAGCTTTCATATCAAAAGCATAGCTTTAGAAATGAACACTGGTTTGTAATTAAGGGCAATGCCACTATAAAACTAAACGACAAAGAACACACTGTGAAAACGTTTAACTACTTTGACATAAAAGTTCAAGATTGGCATCAACTCATTAATAACGGCGATGATGATTTAATAGTAGTTGAAGTACAATTTGGAGAAAAATGCATCGAAGAAGATATAGAGAGAAAATAAATTGAAGTCAATAAATATTGTAATACCTTGCCTTAAAGAAGCAGAAAATTTAAAATTTTTAATTCCACAGTTAATAGATAACTTGAATAAATCTATTGATGATTTTGAAATTATCATTGTGGATAGTGTTGCTCCACTAGATAAAACTCCTGAAGTATGTGCTAATTTTTCAAAAGTAAAATATATAAATACAGAATCTATAGATAATTATGGAAATGCTGTTAGAACTGGAATAAAAAATTCAACAAAAGAATATGTTCTATTTATGGATGCAGATGGTTCTCACAATCCTGAAATTATTTGCGAAATGATTCAAAAAATTGAAGATAGAAATATTTGTATTGCATCAAGATATTGTGATGGTGGTTCAACTAGAGACAAAGTTACTTCAATCTTTTTATCTAAACTTTTAAATTTCGTCTATTCCTTTGTCTTAGGTGTTAAATGTTCTGATTGGTCTGGGAGTTTTAAATTATATAAGGCGTGCTACCTTAAAGAATTAACGCTGAATTCAAATAATTTTGATATAATTCCAGAAATTTTATTCAAAATATCTAGAATAGATCCAAAGAAAACAATTGATCAAGTTCCTTATACTTTCGATACTAGAATTCATGGTCAAACTAAAAGAAAGCTTAAAACATATATAGATTTCTTAACAACACTTTTTAAATTAAGAATAAGTTAATATATATTATATTAACGATTGTATTAATCTTATATTGAAATAATATAAATATTATGTTGAAAGGAGTTGTTTAATGGCAAAAGCATTAATTACTGGAATAACAGGACAAGATGGAGCTTATTTATCTAAACACTTATTAGATTTAGGGTATGAAGTTTATGGAGCAGCTAGAAGAAATTCAAATTACAATACTGAAAGATTACAAATATTAGGAATTGAAAATGATATTAAGATAAAAGAATTTGAACTACTAGAAGAGTCAAACATAAGAAACGTTATAGAAGAAATACAACCTGATGAAATTTATAATCTTGGAGCTCAAAGTTTTGTAGGTGCTAGCTTTGTAACTCCAATGTATACAGCAGAAGTTACTGGTCTAGGAGTACTAAGAGTTTTAGATGCGATTAGGACAGTTTGTCCGAATTCTAAGTTCTATCAAGCATCATCTTCAGAAATGTTTGGGAAAGTATTAGAGACTCCGCAAAATGAGGAAACACCGTTTTATCCACGTTCTCCTTACGTAGTTGCTAAAGTTTATGCCCATTTTATAACGAAAAATTACAGAGAATCTTATAATATTTTTGGTTCCTGTGGAATCTTGTTTAATCATGAATCACCTTTAAGAGGCAATGAATTTGTTACAAAAAAAATAGTAAAAGCAGTAGCTAAAATAAAGAAAGGAGAACAAGATAAACTAATCCTTGGTAATCTCGACGCAAAAAGAGACTGGGGTTTCGCTGGAGATTATGTTGAAGCTATGCATTTAATGCTACAAGCAGAAAAACCAGATGATTATGTCATATCAACGGGTGAAACTCATTCCGTAAGAGAATTTGTTGAACTTTCTCTTAATGCAGTAGGTATTGATTTTGAATGGAAAGGAGAAGGAGTAAAATCAGTTGCTATATCAAAAAAAGATGGAAAAGAAATTGTAGCTTGTAGCAAAGAATTTTATAGGCCAGCAGAAGTAGATTTATTACTAGGGGATTGCTCTAAAGCTCAGTCCGAACTCGGGTGGAAGCCTAAGACAACATTTAACTCACTTGTTGAATTAATGATTGATTATGAAATGAACAACGCTGGTTAAAAACCCCAAAGTCTATACATAACCACAAGCATAAATGAATACTGGTTAGGAGATCCTTGTTTCTCAACCAAAGGACTATCTGCAGATTCTCCAATCAAACGGTCATATTTCAAATTTAGCAACATAGATATTTTGTCAGTAACTGGGGATGTTACTGTATTTCCTATTCCCCATGCATAGAAACCTGCATCAGGCTTATACAAGGAATATTTTTGGTTGTTAGGTGTTCCAAACCATTCATCCATAAAATCTGAATTTCCATATCTATAACTTATGGATGTTTTATTAAGAAATAGCTGGTTTAGAGTAATCCAAATAGGTTTTGTATAATTGAGCGAAAAGTCTGAATCGATTTCATCACCAAAGTCTTTAACTCCGGTCATCATTCCTATGCCTAATGAAAAGTTCATTGGTAATTTGTATTCAAACTCAAATCCTGTCTCAAAATGGGGATCGATTTCTTCTAACAAGGTCAATGAATTATCATCACCATTTTGCCTTCCAAAATTATAATTACCAAGTGCCCCTAGAGAGATATAATCGTTGTCTAGTAATGATAATTTAGCAAAGGGGCCTGTTATTTCAAAAGAATTTAATATTGTTCTGGTTTTATCTTCATATCTAAATCCAGCGAAAGGTATCCACATAAATCTTCTGGAACTAGAACCTTTATATGTTGGATAGTTAATAAATCCGCCGCCTATATAAATATTAGAATTAGTTCTTGGTTTTTCTCCTTCTACTTCATATGCTATCGTTTCATGATAAGAGCTAAATGTAAAAAAAACTAAAGTAAATAAAACTAATAAATTTCTCATATGCAATCTCCTACTATATCAATATATTACAAAATAAAATAATTTAAATAAAAAACCAATATTTACTTAACTACTCCTTTATCAAAAATTTAGCAATTTGGCTTTATAAATTAGTTCTCCTTTTATTGAATATATATTATGACTATGATCCATCAACATCACAAAGACTTCATTTTTACCTTTAGACAAGATATTTGCGTCAATTAAAAATTCATTTTTATCAACCATAAATTCTTTTCTGTTGATTTCTACAAGTAAGTGGCCACTGTTCTTCATTTTATTTGAATCCAGCTTCTCTCCATCTTCTAAGTCGATTGGCAATAACTTGAAATTCTTTAGTAAAAAAACTATTTTAACTTTATTTTCAGACAATTTATTGAACTCAAAATCAATTTCCGGATAAGGCTTACTTGCTTCTACTAAATCACCATGGTGTTGTTCATGAGAATTGATTTCTACGAAAGGGTATATAGTTAGAAAAAGGAATATCATTAAAAATGAAAAAACTTTGTTCATTTTATCTCCAAGAATTGTATATCATCCCAATAAAATATCTAAAGCCATCATAACAACAAGTCCAACCAAAAAGCCAGCAGTTGCATAATTCTCGTGCCCTCTCCTATGAGTTTCGGGTATTATCTCGTGACTAATAACAAAAAGCATTGCGCCCGCTGCAAAACCTAATCCCCATGGCAATAAATGCTGGAAAGTTACAACTAAGCTTGCCCCTAAAAATCCAAAGAGAGGTTCAAACAAACCTGTTATAGTTGCAATTACAAAGGATTTTAATCTTGAATAGCCAACAGAAACTAGAGAAAATGCTACTGCCATTCCTTCTGGAATATTTTGAAGACCTATACCAATAGCTAAACTTTTTCCGTTATCTATATCTCCTCCACCAAAGCCTACACCAACTGCTAAACCTTCAGGCATATTGTGTAAAGTTATAGCGATTATAAAAAGCCAAATCTTTGAAAGTTTTTTTCTATGTGCTTCACTATGGGATGTACCTAAAATAAAATGTTCATGTGGTGCTTTGCTTTGAATAATCCATATTGAGATAGCACCAATGATAAGTCCTCCGAGAACTACAGCCAAGGATATTTCTTCGTCGTTATACATTTCTGTTGCAAAATCAAGTCCTGGAATTATCAATGAAAAAAAGCTTGCCGCTAGCATAACCCCAGCAGCAAAACCTAAAGAAGTATCTTCAAATTTCTCAGTAATTTTATTTACAAAAAAAACTGGTATTGCTCCTACTGAAGTAGCAATTCCAGCTAAGAAACTGGCAATAAAAGCAATTAGTACAATATCCATCCTTAAAAACTACTGTAATTAAACTCAAAAAGCAATTAGTCTTAAAATTAAATTAGCTACAATGCCTGCTCCAACATCATCAAGAGTTATCCCCAGACCGCCATGGAGATTTTCTAACTTATTAAGCGGAAAAGGTTTCCAAACATCGAACAATCTAAAAAGAACAAAACCACACAATAAGTTTCCTATTGTAAATGGAACAAAAAGCAAGACAACAAAATAGCCGGCTACTTCGTCTATAACTACTTTTTTTGGATCGTCAGATTTAAATATTTTAATTGAGTAATGGGAACTAATTATAGAAAGAATGATGATTATCAAAGTAGTTAATCCTAACTCTGAGAATCCAAAGTGGAATATCTTAACAAGAAGACAATAAAATAAAAGTGCACCAAATGTTCCAAATGTCCCTGGCATTTTAGGTAAATATCCAAAATAAAAAAAAGTAGAAACGACCTTAATTAAAGTATTCATTTAGGAAGATTATGTTGAATCATAAGAATTATTCAACCGTTTCATTAGAAATAGTAAAGAATATGCCGTTTTTGTATTAAACAAACAAATCTTAATGCTATTTAGATTTGTTTGTTAATTTATTAGACTATATATCATGTTTAAAAATAATTTGATACTTTATCTAGTTTTATTTCTATCTACTCTATTAAGTATTTATTTTAGACTTTATGAAAAGATTGGAACTGATTTTTACTTATTTTGGGACTCAATGGTTCTATATTGTGGACCCTATTTCTTTTCTATAGATAGAAATCCTTATAGCCTTATTAACGAATGTTCCGAAAGAGTGTCAAATTTCAAGTATGTGTATCTGCCAGTTTATCTTGAATGGTTTCAATTTTTTTTAAATATAAGTCAGAAAGTCTTTTTTCAATTTTGGGTTCTATTAGTGACGACATCTTTATTGTTAACAAATTTATTTCTCAACAAAATATTCGATTTTAGCAATTATTTTTTATCTTTATTTATTTTATTATTTAGTTTTAGCGGCATACCTTTTTATGGATTTCTTACAGGTAATGTTTCGATCTTTCTTTATATGATTTGCTCTCTTGGAATACTTTTAACTACAAATAAACAAAATAGTATTGTTTTGCTAGGATTAGTTCTTATAGCTCTAACAAGTATGTTTAAAATCTATATGCTGATATTCCTTTTAGTGCCTTATGTTTTCTTAGAAAGAAAGTATATAAAACATATTGTGATTTTAGGCATTTTTGTTTCTTCTTTTTTTATTTCGAATTATTTTATTTATAAATCATTATTTCAAGAATTTTTAAATAATCTAAGCATATTGCCAATTGCTGGTGATATGGGTGTGGGCTTAATTAAAATTGTAAATCAAATAAACTATTATATTTTGAATATCTCCGAACTTTATAATACGGGTAAACACAATTGGGATATAGACCCATCTTTAAAATTTAATATGCTTCCTGATTACATACTTTTACTCGTAATAGTTCTGTTATTCTTTTATCTAGCAACAAAAATAAGAAATTATAAGTTTTCTGATTTAAAAGAAGAAAATATCAGAACCAAAATAGCTTTAGGTATAATAATTTCCTATCTTTGTTTACCAAGACTTAAGCAATATGATTTTTTCCTTAATACACTTGCTAGTTTCTATATAATTAATTCTGATGTTTTTAAGAATCTTATAATTAAAAGGTTTAATTCAAGAATCTATTGGCATATATCATTTTCTTTAAACTTAGCTATTTTGGCTTTCTACAATATAAAGGGTGATAACTTTTTCATATATCCATTCACATTATTACTACTTGTTTTATTTATGACATTTTATGGTATAGAGAAGAAGAAAGCTTCTACTATTTCTTAATAGTTTTTTAAAAGGTTCGAGTTTGCAATGATATAATTTAGAGTTTAAATTAGAATAAGGTTTTAAGATGTTGAACGAAATATTTTTATTCTTGTCACAAAATTTTGTTTTTCCAAGAAATGTACTTACATCTACTTTTTTATTATTCCTTATTACTTTTTTTTATTTTTTATTTAAAAATAAAAAGAATATTTATATCTTGTTTCTAATACCTCTTGTAACATCTTTTTATTCGGGTTTGTCATATGCATTTAGATTTACGAATGTTCATGAAACAGCTGCTCTTTATTGGGATGTCAGAGGTTTATGGTGTGCGAATTTAGCTCTAGATGCTGGCCTTTCGCCTTATAATGGAATGTCAGACTGTATGTTTCCAAATTTGCCCATGCTTGTTGCTTATCAACCAATTTTTCTGAATTTCTTTTGGAACATAGATTACTCTTCGTTTAAATTAATTTGGCTTTCATTAGCAATTATTTTTCTTATTGTAATTTATATAAGTTCAAAGCAGATTTTAAACTATAAATCAAATCTATTATTCTTTGTCCTTTTTCTTTTAGGTGCATATGAAGGCTCTTCCTGGATAACTTTTCAAAGTGGAAATATAGCAATCATAACTTACGGAATTTCTTTTTATTTTCTTTACAGATTAATTCAAAATGACAAAAGTCTTGGCTTCTTTGTTACAATTGGAATTTTAACAGCATTTAAATATCATTTTATATTATTACTTTTGTATCCTGTCCTAGTACAAAGAAGAATAGATATAAAATATCATGCTCTTACTTTTTTAGTATTCTTTGCGACTACGCTGACAAGCTATTACATGTACCCGCATTTATATAATGAATTATTTACTGAAGTCATAGGAAAACAATTAGATCAGGGCTTAAAGCCTTATCCTTCCCAGTTATTTATATATGATTATTTTAGAGATCATGTTGATGGATTAAAATTTAACACTTTCTTTAAAGGTTTTGTTTTTATATCTATGTTTTTATTCTTCTATAACAGAATAAGAAAAAATTCTACATATTCTAAAGCCGATTTATTTATATTGGCAACTTTTATGATTAACCTTTGTCTTCCCAGGTTAAAGCTCTATGATTTATTACTAATCATTCCTTGCACAATAAAAATTCTTGAAGAAAGTTGGGTTTCTACTGATAAAAAAATTATATCTAGGCTTATTACTCTTATCATAGCCTGTACTTTCTTTTTTATATATCCTCAGTGGTGGTGGGATAATTGGTCCTATTATTATATAATCGTACTTTTTTTATTATATATATATCAGAAAGATTTCTTCAAAGAATCCCCAAACCATAAGGTAAATAATCAATGAAAATTGATGCCGATAATTTTGTTGCAAAATACCATAAATTTGTAATTTTTTTAATTTGTAATTTCTTATTCTTTTTTTCTACTTCTTATAAAATTTTAAATCCAGAATATATTGACTATCTTTCTCCTGGTGACATGGAAACCCATTGGCTTGGATGGTTATATTTTAGACATACACCTTTTTTGCAATTCCCCTTACTTTCAAATTTTTCATATGGCCTAGAGAATTGGTCTGCAACTATAATTCATACTGATTCTCTCCCGATTATGGCTTTAATTTTTCGACCATTCACATCTTACTTACCGCAATTATTTCAATATTTTGGTTTTTGGATATATCTCTGCTTCCTTTTTCAAGGTTTTAGTTCTTTTTATTTGATAAACTATTTTTTAAAAGATAAGACTAAAAGTGTAGTATCCACAATATTCTTTTTAATTGCTCCTATATTTTTATGGAGACTTTGGGGTCATTACGCTCTTCTTGCACAAGGGTTATTACTTATTTCTTTTTACTTGTTTTTCTCTGATTATAAAAAACTAACTTACTGGCTTATTTTACTTCTAGTGTCTTCTCTGATTAATGCTTATTTTTCTGGAATGATATTACTTCTATTCCTTTGTAATTTAATTAAAAAGAATAATTCCCTTAAAGAGATAACTATTAAGTTTTTCAAAATATTATTATCATTATTGTTTTTCATGTGGATTTTAGGATTTTTCCAATTAGGGACTTCTTTTATGGCAGGTGGGTATGGATTATATAGGATGAATATAAATTCCTTAATAAACCCAGTAGATGAAAGTTGGTCAACAATTCTTCCGCTCCTTCCTTCTGCGGATTACGATCATGATGGTTTTGCATTCCTTGGAATTGGCATATTGATACTTTTAGTATTTTCAATTTTTCTAATTGTAAAAAATCAGAACAAATTTATCTTTACAAAAGAAATAATAATAGTTCTATCATTGTGTCTATTTTGTTATATTTTTGCTTTATCTGATAATATCACACTCGGCAAAGAAATAATTTTCTCATATGAAACACCTACGTTTCTTAAAATATTTACGAAAACCTTTAGATCAAGCGCACGTTTTATATGGATACCTTTTTATATGATTATGATTTTTGTTATTTGGATGTTACATGCTAACGTAAGTCGTAGAAACTTTTTAATAATTTTAATTTGTCTTGCAACTATCCAGATATACGACACAAGGAATGCTTTCACAAATTTTCACAAAAAACACGATAGACCAACAGAATTTTGGAAAGGAACAGTCGTAAACGAAAAAGGTTTGGTTAGAACAAGGCCCCTATTGGATAATCAACCATGGAAAAACGAGATTTGGGATAAAGTCGTAACTAAATATAAGAAATTTTACTATGTAATACCAAAGAATCGCCCAGGAGATTACTTCGAAATAGCATTTTTAGCTGTAAGAAATAATATACAAATCAATTTTGGTTACTTCTCCAGATATAGCAAGACTAATGAAAAAAAGGAAAAAATGAGATTAACCAAAGAAATAAAAAATGGTATCTTTGACAGAGAGGCAGCGTACTTCTTCTGGGATGAAGAACTTTACGAAATTGCCAAAACTACTAAAAAAGAAGGTGATTTGGTTTACGACATAGATGGATATAAAATTTTGCTTCCTGCATTCAATGAATAAAGAAAAAAGAGTTTTTGTATTTTTATGTTTAATACCTTTAGTATTATTTCTCGCAATTTTTGATTACAAAATATTAAATCCTAATTATCTTGATTGGTTTCAAGAAGACACTTACCAGCATTGGCTTGGTTGGAGTTTTTTTAGAGAAACAAGCTTTCTTCAGTTCCCTATTTTGAAAAATTATGCCTTTGGTATGGATTCAGCAGGCTCCTTGATATACTCTGATTCAATTCCTATTATTGCTTTACTACTAAGGCCATTCTCGGATTTATTAGATTTTCATTTTCAATATTTTGGATGGTGGATCGCTTTATGTGTATTTCTACAATACACGACGGCATTCAAGATTATGAATCTAGTAAGCAGTAATAATATTTTTAATTTTATAGCATCATGTTTTTTTATTTTTTCCCCAGTCTTTTTATTTAGATACAACATTGGTCATGAATCTCTTATGGGACAATGGTTAGTTCTAATCGGATTATACTTCTACTTGAGACCTAAAAGAGTTCCAGATAATTATTGGCTAATCTTAATATTAGGATCCCTACTTGTTCATGGATACTTCTTCGCAATGATTTCCATAATTTACTTCGTTGTTTTGCTAAGACGCTATTATAAAGATTCTGAGGATATTAAAAAAATATTATTAAACCTTTTTCGTCTTATATCTTATTCCTTAATTTTAATGTATATAGTTGGCTATTTTACAATTGAAGATGTTTTTCATGGTGGATATGGTGGCTACAGGCTAAATATTTTGTCAATTTTTAATCCTTATGGGAGCGCATTTGGAGTAGAGTCACTTTTGCCTAGATTTTCACTCTTTAAAGCTACTAAAAATATAGGAGATTTTGAGGGTTTTAATTATCTAGGATTCGGAATGTTGATGATGTTATCAATTTTATTAATAAATTGGATAATAAATTTTAAATACAAAACCTTCGTTGAAAAATTAAGAGATAATTCCTTTACCATAATTCTGATTTCTATAATCACATTGTATGCGCTCTCTAATAGAATCGCATTTGGTCCCTACGAATTGTTTCAATATAATGTCCCAGAGATATTTAAACTATTCACTAGTCCTTTTCGTGCATCAGGGAGAATGTTTTGGCCAGCTTATTATATAATTTACATTTTGATACTTTTTCAAATATTCAAAAGATTTCAAATTAATTATGCTATATCAATAGTCCTACTTGCATTGACCTTAACCGTTTACGATATTAAAGATCATGTTCTATTGGCCAATGCCTCCAAAGGTCTCAAGATAAGCAAAATAGAAAAGAATAATTTTAAGGACTTAAGATGGAAGAAGCTTGGCAATCAATATACAACCATAAATTATGTCTTTCCTGTTTATGCTCCAAATAATTGGCAAACAATCTCATATTTTGCAGCAAAAAATAAATTAAATATTAATGGCGGATACTGGGCACGTCATAACGAGATTGCAGAAAATAGGTATGCAGAAGAAATAAAAATAAGAATCAAAAATAATACATATGATAAAAATGCTATATATTATTTTAATGATACAAAATATTGGAATTTGGCAAAAGATAAAAATAAATCAAAAAGTGATCTTATTGAGGAAATTGATAATTTACGAATTTTAGCACCAGACTTTTTTAAGAATGATGAAAATGAACATAAAAAATAATAAATTATTTGAAATACTATTGGTTGTATTTATATCGTCAATCAGTTTTGTTTTAATAACTGGTGGAACAATAATTAATTTTAACAATATTGATTGGCTCTTTGGTGCATCAACAATAACTTCAGATTCTGAACAACACTATATTGCATGGCTTTTCTTTAAAAATTCTGAAATACTCCAATTTCCTTTTTTTAAAAATTATGCCTATGGAATGGAGATAAGTTCTAGCCTAATTCATGCTGATTCAGTTCCAATTATGGCTATGTTTTTTAAATTTTTTAAATCTTTTTTACCATTTCATTTTCAATATTTTGGTCTATGGATATATATCTCCTTTGTCTTGCAAGGTATTTTTTCTTATTTCTTGATAAGAAGATTTACAAAATCACTTATTGTAATATCAATTTGTGTAGGGTTTTTTATAATTTCACCAATCTTAACTTATAGACTCTTTTGGTCACATGAAGCTCTATTTGGTCAATGGATTTTGCTATTTGCAATATACCTTTATTTTGAGAACTATAATTTAAAAAAATGGCTTTTAATTGTTTTAATTTCTTTATTAGTCCATCCATATTTCTTTGCTATGGCTAGTGGAATCTTTTTGGCTACATTAATTAAAGAATATAAGCTTAAAAGAAAAGGCTTGAATGATATACTTTTAAACTTTGCTTCATATGTATCGCTCGCATTATTTCTACAGGTAATATTTGGATACTATGCAATAGGATTCAATTTCTTAACTAGTGGTTATGATTTTTTCAAAGCAAATGCAAATACATTTATAGATCCAAGTCCTGGTTGGGGAATTGATGCATCTAGAATCTTACCAAATCTTTATACTCCCCCTCCTACTGAAAGTGGTGACTATGAAGGGTTTGCATTTTTAGGTATAGGTCCCCTTTTAATACTTTCTTATTTATTTATCGCTTATCTCTTTAATAAAATAAAAATCAAAATTAATTTAGAGGCTAAGATTCTTGCTTACCTTGGTTTGTTATTTTTTATTTATGCTCTATCGAACAAAATTTCTTTTAGCGAATATAGACTAATTTCTTTTGGAATTCCACCAATCATAGACTTTATTACAGAAACATTTAGAGTCTCTGGTAGATTCACATGGCCAACTGTATATTTAATTTATCTAGCCATCTTTATAGCTCTTATAAAAAATACAAAAAAATCTACCACAATAGGAATACTCTCCATATGTTTTATTTTACAAATCTGGGACATGTATCCTTATCATAGCAACTTAAGAAACAAGTTAGAGAAGCCTTCTCTGTGGTGGAAAGACTCTAATCGTAAATCGAAATATACATTAAAAGAACAAAGCTGGGACAATATAGGTAAACAATACAAAAAACTTTATTATATTTATCCCCATTATGCTCCTGAAAATTTTGTCAAACTTTCAATTTTTGCATCTAAATATAAGATGAACGTAAATTTCGGTTATTTTGCAAGAATAGATAAAAATAAAGCATCTAGCATTAAAAAAGAACTTAGAGAAAGTATACTTAACAACACATTAGAAAAAGATGCTATTTATTACATAAATGACAAAGAAATCTTAGAATTAGTTCAGAAGAATCAGTCTCAATATAATTTGATAACAATTGAAGATGACCTACAATTTATTGTTCCAAATAAAGAATAAAATAATTATTTTCTAGGAATTTTATGTCTGATATTGTAAAGTGGTTTTTTCTCAATATTTTGAAGAACTCGAACAAGGTACTCTCCTACTAATGAAATTCCAAGAATAATAATTCCGGAAAAGAAGAGTATTGATACAAAAATTGCAGTAGTACCAGGAACAATATAATTATCGGTAAATAGCTTTATATATAAAATATAAAGACCAAAAAGAAAACTTGATATCGATAAAATAACTCCTGTTAATGCATAAATTCTCAGTAAAATAGAGGTATTGTTTATAAACAATGAACTGGCCAATCTAATTAGCATGCCAATTGTCCACTGTGATGATCCTTCGCTTCTAGTACCTTGAGTGACCTCTGCAGAACCAATTTTTTTTGTTGCAACAACAGACATAATACTTATATTTGGATACAAAGTATTAAAGTTTAAAATTATTTCTCCAAGCTCTCTAGTCATAAGCCAAAAAGCGCTTCTTTTAGTCCCTTTGGGATACTTGAGAGCTAGTCTCTCAATATAAGAATAAATTGCACTAAAAATCCTTTTTATTAAACCATGCGTCTTTGTCTTGAACAAACCAAATACAATATCATTTTCTTTTAAGTTGTTTATTAGATTTGGTATATCTTCAGGCCTATGTTCAAGATCCCCATCTAAAGTAATTAAATATTTTCCTGTAGCATTTTTTATACCGCACAATATTGCACTTTGTTGTCCTGAATTAGTAAATAAAGAAATAATAGAAATTTTTGTTGGATAAACGGATTGAAGTTGTTTCATTTTTTCTAAAGTTTCAATATTTTCAGAGCCATCATCGACAAAAATAATTTCATAAGTCTGGTTCAGTGATGAAAAAGTTTGATCTATTCGTTTAACTAGCTCAGGCAAGGATGTTACTAAGTTATAAACAGGAATAATTAAGGAGTAATTTGGGCCCATATAAGTATATTATCATACAATATTTATTAATTGTGTTAAAATCATGTCTTATGGAAGGCCCTATACTAATTTATGGAGCAGGATCTTTATGTAGAGTAGTAGAGTCGATGATAAATGATTCTACTAATAATGAAATTTTTATATTTGATTCAAATATTAAATCATACGCACACCAAACAAATGGCACTTTTAGCAACAAACCAATAGATCTAAAGGATTTCATTTCTAAATCAAAATCTTTTGTTGTAGCTATTGGAAACGAATATGGTTTTGCAAGATATCAGATTGGAACAAGATTAGAGAATGACTATGGTCTAAAGCCTTTTAATTTAATAGCTGATAATAGTTTCATTGATAAGAGTGTTGAAATTGGTAACGGGAATATATTTATGCCAGGAGTATCTATAAATAAATTTGTTAAAATTGGCAATTACAATATTTTTGGACTAGGTTCTAATGTAGACCATGAAACTGAAATTTATAATGGAGTCCATATAATGGGTTCGTCGCTAATCAATGGTAGAGTCAAAATAATGAATTTTGCAACAATTGGATCAGGATCAGTTATCTTTCCCGATATAACTATAAAAGAAAATGTATTTGTTGGCTCTTGTTCAATGGTTAATAAAGAATTTGAAGAAGATTCAATAATTGTTGGATCACCAGCAAAGTTTTTAAGGAAAAACGAAAGAAGAGCTGACTTAAGCCCCTTCGAGAGCATAGAAAATACAAAAGGTTAAAAAATTGAGTTTTTTAATAGACATCAAAAAGAAGTTATTATCCTTTTTTTTAAATCTAACTGAATATAGTTTTATAAGAGATGGTATAAGATTTTTTAGCTTTACTGACAAACCTTTTGTAAATTTGATATTATTCTCAATTTTAAATTTAGTAGTTTTCTTCTTTCTGTTTCAAGATGCTATAAATTTAACAAATTTCTTTTTTACTCATACTTTAAGCTGGGATTCTTATGTTTACTATTGCGGCTCAAATATGTTAATGATGGGCGAAGACCCGTATGATTATGTTTTATTAAGAGAATGCTTACCAGGAAGCTGGAATTTTTATTACAATATGCCCCCCACTCTTCTGTATATCTATTATTTTCCAGCAAAATTAAATATTGATACGTTTATCTTGTTTATAACAATATGTAATACTTTTCTTATAATCCTTACATTAAAAAGATTTTTTAGAAAGTTTTCATTTGAAAATAATTTTCAAAAATTTATTTTTGTTATACTTGCTCTTACTGTATGGGATGGTTCAGCTTCCATAGCCTTCTATACAGGCAATATGGGATTTACAATATCCTTAATATATCTTTATCTAATATTAGATTTAAGAGAAGGTAATCAAATAAAGTTTTTAACATTTGTTTTCTTCGCTACATTAATTAAGCCTATATATATAATATTTTTGGGTTCAATCTTCTTTTATAATAAATCCATAGTTGCTTCTATCAAAAAGACATTAGTTGTTAGTTGCTTTATCTTTGCCGCATATGTAGCTCAATATTTTCTCGATCAAAAAAACGCTATAGGATTTTTAGAAAACTTACAAAACTTAGCTAATTCTACGGATATGGGTTTTGGCTACTTAAAAACTCTAGCATCACTTAAAACACTCGAATATTTAAATCTATCAAGAACTACTTACTTAGAAGTTTCTATGATTTTGTCGGTTATAACTTTTTTCGTATGCCTTTTCTTTTACAAAAAACATGAAAATCAAACTAAGCCTTTAAGAAGCTTGTTGGTTCCGATAATAATACTAATTTGCTTTCCTAGAATTAAAGTTTATGACGCGGTTTTTGCTTTATGTAGTATTTGTTATTTGCCTATTTTGATGGACATTAAACTTCAAGCAGGAAAAGTACTAAAACCAAAGATTATATTGGCTGAAAAAATACTTATGTTTTTTGCAATCATCTACAATGTATTCATATATAGTCAGTGGGAAGCAGTGCACTTCTTTATTTTGCCTATTTTATCAATATTTGTAATCTTTCATCTTTCTAAGCATTTAGATTACAACTTAGAAACTTCTAGCTGAATTATTTTTAATCGATTTATAATTAACAATACATAAATTATTGTCTTCGTTATCGACAAAAGATATCTTGTATTTTCCGCTTCCGAAGTCTAAAATCAAATCATCATCCCTCATCGAACGTTTTGTAGGCACAACATATAACAAATTAGATTTTAGAGCAGTACATGAACCACCGAAAAACATTTTTCCATCTTCTATAACGTAAACACTTCCGCTTTCGTGAAAATTGGCAACTAAATCCACCTCATTATACTTACAATTTTTAGGGTCTGATAGACTTAGCTTTGAAGAATAAAAAGATCTCATTATAGAACAAAATAGGCTATATCTTGTTTTTTCTCTGTCCTCAAAATCAAGGAATGGATTTGAGGAAAAATCTACTTTAAAACTTTCGAAGACTTCTTGAACTCTCTTTGATGTGTAATTGTAATCGAAGTCTAACAATCTACTATTGTAAACTTTCGTTATTTTCGACTTTGAAGTAGGATAGTCAAGAGTAGATACATTTATATCCTTACAATGGCCCATCTTTGCAAAACCTGAAGTTTTAGCTGGATATATATTTCTTTCATCAACTTTATATTTTCTCCAATCATACCAAGATGCATTGTATCGAGTTCCTACATCCTTGCAGTAAACATAAAAGTTTCTACTCTGAGCGAATTTCGAATTTAGAAACGTATAATCGAATACTAATGGCATGGCAAAATTAAATAAAGATTTAAAGTTTCTTTCTTGTAGCTTTAATCCTAATGCTCTTAATTTGTATTGATGGTAAATTGAAGATGTCTTTTCTAATTCAGATTTATTGATTATAAAAGCCGGTTTAAAATATTCATTTATTAAATTCAAATTTGATTTATTCACTGTAAATAAAGATGGAATCGTATATATAAATAACCTTTCAGGTGTAACCTCTACTGCAACAGTATAATTATTTATTATCGATTCATCTAATTGTTCATCTAGTGGTAATGTTACTTTTCTAATATTGCTTATTATTGGCTTAGTAGACATAATAAGCTCTTCAACATAACCATGATCTTGTTCAGTAAATTCCTCAGAATTGATTAATACTAAATCTATATGAACTGGTATTTTTACTATTCTGTCTACGAATACAAATATAAAAGCTATAAATATAGCCATAAACAAATTAATCAGTAAATCTGTATCTAGTTTCATTAATGTGTAATCTAAATTAAATACACTGCGATTTCAAATCGATTATTATTTAGAATTGAAAAATTCTAAATTCAAAATATCATATAGTGAATGGATAAAATATCAGTTATTACAACCTTGTATAAATCTGAAAACTACATAAGAGAGCTATATCAAAGGACAACCCAAACGCTAAACGAACTAGGTGTGCAATATGAGATCATATTTGTAGATGACTGCTACAATGATAATGCATTAGAAATTGCAAAGAGTCTTTTGAAAAATGATCAAAATATCAAAATAATAAAATTATCTAGAAACTTTGGTCAACATGCGGCTATTAATGCTGGAATTAGTAATGCGGATGGAGACTGGTTTGTCGTAATAGATTCTGATTTGCAAGATAGACCAGAAGAAATTAAAAGATTATATCAAAAATCAAAAGAAGGTTACGATATAGTTTTAGCACAGAGAGTAAAAAGAAAAGATTCTTTCATGAAGAAACTTTCATCTTTTATTTTTTCAAAAGTTGCATCATATTTATCAGGTTTTAAAATCGACTATACTACTTCAAACTTTGGTATATACAGCAAACGAGTTATTGAAAATTATAAATCTCTACCTGAATCAAAATTATATTTTCCTTTTATAATTCAATGGCTTGGTTATTCTAAGACTGGAATTGAGGTTGAGCACTCTGAGAGAATGAAGGACAAATCATCCTACAATATTTCAAAACTTTTCTCTCTCGCATTTGATTCTATTTTATATTCTTCAACAAAACCACTTATAACTACTATTAAAATAGGTTTATCCATATCAGTATTAAGCTTTATTTATGCTGGGTATATAATTTTGAAGAAATTTTTATACAACATACCTGTTTCTGGATGGGCAAGCACAATAGCATCAATATGGTTTTTGTCAGGACTAATTATTTCTGTTATTGGTATCGTGGGTGCTTACACAGGAAAAGCCTTTGAAGAATCAAAGAAAAGACCTATGTATATAATAGAAGATATATACAAGAATTAATTTATTACAAATACAAGTCTATATTTTTTGTCGAAATTATATGCTTATAAGGAATTCTAAGAAGAGAGTCCGTAATTTGAAAATTAAAACCTTTTAATATTTTTTTATAATCTTTTTCATATCTTACATAATGTCCACCATCATTTTTCATTAGAAAATAAGAAAAAGCGTCTTGATTTGACGTCATTACAGGATCCTTACAAAATATTGAATGTCTATCAATATTGTTAATTTTGAATAAAAGCTTTGCAACTTCTTCATTGCTTAAATGATGTATAACTCCATCTAAGATTATTAGAGTTTTTTTGTTTTCAAAAGTTAAATCATCAAAACTCATACAATGAAATTTAAATTGTGGGTACTTTTCTCTTGCATTATTGATATGATTTTCGTTCATATCTATCCCAATATAATCTGTTTGCTTGTCTAAATAATCGGCGAGTGGAGCATCTCCGCAACCCAAATCATAAATAGTATAAAAAGCGAATTCTTTCTTTATAGTTTTTGAAAGTTGTCTATAAAGCTCATAATAAGATTTTGGTATCAATATATTTTGAAAAAATCTATAGAAGAAAGTATTACCTAGGATTAATTGTTTAATTTGTTCTAGCATTTATTTAAAAAAAGATTTAACACAATCTGCAACATATTTAATATCAGATTCTTTAATGCCATAAAAAATTGGCAATCTTAATGTACATGAATTAATCTTGTTGGCATTAATTATCTTAACTAAAGATTTTCCATATTTTTTTCCTGCTTTGCTGTTATGAAGAGGAACATAATGTGTTGCTGTAGAAATCCCTTTTTTCTCTAAATATGTTTTTAACTTATCTCTTTCATTTCTGGTTTTAAGCATAAGTGAGTATATGTGTCCATTATGTTTCTGGCTCTTATTTGCGAAAGGTCTTCTTAGGAGTGCTTTTTTTTCTAAATCTTCTAGATAATCATGATAAAGCTTCCAGAGTTTTAGTCTATTTTTGTTTATTAAATTCATATTTTTCAATTGATAAAGCAAAAAAGCGGCTTGAAATTCGCTTGTTAAATAAGAACTACCTTTGTCTGTCCACATATATTTATCAACTTCTCCTCTTACAAATTGCCTTCTATTAGTGCCTTTTTCTCTAACAATATAAGATCTCTCAAGAAGTTTTTTATTGTTTATGCAGAGCATTCCACCTTCTCCACAAGTAATATTTTTTGTTTCATGAAAGCTAAAAACACTTAAATCACCAAAAGAACCTAACGGCTTATTTTTATAAGAACATCCAATAGCTTGAGCAGAGTCTTCAATTAAAATAATATTTCTTTCTTTAGCAAGTTTTTTGATTTGAATCATTTCACAGCCTTGACCACTATAATGCATCGGCATAATTACTTTTGTTTTTTTTGTTATAGATTTTTTAATATCTGCTATAGAAATATTGAAATCTTCAGTTGAACTATCAACAAAAACTGGAACTCCTCCATGTAGAACTATTGCAGTTGCACAAGATGAAAATGTATAGGACGGTAAGATGACTTCGTCTCCTGGGCCAATATCAGCTAAAATTAATGCCATTTCTAATGCGGAAGTGCAAGATGGTAATAAAAATGAGTCCAAACAATTTATTTTTTTATTAAACCAATCTGAGCATTTTTTATTAAAAGGACCTGAACCTGAATAGCTATTTGACTTAATAGCCTGCTGTACGAACTTATATTCTTTTCCAAGATAAGTGGGTTTATTAAATGGTATAGATTTCATATTAAAACTCACTATATCATAAACTATAGAGATTTCTTTTATCAAGCTTATTTTTAAATGTATAATCTAATTCTAGAGATTAACATGCGGATTATAGTAACTGGTGGATTAGGATTTATTGGCTGTCATTTTATAGAGCTGCTTTTATCCAATAAAAACAATAAGAATTTATCAATTCTCAATATTGATAAAATAACATATGCAGCAAACATGTCCTTGATAGACGAATTTGATAAGTTTGATAATTATGAGCTAAAACGAGTTGATATTGCGGATAGAGAGAAGATTGATAATATATTTAATGAATTTGAACCTGATTCGCTTGTCCACTTTGCAGCTGAATCTCATGTAGACAATTCTATTAAAAGTTCTGATGAATTTATTAAAACAAATATTATTGGAACATATAATCTTTTGGAAGCAACTAGAAAATATTTGCATCTCAACAAGAAAGAAGAATCTTTTAGATTTTTACATGTTTCTACAGATGAAGTTTATGGTAGCTTAAGCAATGGAGACGAATCATTTATTGAAGAATCTTCATATAATCCCAATTCACCCTACTCTGCTTCAAAAGCATCTTCTAATCATTTAGTTAGAGCGTGGTATCAAACTTATGGGCTTCCCTGTATTACCACTAATTCTTCAAATAATTTTGGTCCATATCAAAATGAAGAAAAATTTATCCCGACTATAATAAAGAAATATATGCGGAACGAAAAAATCCCGCTTTACGGAAATGGGGAAAATATACGAGACTGGATTTTTGTTCAGGACAATGTAGAAGCTATAAGAAAAGTCCTTGATAAAGGGGAAATAGGTCAAGTTTATAATATTGGTGGTGATAATGAATTATCTAATATAGATTTAATTAATTTTATATGCCAAACAATAAGAGAAACTTATCCCGATAAAGACCTCAACTTAAAGGATTATTATAAATTTGTTGAAGATCGTCCAGGTCATGATTTCAGATATTCCTTAAGTTCTGATAAATTAAAGAAAGAGATAGGTTGGGACAATAAAAATAATTTTAAAGAATCCATTATCAAAACAATTAAATGGTATTCTGAATATAGCAAATGAAAGGAATAATAATGGCCGCAGGCCAAGGAACAAGATTGAAGCCTATAACAGATGTCATCAATAAACATCTATTGCCTATTTACGATAAACCTATGATTTTTTATCCTCTATCAGTATTGATGCTATGCAAAATTAAAGAAATAAATATAATTGTTAATCCCGATCAAACAGATAATTTTTATAAGCTTTTAGGCGATGGAACTCAGTATGGAATAAAAATAATATATACAACTCAAAAAGAATCTAATGGAATCGGTGAAGCTTTTTCTTTGAGTGAAAGCTTTATTGGTAACGACTCTTGTGCTTTAATACTGGGAGACAATATTTTTTATAGAGACTCTATGCAATCTTTTCTAAGTAAATCTATTGAGAATTTAAATGGAGCCACTATCTTTGCTTACCATGTCGGTGACCCTGAAAGATTTGGAGTTGTAAATTTCAAGGAAGATGGGTCTCCTGATTCTATTGAAGAGAAACCTAATAATCCTAAATCTTCGTTTGCTATACCTGGCCTTTATTTTTATGATAATTCTATAAAAGAAATATATAAAAAAGTTTCTCCATCTGCTCGTGGTGAAATAGAGATTACTGATATAAATAATGAATACTTAAAAATGAACAAATTAAACGTAGTAAAGCTTGGAAGAGGTGTTACATGGTTAGACGTTGGATTACCTGATAGCATAATAGAAGCTTCTTCGTTTATTAGAACAATAGAAAAAAGGCAGGGTTTAAAAATAGCCAATTTAGAGGAAATAGCCTTATCCCTTGGTTACATATAATCTATTTTTTATGAAAAATTGATAACTTCATATAGGGAAATGGGATACCTAAAATATTAAAAACAAAATCATCGACCCTAAGGTTGTAAAGTATTTTACACATGGATCCAATCATTCCATGTCTTTGTAAAAAATATTTATCTTCAGTAAGTCTTTTTAAAAGTCTTTTTGGTATCTGATTATCAAAATAGAAGTCAAAATCATTTTTTATATATTTTTTAACGTCTCTCGCTTTGATAAAATTTAGCGTTTCCCAATTTCCTGGTAAATTCAAATCAACTTCGTATTGTCTTATCTTTTTCTCGAACAATTTATAGGTTATATCTTTGTTTACTACAACTGGAATAATTGTATGATTTTCGTATGGTATATCATAAATTGGACACATAATCACATTTACTCCACCATCTTTAAGCAGTGTCATTGTTTTGTCGATATACCCCTTCCAATCATCTACATGTTCACAAACATTTACTGAAAAAATTAAGTCAAACTTTTTATCATAATTAAAATCTTTAATCCACTCATTGTGGACTTCAAGATTTGTTAAGGAATTATAAATTTTTTCAAATTTATTAAATGCTGATTGAAATGGTTCTACTCCAACAAATTTTTTTTCAGGGAACGAATTGCTTAGCTCGTTCATTAATAATCCGGGTCCTGACCCGACCTCTAATATATCTTTTACATCTGGCTTATCTATAAATTCGTAAATTTCACTATATCCAAATATAGCTTCTCTTAATAGATAGACATCACCTATCCCACCAGTAAAAAGGCTTGAGTATTTATCATTTAATTTTTGAAAATCAAGATTCATTTAAATGTCATATTACTTTTAATGAATTAATATTTCAATATTTCTTTAATTATATTTTTATAATTCGTCTCTCTTAGTTTGACAATTTTCATAACTCTAGCTCCTGAATCTCTAGCTGCTCTAAGTCCTTCCTTAGAATCTTCGAGAATCAGCGCCTGCTTATTGGTAATTTTTAATCTATCTATAGCTTTTATATATATAATTGGATTAGGCTTGGGAGGACAGTCTTCGCCGCACAAATAGAATTCAATTTCCTTCATTAGTCCTAATTTATGAAGTACTTTTTCGACAGTGCTTCTGACACTGTTCGAGCAACAAGCTAGCTTAAAACCGTCTTTTTTAAGCTTTTGGAACAAATTTATTAGTCTTTTACTCCTTTTTAAACGAGAATTTAAAATTTTTTTTGTATATTTCTGTTTTCTTGAATTAACTATATCTGACTGTTTAAAATCAAAATTATGAGTTTTTCTTATAATCTCTAATTTTGATTTCGTAGGAAGGCTTCCTAGCTTATCATTGTAAAATTTCCTTGAAATATTAATATTAAAATCTGCCAGAGCTAAAATAAACGCTTCTTCATGCCATTTATCGCCGGGAATCAGAACGCCATCAATATCAAATATTATCGATTTTACAGTACCCATACTCTTCAATCTATATAGCCTCTGACATTTTATAAGACATAGATTTTAAAACAAACAAAGATACAAGAGCTTCTATATTCTCACCTAATTCGTAATCTTGGGATAAAATTTCATCATAATTTGGAACAGTTTCAAGTAAGATCTTTCTTGATTGCTCTGAGGATATATTTATTTCATCTAAACTAATTAGAAGTTTTGACAAATCTTCACTATAATCCCATTCAGTTTTAGGTACTACTTCTTTAATCTTTTCTAATAGATCTTCTACATCCAAGGAAGAGTCTATTTCAACTTTTATTGAATTTACAGGTTCTGCATTTTTTCCATTATATGAGAAAACAATATCTGCATAATTTTTTTGAATTGAAATGAAATTCTTATAATCTTCTAATCTTTCTTCGATTTTCTTTTCTACAGATTCCGGATTGTAATTTCTTTCCTTTGAATCTCTATCTATTTTCCATTTGTATTTTAAATGGTCAGGTGTGTCAAGAAAGATTGTTAAATCTGATATATTCCTAGTTTTAGGAAGATAAAAAGAATGGAGCCCTGAAATAAAAATAAAATCCTTTGGATTAATAGTTTTGCTAGAAGTAAATTTACCCGTATCGTGATTATACTCTCTTCTTTCAATAGGTTGTCCAGTCTTTAATTTTTTTAAATTTTCGTTTTGTGCGTACAAATAATTTGCTTTTGGATTTAAATGTGTGATATTTTCCCAATTCGAATCATTTCTTTCCCATTTGTGCTCTGCATCACCTTCAAGATAGACGCCTCCAGACTTAATAATTTTTTCAAAAACATTCATAAAATAAGTTTTTCCTGAACCACTATCTCCCGAAATACAAATTAAGAAATTTTGAGTTTTATTATAGATCTTATTACTTTTTACTCCTTCAGAATATATTACGTACATCATAGACAATAAGGCTACTTCGAGGAAAGTAAAAGTTATATCTTTTAAGATTGGTACATCAATCTTTGCATCTAGTACATTGTTTAAGAAAATAATATCAACTATTTCATTGTTTGAATGGAAGACGATAAAATAAATCAAATATAAGGTATTAAGTAAATAAAAAATAAGAGTGTATGCTGACTTCCTGCTAAAACTTATAGAAGAATATTTTATTGCTATAACCGAAACAAATGGGACAATCCATACATACCATCCTGGTCTTGGTGAAATAGTAAAAATTAATAATGAGAATGAAAGAGCTAAATAACTATCAAGTAAATCTGTATTTATTTTTTGATAATAAGCAAATCGAATATATATAATCGACAATAAGAATAATGTTATAAAGATATTCAAGCCTTCGCTAAAAGATAATGATAGTGAAAAGAATAAAGACTGTGGTTGATTAAAGAAAACTAATGACTGGAATCCATCAGAGTGAATAAATGGACTATTTATCAATAAATAAGTACAAATAAAAACAAATAAATAGGTAAGAGTTTGTTCGATTCTGTAATTTTTCAACAAATAAATAATAATGAGTGGTAATACAACTAAAACATTTAGTTTTGTAGCACATGCTAAACCAGCCATTAGGGATGAATAACTAAGCTCTTGTTTCTTGATAAAATAAATAGATCCAAAAAGAAGCATTATTGGAAATAAATCTAATTGAGAATGTACATAACAAGCATATAGAATAATTGGGGAACAGAAATATAAAAGAATTATCTCTTTTCTTCTGTTAGGCAATAATTTGTTTAAAAAATAAAAAATAAATAAATCGCTGATAAGTGTAGGAAGTTTAAAAAAAATATTTGATAAATAAAAATTATCAATATTAAGTAAATAAATAGGGAAATAAGCAACACTATACACATATAGCATTAATGAATGATATGGAAATTCTATACCAAGAGAATTTTCTACAACATAATCCCATGGATTACTTAAACTGCTAAGAAAAATTTCTAGAAACGGTACAAAAAAAGCTTCTTTGTATTCTGATGAAAATAAACTTAATAAAAGAATCTTTACTGATAATACAGATAGAAGGAGCAATCTCATAATTTTAGATAAATTCTACTCATAAATAATGGATTGATAAAGCTTTTTTCATACTTAAATTGGAAAAGTTAATACTTTTTTGATATCATCACACCTAATATGAATAAAAAAAATCTAATCAGAGATTTATCTTACATATCTAAGCTTTATGGCTCGATGCCTGAGATTGTCCAATCTGGTGGGGGTAACGTTTCTGTAAAATCTAATGGTATCATGCTAATTAAATCATCAGGAATCCATTTGTCTGATGTATCAAGTAGTAAACATTTAGCTAAAATTAATCTAAATGGATTACTAAGTACTTTTAAAAACAAAATTACAGACAGTGCTTTTCAAAAAAGGATAGAAAGAAAGATTATTAAAAACACTCTTAATTCTAAAGTTCCATCAATAGAAACTTCTATGCATATTTTTCTGAATGACTATGTTCTTCATACCCACCCTACTTCTGTTTTATCTATTGTATCAAATAAAAATGCGCAATCTACTATTGGTAAATTATTTAAGGATGTTCATCACTTAATAATAAAATATAAGAATCCCGGAACACTATTAGCTCAAGAAATATACAAAAAGATAGAATCTTACAAAAAGAGTAACGGAGCTGTCCCTAAAATTATATTTTTATTAAATCATGGTGTTATTGTGCATTCCGATGATCTCAATGAGATAATAGTCCTACAAGAAACGATTATAGATAGAACAAATGAATTTCTTAAAATCAAGGATGATGGTCGTTTAAATCAATTAACTTTATTTGGATTAATTAATACCCAACTAACTAATGAAGATATAAACATAGTATACAAATCTACATTAAAATTATCAGACTATATTAAAAACAAAACAATTATAAAAAAGAACGAGAGAGCCTCTTTCTTCCCAGACAAAGTAGTGTATTGTGATGATAGAATATTTGTTATCAACAAGAAAGAAGATATGATCCAATTGATTGACAATTATTTAGAGAATAAATCGTTTCCTCGCATAATTATAATCAACGATTGGATATACATACTGGCTAGAAATTTATCTAAAGCAAGAGAAATTGAAGATGTCTTTAGAGTACATTTAGAAATATTACAGAGAAATCCTGAAAAATCTTTAGTTAAATTGACAACAAAAGAATCTAATTTCTTGAAATATTGGGATGCTGAAGAATATAGGAAAAAGATTTAATGCAAATTATAGTTCCAATGTCAGGAATAGGAAAAAGATTTAAGGATGCTGGTTACAAAACACCTAAATATCTTATTGAGATTGAAGGTAAAAAAATAATTGAACATATCATTGCTCTTTTTCCTAAAGAAGAAAATTTTATCTTTATATGTAACGAAGAAGATGTTCAAAAAACGGATATTAGAGAAATTTTAAGATTAAACGCCCCGAATCACATATTAAAGATTATCAAGAAACATAAGAAAGGTCCCGTCTTTGCAATTAAGCAAATATATGACGAAATTGATGATGAGAATGAAGTAATAGTTAATTATTGTGATTTCGGCACATATTGGGAATACAACTCTTTTCTTGGTCACACTAGAGATAGAAATGCTGATGGAGCTGTTGTTGCTTACAAAGGTTTCCATCCCCATATGATTAAAAGTCCAAACTATGCTTTCATAAAAGAAAATAAACAGTGGTTGTTAGACATAAAAGAAAAAGAACCTTTCACTGATAACAAGATGGAGGAATATGCTTCAAATGGGACTTATTATTTTAAAAAAGGTAAGTATGTTAAAAAATATTTCGATTTATTAATGAGTAAAGATTTAAATGTAAATGGTGAATATTATGTAAGCATGGTATATAGATTGATGGCTCAGGATAATTTGAATATATCAATTTACGAAATTGAGCATATGTTACAATGGGGGACGCCTGAAGATTTAGAAGATTACCTCAAATGGTCAAATATATTTGTAGATATAACAAAAAAGAATAAATTTAACGATATAAAAAATTGTGTGAAAATAATTCCTGCGGCAGGTGAAGGAAGAAGATTTTCTGAAAATAATTTCAAATTACCTAAACCATTAATAGATGTTTCCGGATATCCTATGGTGCTGCAAGCTTCAAAAAGTTTGCCAAATTGTGAAGAAAATTGCTTAATTTTAAGATCTGATCATATTAAAAATTATACACTTAAAGAATTTAGTGGATTTAAAATAATCGAACTAGATCAACTCACTGAAGGTCAAGCTATAACATGCTCTCTTGGATTAGAAAAATACGATGCTCAAAAATCATGTTTAATAGCTTCTTGCGACAATATAGTGTTGTTCAATCAATCAAAACTCGACCATCTTATAAATAATAAAAATGCTGACTGTATAGTTTTTACATCTAAGCCTAACAATAAGGCTTTAACCAATCCTGAAATGTTTGGTTGGGTTAACATAAAAGATGAAGACAGAATTTTTGAAGTAAAAGTTAAAGAAGAATTATCTAACAATCATAATCAAGGTCTAGTAATTTTAGGGATCTTCTATTTTAGAAATATTGAATTGTTTTCAGAAATTTTAAATAAAATACAGAAAAACAAAATTAAAGTTAACAATGAATACTATATAGATACAATGGCATCAGTCTTAGTTGAAGATGAAATGAATGTATTCAGCTTAGAAATAGATAATCATATCTCTTTGGGAACACCTGATGAATATAAAACCTTTACATATTGGCAATCTTATTTCAATAAGAACCAGAACCATCCATACAAGATTGACTGTGATATTTTTTTTAACAATGAAAGAAAAGAAGAGTTTTTAAATAAACAAAAAATATTCAACCAAGAACATATTGGTAAATCAGAATAGAATGAAAAGAGATAATCAAGAAAAAGATATTGGATTTTCAATTGTAGTACCATGCTATAACGAAGAAAAGAACATACCAATTCTTGTTCATAGATTCAGGGAAGCCATAAGTAGCAACAATATAAAAATAGTTTTAGTTAATAATGGATCTACTGATGAATCTGAAAATATAATTAAAGATTTAGAAAATCAAAATGATTTTTTAATGTCAGTCAATATCCCTAAGAATATAGGCTATGGTCATGGAATAATTACTGGATTAAAAGCATGCGATACAGAATTTATTGGATGGACACATGCTGATTTGCAATGTAAGCCTGAAGATGTAATGAAAGCAATTAAAGTTATAGAAGAAAATAATTATAATCAAAAGCTTTATGTGAAAGGATTAAGAAGAGGCAGGCCTTTGATGGATACCTTTTTTACTCTTGGTATGAGCATGTTTGAAACATTCTATTTCCAAAAAATACTTTTTGATATAAATGCTCAACCAAACATATTTAGTAAAAAGTTTTTTCAAAACTGGATAAATCCACCAGATGATTTTTCACTAGATTTATATTCATTATATTTAGCAAAAATTAACAATATTTCTATTAGAAGATTCAATGTTACTTTTCCCCCGAGAATTCATGGTGAATCTAAATGGAATACTGGTTTTCAATCAAAGATAAAATTTATTAAAAGAACTTTATCTTATAGTGTTAATCTAAAAAAAGATTTAAGAAGATAGTTACTTCTTAAATACCCAGAACTTTTGACCTATGAAATTAACTGCTGTTGAAGTACCAGTAGCTAAAATAAAAGCTATATGAATTTTATAATTATTTGAGGACAATAACTCCAAAGATAATTGATTCACGCTTACATTAAGAAAAAGTGTGAAAGCATAAAGAAAAGAAAATTTTATTAATCTAGTGGCTAGAAAATCAGAAACGGCGAATGTTAATTTTCTATTCATAAAAAAATTAAACGCGGCTCCTGAAATAAAACCTAGAATTTTAGAAATATTGATGGGAACAAAGGACAATAAAAAAAGATAGACCAGATAGTCTATTAATACACCAGTCGACCCTATAATAAGAAAATATATTATTTGTTTGTTCATTAGAACCTAATCGTAAATAATTTTAGATAGTATAGACTAATTAATTATATTATGAATACGTTATTGATTGCGCATAGGATTAATTCTTCCAAAGAATTAGCTCGAATACCTAAAGATTCAGGGATCGAAGTAGATTTAAGAGATTCAGAAAAAGGTTTAATATTAAGTCATGATCCTTTTTCCGATGGCGAATTATTTGAAAATTTTATACAGAATTATGAACATAAAAAAATAATTTTAAATATAAAATCAGAAAGAATAGAATATAAAGTTTTGGAAATATTAGAAAAATATCAAATTAATGATTACTTCTTCTTAGACTCATCTTTCCCCATGATAATCGATTTATCCAAAAAAGGTATTAAGAATATCGCGGCAAGAATATCAGAGTTTGAGAGTATAGGATCAATAAATCTTATTTCAGAAAGGGTTAATTGGATCTGGTTGGATTCATTTAATAGCTTCTACTTGTCTAAAAAAGAAGTAAAAGAAATAAAAGAATTGAATTTGAAAACTTGTTTAGTTTCGCCAGAACTACAAGGAAGAGAGCATGAAATTGAATCTTATTCATCCAAAATGAAAAGTTTAGGTCTAAAAGTAGATGCAATTTGTACTAAATTTCCTAATTTTCCTAGATGGATAGATTATATAAATTTTTAATTATAGAAGTTAGGAACAAAAATTCTATAGTTATCTATTACACCTAAATAATCATTAGGTTGACTATTTTTCTTTACAATTTCCCAAAGTTCGTCATCTTCAAAACAATAGATTGAATCTAAGTCAAAATCAGAATTTATCACTGATTCTTTGAGATTATTTTTAATCTCTAATTCTTTTTTTAAGTCTCTTCTAGAAAAATAACCAAAATTAGTAATCATATTATTGTTCGAAGCATACATGGCTAAAGGAAAGTAACGTTTTGGTTTGTTTTCTGGTAAAACATATATAATTTTCTTATATCTATTAGAAAAAGTTTTCCAAATATCATTTTTAATAGGATACGTCCATTTCTCTTCTCTTCCCCAATGTTGATCATAATTTACCATTCTATTCCTAATAGCATCAGTAGCTAAACTTGTATCGTAGACTTGTAAGACAAATAAAGCTATAAGCAGATATCTTAAGTTCTTGGTAGACATGCTTTTGATAAGGACATAAAAAGTGCCTAAATACATTAAGTAATATACTGGCCAAATAAATCTTGCGGATGATCTTAACAAATCGGTAAACCATTCAAGGAAAAAAGGTATTGGATATTCAATCAAAACATTATTCCCTAATGATATTTTGTTAGAAACTGAAAAAATAAAAAGAAATATCGACATGATTAACAAAGGAAGAAGGAAGTTTTTTCTTGTTGATATATTGTTTCTAAAAATTAAAAAGAATATCGCAATACATGATGAAATAAGAACCCCTATTCCTGGAAAAGCAAAGCCTTCATAGTCTCCATGTGTTTCAACTGATGGAGACGATAAATCTGGAAAAATTTTAGAATGTAGCTCATACAAAGCTTTGGGATCAAAAAAAGAATTTAAATTCATTTTATAGAACCCAAAACCCCCTTCTTGTAGACCCATGCCAACTGAAAAATAACCTAGCAGCCACATTAGAGAAAATAAAATTGTTACCGCTACCATAAAGACCTTTGAAATATCTAAGAAACTAACTAATTTCTCCAAGTAAATCCTTAAAAGAAATATTGCAAAAAATAAGAAAACCATAATAAAAAGATATACATTTATTAATACACTTAGGACTAGAAATATTATCCATTCTTTATAATTAATTTTATTCAATGAATAAAGAAATATTGCTCCAAGGATTAACCATTGTGATCCAATTGCTGGCTGAGCAAATATTCTCATATAGAATATTGGTGCAAATAAGAAAAATAATGTAATAAGTGAACATATTACTAAATCTTTCGAATATAAACGTGTTAGCTTAAAAGCAAATATTGAATGGAGAATGTTGGATATCAAAATCCATAATCCAAAATACTGAAAGTTCTTTGGTAAATATTCTGCAAATGGTTTAAATATTAATCCTAATAATGGAATAGAGTCTGTGTGAACTAGTGAAATATCTAGTCCTTGACCATATGTATAATTAGCTAAAAGAGGAAATTGCATCAATGGTGAATTTCTAAAAAAATTCCAGCCTAGCCAATGTGTCTCTAAATCACTATCTGAAACACCGGAAATAAACCAATCAATGTTTGTAAGCCCGAGATAATAGAAACCCGTACCGCCAATATAAGACATTGAAAACAAGCCTAATACCAAAGGTATAATCAATTCAGAATTTAAAAAAAACTTTTTCACAGGACAACCAAATAAATATTTTTTATAATATTAACCTAATTTCGTATAGAATATAGATTAAACAACAGGCTCCCTAATTATGAAAATAATTGATAAAAAGTGGCAAAATACCAATTTGTTTAATGCTTTTGTTCTTTCCAGTTTATCTTTAATAGTTAGTTTTCTTTATCCAATAATATTCTATGAGACTACAGATGACCCACTTTACAGAATGATTTCTACGGGTGACTTTAACTCTTATATTGGCCCAGATTCTCATGTAAATTTTACCTCTTATTTGTATTTAGAATTTCTAATTTTTCTAAAGAAACTAATTGGTTTTAATTATTTTTGGGACCTATGCAATTACCTCATAACTTTCCTTGCTATTTTCTTGTTGTCATACAACCTTCTCAAGCTCAATAACAAATATATAAAATACTTCATAATTATTTTATCAATATTACATTTCCCTAGTTATTTCGTAAGCTTTCATTTAACTAAAGTTTCTGGACTTTTAGTATGCACATCTTTTTTATTAGCAATTAATCTTTGTAAATCAGGAATAAAACTTAATAAAAGTCTATATCTTAATATGGGGGTCATTTTATTAGTTATATTTCTTGCGTCAATAACTAGACTTAAAGCATCACTACTGTACGTACCTACTTTAATTTTTTGCTTAATACCTATATTGTTTTCATATAATTTTTCAAATTTAAAGAAAAGTTCAAAATTAATATTTATATTTATTTTCATAGGAACAATGTCCTTATTCTCGATTCTTTTGTGGAATGCAAATGTGTCTTACTATTCAAGAAGTGAAATTTGGAAAGATTTTTATAGCTATAACGATAATAGATATCAACTGATGGAATATAATAATTTTAGAGACACAAAGAAATATGTGAATATATTTTCTAAAACTATTCAACCAACAAAAAATATAAAAAAAGATAAAAAGATAGAGCGTATCTTAAACGCTTACAAAGAAAGCCAATTGATATACTATGGGCAAGATAAATTAATAGAAATTTGTAAGAAGTTAGACCCCAGTAAAAATAATTGTTTTTTCCATAAGGATGATGGCAATGAAGCTATCATCTCAAAAATACTCACCCTTAAAGAAAAGACATTAAATAACAGTAAAAAGAATCTCGAAAAAGAACTTCTAAAATACAACTACCTTGAAAAAATTGACAAGAAAATGAATGAGGTAGGATTTACCTTTAACGACTATATCGTAATGGAACATTGGTATTTCTTTGACAACAATGTTTACTCAAAAAAACAATTAAATGATCTTGTTAATCATCTTAATATAAATAATTTTAGCAAACAATTTGGTGAAAGATTAAAATTTTCTTTTAGAAATTTAGACAATAGCTTAAAAAAACAGTTCCCACTTGGTTCAACTAATCTATATCTGATCTTGTCTATTTTCTGTTTAGGAATTATTGGATTCTTTATAACTTCAAATTTAAAGAATTTATCATATTCTCTATATCTAGGGATTTCATTGTTGCTGTATTGCGCATTTATTGAAAACTTCATCAAACCTCTTCCTAATTGGATTTACTTTCCAATGATTACTATTCTTATTTCATCTCAAATTATTTATTTTTCATTAAATCAATCAGATTCTGCCTCTATTAGAAAGAAATGGATTGCATATTCATTTTCAATACTTTTTATATTACTAACTAGTCAAGTATTGATTCAAGACTATAAGAGGTCTACATCGCATTTATACAATAATAAGGTTTTAAATTCATTCTTCTTAAATAAGAATAATGAATTAAAAAATAAAATTATAGTTAATGTTGGAGCACATATACCAGCAGGCGACTGGTGTTTCCCCTTTAAAAACTGCACTTTAAGAAAAGAGTTCAAATTTACTGGTTTAGGATGGACAACTCAAATGGGTCATGATTTAATTTTTTATAAAGAAAACAATATAGATAATTTAGCTTTAAAATTAGTAAATAATGATAGTTTTATAGTAGCCATTGACCTTTATCCTCTAATTAAAAATAGACTAGCTAAGTATTACAAGGATCATTATTCATGTTCAATATATTTCCAAGATTTTGCTATTCTACCTAGATCTGATAACTGGAACTATAAGATATATTCGATTAAGAGTAGAGATGCATGTACTGCAAACTAATTTGTTTTTAAATTATTTTTATAAAGTGCCAGAAAGGAATAAAAAATACAATGCAATATCAAAATATAAATAAAAATATTAGAAACAAAAAAACAACCATATAAAAGCAATGGAATGTAAAAAAATGCTCTACGAGTAACTAGTGCATTTAGTACTATTAGCGCCCTTAAGCCATGAAGGACTAGACTGAAAAAGTTCATTCTACTTTCACCCTTATATCTTTGACCCCTATCAATCTTTAATGATGAATATTTAATTTCTGACTTAATCACAGAGCCAGCGATATGAATATTTAAATCTTTCACACTTAATAATTCTAACAACCCCTTTCTATTCATTATCATATAATTTCCAAAATCTAATTTATAGCCAACTAAATAATAAAAGAAGATTTTATATAAATAATAAAAAGACTTAAAGCTAATACTATTTTGTCTTGTCTTTCGTGTAGCTACTACTAAATTAATATCATTAGATTCTATTTCTTTCTTTAATAAAGAAATAGACTCAGGTGTATCTTCTCCATCTGAGTCCATTATTACTATATTTGTATAATTACTATAATTTAGATTAATGTAATTTAGACCGAAACAAATTGCGCCTTGATGGCCTAAATTCTTTTCCAAATTAATTATTTCGCCTGATGAATTTCCAAAAGATAAAGTATCTAATGTTATCTTGTTTTCTACAGAACAGTCATCAACTATTATAAAAAATATATTCTCATATAAATTATCTATTTTATTAATCAGAATACTTAGAGACTCTAAGTCTTCATAAACTGGTGTAAGAATAATCGTTAGATTAGACAAGTTTTTCATTTAAATCACGGATTTGAAATATTCAATCGTTTTTATCAAACCCGACTCTAATTCAATTTTAGGTTTCCACTTTATAATTTCTTCTGCCAATGTTAAATCAGGTTTTCTTTGCTGCGGATCATCTATGACTGGTTCAAGAAATTCAATTTGTGAGTCTGTTTTAGTTATATTTATTATTTCATTTGCTATTTCTAAAATTGTCATTTCTTTATTGCTCCCTATATTTACAGGTCCGGTTATTTCCTTAGGTGTATTCATTAAATCCATCATCCCTTTTACTAAATCATCAACGTAGCAAAAACATCTTGTTTGAGTTCCATCACCGAATATTGTTAGATTCTCACCTCTTAATGCTTGAACAATAAAATTACTTATCACTCTTCCGTCATCAATGTCCATATTAGGCCCATAGGTATTAAATATTCTCATTATTTTTATTTCAATATTTTCTTGTCTTGAATAATCATTAAAAAGAGTTTCCGCACATCTTTTCCCTTCATCATAACAACTTCTTGGTCCTACTGGATTTACATTCCCCCAATAATCTTCCTTTTGAGGGCTTATAGTTGGATCGCCATAAACTTCTGAAGTTGAAGCTTGAAGTATTCTAGCATTAGTTTTTTTCGCTAGCTCTAGAAGGTGTATCGAACCATAAACGGATGTTTTTACAGTTTCAATAGGGTTTTTCTCATATTGCTTCGGTGAAGCTGGACATGCTAAATTGTATATTCTATCTACTTCAATATTTAAGGGTTCATTAATGTCATGTCTGATAATCTCAAAAAAAGGGTTTTGTAATAAATCAAAAATATTTTCTTTTCTTCCGGTATAAAAATTGTCTACACAAACAACGCTATCACCTTGTTCCAACAATTTTCTACATAAATGGGACCCTATAAATCCAGCACCACCTGCTACTAGATTAATCATTTACTAATTATGAGCAATGTTTAAATAAAATCCACTAAAAGTGGGCGTTTTTGTAATTCTCACAAAATCTTTTACTATTGATTTAAATATGAAGAAAGAATCTATATACATTACTTTTCTTTCAATTTTATTATTTTTTATTATCACTGGTGGTAATCTTTTAAATCCTAATAATATTGAATGGCTAATATTAGGGAAAGATCAAATATCCGACAATGAATCTTATTTAATTGGATGGTTTTTTTTTAGAGAAGCACCTTTCTTCCAATATCCTTTTTTGTTGATGCCAAAACTAGGTGAAGGTGCTCTTGTAACTCTTGCTTATACTGACTCAATACCATTGATGGCTATATTTTTTAAAATATTTAAGAATTTCATTTTTTTTGATTTTCAATACTTTGGAATGTGGATTTGTTTATGTTTTCTTTTGCAAGGTTACTTTTCTTATTTGATTCTGAGAAAATTTATAACTAATAATATCAACATAATACTTGCTACTACATTATTTCTAATTGCTCCTGTATTTCTCTTTAGATTTCAACTTGGACACTTTGCGCTTCTAGGGCAATGGATAATATTGGCAAGTATATTCCTTTACTGTGAAAAAGATTTCTCAATTAAAAAATGGGTCATTTCAATAATTACCTCATTACTTATACATCCATATATTTTTATCATGGTATTAGGATTATTTGCTGCTGATTTATTTCAAAAAATTATAAATAAGAATAAAAATCTTAAATTTCTTATAATTAATGTACTTATTTCGATTCCTATAATTATATTTTCTCTTTTTATATTTGGTCATATAAGCACTGGAAATGTAAACAACCTAGAATTATTTGGTGGATACGGACATTTCAAAATGAATCTTTTATCTATTATAGACCCAGAATATGATTTACTCGGTAATCAGACTAGCTGGTCTAAAATACTACCTAATCAAAATAATCAACATTGGTCTGATACTTTTGCTGACTATGAAGGCTTTAACTTTCTAGGATCAGGGATATTCATACTAACATTACTTGTTCTTGCAAAAGGAGCATCTTTGAATCTTTCTCGACTAATAAAAGAAAATAAGTATTTCTTTATTCCATTAGTATTAATTAGCATTTTTTTTAGTATCTTTGCGATTTCAAATAATGTTACATTCGGTAAAGAAATAATTTTTCAATATAATCTCAATTCTGAGATATTGCCTTATGCTAATGTTTTTAGAGCATCCGGTAGATTTTTTTGGCCTGTCTATTATTTAATTTATTTTTTAATTATTATAATTTTTATAAGAAAATATACATCAAAACAAGTTACTATAATTCTTTTTTTAGTAATATGTTTTCAATTGTATGATAGTTCGGAAGCAATTATGAATATACATAATACACTTAATAAAAAGAACGTCCCTAATGAAGAAAAATGGTCATCTAAATTAAAAGATGATTTTTGGATAACAGCTTCAAAGCGATACAAAAGAATAAATTATGTTTTTCCTTATACGCAACCACATCATTCCTTCGAATTACTTTATTATGCTGCAAAAAATAATCTTTCTACTAATTTTGGTTATTGGTTTAAAGATACGCAAGCATTTTACAAAAATGAAAAGAATAAATTAAGCCGAGAAATAGAAGAAAACAATTATGATAAATTTTCAATTTACTATATCAATGACAAAGAAATATGGGAAATAATCCAAAAAAACAAAAAACCTAGGGACTTGGTAAAAGTGATTGATGGTTACAATATACTTGCACCAAATTATTATCCTGAGAGCTAGAAAAATGAAGGAAAGAGAAAACTTAATTTATACATGTATTGATGATTATGGTTTAGGTTATAAACATAACGAAAAAATAAGAAAAATAGTTAAAACAGGCTTAATTTCGGGAGTTACTACTTTTGTTGGAATGAAGAATTTTCATAAAGAAGCGTCTGCTCTTTTAGAAGTATCTAATATAACTAATTTCCAGATAGGTCTGCATTTAGATTTTACTTATTTTTTTCCATTTATTCAGAAGCCTAGCCTACTAGATTCAGATTCATTTTGTGCTTTATTTATAGCTTTCAATGAATTAAATATTTTAAAAAGTGCTTCAATAAGAGATACAATTTTTTATCAATTAGAGATATTCAGTAAATCATTTGGAAGACCACCTGATTTCATTGATGGTCATTATCATCTGCATCAAACAAGCTTACCTAT
>MDTE01012210.1_pt1 | contig 66644 bp, 46 predicted proteins | sample 811231 | NCBI WGS metagenome assembly MDTE01 (sample SAMN05326651, study PRJNA326480) | marine metagenome | isolation source: seawater | place: Indian Ocean: Red Sea | collected 2010
AAGAGCCCTCGAAGACTACGAGGTTGATAGGCGGGATGTGTAAGCGCTGTGAGGCGTTGAGCTAACCCGTACTAATTGCTCGTGAGGCTTGATCATATATTTGAGTACATTTGATATTACCAGTGAATCTGGATGTCTCGATTTATCACTATTCCACGAATTTTAATCTTAGCTCGATGCAATCGTTTGCTTTGTAAGTCGATTGCTTGGGCTTGGTTTCGCGAACAGATCACCAGATCGTTTTTCGCTTTGCGAAAGGCTGACTAGTGGCACCAGTTTGCCTGATAACAATAGCGAGTAGGTACCACCTGATCCCATACCGAACTCAGAAGTGAAACTGCTCAGCGCCGATGGTAGTGTGGGAGTTCCCATGTGAGAGTAGGACATTGTCAGGCATTAAATAAAAAACCCTCTCCACCTTGTGGCGGGGGTTTTTTATTTAATGCCTCTACTATTTCACCCTCACAAGGTAGCCATGTGAAACAGGTTAAGGAAGGATTGCTGATCCAACCCGGATCCCCTTACTAGGCAGATCACAGCTTGACGAACGGTCAGCCTAGGATGGCTGGGCTGGAACTCGCTTCATGGATGAACGCTCGCGAGATACCTTTCTCCAATCACTTTGTTCGATGTGGATTTCGGCCGACACCGTTGCTACGCAAGTCGTGTCATTGAAAAACGACGGTCCGGTCACCGTTAAGCAGAATTCGATGCTCTGCGTGATACCGCACAGCTTTTGCGAGTACGATTCGCTCGATGTCTCTACCAACAGCAGATAATTGTTTTGCATCCATTCGATGGTCGACTCGCTCAATGCCTTGCTCGATGATTGGTCCTTCATCTAGATCTGAGGTTACGTAGTGCGCAGTTGCACCGATTAGTTTCACTCCTCTATCGAATGCTTGCTGGTAAGGACTGGCACCTTTGAAACCAGGTAGAAAAGAGTGATGTATGTTAATGATTCGACCTGGCAGTAAGTTGCAGATGTTAGGGCCCAGAATCTGCATGTAACGAGCGAGCACGATGAAATCGATTTTACGTCGTTCGATCTCTGCTATAAGTTGTCGTTCCATTGCAGGTTTGTCATCTGTAGATAGGTGAAGAAAATCGATACCTTCTGCAGTGGCAATCGAATATGTGTCTCGATGGTTAGAGACAACCAGCGGGATGTTAATGGGTAACTCCTTGTTCTTGTTACGATAAAGGAGATCAGTCAGGCAATGATCCTGTTTCGATACCATTATCAGCACTTCGGGTTTCTCGTCTGTTGACCATAGTTCCCAGGACATCTCGTTGGCCATTGCGATATTGGTGAACGACTCTGATAGTCCACCACGATTGTTGTCGCCGCCATTAAAGTGCACACGCATGAAAAACCGTCCGCTGGAGGGATCACGAAACTGATCGCTATCGATGATGTTGCAGCCTTCATCGAACAGCCAGTTCGAAACTGTACGCACCAAGCCCGTCTTGTCAGGACAGGAAAAATTTAGAATAAACTCCAAAAGCTGACTCGATGGGTGAATTAGGGGCGACGATTGTAATGATTTGGCACTATTAAATATAGGGGGTAGAGCTTTAAACCAAACCTTAGCCAATGGGAACTAAAATTTAAGAAGTTGTTAATTCTCGAGTTTTTCGCGTCGGGTTCTGTACAATAAGAAACTAGAGGTAGAGATCTTACAAACACAAAGGGGATAGAAGCATGCTAAGAAAAATATTAGCTGGCGTGTTATTGGTTATCATACCATTTGCTCAGGCACAAGATGAAATAGAAGAGATCATAGTTCTTGCGCAGAAAAAGGAACAATCGCTACAGGAGGTGCCACTTGCTGTATCAGTAGTCACCTCGACCACAATGGAACGTGCGCAGATAAACGACATCATTGATCTGCAGTCGGTTGTGCCTTCGCTCCGAGTTACACAATTACAGACATCGGCTAACACGAATTTTTTGATCCGTGGTTTCGGGAATGGTGCCAACAATCCGGGAATTGAACCGTCAGTCGGTGTGTTTATTGATGGGGTATTTCGTTCTCGGTCAGCCTCAGCTCTAGCCGACTTACCGAATCTTGAGCGAGTAGAGGTGCTGAGGGGACCGCAAAGCACGTTATTCGGAAAGAATGCTTCAGCGGGGGTAATCAATGTGGTGACCAAGGTTGCTGATCCCGCAGAGATGGATGGTGCATCTGGTTCAGTTTCACTCACGGCGGGTGATCTCAGTCAGATTCTTGTGAAAGGCGATATCATGGCACCGCTATCAGACTCTGTCGGTATTGGTTTATCAGGTTACAGCCATGAAAGAGATGGTTACTTTAAGAATCTTGCCAATGGTTCTGATATCAATAATCGCTCACGCTGGGGTGTGCGCGGCGAGCTCAGTTTTTATCCCAGTGATTCCGTGACGATTAGGCTTCTGGCAGATGTTGACGAGATTGACGAGAAGTGTTGTGGCGTAGCAAATTTGGTTAGTGGTCCGACGGTCCCAGCAGTCCTGGCGACGGGAGGGAACATTGTTCAAGAAGACTATTATGGTCGGGCGCAATATTTCGATTTCGATCCCACTAACAAGATTGATAATAGTGGCGTATCACTGCAAGTAGATATCGATTTACCCAACGATCTTCTGTTTACCTCGATAACAGCTTCTCGAACCCTGGATCGAGTTGAAAATGCCGATGTGGACTTTACTAGTGCACCTCTGGTTTCGCAGAATTATACGGTCGCTGAAATTGATACCTTTACTCAGGAACTGCGTCTTAGCTATACGGGGGAGCGTGTCGATTGGATAGTCGGGGCATTTTATTTTGATGAAGATGTATCGATGATTACCGACTTGGATTATGGGACAGGGTTCCGTCTGTACGGTGATCTCCTTTCTGGATTTGGCGTAACGACAGTCGAGACGGCACTTGGCCTACCAGCGGGGACTTTGTTTGCATCGGGGCAGGGCGTAAGGGAAACTGCCGGTCAGGATGACCAGACACTTTCTATTTTTGCCCAGGCTGATTTCCTTTTAACCGACAAACTCACTATTACGCTGGGTGCGAACTATACGGATGTAGACAAGAACGGCTCTCTAAGCCAGGAGAACACTGACTTGTTCTCCGCCTTGGATTTTGAGCAGATTGGTTTTGCTCTAGTGTTTCAGGGTTTGACGATGTTACCTCCGACCCCACAAAACATAGGTTTGGCGCCACAGGCAGCTGCAGCTGCGGCTGCGATCAGCGTGACTCCATGTTCTGCAGCCGCACCGCCGCCATTCTGCAATCAACTGCTGGGTTTTAGAGCGTTGCAGTTTTTGCCACCGTACCTTGATTATCCTAACTCAGTGGAATCAGGGCAGTCCTCCGCGTCCAAGACAACGTGGACCGCGCGTTTAGCGTATGACCTGATGGACAATATCAATATCTATGGCAGTGCAAGCACTGGGTTTAAGGCGACGTCCTGGAATCTGAGTCGTGATTCGCGACCATTCGCAGCGGATATGGCGGCACTGGCTGCAGCGGGATTACTCCCACCGAATATTACGGCAGGTACTCGCTTTGCCGCGCCTGAGGAGTCGATAGTCTTCGAGGTCGGTTTGAAAGGTACCTGGGGCGTCAATTACCTTAACATTGCGCTGTTTAGTCAAGACATCGACAACTTTCAGTCAAATGTGTTCACGGGTGCGGCTTTCAATTTTGCCAACGCTGGCAAGCAGTCAACGGAAGGACTTGAGGTTGAAGGTCGTGTGATGGTTACCGATTCTTTGGAACTCAACATCGCGGCGACATTTATGGATCCTATTTACGATTCATTTCTCCAAGGGGCGGGTGTTAACGGAATCGAGGATTTGTCTGGAACGAAACCGGCGGGAATACATCCGCGTAGCGCGAGTATTGCGGCAACCTATTTCTTTGATCTCAGCGATAGCGTAAATGGTTTCTTCCGTGCCGATTTCCTAGCCGAGGATGCTGTACGGGTTAATGAGAATGTTGCGAGAGAGGTAGCAACACGTAAAGTTAATACCTTGAATGCGAGCCTATCGCTTATGTTTAGTGAACGATTCGAAGTCATGCTCTGGGGTCGAAATCTCAATGATGACAACTATTTGCAGAGCTCGTTTCCTAGTGTGGCCCAAGCTGGTAGCTTCAGCGGTTATCCCAATCAGCCTCGCACATACGGTATTACCTTCCGTACGCGCTTTGACTAGTGAAACTGATCCTAGGCAGCAGTCCACTTAACTATCTTGGGCTGCTGTCTTTTAGATCTGTGCAGAATGCCCTGTGTCATGGCTGTTTTTGTGGTCTAATCTTGTGTCCACCGCAGCGTAATCCGTAATGGCGGCGATCTTGTTTATCAGTTTGTCTGGTTTGAGGTATACCCAAGAACTAGGGTCACTCTTCTGCATAATCTGAATACCCTGAGATACAGAGTGTGGATGGTTGGGCATAGGGTGGTTAACTGTTAGGCGACTTCTCGACTAATGATTCTAGGCATTATCATATCCGTGATGAGCAATTGGATACAGAGGATGCGGGATAGAGAAAAAGCCTCTTCTCCAGTGGCTACAACATCGAATACGCGCTCACGTTTCATCAGTACTTTTCTCATCAGTGATCGCACGTAATCATCTTATGCAGTAACAAGGGACATTTTACTGAGAACTAATTTAGTGGAGACTAAACTATCAGCAAGTTCAGATTGTTTCCTAAAATCTAACCATCTGCTTAATCCCGCTGGTAGGTGCCGACCAGTCGATTCATACCAATGGCGTTAGGTTCTATCTGGGCAAGTAGTTCCCACATGCTGAGTCCATCTGGTAAATCCGGGTCGACGTCGAGTGCAAGAAGCCAGAAAAAGTAGTGGTGTCTGCCGTGTCCATTCGGAGGCATTGGGCCACCGTAGCCGGTATTACCAAAATCGTTGATGCCTGAGGTATATTGATTGATACCTTCATCAAGGGAGGTAACGTCTGCAGGAATGTTATAGAGTACCCAGTGCACGTAGCCGTAGGTCCCAGGTGAAACCAGAGGTGCATCAGGGTCGTGACAGATCACCGCAAACGACCTAGTGCCTTCTGGTGCGCTGGACCACGAGAGCGAAGGCGAAACATCAATGCCTTCACCAGTATTTCGTTTCGGAATACTGCCACCGTTTGTGAATGCTTTACTTGTGAGCTGCATAGTAGATAGCGCAAATCCCATTTTTCTCTCCTTCAAAAATCGGGGAAACAATCGTCGCATGAATTGGCTCGAGGGTAAATTCTTTGTGCTATAGACAGTGGGTGGACACAATCGGACAAATGCTGCGGCGCTGCGGTGTGACCGAAAACGAGGTGACCTGTGGTCAAATGACCTCAGTGCACACGTTTTAAGAGAGTTGAAGTTGGTTGCTGATTCTTTGCGACACTGGCGAGCATTGGCTTCAGCGCAGTATCTTTCGCTTCGGGTAACGAGGAAGCGCTTGTTATAGCTAGAGAAAGACGACCGATGGAAGCTGGCAAAGTGGTTCTGGTTGAGGCAGTCAGCTTAGCTGCTAACTTTCAGACAATGGTACGCATGGTTGACGTCATAGGTATACCTGTCGATGATATAAATGATCATAACAGGAAGCAGGTTTGGGAGGAATTTGGCTTAAAGTCTTTTCCTTTTACGCAAATTTCACTTTGATGTCATAGAACCCGAGGTTGGTCAATAGAAGTATCCCGTGTCGATATTTTGAATGGCGAGAAACTCTATAGGATACTGCCCTACTAACTTGTTGAATAATTTCACCGACGTCAACACAATATTTCATCTCGACGATACATTCATCCGCAAAAGGTGCAGGTAATCTCCTAACATCGCCATGATGTTTAACGGGTCGGTAGGTTAATCCTTCAATGATATCGAATCTTAAGAGAATATGATTGTTAGGATGAAGAATGTAGAGGCGTTAAAGTGCCGAAAGAATGCCAGTACCTGATTCCAGGTCTTCTGATTGATTAAATAAAGCGATTACGCCCAGTGAAAAATATATTCACCTTTCTCCCCATTGGTCAACTCCATCATTCTGCCTTGGATATTGGTTAACGTATTATGTGTTCAAAATCAGAATGAACTTTATAGTCTAAGCAAGACTTAGTATAGAGATATGCAACAGAACCAATATTTTGATGAAGGTTTCGATTACCTGCATTTACTTACCGTAGAAGGTTGGACTCACATTTTCGGTTGCAGCGGTCTGCTGCGCAGTATTGTGGTATTGTTGAGGACATGGATCCTATTAGTCAGAACGAAATTTCTAACGCGTTCGATGAGGATCAGGTGATCCTGCCTGATGTATCGGCTGTAGAATGGGACAATTTGGATTATCTCGGTTGGGTACATCCTTCTGGTCACCTAGCATATCTGGTTCTGGTGTCACCTGAATCGGGAAAGCTGACGGGTAGTGTGTTGCGGCGTCGTCAGAGGATATCAAAGAAACCCAGGTACGAGATGTGCTCTTCGTGTAATCATGTACACCGCAACAACGGTACCGCGATGTTTACGCTTTCGGTAAAGGGGACCGAGGGCAGATACCTTATTGGTAAGGTCCTTTGTAAGGATTTGGACTGCAGTTTACGGATTCGTAACCTTATTGAACCTCCTTCTTATATGGCTGAGACACTGTATGTCGAGGCTCGCGTCTGGCGTATGCAAAAAATGATGCATCGCTGGTTAAAGAGGGCGAACCGTCTATAAGGCCTTGTCATGCAATTGTTACAAAAAATTGATCGCACGGTTCGTCCCCAAGGCAGGTTATTTTATGGCTGGTATATTGTTGGTGCCGCCGGTGGCCTGCAAGGTATGTCTATGCTTTTGTGGATGCAGTCATATGGCGCGTATGTTGTGCTGCTGCAAGACGAGTTCGGCTGGGGCAAGGCGTGGATTGCCGGCGCCTTCGCTTTGACAAGGGTAGAAAGTGGGATACTTGGACCGTTGCAGGGTTGGTTGACAGACCAGTATGGGCCGCAGGCTATCTTGAAGATAGGCATTGTAATCTTTGGTGTCGGATTCCTCTTGTTTAGCCAGGTTGAGAGTTTACTCACTTTCTATCTAACATTCGCGCTAATCGCGCTAGGCGCCAGTCTTGGGGGTTTCGCTACAGTGATGGTTGCGATCGTCAGTTGGTTTGACCGGCATCGCTCGAAAGCCGTTGCTGGCTCGTTGTTAGGTGGCTCTATCGGCAGCCTTTCCGTGCCGATTGTCTTCGCTTGTCTTGAGGTATATGGCTGGAGGGCCACCGCCATTATTTCTGGAGTAGTAGTGTTGCTCGTTGGTTTACCGCTCGCACAGGTAGTGCGGCACAAACCAGAGTCCAATGGTGAAGTTCCAGATGGCATAGTGGAGAAGAATGAAGTAGGGGAGAATAAGGAGGTAGTTGAACGCGTCGATTTTACCGCCCGTCAGGCGATGCGATCCCGAGCGTTCTGGTTGATAGCTATCGGTCATGCTTGTTCATTGCTTACGGTATCAGCGGTCATGGTCCACTTGGTACCTCACCTTACGGAGGGGCTTGGCTATACGCTTAAGCATGCTGGCTATGTGGTTGCTTTGTTGGCTGGCAGTGTGCTGCTTGGGCAGATGGGCGGTGGTTACTTGGGTGATCAATTCAGCAAACGTTTGATATGTGCCGCCTGTATGGTTGCTCATGCGATTGGTATTTTTCTGGTTACATTTGCAGATTCTCTTTTTATGGTAATCGCATTCGCTGTGGTCTATGGGGTTAGCTGGGGAACACGAGGCCCGAATCTAGTGGGTATGCGAGCGGACTATTTTGGGACTAAGTCCTATGGAACGATTATGGGATTCTCGTCCCTTGTTGCGATGCTGGGTATGTCAATAGGACCGATTCTTGCCGGTTACCTGGCTGACGTTAAGGGAAATTATCAGATGGGATTCACGATTTTGGCTGCAGGTGCTTTTCTCGGGTCTTTTGCTTTTGTTTTCGCGACTCCACCTCAGCGTCCAGTAGTCAATGCGTAGGCACTGTTTTATTGTGGTCATTTTTTGCGACCATGATCATACTCTAAATCGTTAAGGGTAGTTCTGTTGAAGCGGACTCAATATTTGCAGCGTATAGGCATCGATATCTGGGTATCTCGCTCGACTTCGCCTCTACCAATTCCGGTTGAATCTCGCTTCTATTTTCTATTTCTCGAATATCAGTCAGTTGGTGTCTGTTGCTCGATTAGTCCCCATGAGCAGGCATTACCGCCTGATGTCAGACGATTCTGTGATGATGTCGCTTATGCTATCTCGCATTACCGAGAGTTGCTGACAGTTGGTGAACTGCGCTGGCCTAATCCGAAGATGGGAGGAAGTGGAAATGCTGTTTTTAGAGAATTTGTGCAAAGTTTACCGGAGACCATAATTGTTTTCGGCGAGAAATTTGCGAAGTACTTGCTTGATGTGGAAGATGTCTCCGGTGGAGGAATATACAAGCAACGCGAGCAGCGGATTTTTGTGGTTGATGACGTTTCTTCCTATATAGGGAACGCCAGTGTGAAGAAATCCCTTTGGACAAATATCAAAGAGGCGGATCTGATCGATGGCAATAGTCGCACTTGATCATGAATTCAGACCGATGGAGGTTTCCGATCTCGATCGGGTGCTGGTCAATGAACGCAGAGGATACAATCACCCATGGAGCGAGGGGGTTTTTCGTGACTGTATACGTTCCAATTATGAGTGCTGGGTAGTTGAAAATTTAAGTAGACTCGTTGGGCATGGTATTTTGTCTGAGGCGGCGGGTGAGGCCCATCTCCTCAATGTCTGCATACATCCGGGTCATCAGGGTAACGGATTGGGGCGGCAATTGGTGGAGTTTATGATTGATTGTGCTCGGTCAAAAAATGCGCAGCGGGTATTTCTCGAGGTCCGGCCCTCTAATCATGTGGCCTACAAGCTGTACGAATCTATCGGATTTAACGAGATAGGGGTTCGTGAAAATTACTACCCGTCCTATGTCGGGAGAGAAGACGCCCTGATACTAGGTAAAGAACTGCTGTAGTTTGATATCTAAAGTTAGCTACCCTGAAAATCAAATTTGAAGACCCAAAATTGAACACTGAAACCGTCGCTAAACGCCGAACCTTCGCCATTATTTCCCATCCTGATGCTGGCAAAACCACGATTACTGAAAAACTCTTGTTGTATGGGAGAGCGATTCAGCTTGCAGGAACAGTCAAAGCTCGTAAGTCTGACAGGCATGCAAAATCTGACTGGATGGAGATGGAGAAACAGCGGGGTATTTCCGTTACCACTTCGGTTATGCAGTTCCCATATCAGGGGCGAACTGTCAATCTGCTGGACACACCTGGTCACGAAGACTTCTCAGAGGACACCTATCGTACGCTCACGGCAGTGGATTCCGTACTTATGGTGATCGATGGTTCTAAGGGAGTGGAAGATAGGACCATCAAGCTGATGGAAGTTTGTCGGCTCAGGAATACGCCCATTCTGACCTTTATTAACAAAATCGACAGGGAGGTTCGCGATCCGATAGAAGTTCTGGATGAAATAGAGCACATATTGAACATAAAGTGCGCGCCCGTGACCTGGCCTATTGGAATGGGGTCGCAGTTCAAAGGTGTCTATCACCTGCAGCAGGACGAGATTCATGTTTTTCCCCACAGTAAAGGTGAAACCATCGAGGACCCCAGTATCATCAAAGGTCTCAATAGTGAAAAAGCATCTTTGCTACTTGGCGACCAGATCGTAGATTTTATTGATGAAATTGAACTTGTCCGGGGCGCGAGTCACGAGTTCGATTTACAGGAGTATCAAGAGGGGAAATTGACAGCCGTTTATTTTGGTTCTGCACTTAGAAACTTTGGTGTAATTGAAATGCTTGATGACTTTGTCGAACACGCGCCTGGTCCTCTGCCACGGGAAACCAGCGGTGGTACTGTTGAGGCAACCCATGAAGAATTTTCAGGTTTTGTCTTCAAAATTCAGGCAAACATGGACCCTAAACATAGAGATCGAATTGCCTTTATGCGAGTTTGTTCGGGTCGATATCACCAAGGCATGAAAATAAGGCATGTGAGGTTGGGAAAGGACGTTCGTGTTAGCGACGCAGTTACCTTTTTGGCGGGTGAACGAACTCATGCTGAAGAAGCTTTTTCAGGCGACATTATTGGTTTGCACAATCACGGAACTATACAGATTGGAGATACCTTTACAGCGGGCAAAGACTTTCGTTATGTGGGTATCCCTCATTTTGCACCGGAGTTGTTTCGTCGTGTTCGACTCAATGATCCTTTGAAGAGTAAACAACTACGACAGGGATTGACCCAGTTATCCGAAGAGGGGGCCATGCAGGTTTTTATGCCGCTTACCAACAACGACCTTATTCTTGGTGCGGTAGGGGTGCTTCAGTTTGATGTGGTTGTATTCCGGTTACGCGATGAATACAAAGTCGAATGTTCATATGAGCCAGTCAATGTAGTGACTGCTCGCTGGATAGAGTGCGCGGAAGCGAAGAAACTTTCAGAATTCAAGAGCCGAGCGGAAGTTAACCTCGCTATTGATGGCGGTGGCCACTTGACGTATCTGGCACCTACGATGGTCAATCTGACTCTGGCTGAAGAGAAATGGTCGGATGTAGAGTTTCGTGCGACCAGAGAGATTGCCTGACTAGTCGTTAGCCAGATCCATATCGTCATATGGGTTTGACACTTCCAATTTGACTTCGCGTTTGTGTCCTGGAATCTCAATCTTGTTTTTGGATAGCTTTAACTGGCTACCTTCTATGACACCTTCCCCGAATTTGTAAATAACTGAGTTCTTGCCGGCAAGCATGGCTTCGTCATAGTCATGGCTGGATTGCGTTACGGATTCATTGTGTTTCGCATGCCTTGTTAAAGCTTTTGAACCCTGCTTTTTCTCCATCATTTTTTTAGTGATTTCAGGTGACAGGAGCGCTGCTGTTGCGTTGTTCCCACCAAAGCCCTTTGAATTGACTAACGTAGCATCCATAGAGTTGAGTCCGATCTCTCGATGTTTAAGCAAATAATCAACATTTTCAGTGAAAACGTCTGAAGCGAGTTCATCTATTGTGGTAATCCCCGGGATAATCCCGTCCACCCAGGTACCCAGAGCGTTGATAATCTGATCTCCCGACGCGCAGGCTAGAGAATGTCCTACGTGAGCCTTGATGGCAGCAACTGGCCAGTTGTTGATTCCGAATGTTTTGGCCAGTTCGCTGAATATGTGTGATTCGGTAGTTCGATTCTGTGGTGTTCCAGTACCATGAGCTGAGACATAGGATCGATTTCGCAATGCATCCTCACCAAGTATTGAACGAATAACGCCCATAGCTTTTCCGACGGTGACATAGTTTCCGATTCCAGGGCCCGGAATAGATTTCTTAAAACCGTCGGCATTAATAAAAACATCGGCAACGCTACCGTAAATGTTAGCGCCTAACTCTGCAGCGAGTTCATCGTCGAACAACACAATGAACTGTGAAGCTTCCGCAAGCGTGAAGCCACAATTTTCGGCAAAAGGTCTGCATGCGCGACGAAAGTCTGGTTCCCCTGTATTGATACCTTCGATTTTCCGAAGCGCGTCATCTTCAGCTAATGCTCCCATAGTCCGATAACCTTCAATGACATCAGGTGTTAATGGTGCTTCGCTAGAGCCGACCACGGAGATCCGGTATTTTCCGGATCGAATATCCTGGACACCCTGGCGTAGATTGTAGAGGAAGGTTGCACATGCACCAATATTCGCGCCGGTCGTACCAACGTTGCCTAGAATATAAGCGTTGACAAAATCGGCGGTCATCTCAGGAAGGCCTAATGCAACGTTCTTTGAGCTTACTCGCTTGCCGACCAAGCCAGATTGCAGCAGGCCACCATTGCCGTTTGCATCGAGCTGGCCCATTGCGCTGCTGGCGTAGACAGAGATCTGATCACCGGGTACTGTGCTTTGGATAGTCTGCCAGTTAATTCCAAGGGAGTTGATGGCATCGGATGCGCCGTATACGGTGAGCTGCAGACCACGGGGATGGTTCCTGCTCTGGTACATTGCTTCCGGATCAAAACCAGTCGGCAGTTGGCCTGCCGCATGTACCTTTGAAACACGTGAGTCGGGGAACAGAACCTCCATATTTCCCGTCACAGTAATTTTCACTTCTAGTCCTTCAATTTCCTCGACTTGCCACCCCTTTGGTATTTGAGCAGGAAGCTGATTTCTTCTTACGGTGAAGGATATAGGGTGTCTGGGAGAAGCGTTAAGCTGTGCAGACTTATGTAGCAAAATAGACTCAGCATCGAAAAGATTGGTCTCGAGCTTTCTAACCAATGTGTGGTCTAGAATGTATTGCCGTTCAATGTCTTTGGTGGGCTTGTCTCGCTGCATGAGGGCGCTGAGAGCAGCGAACGTGCGCTCCGCTTTTGTTGACTCAAGTTGGTCGAGAATTAAGCGACGATAACCATGGTGAGCTGAGCTACGACCAGCAGGATTTACCCCACCGAAGCCTACGATAACGGGCAGGCGTGACAACTAGTTCTCCGAATAGTGGATTCTAAATCATTGTACGTGTTTACAGTTGGCAAAATCCACCGGAGTCTTAAACCATCTCGATGGCGATTGCATTTGCCTCGCCGCCACCAATGCAAAGAGAAGCTATGCCACGCTTCTTACCCGCCTGCTGAAGGGCGTACATTAATGTAACGATGATTCTTGAGCCAGACGATCCGATAGGATGGCCTTGGGCACACGCCCCACCATGAACGTTCACTTTTTTTGGATCAAGTCCCAATTCTCGTGTGGCAAGCATAGTTACCATGGCGAATGCTTCGTTGATTTCGAAAAGGTCTACGTCATCTTTATCCCAGTCTGTTTTTGCCAGTACTTTTTCGATTGCGCCGATTGGAGCGAGTGTGAACTCAGCCGGTTCTCGTGAATTCGTTGCGTGAGCAACGATTCTTGCCATCGGCGTAAGATTCTTTTCTTCAACCACTTTACTGCTGGCTAAGACCAGTGCTGATGCCCCGTCAGAGATAGAGCTTGAGTTTGCAGCGGTGACCGTGCCGTCCTGCTTGAATGCTGGTCGTAGAGTCGGTATGCGGGAAAGGTCAGCCTTGTGAGGTTGCTCATCATCAACCACCGTGACTTCTCCTTTTCTGGTTGAGATAGTAATAGGTACAGTCTCTTTCTTGAGCGCGCCACTTTCTATCGCGGACTGTGCTTTTTTAAGGGATTGGATCGCGAATGCATCCATATCTTCTCGCGTCAACTGATATTGATCTGCAACTTCCTGCGCGAAAGATCCCATTGATCTGCCTGATTTTGCGTCTTCAAGCCCATCGGTGAACATAGAGTCCTGAACTTCACCATGTCCCATCCGCATCCCTGCTCTGGCTTTAGTAAGCAGGTATGGTGAGTTAGTCATACTCTCCATGCCGCCGGCGACCATTACATCATTCGTACCTGCTTTGATCAGATCGTGGGCTAACATGGCGGCTTTCATGCCGGATCCACAGAGCTTATTGATTGTGGTTGCACCTGAACCTGTGGGTATGCCCGCGTCCATAGCAGCTTGTCGAGCAGGTGCCTGTCGAAGACCGCTCGACAAAACACAGCCCATAATAGTTTCTTCTATATCATCTCCGTTGAGACCTGCTCTTGAGATGGCATCACGAATGGCGGATGCGCCTAGGTCTACAGCGGTTAAATTGGCTAGCGATCCCTGTAATCCGCCCATTGGTGTTCTTGCACCAGAGGCGATATATACTGCATCTACGTGATTCATGTTTTGGTTCCGGATTATTGGCATTCAGTAAGAGCCTGCATCCTAATGCCGGCTCATAGTTAAATCAAGAATCGGTCGACCTTTAACGGGTCAGTTTTACTGGCTTGGGTCGTATCGGGGTGATTCCTTGTCGAGAAGGTCATCTTTGTTATATATGTGTTCGTTGTAGGGAAACCAGAGGTTAAGCAAGAAGATGATTACGCCGGTAAATTCAGTTACCTCACCTCGTTGGGTTGAGTCCACCAGTAGTTCCACAGTAAGGATGATCAATAGATACCCAATTAGATGGTAGTTACGGGGCATTGGCACCGCCATCTGGTCCAGCCAATATGCAATGCGGGGTCTTGTGCGATAAAGTGGTGTCATAATAAAGAGATATATGAGCAGACCTAATGCTAGCCCTTTACCGAATACCAGTTTGTTTACACTGATAGTTCGGTCTTCTACCTCGAACGCTAGATTGTGGAATCCCGTTTCCTGTTGCAGGTTGTGGTTTAGAAAATACTCTGGTGATTGGATGTCAAATATGCGTTGTCCCCAAGAAACCTCTTCACCAGCGCCGAACAGACACACTAGGGCGAGCATTGTTGTCACAGTTAAGAAGCGCGTCTGACGAACATGTCGTAGCGTCACCACCCTGTGAACGCAGAGCACAAAACCAGCCAAGATACCGACAACCGTGGCGTATTCGAGAAAGCCATCTTCGATGACAAAGGATTTGCTAAATGCATCTGGATTTACCCTGGAATGTATGACTGCAAACGTTAGGAATGCGCCTACAACAAATAGTAATCCTTCCTGGATAGCGACAGTGCTTGGCAGACGCCAGGCCGGTTTGAGATGCAGAAGACACCAGATGGCTAAGAAAGGATCAAGCAGATAGTCCCAGAGATTGTCAGAATCGAGGATGTTTAACTGGAAGCTGATCCATGCCAGCGCGAGTAACGATGCCAGGTAATACCAGCCGCGGTATACGCTTAGGCAAAACAAGGCTAGTAGTAAAGGTGTTAGTACTGCGGGATAGTATCCAAAGCTGTATATGTCGACAGGAGAGAAACCAAGTGCGGTGGGGTATAGGAATATAGCAAGGACGCTGATAAGCACCTGTAAACGATGAACATCCTGAGTGTATGCATCTCCGAGATTCCGGCCAATCAAACGTCTGTGCACGAAGACGGCTAGCAGCGCCAGCGATATAGGACTTAGATCGCCCATTAGTACGCTTGCATATTTTGCGAAGCTCATATCCATGACGGGCAAAAGAAAAAGCATGAAGGCGATTACAAAACCTGAAGCTTGGATCGGTCTTGTTTGCGTGTTCAGCAACAAGAGTATGCCTGAGGCAAGCAGCAATGCTGATGAAAGAATAGGGAGAAGATTCATTTGAGTTGTTGATTTACCCAGGAAGAGTTAAAAGATACGTGTTTGATAAGTTTTCGATTCCAAGTGTATAGCAGGTGTATAACCCCGTGTTTGTCTACAGTGAGTGTAGGATAAGAAAATTCGGATAGTGTATCCGGATTGGAGTAATCGGAGCGGTGAAATACTCGCCAGTCCTCAGGCGTAGAGATGGCAAGACTTAGATCGCTTCGACCCCGCTCGGAATTGTTGAATGCCAACAGCGTTTGATCATTGAATGCGATAGTCGCGATAGCAGAGTTCGGGTTTGGCAAACTCAGTGGAGTAGGGGCTTGCCATGTAGTTCCACCATCGGTCGTTTGTACTTTTATTATTTTTCTTGGTAAGTCTCCAGCATTGCGCAACAGAGCAGTAGCGTGGGTCGGACCGTGGGAAACGATACTGGGTTGGAGCGTTGTAGTGCCGTATGTCAGCCGTTTCTTGCCAAGGATTTCACCTGAGCGGCTTAGGCGAAGTAATTCCGCAAATTTGCCAATAAACTCATGGTATACAGGTAATCCGATAGTTCCGTCTTGATAGGTAATTGGCTGCGTTCTCACTAGGGTGCTTATGTTGAAGAATGGTGTGGTGACTAGCCGGCGTGCTTTTGACCAGGTTTTTCCGTCGTCGAGAGACTCAATTAAGTTAATGGAGCTTCCCGCCCATCCGCCGATAGAAACAGAAACGAAGAAAACCCAGGTTGTTCCATTTTCGAATCGAAAACCGACTGGATTACCCAGTTTCTTAATGTATCTACCGAGGTCTGCTGAGAGCGATTCGCGCGTGGCAATAACCTGTGCTGGTTGCCATACCTCGTTTGCAAATTTGGCTCTATATATCTTTACATCGGGGTCACCCTCACGAGTTCCACCGAACCAGTAAGCAGCTATACCTGAGTTAGTAGGATGAGCCTGAGCGGCATGCACCTCAGGGACTTCATGTGAGGATGCGAAAGTTTCAAAATAGTAGGGCTGCGTCGATTCATGAAACGATTTTTCTACTGAAAATCTTGGTGCTTTAGGATGGTCATTGTTGACTATCCAACTTGTTACGATGAGACAGGTTCCGACTATTATGATTAGGATTCTAAGTTGAATTCGGTGCATATGAAGAGAGGATTTGCCACATGGATACCTTCATTATATCCGACAAGCGCCTATGGTATCCTGCATGCTATCTGAGAATAGCGATACGCGGATGACTGATATTACTAAGGATGACTTGATACAGAGTATTGAGGACTCACTCCAATATATTTCTTACTATCACCCACCGGACTTTATTCGAGCGATGACTGAAGCCTATGAAAGGGAAGAGTCTTCTGCTGCAAAAGATGCAATGGAGCAAATTTTGCTCAATTCTCGAATGTGTGCAGAAGGACATCGACCGGTATGTCAGGACACCGGGATAGTTAACGTTTTTCTATCGGTCGGTATGGATGTTCATTTCGATTCGGACATGTCCCTTGAAGATATGGTTAATGAGGGTGTTAGGCGTGCTTATCTGCTGCCAGATAACGTGCTGCGAGCATCAGTGCTCGCTGACCCTGCTGGGTCTCGAGTTAATACGAAGGACAACACTCCAGCAGTCATCCACACCGAGATTGTCCCCGGTAATATTGTCGAGGTTCATGTTGCGGCGAAAGGTGGCGGCTCTGAAGCAAAATCAAAATTTGCTATGTTGAATCCTTCTGATGATATTGTAGAGTGGGTTGTTACAACTGTACCAACTATGGGCGCAGGATGGTGCCCACCGGGGATATTGGGCATTGGCATTGGTGGTACATCCGAAAAAGCTATGTTACTTGCCAAGCGGTCGTTGATGGAGGCAATTGATATTCACGAGTTGCAGGCAAGAGGTCCCAAGACAAGGTTGGAAGAGCTGCGTCTGGAGATTTTTGAGAAGGTTAATGGCCTCGGAGTGGGTGCGCAGGGATTGGGCGGGCTGACAACAGTGCTTGATGTGAAGATTCTTGATTATCCAACACATGCGGCAAACCTACCTGTTGCCATGATTCCAAATTGTGCGGCGACCAGACATGCTCATTTTACCCTTGACGGTTTGGGTCCTGCGGAACTGGCTGTACCTGCTCCTGAAGTATGGCCGGATATAGGGTGGCAAGCTGGCTTGGATTCAAGGCGTGTAAACCTTGATACGGTGACAGCAAAAGATATCTTGGAATGGCAGCCAGGAGAGAGATTGTTGTTGTCAGGCAAAATGTTGACTGGGCGAGATGCTGCCCATAAACGCATTCGTGATCTTTTGGCCGACGGTGAATCATTGCCTCAGGGGGTTGATCTTAAGCGTAAATTTATTTATTACGTCGGTCCGGTAGATCCAGTAGGTGATGAGGTAGTTGGTCCGGCAGGTCCTACCACCGCCACTCGAATGGATGGTTTTACCGATATGATGCTGGAGCAAACAGGAATTTTGGGCATGATTGGTAAAGCCGAACGAGGTCCTGTTGCGATAGATGCTATCAGGAATCATCGGGCGGTTTATCTGATGGCAGTTGGCGGAGCTGCATTTTTGGTCTCCAAGGCAATACGAAAATCTCGTATAGTCGCATTTGAGGATCTTGGTATGGAAGCGATCCACGAGTTTGAGGTGAAAGATATGCCGGTTACGGTTGCCGTCGATAGTCGAGGTGACTCAGTCCACGTTACGGGACCTCTCGAATGGCAGGCAAAGATTGGTAAAATTCCGCTTCAGCAGCTATAACTCACAATAAAAGTCATTGAAATCAAACGGTTAGATAATAAATTTCGTTGTATTTTACAGATAGTTACAGTAGGCCAATGTTTGATTGGCTGCAGATATTGCATTCTTGGGGAAGATAGTTAAATGGGATACCAACCAGAGTCAGTAGACCAGCTTTATTTGAATGCAGAGCGCCTTGCGCAAGACTTCTCGTTATTTCCTCGCAAGGAAACTTCATCTGTCATTCGGGGAGTGTTGACTGACAGGCAAATTGAGATTCAGCTAGATCGGCTGCGCAATATGGATGTGGATACATACATTGCCGCTACCGTGTCGCCTTGCGAGGAGGTTTCTCGAGATGGTGCGCGGGATATTGTTCGGGCACTTGATATTCCAATACTTAAAGAAACGATCAACGGACCATTCTATTCAGCCGAGTGTGAGTTTGATTTCGCCGGTGCCCGACGGGTCATTGGTATTATCGCACAGGAAAGGAGTCATGCTTCTGGAGTTTGGGAGCCGGAGCATCATGAGGCCGCCGCACAGGTAGCGACTGACTTCGCTGTTCGGTCAATTCCTATTGTTACATTGGTGGATACGCCGGGAGCTGACGGTAATGAACAGGCTAATGCAAACAATCAGGCACATTCGATTTCTCGTCTCATAGTTGAATTGTGCAATGTTGACGTGCCAACGCTTGGAATAATCATCGGGCAGGGATATTCAGGGGGGGCGATACCTCTTGCCGCCAGTAATGTTTTACTCAGCTTACGTACTGGTGTATTTAATACCATCCATCCCAAAGGGCTAGCGAGTCTTGTCACTCGATACAATCTGTCTTGGCAAGAGTGTGCAAAGTTTGTGGGAGTTTCTCCCTTCGAATTGTACAAGCAGGGCAATATCGATGGCATTGTGGATTACGACCCTGGTGAAGATGACAAGATCGATAATCTGCGCAACGTAATTGTTTCTGGCATAACGTCCATAGAGGAAGGTGCTCGCACGTTTGTTGCGGAACATCCAGAAATTCTTGAACACTATAGCCGCAACATTAACCGCTACCTTGATTTGTCAGAGTCGCTGGCGGCTGTGCATGCCAGTTCGTCTTTGAAACTGCGAACCCTGCCGACAGAATATCCAAACGTATTCGGTGTGGCTTTTCGTTTCATGCGATATTTGGGTCTGCGAAATCGAATTAAGAGTACCACCACGACGCTCTATGGCCGCCTTGCGGATAGCGAAATTCCAGAGGGTGAGCTTGCGCAAAGAGTATATCGAGAGCGTCGTTCGGCCTTTCTGAGCTGGTTTCAGGACCCAGACAAAATCCTCTACGAAGATGTGCTAAATAAGGCATGGAAGAACTATGTTGAAAAAAGATCCGTCGTGGGGGATGAGCGAGGCCGAATTGCTCAGCTATTTTTTGGTGAACCGAAAGAAAATTATGCCAATGCCAAGAGAGACTTGTGTTTGCTTACTGGGATGCACCTGTACAATCGGTGGAAGGCAAATTCTGCCGACAATTTATCTGCGCTGATTGATCATCTAAACGATCCTGAAACTAATTCTTTTTTGTTATCGACTGATGAGATCAGCGAAGTTAAGAATTTATTAAAGAAAATGTCGGATTCCAGCACTGATTTCATTACTCACTTGAAGTCGCTTTTTACTTTTGAGGGGAAAAAGTTATTCGATCTTGAATATATCGAATCGAAAAGTGATGTGCAGCTGTCTAGTCAGCTGGTTTCCGAACTGAATCTAATTGTTGAAGGCGATTCGTTGTATGACGAGGCGTTACTAAAAGACGTGGAGATTTCTGTCCATACGAAAGAACTTCTTGTTCGTGAAGAGCCCAGTCAGCTCAAGCTAAACAGGCGCGTTCTTGAAGACACACTTTGGACATTCCTTGGCAAAAAACAGGAGATTGATCGTCAAAGAGATGACCAGGATTTTACAGTTCTCGATGTGATACTAGACGAAGACATCCGAGAAGATTTTATTCTTGAATGTCGTAATCTGATGATTTTTTCCAATGTCTATAACAATTTGATTAGTGACTTAGTATCTGTTGCTAAACAGGCCCATGAATCAAGGACACTACCTGATACGTTTGTTGAGAAATTACTCAATGGGTCTGTAGCGGAGGTTCAGGCCAGCGAGATTTTTTCAGGTCTCAGTGCACCACAGATTCAGGATCACTTTGCAAACTGGATGGAGCGGCTAGCAGGACATTCTCGTAGTGCAGTGTTTCTCAAATCCGTGGAAGAATGGATGAGGATTGTGCATAAGGATAAATCCGACACCTTGTTTGTTGTCATCAGTTTCTTTTTTGAGAAGCTGTTACCTGAATACTACGTTAGCCGTCGATCAGAAAAGTCTTATGAAGGGAAAATAGAACCGGTTAGGATTGGACGTCGCAAAGATTTTTGGAATCGTCTAACGATTGCTTATAGAGACCAATTGTTTCATGAGGTGCTAACGCGGGAGAAAAGGACAAAGAAAACAACAAAAGATACCCTTATCGCAAAGTATGTGACCAATTTCACTGAGTTGAATGGCACGCTAATGTCGGCAAATCCAGTGAACTTCCCTACGTTTAGACCGACTATTGAGTCAGCGCTAAATAAGGATGTCCAACCCTGTGGACTGGTCACCGGTATCGGTGACTTTGAAGCAGCAAAAGGTTGCTATAGGGCTGGCATCGTTGTTTCCAATATCGAATTCCAAGTCGGGTGTATCGATAACTCAGACTGCACGCGATTCTGCAAATTGCTGGTAGAGTGTGCTATCCAGCGATTGCCGGTAATCTGTTTCATTTCGTCCGGAGGCATGCAAACCAAAGAGGGTGCAGCAGCGCTCTTTACGATGGCTGTCGTGAATGACCGTATTACTCGATTTATTCGCGACAATGATCTACCAATCATTATGTTCGGTTTCGGTGACTGCACAGGAGGTGCTCAAGCCAGTTTTGTAACTCACCCCTTGGTACAGACATACTACTTTACAGGTACTAGTATGCCATTCGCTGGACAAGCGGTAGTTGAGTCTAATCTTCCCTTTACCTGTTTGCTGAGTAACTACTTGTCGGTAACCCCAGGGTCCATGAAGGGGCTTGTTAAGCATCCGTTCGCGGATCAATTGGATGATGAATTGCGTGGTGTTGATCAAGAGATTCCGCTGCCAACTGAAACGGTAGAAGAAGTGGTTGATCGCATTATGTCAGGAGTTTTGACTGCAGCTCAGCCTATCGTCGTACGAGAAGAAACTACTGAATCGGAGCTGATTCGACCTGTGGAGAAAACGCTTATTCATGCTCGAGGCTGTACTGCAGTCAAACTAGTGGGTAAGGCTAAAGAACATGGCCTTAATGTTGTGTTAGTGCAATCTGACCCAGATATGGAATCAGTTGCGGCGGATATGGTGCGTGATGAAGAAGGCCATTCCCTAGTATGTATTGGTGGCAATACCTCCGATGAAAGTTACCTGAATGCCCTCAGTGTACTAAGTATTGGTGAAGTACAGGGTGTTGATTCCCTACATCCTGGAATTGGTTTTCTTTCTGAGGATCCAAATTTTGCACGTATTGTGAGACAGCGTGGCATCAACTTTATAGGACCCAAGGTTGACAGTATGGAGACCATGGGGAACAAATCAAATGCGATAAATACCACGATAAGTATTGACGTGCCGGTGGTTCCGGGTAGTCACGGTATTGTCGAAAATGCGGAGCGAGCAGCTGAGATTTCAGAGAGCATTGGATTTCCTGTATTGCTTAAAGCTGTCCACGGAGGGGGAGGAAAAGGAATTCAGGTGGTTGAGCGCCCCGAGCAGGTACATGGATTGTTCCACCAGGTTACGACGGAGGCTAAGAATGCCTTCGGCAATGGGGATGTGTATATCGAGAAATTTGTCACTTCACTTCGTCATATTGAGGTTCAGATCCTGCGTGATACGCAGGGCAATACTAGAGTTTTGGGCCTGCGTGATTGTAGTGTTCAACGTAACAATCAGAAACTAATGGAAGAATCTAGTTCTACGATGCTGCCTGAAAAACTAAAGAAATCTGTTTTTCGCTATGCGGAGCAGATAGCGAATGCAGTGGACTACCATGGCGCAGGTACGGTGGAGTTTATCTATGATGTGCCGAGCGATGCTGTTTACTTCATGGAAATGAATACGCGGCTACAGGTAGAACATCCGGTCACTGAGGTGGTAACGGGTATCGATATCGTTAGCAAGCAGTTTGCCATCGCCTCAGGTGAGGTGATATCGGATTTGAAGGTAAAACAGAAAGGCTACGGACTAGAGGTTCGAGTCAACGCGGAGAAGGCAGTTCAGGACGCTGATGGCATCGTATCGTTTGTTCCAACCCCAGGGGAAATCACTGAGTGCATCCTGCCAGATGCTAAGGATATTGATCTCATATCAATGGCGGCCGCTGGTAAGGTTGTATCTCCGTTCTATGACAGTTTGATTATTCAAATCATTTGTTACGGGAAGAATCGAACCGACGCGATTAATAAGATGCACGATTATTTGGACTCGGTAACGATCCATGGGATTTGCACGAATATAAGCCTAATAAAAAGAATTCTTAGAGACGATACGTTTATTAATGGTGAATATGACACTACTTATCTTCCGAAATTCTTGAGCCGCATTGATGCATTAGAACTAATTAATGAAATTGAGGAAGCGAGTGGCACTGCCAGTGCGGCCCTTGATCTAGAAATGTTGAAGATTGAGGGGAGCGATGAGGTTAAGGTGTTATCTCCCTCGACGGGTGTCTTCTATCGAACGCCATCACCTTCGGAGCCTGAGTACGTTAATGTTGGTGATGTTGTATCGACGAATGATGTGCTGTGTCAGCTTGAAGCGATGAAAATGTTTACGTCGGTCACTCTAAACGACTTTGCGGGAGGGGTCGCGGAAGTTTATTCCTCTGATAAAAAGTACCAGATTAAAAGGATAAATATTGATTCGGGTCAGCAGGTAAATGAAGGTGACCTCTTATTTGTGATTAAACCAGTATTTACTTCAACCCCATAATTCGTAAATTCCCTTTCCTAGGAACATTAAGCCGAAGACACATATTAGATATTTTCCTGCTGTTTTGAATTGATGATCAGTCATTCTCATGACTAATGTGCTAGCGAAGTAATTCCCTGATAACGCAGCGACAATGACTGCGGGTACCACCCATAAAGTGAGGTCTGAGGCCCCTACGAACACACCGTAGTAGCTTAGCTTGATGATGTGACCGAGAGTTTGGGTGACCGCTTTAGTCCCTAGGATTTCTTGTCTGGTTAGATTGCTTTTTATATAGAATACGTCAAGTAATGCGCCAGCAACGCCTGCCAGCATCTGCGCAGATGTGACGATAATACCGCAGATCAATGCGACAGGTTTTCTTTGCATGTCCAGGTTTATTGATTGGGGTAGCTTCAAAGCGATAAACGGGAAGGTACCTATTATTAGGAATATAAGACCTGTTGACGGTACGTATGATATTGATATGAAGGTGGTAAGTACGAGTCCTGCACCGATGGCGTAAGGTACTAGAACAGACCATTTGATGTGGTGTCGGTAAATCCAAACCCGTGAACCATTGGAGAAGGTTTGAGCGATCCCATGCAGGACCATTGTGGCTGGAACCGACAGAAATGAGACCATGACGCCGATCAGAATTAATCCGCCGGCCATGCTAAACAAACCCGAAATGATCGCGGTGAGAAATGTTGCCAGCGTTATGAACATGTAAATCATGGATTCATTCTTGCTGATTGCAATAGGTGAATATAGCGAATAGAAGGAATAGAATAGTTGCGATTGTGGAATAGGTATAGCAATGATCGAAAACATGGAAACCCTGCTGGTGTTGTCGAGGACCGGGACGATGATAGAAGCCAGTACCGAGCTAAGAATTTCTCAGTCAGCAGTTAGTAAGCGTATTGCGGTGCTCGAGAATTATTACGATAAGCGCTTGATCCAAAAGAAAGGTCGACGGGTAGAGCTGACCCAGCACGGCAAGCGCCTTGTGCACAAAATTTCTCCGATTCTCTCTGAACTCAGGGACATGTTTATCGAGGAAGGTGCCGGTAGTGGAGAGCTGGTTATTGGTGTCTCCGATGCAATCTTATCCTCCTGGGGTCCTGAAGTGTTTCATCTTACCAAAGAAGAAATGCCGGATGTTGCATTCGTCTTTCACACGCACCGAACACCGGTTGTGCTAGATCGAATACGCTCGGGAGAGTTCATGGTGGGCGTCTGTACCGGGTCAGATTCCCTGGATACGGATCTTCAATCCGAAGTTATGACTCAAGAACCGATGGTAATTATTCCCTCTGCCTGTGAGCAGATAATTTTTCCTAAACGGGGCGAGCTACCCGTGATAACCATAGAGGATTACTCTGGAGCCTGGCGGTCATTCCGAGATGAAGTGAAAAAATTACGTATTCGCCGCGTAGTGAGTCTGGAATCTTTCTTCAGCGTGGCTCAAATGGCGATCGCTGGATTCGGTCATGGGATGGTGCCCATTGGTGTTGCACGGACCTTGAAGGTCCCGGAGTCCTGCCTTATTAACTTGGGAAATAAAGGTCTTAAGCGTCCCGTGCGTTTTGTGGCTCGAAAGTCGACCTACTCCATACCGGTAGTTGCTAGTTTCTACCAGTCCCTCAGAAGGCAGTTACATTCTGGCTAGTTTCTGTCCCAGAAGTCCTGGGGTGTAGTTGGGAAGGGTGTTACCCAAACATCGGATAACCATGGAAACTTATTTGCACCACCATATTATGGTGACTCGGAATAGCCCAAGTTCCTCACGTCCAACCGCTAGGTTAATTTCATGATTTCAGCGAAGTCTTTTTGTGGTTTATCAGCGATAACACTGTTAGCAATCATTTCGGTTTCACTGACGCCATGGACATATCAGACAACTGAATTAGGATACCGCAGAACATTGCGCTGTGCTGGGCGCCGGTAGTGTAATAGAGATCGAATCCTTAATTGTCGAACAGGGTTTTCAGACAGTCTTAGAGTTCAGTTCTTAGCATAATGATCAACCTTGGGGACTAAAGTCTTAAGAATAATACTGCATCTAGCTGATAGCTAGGATTAGGTTACGCGTAGGCAGTTTCGAGCCTCTTATCATGAGTTGACAGTTGGTAGCTAGGGGTATTGCTGTAAGTCCCCATTACAATCAGTAAGTGAAAGTTCATTAGTTTCAGCGGATTCAGTCACCCCGACCTGTCTAGCGTCGATATTGAAGCTGGAGGCAACATCGATCACAGTATCAACGTGCCTGGTAGGCACATAGACTTCCATCCTATGTCCCATATTGAACACATTATACATCTCTTTCCAGGTTGTATCAGAGGCGGCCTGGATAGCTTGGAAAATTGGTGGAAGGGGAAACAAATTGTTTTTTATAAAATGGGTATGGGTACCGAAATTGAGGCACTTGGTTTGGGCACCTCCCGAGCAATGGATCAGGCCTTTCACTTCTCTTCCCAGTTCCTTTAGAAGGTTAAGGATCACAGGCGCATAACTACGGGTAGGACTAAGTAATGCCTGTCCTACGGATAGGGGTGACTCAGGCAGGATATCTTCAAGGTGATATGGCCCACAGTAAATCAAGTCCTTCTCCACATTCCCATCAAAGGTTTCAGGATAACGTTCAGCGTAGTCGTGACACAACATGTCGTGTCGTGCGCTTGTCAGGCCATTGCTCCCAATGCCACTATTCTCATTCGCTTCGTAGTTAGCGATTCCGGTCGAAGAAAGACCGATGATCGCTAGATTCTGTGTGATGGCGTTGGCTATGACATCGGATTTTTTCATCGTGGCGACGGCGCAAGAATCGACGGCAACTGTGCCAGTCAGATCACCTACATCAGCGGTTTCTCCTCCGCCTGAATAAATTTCAACGCCGTGATCCCGCATTGTGGCCATGAAGGCTTCACTGCCGTTGATTAACGCATCGACGACCTCTCCTGGGCAGTTAAGTGCGTTGCGGTTTATGGTATTAGAAAAAAGCACGCGGCCATTCATTCCGACACACATGAGATCGTCGAGGTTCATGACGATACTGTCTTGTGCGATTCCTTGGAAAACTGAAGCATCACCGGTCTCTTTGTAATACAGGTAGGCAATAATCGACTTGGTTCCACTACCATCTGAATGGATAACATTACACTTTTCTGGATCACCACCCAGATAGTCTTCTGTAACTTTGCAAAAAGCACTGGGCACAGCACCTGCGTCTAGTTTATCTACAGCAGCGTGCACTTCAGTTTTGTCAGCGCTTACACCGCGAGCTTGGTAACGACTCGTATTTGGTTGTTTGACCAGATAGCAGGAACGATCCTTTGCTTCGATGACACCACGAAACTCTAGTTGCCTGAAAGCTTTAGCTACTGTGTTTGCGGCAATGTTGTGGTTAGCTGAAAGTGTGCGAATACTGGGTAGTTTTTCGCCTGGTTTCAGGGTGCCTGTATTGATGGCGAAATGTATTTGATTAACGATCTGTTGGAATACTGGCGAAGTGGATTCTGTATCTAGTTCGAGTTGCATATTCGTCTCACTTTGATGCTATCAAGACGGTAACTGTACCATAGGCATGATACAGATAAATCGGGAGTTTGCACCTAATGATTACGGCCCTATAATGCGCGCTCGCGGAACGGAGTTTCCATGTTAGCAATTGTTGATTATGACGCTGGTAATCTGCGTAGTGTGCAACGCGCCTGCTATCGAGTAGGAATAAAGGCTGAAATCACCGCTGATCCGGATGTCGTTGCTAAAGCAGACAAAGTTATATTCCCGGGAGTTGGATCAGCGGAAAGTGCTGTTTCGACGCTCAAAACCCGCGGTCTCGATCAAGCGATTGTCGAATTTTTTAACGCGGGGAAACCCATCCTGGGCATATGTCTCGGGCTCCAGATTGCACTTGAGTTCACCGAGGAGGGAAATGAAAACTGTCTGGGAATCATTCCTGGTGTATGTGAAAGATTTTCGTCTGCAGAAAAATCATTGAAAATACCTCACATTGGTTGGAATGAATTAGAGATTGTTAGTGAACACTCGATGCTGAAGTCAATTAATGACGGTGATGAGTTTTATTTCGTACATAGTTATTACGCACATCCAGTGACCGATGACTACGTTCTTGGACGAACAACCTATGGTGAGACAACTTTTGCCAGCGTTATAGGTAAAGATAATTTCTTTGCAACCCAGTTTCACCTGGAGAAGAGCGGAGAAATCGGCTTACGATTGCTGGCGAGATTTGTGACCTGGCAGGGAGACTAGAGAATGCTTAGTAAGAGAATTATTGCTTGTCTTGACGTGCGCGATGGAAACCTCGCAAAGAGCGTAAAGTTTGTCGACACGAAAGATATTGGTGATCCGGTTTCCAAGGCAAAAGAGTATTACGACGACGGTTTGGATGAGTTGGTCTTCTATGATATTACTGCTTCGAGCGACGACAGAAACATTATGTTGGATGTTGTAAAAGAGGTTGCGTGTCAGGTATACATTCCGCTATCTGTAGGCGGTGGTATACGTTCGGTAGAGGATGCAAATAAGTTACTTTGGTCCGGGGCCGAGAAGATAAACGTTAATTCGGCTGCGGTTAAACGTCCTGAGCTGATCGCCGAATGTGCGCATGCCATAGGTAATCAGAATACGGTGTTGTCTATGGATATTCTCAAGGTAGAAATCAGCCGAGATTTCCCTAGCGGATATGAGGTCGTTATAAATGGGGGTCGAACACGCACGGGAATAGATGCTCTAACCTGGGCACTTAACGGAGAGGATTTAGGTGCGGGAGAGTTGGTTGTCAATTCAATTGATGCGGATGGTACTCGCGATGGATATGAGATTACGCTTACTAGAATGATCGCTGAAGCAGTATCCATTCCTGTTATTGCTTCAGGTGGTGCGGGAAAACCTGAGCACTTGTATGAGGTTCTGACAGAAGGCCTTGCTGATGCTGCCCTGGTTGCATCAATGGTTCACTACAATGAATATAAGGTGAGCGAGCTCAAACAGTACCTTAATAATCGAGGAGTCAAGGTGAGGTTACGGTATTAATGGAGTCGCGACTACTTGAACTGGAAACGCGGGTTACCTTCCAAGAAGATCTTTTGAATAAGCTTGATGAGGTGCTTGCAAACCAGCAGCGTCAATTGCTGTCCATGCAGCGTCAAATCGAGTTAATATTCGAGCAATTGAAGGTGCTTCAGCAAGAGTTACCGGACACGCCAGAGCCACCCCCTCCTCACTATTAAGCTATCACTGACTTACTTTTTCTTTTACCCGGAGCTTTCTGCACGCACTTCTTAGAGCATTCTATGCAAACAGTAGACCGGAACCGAACTACATTACAGTATAAATTCAGGTGCTATTGCCGATTTTGACTCTCAAACCACTTAGCTGGACGCTATCGCGCTAAACTTCTGAAACATCCTCGGCCTGAAACCCTTTTTCAGTTTTGGATAGCTCAAATTCCACTCGTGCTCCCTGCTTTAGGGTACGGTAGCCTTCACCGCGAATCGAACGGAAGTGAACAAAGACATCTTCCCCTCCTTCCCGCTCGATAAATCCAAATCCTTTGGCATCATTGAACCATTTTACGGTCCCTGACTGTCTCTCAGACATGGCCAATACCTCTTCTTATTATCCACCACTCAGCATACGCCGAGACCGCATTAAGACATAATGTTGGAATGCTGTCCAATCCTGACGGTGTTGTTTGGATTATAATGAAGAGATTTGAATTTTCTGATGTATTAGCTTATCAAGCGCGGAATCAATTTCTGCTAACTTGTCGCGTTCCCTTTGCACAACTTCATCAGGAGCTTTGTCGATAAAGTTTGTATTGCTGAGCTTCGTTTCTGCGCGAGCTTTCTCTTTTTTCTTACGCTCGATCTCTTTATGGAGTCTGGAGGTCTCTGCTTCCTTATCGATTAGATCGCTCAGCGGAACTAGAAGTTCCATTTCACCAACCAGGTGGGTCGCTGAAGGCGGTTTGTCATCTCCGGAGAATAGCCAATCAATGCTCTTTGGTCTGATAAGAAACTCAAGCAGTGTTTGGTATTGCTCCAACCGAGTTTTGTCTTTATCACTACCGTTAAAAAATATGATCGGGATTGGTTTTCCCTGGGAAATATCCATTTCCCCACGGATGTTTCGAATGCCGCTGACCACATCTTTTATCCATGCCACATCTGCTTTCGCTGCCAAGTCGATCAATGACGGATCTGACACAGGATAGTCTTCTCGCATAATGGCTTGGCCTGAACCACGGATATTTTGGGGGATCTGCTGCCATATTTCCTCAGTCATGAACGGCAAAAAAGGATGAGCCAAGCGTAAGGTCTGCTCTAGGACACTAAGTAGCGTGATCCGTTTCGCGTGGATGATGTCGGCGTCGATGTCTTTTACATTTAGTATCGGTTTGGTTAGCTCAACGTACCAGTCGCAAAATTCGTCCCAAATGAACTCGTATATTGCTTTGGCAGCGATGTCAAAACGGAAGGTGTCCATCGCTTCACAGATGACATTTACGGTGTGATTCAATTCGGTCACGATCCATCGATCTACGACATCAGGCCGGACTGTTTTGTTTGTAAGGTCGCAATCCTCTGTATTGATGAAGACAAAATTGGCCGCATTCCAAAGCTTGTTGCAGAAGTTTCGGTAACCTTCAACTCGATTCATATCGAATCGAATCGTCCGGGAACGAGTAGCGATAGAGTAGAAAGTGAACCTTAATGCATCTGTACCGTAGGCTCTAATCCCGTCAGGAAACTCCTTGCGCGTGTTCTTCTCGATACGTTTAGCCATCTTTGGTTGCAACAGGCTTTCGGTGCGCTTAGTAACGAGCTCTTCCAGAGATATCCCATCAATGATGTCCAGAGGATCCAAACCGTTACCTTTAGACTTGGATTGCTTTTGTCCATCTGCATCGGTCACCATGCCAGTAACATAGACCTTTTTAAATGGCACCTCACCGACAAACTTTAGAGTCATCATGATCATTCGTGATACCCAGAACGTTATTATGTCGTGTCCGGTTACCATCACGTCGGTTGAATGAAATGTTTCCAGATCTGGGGTTTTGTCAGGCCAGCCGAGGGTAGAGAATGTCCATAGCGCAGATGAAAACCAGGTATCAAGAACGTCCTCATCTTGTGTGAGCACAGTATCGTTGTTTAGTCCGTGTTTTGCTCTTACTTCAGCTTCACTTCGTCCTACGTAAACTCTCCCAGCATTGTCATACCACGCGGGGATTCTGTGACCCCACCACTGTTGTCTGGAGATGCACCAATCCTGTATATTCCTCATCCATACGAAATAAGTGTTCTCGTAGTTTTTTGGAATAAATTCTATCTCGCCGTCTTCTACGACCTTGATTGCTGATTCTGCGAGTGGCCTTGTTTTAACGAACCATTGATCACTTAGGTAGGGTTCAATGACGACACCGGATTTCTCGCCACGCGGTACCGCAAGCTTGTGGTCCTCAATCTTTTCGATAAGACTCAATTCCTGCAGATCACTGATTACCGTATCTCGAGCTTCATAGCGGTCCATACCCTGATACCTAGCAGGTGCGTTTTCATTAACTGAGGCATCATCGTTAAAGATGTTAATCAGAGGTAGGTCGTGTCGCATCCCCATGTCGTAATCGTTGAAGTCATGGGCTGGAGTAATTTTTACGCAGCCGCTGCCAAATTCCTGATCCACATAATGGTCTGCAATAATTGGTATGCAGCGATCGGCAAGTGGTAATAACACCTCCTTACCAACCAATGATTTGTATCGCTCATCGTCTGGGTGCACGGCAACAGCAGTATCACCAAGCATTGTTTCAGGTCTTGTGGTGGCAACGACCAAGGTCTGCCCAGGATGATGTGCGATCGGATAACGAAGGTGCCACAGGTGGCCTTGTTCTTCTTCCGACTCAACCTCAAGGTCAGAGATAGAGGTCTTTAGTACAGGGTCCCAGTTAACCAAACGCTTGCCGCGATAGATCAGTCCTTCTTCGTGTAGTCGGACGAACACCTCAAGTACGGCGCGAGAGAGCCCCTCGTCAAGGGTGAAACGTTCAGTCTCCCAGTGCAGTGAGGCGCCGAGGCGTCGCAACTGCTTTGATATGGTTCCCCCAGATTGTTCCTTCCATTGCCATACTCTGTTGAGGAATTCCTCGCGACCGAGCTCACTGGGTTTAATATCATCGGCTGCCAATTGTTCTGTAACAATTAGTTGAGTGGCAATTCCAGCGTGATCGGTCCCCATCTGCCACAGGGTGTTGTCGCCTTTCATGCGACGGAAGCGTATTAGCGAGTCGACCAGGCTGTGCTGGAATGCATGACCCATATGTAGCGTACCGGTAACATTTGGCGGCGGAATCGCGATAGAAAACGGCACGCCATTGCCGCTGGGGGCGAAGTAGTTATTCTCCTCCCATCGTTCGTACCAGCTGCCTTCAAAAACCTGTGGTTGATACTTATCCATACTCTATCGGTGTCGCGACAAAGGCGCGATTATACCTAAACCTTGTCAGGTTTCTGAATAAATCCTAGGACGACCTGTGTCCTCCACTTTATGGGGCTGCGGGACTTCATCCGCATTTGTAAGTCGCCCTTTAACAAGCTGCTAGGTGTTTTTGTTGGGATGATAGTCAGTGGGGTGTTCGAGGTCGTCGAGGATAGATTTAAGTTGGTCAGTTAGTTCTTCGCGTAGTCGGTGTGTGATTTCTGTGGAGAATTCACGGACAAGGTCATCAATAACCTGCTCTGCTTCAAGTCGCAGAGCTTCCTCGGCACTTGCGATAGGGTCAAACAAGTCGATCGTATCCGGATCGTAGTACGGCCCGTGATCAGGACCCTCGATCGGCATATCTCGTGGTGACTTGACAGGCAAATTCGGATCGAAAACCACGTCATGGATTTGCGTAGGATCCGGTTTGTCTTTTTCATCCATGTTGCTTCGCTGTTGTCTGATGGTATTCGAGTTGATAGCCGCGATCTTTGTAGAATCGATAATTTTCTCGGGCTTTGCCGCGGCTACTTTGGTCCACTGGTACGACCTCTACAACTCGTTCGAACCGGGAAAAGAAATCGGGTATTTCTCCTGACAGGTTTATCAGAACGTCTTGATGATTTTCGGGTTCTACATCAGCACTGATCTTGATTTGGGCAATTCCTGCTTCCTCATAGAGCTCGTGCGGAATAAAACGATCTTCACTCCAAGACCAGAGTAGTTTATCTAGTTCCATAGCGGCACCTTGGTCGCCAGTGTGCACATGTATCTGATGTCCTCGACGATAAATCATGTCAATCAGACGACAGGCAAAGTCGAGTGCGGTCTCGGCAGCGCCTATTTGATAGAAGTCGATACGGGTCATATCTGGTTGTGTAGGTATTGTGACAATAATGCGATTGGGCGTCCGGAGTATCCCTTGTTGGGACCAGAACCCTGGTAGGCAGTACCTGCAATATCCAAATGAGCCCAGCGGTATTCTGTTGCGAAACGTGCCAGGTAGCAGGCAGCCGTAATACTACCAGCCTCTCTTCCACCCACATTGGCCATGTCCGCAAATGCACTCGCCAGGCGCGGTTGGTATTCTTCCCAGATCGGTAGGCGCCAGACGCGATCGAAAACGTGTTCTCCGGCATCCGAGATTTGCTGTGCCAAATCGTCGTCGTTTGAGAATAGTCCACTCGCGACTGAGCCCAGTGCAGTTACGATTGCGCCGGTAAGTGTCGCGATATCAATAACGCTAGCTGGTTTGAATTGTCCGATGTAGGTGAGCGCATCACACAATACTAATCGGCCTTCTGCGTCAGTGTTAAGAATTTCAACGGTTTGTCCTGACATGGTTTTTACAATATCGCCGGGACGAGTTGCCTTGCCTGAAGGCATGTTCTCTGCAGCTGCGAGCACCCCGATTACGTTAATTGGCAGTTTTTGGCTTGCGATGGTGCTCATGGTTCCTAAAACGCTTGCGGCGCCGCACATGTCGTAAATCATTTCGTGCATAGCAGGAGGCGATTTCAGGCTGATACCGCCAGTGTCAAAGGTTATTCCTTTACCTACAAGAACATGAGGTCGGGAAGATTCGTCTGTGCCTCGATAGTGTATGGTGATCAACTTGCCCGGCTGTTCACTTCCTTGGCAGACTGCAAGGAAGGCACCCATACCCATTTTCTCCATGTCTTCTTCTTCCAGGATGGAGACTGAAAGTGCTTTGTTATCTTTGCACAGTTTCATTGCCTTTTCTGCAAGGTAGGTTGGTGTACAGATGTTGCCAGGAGTATTTGCGATATCCTTCGCAAAATGCATGCCGTTTGCCAGTGCGGTACCTCGTCGAATGCCTATCTCAACAGAATTACCTGAGGCCCTATCGATATAGAAGTCTACCTGCATCAGTTTTTGGGACGTGGTGTCAGGTTTGCTCTTCATGTCCTGAAATTGGTAAATGCCAGCTTCGAAGTGCTCGGTTAAACGCTCAATATTCCATTCGATTGTCCGGTCTTTGCAGGGGACGTCTGCAAGACAGATGAGAACATTTTTTACGGCAAGTGACTTAATAGCGCTGATAAGTTTTCGTATGGCAGTAATATAGTTCACACTGTCGAGTTCTTCCCTTGGTCCCATATTGAGCAGAAGTACACGCTGGGCATTGATATTGGCTACATCGTGCAGCAGTAAAGTCTGACCTGCCTTTGGCTTGAGGTCACCTCGCTTTAGAATCTTATTGATCTGACCACTACTTGCCTGGTTCAGGACATGAGCTGATGCTGACATCTCACACGGCGCGTAAATGGGAACCACAATGCACTGTGCCCTGCTTTTGACAAGATTCCCAGAACGGACGGCGTACTCCATAAAACGACCCCAACAAGACTGCTGATGAAAGGGTAATATAGCGGTTTATTGGGCGTCTGGCACGTGATGGAGGATAAATGACGCTATACAGGTACTTTGCCAAAGATGTGCTTTCGATGATGGTTGCGGTAGCCCTTATTGTGCTTGTGATATCCATGGGCTGGCGCTTTAGCGGCTATCTAAACCAGGCGGCAGGTGGCACTTTGTCCAGTGATGTACTGTTCTTGTTGATGGGGTACCGCCTGCCGGGTTTCCTTGAACTCATCGTGCCAGTGAGTTTCTTTTTGTCGCTAATGTTGGTGTACGGGCGAATGTATGCCGACAGTGAAATGATTGTGATGGAATCCTGCGGGATTGGTCCGGGTCGACTGGTCATGATAACGCTTCTGCTTTCGCTTGTAGTAATGCTTGCAACCGCTGTCGTATCGCTATGGCTTAAACCGGAAGGAGAACACCGAACTGAGCTCCTAATGGCGGGTCAGCGCAACATGACGGAGTTTGACACGTTAGCCCCGGGTCGATTCCAAACTGTTAGATCCGGTAAACGAGTGACTTACACTGAAGAGCTGACTGATGAAAGCAATCTAAAAAAGGTCTTCATGAATGAATACGAAAGCGTTGAGTTGGTCGGGCTACAGGAAGTAACCACTATGGTGGCTCAATCCGGTGAAACCCGGGTAGACGAATTCGGCAATCGTTTTCTGGTCCTGACAGATGGTAGGCGATATACAGGGGAACCCGGATCACAAGATTTTCGGGTTATAGACTATCGGGAGTATGGCCAAATGATTGAACAGGAACAGGCGCGGCAGCGAATTGAGCGTCTTGCGGGCATCCCGACGGCTAAATTGCTTGATGCGGACGACCCTCGGAACTTGTCCGAATTGCATTGGCGTATTTCCATGGTCTTGATGATTCCAATCCTAGCTCTCATAGCTGTGCCGTTAAGTCGAGTTAACCCGCGCCAAGGAAGGCTTAGTAAGCTTATGCCTGGCATGTTCCTGTGCTTCATGTATGTTGGTTCGCTAGCCGCGGCCAAGACGGGCATCGAACGTGAGAATATTCCTCTGGCCATGGGCCTGTGGTGGATTCACGGTATCTTTTTGTTTATAGCATTAGCGATTTTTAAGGCACCGTCAGTATTGCATCGAATACGACGGATGGTGAAACATGAATCGACTGGATAGTTATATTTTTAAGACCGTCGCCCTGACTATGGCGCTGGCGGTAGCAGGACTTTTAGGGCTGCTGATTATTTTAACCTTCCTCGAACAGATGAAGGATGTTGTGAACGACTACACCATCTTTCACGTATTTCGTTTTGTGCTCTATAGCATGCCCCGCATGTTCTATGAGGTAATACCCTATTCTGCGCTGATTGGTTGCCTTGCAGGGTTAGGCCTGCTCGCAAATAGTAGCGAACTGGTGGTCATTCGTGCCGCGGGTATATCAACCTGGTCCATTACATGGAGTGCGCTAAAGCCTGCACTTATTCTTGCGTTTTTAGGTATGTTGGTCGGTGAAACACTGCTTCCTGATTTCGAGAGAATGGCCCGTGTTGATCGGGTTCATGCCAAGACGGACTTAGTAGGGATTACACCAAGAGGTGGTTTCTGGTATCGGGAAGATAACGTTTATATGCATTTTGACGTTGTGGGACAAAGTGGCCTATTGCAGGGCGTCTCTCTCTATCACTTCGATGAAGGGAAGATGAAGCGTTCCCTATATGCGGAAACAGGCGTGTATCATGATATCGGCGATGGCAAGAACTATTGGCTGTTAGAAAAGGTTACCTACACTGACCTAGGTGGATCTAAAGTTGATGTGCAGGAACTGACCAACTTTAGATGGATGACCTCGTTGACACCGAACCTAATAAGTGCAGAGATCGTTGTTCAAGCAGACAAGATGTCCATTAGAGAACTAGATACCAAGATCGACTACATGCGTAATCAGGGTTTGAATAGCAGTAAATTCGAACTGGGTTTCTGGGGGAAAGTATTTCAGCCTTTGGCCACCGTTGGACTAGTATTGGTGGGGATCTCGTTTATTTTTGGCCCATTGCGTGAATCGGCGATGGGTACCCGGGTAGTCATGGGGGTGGTTATTGGTTTTGCATTCCGATTCTTTCAGAATCTTTTGTCACCAGCGAGCTTGGTGTTTGGATTCTCTCCAATCATCGCGACGCTGGCGCCGATTACCATTTGCTTTGCGGTAGGGATCTTTCTTTTTAGAAGAGCAGGTTGAGGGTACTCATGGGCTTCGTTGCTCGGAGCGGTAAGGATTTTTGCCAAGGTAGACAACGCGGGTTCTGGAAGCGAGATCATGCCAGGTGAGGCGTTCTTGGTTGAAAAAGACCCATAGGAAACCGAGTCCCATTGACATTACGGAGAGTGTCGCACACAGGAAGCGGATAATGCATTCATCCATCGTCAACAATTCGTTGCGTTCAGTAACCGCGCGAATCTTCCACACCTGCATACCAAGCGTTTGCCCTTTAAAGTGCCAAAAGTAAACGTAGAATGCAGCGACTTCTAAGTACAGGAAGATTTGATAACGTGCGCCACTAACTTCTGCGCCGTCTGTAATGATAGCAACGATGAGTGTAGTGCTAATCATCCAAAGCGCGACAATTAGAAATCCATCGTAAAGCATAGCAGCGAATCTGCGTATTAAACTGGCGTTGGGAAATTTATTTGACATCGATTTACTTTATTGAATCAGTGGCTATTCTACAAAAAACAAAATATGGCTTCTGTGAAGCAATAATTGATGCCAATTTAGTGAATGGAACGAATAAAGACTCTTTCTACTTGTTAAATAGACTTCAAGCTGGAGACTCTATCACCTACCTTGTTGGTGGTAATTTTAGATCGATTCTGAGTTGCAATTGCGGCGAATAAACACGCTGTTTGGGTAGGATTCCTGGCTGACTTTATAGCATTTTTATGAAACTGGCTTCCGTCTCTGCTACCAGTTCTCCGTTGTCCTGTCTGATCATTTTCCCCTGCAGTATCGCGAGGCGAGCTTTCTCTTTTATGCAAATGCCTTCCAGTGCGACAGTTGTTCCAACGGGAAGGGGTCCTTTGTAGCGAATATTGCACTTCGCTGTATAGGCTCTAACGCCCTTCAGAAACAACCAGTTAGCCATGACGTCGTCGAGCGCGCTGTAAATGATGCCGCCGTGAGTTACGCCGTCGTAACCGCAGTGGTTATTCTGAGGTGTAAATTCACTTCTACATATGTCGTTATTGAGATGAAATGAAAGTTGTAATCCAATGGGATTATCGGGGCCGCAGACAAAACAATGATTGGCGTCGGACCGTAGGTTCATTTCGGTGATCCTCTTTGTGAATTGGGACTAGGTGGCGATGCCCAAAAGTCTCGTCATGAATCGATAGACGGAGTTCAACGTCCACATATCCCACAAGGAGCTGCGGAATAGCTCCTTGGGTATCTTATCTTTTATCTCTTCGTGTAGCTGCGGTAACTCCGACCAATGGACTCCTTGCTTGTAGTGGTGTGCAGTGTGATATCCAAGGTTGCCGCATAGGAAATTAAAGATTGGGTTCATGTTGTTGTATGAGGCGAGAAAATCATCCTGACTTTCAAGCCCGGCGTGGTGGTCGTAGGTAGCCCAGGCTGTAATCATTAACCCGACTATCATTGGAAGAATGAACACGAACAACGCCTGTACCGGCAGATAGATAGTTAGGCCAACTAATATGGCAACGGTGAGTGAGGTATACGCAAGATGTGTGCGATACAGATTGGGGTAACTTTTTCCGACTTGGTACCCGCGGTAGTAAGAGGTGGTTGAGATGCTCCAGGTGTATTCGAGTACGCCCATTTTTGTTCCGTCTTCTTTTTTCCAGCGACTTTCATCAAGCGTCTGATCAAGGTAATTATGATGGTGACCCAATACGTGGTGCAGCAACCAAAGATGAGTGGTTACGCCGGTGTGAAGCGCATAACTCAACTCCATCAACCGGTTTAATAATACTGAACGGAAAGTGGACCGATGCTGGTGATGATGATTCCAGGCACAGAAGCAACTTTTTGGAAGAATGCCTGCCAGAAAGTAAGCCAACAACATGTAAATATTTTCCACCAGTAAATACACTAAAAAATCGAGAAGTGTAAACGAAAATATTAGAAGGACAGGGAGCCGGTCTGCAGGATGCTTAAACAATTCTAATGGCTACGTGGCAACTTGGGCTTGTATTCATTTGCGGATGGTATAAGTGGTCTTGGTAAATGTAAATAGAAACCGAATATCGACGCGCACGCGAAACTTAAGGGCGCCTATTGAGGTCGCTACCTTAGCAATCTGAAATTAAAGTAATATAATACGTAAGTAATTACATATTAATTAATATATGATAAATAATATTAGCTTCAAGGAAAGCATGGGTATCCTGACCCTTGGGTTTCGCTTGAAACAGTTGTCGGATCTGCTACAGCAAGATGGGCTAAAACTGTATCGTCATTCAGGTATCGCATTCGAGCCGAAGTGGTTACCTGTCTTTTGTTACCTTAAGGAGGGAGGTCCAACTTCCGTGACGGAAATTGCTAGAGGGCTTGGTGTATCTCATCCGGGTATTAACCAAGTTTCCAAAGAGATGATTGCCCAGGGACTGGTGGCATCTTACAGGGACGTTGGCGATAAGAGAAAACGGCTGTTAGCGCTTACTATCCATGGAAAATCTATTTTTAATGAGATTGAACCTCTATTGCGTACTATTAGAGCGGTCTTGCAAGAGGTAGCAGATCAATCCGGCGATATCACTTTTCTGGATCAGTTAGAGCATCTACTAGATGAAGGTAGCCTCTATGAGCGTTTTGTTTCACGCTACGAAGCACCGGGATATGAGGTTACTATTGTCCCCTATGAGCGTTCTTATCGAAGAGCATTTGCCCAGTTGAACGAAGAGTGGATTAATTTCTATTTCGAGCTTGAGGAACGTGATAGAAAGGTGCTGAATGATCCTGAAGGCTTCATTATTAATCGAGGTGGCGAGATATTTTTTGCGTTGAGTGATACCAATCAAGTTATTGGCACCTGTGCGCTGGTTATGCACGAGGGGGGTATTGGAGAGCTATCGAAAATGGCTGTAGCGTCTGAAGCCCGGGGTAGGGGGGTAGGCCGAAGGCTTGGGGAAGCGGTCATCAGTCTCGCAAGAGATAAGAATCTGGGACAACTTTTTCTTGAAACCAATAGCATACTGGCACCTGCGATGGGACTCTACCGTAACCTTGGCTTCGAGGAGCAAAAAATTTCTAATAAGTCGAGCTATGGTCGCGCTGATACATACATGGTGTTGATCGAACGTGATTAGCTGACAACGTTACTTTTTTAGTCAACGACTAACATACCGTGCATAATGTTTGATGCGGCGTTGTTGGTGACCCTGCAATCATGCATTTCCGTGACATAGATATTGTTGTCAAAGCGAGAGAAGAATTGCCGAAAAATCTAAAAGATTATCTTGACTATCATTTAGTGCGACCTGTTAATGATGTTCTTGTTGTCCTTATCTCAGATCAAGACACCGACCGAGCTGCGGCTTCGCTTCGGGTGAATTGCTTTAAAAGTCGCAAAATTATTGAAACGAGATACAGTAATTTTCATCCGGTCGATACGGTCTAGTCTGGAGGATCGATTATTGGTGTTTAGTCCAGGGAAGTTCGATACTGTGCCTGTGAAGGGAACCACTTTATGAAAATGAGTACCGACGAGTCCTGTCTTCAAGTGAAGGTATTTCTTGTATCGATTTTTCTTTGGTCAGGTGTTGTAAACGCTGATTCATGGCAGGACACGACAGATTATGCAGATAGGCTGGGTTTAACAGCACCGGATAGTGTGTGCATTGCAATTGCACAGGTGAATTTTGAAGGTGTGAGAAAGCATATTGTCGGTGATTGCGATAGCGGCTCAATGTTTAGCATTGGATCGATCACCCAGACTTTTACGGGCGTGCTGCTGGCAGATGCGGTTCTACGTGAGCAGGTTCAACTGGATACGCCGATTAACAGTCTGCTTAATCAAAATGTTCCGTCATTACGCGACGTGCCTATAAGACTTTTAGATTTAGGGACTCATAGCTCCGGATTGCCCAGATTACCGAATAACCTGCAAACGAATACCAGTAACAACAGAGATGTTTATAGATACTATGGCGAGAGAGCACTGCTTGCCTTCCTTCGCGAATATGAACTTACTTATCTTCCTGGCGAACGTTTTGAGTTTTCCCCTCTGGGGATGGGCTTGCTTGGTTATCTGGTTAGTAAAGTGAAGGCTCGTAGCTATAAGAATCTGGTAGCTTCTGAGATCACGGATCACTTAGGGATGAAATCTACTTTAGTTGTAACCGGGAGTAAGAAAGATGATCGCTTACTTTCCGGTCACGACAATATGTTCGAAACTTTGCGGGTATCGAACTTCAATGCGCTTGCGCCGGCTGGTGCAATATATGCCAGCCTGGACGATATGGTGACATACGTGCAGGCGAATCTATCAGCGCCAGGGGGTCCCATTGGCGATCGGTTAGAGCTCGCCCAACAACCGCATAGGCAGTTACCTGATAACCTTGGTGCAGTTGGCTTGGGATGGATGATTCGCGAGGTAGAGGACGGGCGTCTCTTTTGGCACAACAGTTCGATCAGTGGACATCGGAGCTTCCTTGCTTTCGTAAAGGGACCTAACATCGGCGCTGTGGTTCTGGCGAATGCGATGCTGAGAGAGATTGATTTTCTTGGCGGGCACCTTCTCGACGGAAGTCTTGATCTGCCCACCATAGCTACCGTTGATCCAGTAGGAGATTACGCCGATTACCTAGGAACGTATAAATTTAACCAGGGTTTCACCCTTAAGCTAACGTCTGATGGAAAAAAACTCTATGGACAGAGTGCTAATAGGCTCCGTTTTACTCTATCGAGAGTAGCAAAAGATGAGTTTTCGATTGAGGATTCGGAACTTTTGATCGGGTTTGATAGAAGCAGGAATGGGAGCATCGTTCGCATGATTATAACTGAAGCTGGGAGTCAGCGGATAGGACGCAAGGCTGGAATGGAGGGTGAACGTTGGGTTCGAGAGGTCCCCGTCACGACGCTAGATCTCTACGTGGGAACCTATCGTTTATCTGGAGAAGAGTCGATGGTGGTGGTAAGAGAAAGGTCTCAACTATTTGTGCGGATGAGAGATGCTCCACGGGTCCCTGTATATGCGATAAGCCCAACGCGATTTTATGTAAATGATACGAGTTTGGAAATTGAATTCAATGGCTCACAGAACAAGCCAGCGTCTTCACTGACGCTGCACGAGGGTGGAAAGTTTCGGGCGAAACGTATGGTTGATCCGCATGAATCAACGAGGCCCAATAGGATTTGAAGTATCGATAGGCTCCCCATACTTTTCCCGATCGGCCTCAGTTTGCAAATCGTCGGACCACGTGACGGGGACTTCGTCTTCTTCGGCTAACTCGTCTATAAGTTCATCGGCAACACTTCCATCCTGAAACTGCAGTTCATGTAGCGTGTAGTAGATCCCTCGCTTGTTGATTAGCTCCTCGTGTGTGCCGATTTCTCTTACCAGACCGTGATGTAGTACTAAAATACGATCACATTCGCGAATGGTCTGAAGTCGGTGCGCGATGATGATTGAGGTACGTCCTTCAGTGAGCTTGTGGAGTGCGTCTTGAATGATAAGCTCTGTGGGCGTATCGATACTTGCTGTCGCTTCGTCCAGGATCAGGATTTCCGGGTCTGCGGCCAATACCCTGGCAAAGGCAAGCAACTGACGTTGTCCCTGGGATAATGATCGGCCGCGTTCTCCTAGCTCCGAATCGTAGCCGTCGGGTAGTTTCCTTATGAATTGATCTGCGTTGACGACTCGCGCCGCCCATTCAGTGCGATCATTTGAAATATCTGGGTTGTTTAATGTTATGTTTTCGCGAATTGTGCCCGAGAATATGTGGAAGTCTTGCAGCACCACGCCCACGCGGTTACGCAGGTCGTTGCTATGAATCTGGTTTACATCGTGGCCATCCAGGAAGATCATGTCGTTGTCAAAATCATAGAATCTGACCAACAACCGGATAATGGTGCTCTTGCCAGAACCAGTGGGTCCTACAACGGCAAGTTTTTCCCCGGGGGCGATCTTAAACGAAACATTCTTTAGTACTGGATCGTTATTGGAGTAGCTAAAAGTCAGGTTTTTGAACTCCACCCCCCCAGTGATACGTTCCGGCAACTGAATCGGATTCTCGGGTTCATGAAGTTGCTCTTCCCAATCCAGTGCCTGAAAGATTCGTTCCCCAGACGCCATTGATCGAAAAAGCGTGTTGAACTGCTGACCAAGTGCGACGATAGGGGTGATCATCATGTTGACGAGCTGGGTAAACAGAACCATTGCTCCCAGTGTAATTTCATCTTGTAGCACTGCACCTCCGCCGTACCAAATAATGCCGGCAATCGCGAGGCTGGCGAGCGAATTGTTGAAATTGTCATAGACGGTTTCGAAGTTGATTGCGCGATATTCCTGCTTACGATTCTCCTGGTTCAGTTCTCGATACTGCTCGATATTCATCTCTTCACGACCAGATAACTGCACGATGTCTATTCCGGAAAGGTCTTCCTGCATGTATTGATTTAATGCTGATACGGAATCACGGATCAGTCGAAAGATCCGCGACATTGCGCGGCGAAATAGATAAGTAGCGATAGCGGCTATCGGTAAGACGATTAAGACAATGCCCGTAAGCTCCGCGCTGATATGTAACATCAAAAAGAGTGCCAGGAAGAAGGGGACGAATTCCCCGGCGAGCATGCCAAAACCCGTGAGCAGCGCAAACAGGTTTTCAACGTCGTTTGTAACTCGGGTCATGACGCGCCCTACAGCGACGTTGTCGTAAAACGACGCGGGTTTTCGCTCCAGACTTGCAAACAGATCAAGGCGCAAATCCCGCAATGCCTTCAACGCGCAGCTGGCAAGCGTTAGCTGATGAGCAAACATCAGAAATGCCTGCGACAGAACGAGAACGATGTAGATGATCCCGGCGGCAATCAGTGCTTCCACACCCAGCCAGCCTTGCACCCAGTCCGTTGCGGCTATTAGCCCGTAATCAGGTAGATCACCGGAGTCGGGATTTGGCAATAGGATTGTATCGATGATCACTCGACCGGTAATGACAGGCATCAGGACCATCGTGGCAGCAGCAGTAATTACAAAGGTGATACTGGTTAATAGAGTCAGGTGATACGGTCGGAGCCATCCTAGCAGCCGACCGAACAACTGGAAATTGACTGCCTGGTGGGTTAGCTCCAGGTCGAACGCAGAGTAGTTCTTGGCAGATGAATCATTCATGAGTTAGCTCCGGCAAGGGCGAGTTCTTCCTCATCGGCCAGCTTATGCAGTAGGTTTGATTTGCGTGCACGGTCCTCGTCTTGATCGCTCTGCACCGCAGCGAGATCTGCGTAGTATCCCTCATGGGCTATAAGTTCATCGTGGGTACCAGACTCTGTAATGTGACCATTGTCGATAATAAAGATGCGATCCGCGTGACGTGCAGTAGATACGCGATGTGAAATCAAGATAGTGGTCTTATCTCCACGCATTCGGGCGAGTCCTGACAGGATGCGCTCTTCAGTCTCTGTATCGACAGCGGAAAAGCAGTCGTCCAGCAGCAGGATTGGTGAGTTTCTGACCAGCCCTCGCGCGAGCGTTGCTCTTTGTTTCTGCCCCCCAGACAGGGTTTGTCCACGCTCCCCCACGATGGTATCGAGGCCATCTGTGAAATCGGCAATCGCAGATGTCAGACCTGCTGCATCAGCAGCATCCATGAGCAGGGCTTCTCCTCGGGTCGGTTCATCGTAGGTCAGATTCTCTCTGAGCGACGCCGAAAACAGGAAGGGGTCTTGTGGGACAAGCGTTACTATTTTCCTTAGATGCTGGACCGGATAGTCACAGATATCGCGACCGTCAATTCGCACGGTCCCTCTGGGTGTATCGATGAGCCTCACCATTGACCTCAATAGCGTCGATTTTCCCGAACCAACACGACCAAGTATGGCGATGGTTTCGCCCGATTTTACCTTAAAGTTGATGTCTCTAATGGTCGGCCGCGCGGCGCCCGGATGACTAAAGGAAAGGTCGCGGAACTCGATATCACTCTTGATGGGCTCTGGCATAGCGGCGCAGTGCGTATCGGTAATTTCCTGCTCAAAACTTAATACTTCGAAAATGCGCTGTGTTCCTGCCGCCGCAGCAGTGAACATAGATAGCGACATGCCGATCATTCTTACCGGGAAGACAACCATCATCGTGTAGGTAAAGAACGCCATAAAAGTGCCGATAGTGATATCACCACTAAGCACGAGTGAGCCGCCGTAGAATATGATGATGACCGGTGACACCGTAGTAACGATGGGCATAACGAGGCCTAACCAGGCGTTAAACCGGGTTGCCCTGTACACCATTTGTGCGTAGTGTGTACTGACTCGATTGAAGCGTTCTATTTCCTGATCTTCCTGTGCCATCGCCTGGATCGTACGTATTCCATTCAAGTTTTCCTGGGTAAATTGCGTAACGCTAGCCATGGCTTCCTGTTGATCCTGGTAATAGGGGAACATGGCGCGCGCCATGAAAAAACCAGTTATAGCGACAAAGGGAAGAGGAAGCACAACCCAAACCGTTAATGCGGGCGATAGCATCATCATGAAGTAAACGCCGGTAGCAACGGTAAAGAGCAAAGTGATGATGTTGACCCAGCCAAAAGAAACAACCATACGTACCATGTTGATATCGTTGATGATCCGTGACATTAGGTCACCGGTACTGAACCTTGTGAAAAACGCAGAGCTCTGGTATTGAATGTGGTTGAACATCCGTTTGCGTAGGTCATAAGAAACTGCAATTGATACACGACGCATGACCCGCCGAGTTACCACGAAAACAAAGAATCGAACAACAACGACGGCAGCAATCGCTAACGCGGGAATCACGATGTTCGGTTCGAGTGCTTCGTCCGCAAGACTATCAATCGCTTCCTTCATCATCAGAGGTATAACCGCGCTCATGACATTGCTTATCAATATGCCGGTGATGGCGATCGTTAGGATCCACCCATATCGTCTGAGGTAGACGAGGAGGTGCCTTAGTTCGCCTAAATGTTTGAAAGAAGCGCGTTCCCGTCTGGGACCGCTAATCATAGAGCCTTTCATTTAATTTCCTGATTGATTCGCCTGATCAGCGTTGGCGGCGAGAACAGTAACTGTCGTGTTAACTGCCAAGGCTCTTCCTAAGCTTCTTGTCAAAAGAAGTCCCGGTTTGTGACATAAAGGCGAGTGTTGCTGGAAAAGAATTTTTTTAATCAGCCAGAGGAGTATATCACAGGCAGGCTCTGGTGATCCTTAGGGGCAAGAACGTCCTTAAATTGACTGAACTCCCGACAGGGAATATTGTCTATAGATGCGAGAAACGAGATAACTTCCTTTGAAGATTTACCTGCAACTGGGCGTAGCAATGCTTTGCTTTTTGACTGCCTGCTCGGGCCCCTCGCCTACCTTAGAACAGATTGCGCTGAATGACCGTGGTGTAGCGGAGATGGGTCGGTACGAGTACTCGAAAGCACATGATACGTTCTCAGAAGTCGTGCAGAATGCCCCGAGCTGGTTGGAAGGTCGAGTAAATCTCGCGATTGCGACGTTGAATCGACAGAAAGAAGGGGATGAGAACCGTGCCCTGGACATAGTGAGCGATGTGCTTGCAGAAGAACCTGACCATATTCGCGCGCTTTATGTTTCCGGGATGATTCATCTGTACCTAGGGAAACCTGAACAGGCTACACCGTTTCTTTCGAGAGTGATCGAGATGGATCCTGATGATGCCTACGCGGCCTATTTTCTGGGACAGTCGTATTTGCAGTTGGGTGACAATGAAACAGCATCTAGGTGGTTTTTAAAGGCGGTTGAGCTGGAACCATACTTGCGTAGTGCATATTGGGCCGGATCTCAGGCGCTTCGAAGAATCGGTCGCATTGATGAAAGTGAAAGCCTGCTAGAGGATTATCAGCGGTTTGCACCAAATCCAGCAGCTCGTCTGGCAGGATTTTCATATACCCGCATGGGTCTGAAAGCAGAAGCACTTTCTGTGAGTGTGGAAAACCTCGAGCATATAGCCTTTAAACCGCAGGGTGTTCTGTTTGCAGAGTCTCAGTCAATCGAGATCGAAGGATCATTCAGCTCAGTTACCGTAGTGGATATCAATGGGGACGAAGAGTACGAGTATCTATTGAGTGGAGAAGGCAGGCACATCCTTCATCAGGGTTCAAAATCTCGTCAGCTGAGTGTGGAGAATACGGGTGTTGCACTGTGGGGAGATGTGAACGACGACGGGGCGGTTGATCTGGTTCTGTGTGGAGAGGCAGGGAGTTATATCTATTACCAGCAGGATGGAGAGTTTGGACAAGCAACCACACTTTCCGAGCAGGCATGTGTCGCCGGTGCATTATTTGATGCAGACCACGACGGTGATCTGGATGTCACCGTTACTGGACCAGCTGGTAATCAGCTCCTCAGTAATAATCGAGATGGTACTTTTCGCGATATCGCCCCACAGATGGGCCTTACTGGAGAGCCGGGCCATCAGTTGCTCGTGGTTGATCTAGATGCTGATCGTGATCTGGATATTGTGGTGCTTGGCGCGCAAAAAAATAATGTGTGGCGAAATGATCGCACCTGGCAGTACCAGGATTATAAAGGATTGGAAGACTTTAGTGGAACAGCGTTAAGAGCAGCGACCTCAGCAGATGTTGATGCGGATGGTCACCAGGAGATTTATGGTGTTGACCAGGGAGGTAGTGTTTTGGCGTGGCGTTTCGATGGTCGGGACTGGATGCGTCGCACGGTCACATCGAATCCTGAAGCGCCATTTGGTGAAACAGCGGAGCTGGCTGTCGCAGATTTCGATGGTGATGGACAACCCGAGTTGATGCGTAGCTATCCGGGCGGGTTCGACATTATCGATCCTCGAGTGGGTAAGGTAGTACATTCTCAGAAGGTTACAGGACTGAGGAGTGCGATCATCACCAACGTAGAACCAGCAAAGGGTCCGTCGATTCTAACGCTGGATTCCAGTGGTGTTAACTACTGGCCGCCGGGACCCGGCAGGTTCGAGTTCCTGGCATTGGTTCCCAGTGGGCGCAGTGAGGCGGATCAGATGAGATCGAATGCGTCCGGTATCGGGACACAAACGAAAGTGAGAACCGCTGGTCGATGGACAGTTGATCTCGTAATGGATTCGCATTCGGGTCCTGGGCAGAGTCTCATGCCTTTGACGGTTGGGTTGTCAGGGAAAAAAAGTGCTGACTATATTGTGCTTACCTGGTCTGACGGGGTTACCCAAACAGAACTTGATCTTAAATCCGGGTCGTTGCATGTCATCTCGGAAACGCAGCGACAATTGGCAAGCTGTCCCGTCGTGTTTGTGTGGGACGGTCAGGAGTATCGATTTGTGACAGATGTTTTGGGTGTTGCAGGTATGGGATTTTTTACGGCGCCGGGAGAGTATTCTGAGCCTCGCCCCTTTGAGCGGTATCTATTAGAACCGGGCCTGTTGCAGGAACGAAGCGGTAATTACCATGTGAAGCTTACCGAACCAATGGAAGAGAATGCTTACTTGGATGCCGCAACGATCCACGCTTATGACCTGCCAGAGGGCTGGTCCATGGTGCTTGATGAGCGCATGGGGGCGGGTGTGACGGGGCGACCGATTACATTCACGCGTAGTATAGATCCTTCGAGAGTAACAGATGCTTCGGGTATGGAAGTGACATCCCTGGTGCTGAGTGCCGATCGCAAGGCACCAGATCCCGGTGATGTTGATGGTCGGTTCATTGGCCTTCTGGCTGAGGACCAGTCGCTGACAGTTGAGTTTGCTGAGCCGATAGAGACAGGTGGCGCAACTCTGGTGGCGGACGGTTGGGTTGAATATCCCTACTCGCAAACTGTGTTTGCTGCATGGCAGGCTGGTCTGCGTTATCGGTCAGTGTCTATTGAGACCAGAGATGAAAGCGGCAACTGGCAGCTGTTTACTAGAGAGTTTGGTTATCCTGCCGGCATGCCGCGAAAGATGACGTTGCCACTCGAAGGTTTGCCGGAGGGCATTACTGCGCTGCGGTTGTCATCAAACTTGGAAATCTATTGGGATCGGCTACGAATTGTCTATGAGGCGGATACCGAAAACGTTGTTCATCACGTGATTGAGCCGAACGTGGTTCGAGTAGCAAGGACTGGTTTCCCCAGACGAACTAATGTTGACCAAAGTGTGCCGCATTACGACTATGCAGATAGATCACCTTATTGGGACACCAAGTCTCAGCGTGGATTCTATACGGCACTTGGAGATGCAAAGCCTCTGGTCGAAAAGCTTGATGGGACGATGGCTATAATTGGTGGTGGTGAAGAGATCCATCTTGAATTTCCGGCATTGGCTGAACCCAAAGAGAAGATGAATCGGCACTTTGTGCTCGACTTTCGTGGTTGGGCGAAGGATATGGACCTTTATACTCGGGACGGAGAAACCGTCGGACCCTTACCAGAACCGGATTATGCGGATAAAACGCGTCGGGATCTGCTGCATGCACGATACAATGTCCGCTTTCAGGAAGGCATGTAACCAAGTTCAATGGCTAAATCGGATGGTGATGTAGTCAGCCCGGCATTGCGGAAGCTGCTGGTCGTACTGCTTGTTCTATTTGCGGTGCTCGTTGTTGATTCTGTTTATCTAAGCAGCATCACCATTCTTGAGTGGATCAAAGGAATTGGTTATCAGGGTGCTGCATATCAATTCGCGTTTCTCGTTCATCTCGCGCTCGGCTTCCTTGTTACTATTCCGGTTATCGTATTCGTGGTCTTGCACTTATGCCGCGCGCTGGATCGACCTAATCGACTGGCCGTTCGACTTGGCTTGATTCTGTTTGTGGTACTTCTGGCGTTACTTATTTCAGGTATCTTGCTTACCCGTGGGTTGCCTGCATTTGAGATTCAGCATCCCGAAACGAGAACGGTGATCTATTGGCTCCACGTGGTGACGCCCCTGATTGCATGCTGGCTGTTTGTAATGCATCGACTGGCTGGCCCGCGGATTCGATGGCGTGTAGGTGGAGCAGTTACGCTCATTAGCGTCGTTATCAGCGTCTGTGCGTTTTGGTTTGCGGAGTCGGGGGAGAAAACAACACCGGAGGGTAACTTTCTCCCATCTCTTGCCCGAACTGATAGCGGGAGAGTGATCCCTGCTGAACTGTTGATGAGGAATGACTATTGTGCTGATTGTCATGAGGATGTGCACGCTCAATGGCAGGTGAGTGCGCATCGTTTTGCATCTTTCAACAATCCAGCCTATCTCTTTTCCGTTAGGAATACGCGTCAGGTCGCATTGGAGAGAGATGGGGATGTGCGTGCCGCACGATTCTGTGCCGGTTGTCACGACCCCGTTCCTTTGTTCAGTGGTGCGTTCGATGAAATAGATTTCGACGATGAGAATCATCCGACCGCTCATGCGGGTATCACCTGTGTTTCCTGCCACGCCATTGAACAGTTGGGTAGCCCGCGGGGCAATGCAGATTACGTCATTGCAGCGCCAGAGCACTATCCCTTTGCATTTTCAGAAAACCGATTGTTGTCCTTTCTTAATGGACTACTTATCAAGGGGAAGCCGGATTTTCATAAACGTACTTTCTTAAAGCCGTTGCATAAGAGTACGGAGTTCTGTGGCACCTGCCACAAGGTTCATCTGCCTGAGGCATTGAACGAGTACAAGTGGTTACGTGGACAGAACCATTACGACTCTTTCTTATTAAGTGGCGTTTCCGGTAGGGGTGTAGAGAGTTTCTATTATCCACCTAAGGCGATCACCCGTTGCGCTGAATGTCATATGCCACTTGCCGCTTCGGCTGACTTTGCTGCAGCGCCGAATGATGATAGTGGTCGTCTGACTGTTCATGGGCATCACTTCCCTGCCGCCAATACGGCTTTGCCGCATTTGTTAGGTTTACCGGAGAGTGTTAATCGTGCACATCGGGATATGCTTGAAGGAGCGTTACGGGTAGATATCTTTGGATTGCGTGAGGGGCGAGATATTGATGCACCCCTTGTCGCACCGATCAGACCCGATGTGCCCGCCTTGAGGTCAGGTGCTACCTATCTGGTGGATGTGGTCATCAGATCATTGCGTGTGGGACACCTGTTTACAGAGGGCACTGCCGACTCAAACCAGGTCTGGTTGGAAATAATTGCCAAGCAGAACGGACGACTGATAGGGATGAGTGGACTACTGGATTCGGCGGACGGTAGCCTGGACCCTTGGTCACACTTCGTAAACGCATATGTGTTGGATAGGGAAGGGAATCGCATTGACCGACGAAATGCGGAGGACATCTTTACTAAACTCTACGACAACCAGATTCCACCGGGCGCTGCAGACACAATTCACTACCGTCTGGACATGCCTGAGCTTGCTAAAGGAGATGTCGAGGTGACGGCTCGACTTCGCTATCGAAAGTTCGACACTAACTATATGCGTTTATTCCAGGGCGACGAGTTCAAAGGGAATGATCTACCCATAGTCACCATTGCGGAAGACTCGGTCACCTTCTCTGCGGATGGCGCACCCGTCGTTACAGAAAGCTGGGAGCGGTGGAATGACTATGGTATCGGGATGTTTCGAAAGGGAGCCTACCGACAGGCAGAGGAAGCATTCCGACAGGTAGCAGCGTTTGATCGTCCTGAAGGTCCACTCAATCTGGCGCGTGTTTTCATTGATGAGGGTCGACTGGATGAGGCCGTCAGCGCACTCCGGGAAGCTGCTAGGAAAGGGGCCTACCCATGGTCCGTTGCATGGTTCTCGGCATTGGTGGATATGCAGAATGGTGAGTTTGATGCGGCGATCGATGGATTTTTGAGTCTTTTTACGACTCAGTTCAACGAGGCCCGGGAACGCGGTTTCGACTTTTCATTGAACTATCGGCTGCGAAACAAACTTGCGCAGGCTTATTTTGAAAAATCCAAGATTTCCAAAGATGAGCGACGCTGGTTGAAGATGTCTGAAGAGCACTATAGAGCGGCGGCGGAACTAGATCCGGAGAATGTCACAGCTCACTATGGATTAACGCAGGTATACGCTCGACTAGGGAAAAGAGATCTCGCAACCAGACATCGTGAATTACATGAAATCTATCGTGTAGATGACAATGCGCACGACCGGGCTGTCGCAATAGCACGAAAGAATGATCCCGCCGCAGATCACGCTGCTGATAGTATCGTAGTATATGATCTTGGTAGGTTGGGACTATGACGGAAGACGAAAAGCTCATTCGGCGGGCGCTATTTACCTCGATGACAGTAACGCTGGTGGTCGCTGTCGTAGGTTTTGGCTTGTTTGCTTTGCTTCAAGAGGAAGAGTCGACTGAAACCGTTGTTGAATCTGATGTTCGTGGTCCAGTTGATATCGTCGAACCGCCCATACCTGCTCTTCCGTTTACCGATGTTACATCGGTATCGGGTATTGATTTTGTCCATGAAAATGGAGCCTATGGTGCACGGATGCTGCCGGAAACCATGGGTGGTGGTATCGCCTTTTTTGACTACAACAATGATTCGCATCAGGACCTATTGTTAGTCAACTCGTCGAACTGGCCATGGCAGCAGCAACCAGAGACTAAACCTGTATCAAAGCTGTATCGAGGCTCAGGTGATGGGACTTTCGAAGACGTTTCGGAAGCAACCGGTCTGGATATTGATGTGTATGGGATGGGAGTGGCGGTAGGTGACTATGATGGCGACGGTTGGAGCGATGTATTTGTCACGGCCGTCGGAGAGAACCGCCTACTTAAGAACATTAAGGGCCAGCGCTTCGAGGACGTGACTCGGTCCCAAGGGGTGAGCGGTCCAGAAAATAGCTGGAGTTCCAGTGCGGCCTTTCTCGACTACGACCGCGATGGTGATCTTGATCTGTTCGTTAGTAACTACGTTGTTTGGTCCAAAGAGATAAATGAATCAGTAGACTACCGATTGACCGGGCTTGGTCCTGCCTATGGACCACCCACTGATTTTGCGGGGACCCATTCGCTGTTATATAGAAATGATGATGGGGGCTTCACTGAAGTTTCCGCAGATGCGGGCATTCACGTCATTGGTTCTTCGAAAACGCCCGTGGGCAAAGGCCTCGCAGTGCATCCGATGGATGTAAATGGAGATGGTTGGTTAGACATCGTTGTGGCGAACGATACAGTACGGAATTTTCTGTTTGTAAATCAACGGAATGGTCGATTTCAGGAATCCGGCGTTTCCTATGGGCTTGCTTTTGACAATGGCGGCACAGCAACCGGCGCGATGGGCATAGATGCTGCTTACTACGCTAACGATGAACGGCTCGGAATTGCTATTGGAAATTTTGCTAACGAGATGTCCTCTTTTTATGTGATGCGTGGGACTGAATCATTATTCAGTGATGATTCAGTCGTGGCGGGTATTGGAGCGAAAAGTCGAAAGACGCTAACGTTTGGGACGATGTTCGTGGACCTTGATCTTGACGGTAGGCTTGATCTTGTTGCTGCCAATGGACATGTGGAGCCTGAAATAAACCGGGTCCAAAGTAGCCAGCAGTATGCGCAGCCCATACAGATATTCTGGAATTGTGGAGAAGATTGTTCTCGCCCCTATCACCTTGTTAGTAGCACATTGGATGAATCCGAGTTTGTAGGCCGTGGTGCGAGCTTCGCTGATATCGATGGTGACGGCGATCAGGATTTAGCCATTACGCAGGTGGGTGGTCGAGTGGTATTGCTTCGCAATGATCAAGATTACGGACATCACTGGGTCCGTCTTGTACTGGTGGGAAAACCACCGAATGCGGAGGCTATTGGCACTGTGATCAGCATTAGCGCAGCAGGTATCACACAAACGCGTACGGTAATGCCCACCAGAAGTTATCTTTCTCAGGTTGAGCTGCCGGTTACTATTGGGGTTGGTCAGGCAGACTTGATAGATGAAATCGAAATACGCTGGCCAAATGGCCGTGTAGAGTCGTTCACTGACCTTGGTGTTGACCAGACTCATGTGTTTCAACAGAGGTAAAAGTCAGCGGCATGTTTAATGCCACCTTGAGCTGCCACTCTGGCTAATCATTGTATTGGCAACAGGTTGTATCTACGCGTTTCTCATGAGTGCATTAATTCCTGGGATAAAGTGGTTCTTCAGACGTCGACTTAATCGTGCCATACGCGTCCGCGGATGTGGCTGAGGACAACCTGTTGATGGATGTGCCCGCGACGAATACGGGCTATACCCATATGGCGCTAGAGGTCACCGATGGCGCGGCAGTGAAGGAACAACTCGATGGGGCTGGCATCCCGATTACTGAAACCGCGGAATTACCGGATGGCGCCGTCTTCTTTTGTGTTCGCGATCCCGATGGAAATGTTATTGAGTTTCATCAGCCTGGGGCAGCAGCGCAGTAGCAGTCCCGAAGACGCGTGTCTCCTCAGCCTCGTTAGTGATTGAGATATCAATCTCAACAGTACCTTCTTCTTCATTAATGTCGGTAACGACACCATTGATCTTATGGGGTTGATCCACCAGCACGGGAGCTCTAAATACCGTGTCGATGGCTGTAATAACAGCGCTCGGTGCCCATCGATGAATCATCGCGCCGAGGAAACCCTGACTCATCACGCCCGGTACGATTGCTCCTGGAAAACCCTGGCTGCGGGCTATCTCATGGTCCACAAATCTTCCGCTACCCCAGCCAATAAATTCACCGTGATGTTTCACATTCTCAAGACTGGTATCCGGCGCAAATGAAGGCAATTCGACACCAAATTCAACATCAGAAATATTATTTACAGAATCACTCACTGGACTTCTCCCTGAAAACAGTTCGAGTGTCCGCGTTGGCTATATGGGTCTCGCCATCGAACAGTTCCATCCTTGTTACAAAAAATATCATTCGACCAGAGCGGCCCGTCTTGGTGTAAATGTCATGCAGATGAGACCTGCCCACTAGTGTCGCGCCACCGCGAATTGGTGACATCCACTCCACGTATTTACCTGCATCCATACCCACACCATCGGGTCTTGGAAGGTCCTCCGGTAGAGTCTTGCCCCCAACCAAGGTAGATACGAAGGTCGGCGGTGCCTGGAAATCGTCGTTAGCTGGGTTGGTGAACTTGGGATCGATCTCACCACAGACCTTGGCATATTCCGCCATTCGGGTTGCGTCGAGTTCGAACGTTACTTCATCGAAGTCTTTATTCAAATAACCGGAACGTAGTTCCTCAATATCCGCGTCCATGGGTTCCCTTAAGTCTCTGCGAGAAGGCAATATTACCAGAGCAGGCATTGCATGTAGATATGTCGCTATGTGCCCGCTAGACAACACGCCACTACGCCTTCATTATTCATGGCTTTCCATAGTGGAGAGTATCCATGTCCTTTACTCGAGTCCTGATTGCCAATCGGGGGGAAATTGCGATCCGAATCGCCCGGGCGGCGTCGGCGTTGGGGATAGAGTCTGTGGGAGTTTATCCCGCCGTTGATGAACTAGGACTGCATACTCGCTTTGCCAGTGTTACGAGTGAATTGCCGGGTAGTGGAGTTGACGCCTACCTGGATACCTCAGCATTGATCGAGGCAGCTAAGCAGAATGGCTGCGACTGCGTGCACCCTGGCTATGGTTTCCTGTCAGAGAATGCCGCATTTGCAGAACGTTGCGCGGCAGAAGGTATTACTTTTATCGGACCGTCCCCGGCCGCGCTATCCTTGTTTGGCGACAAAGTTAAGGCCCGCGAGCTGGCACAGTCGTTAGACATTCAGGTGGTACCCGGTTCGTCATTTGCAAGTGGAGATGACGCAACCAAACTAGCGCAAGAGATCGGCTATCCGGTGATGTTAAAAGCGGCAGCTGGAGGAGGTGGCCGTGGCATGAGAGAGGTTACTCAAGAGTCCGAGATGGCCGAGGCGTTTAATCGCTGCCAGAGTGAAGCAGAGGCAGCATTCGGTAATGGTTCATTGTTTATCGAGAAACTGATCGAGCGACCACGACATATAGAGGTGCAGATTGTTGGTGACGGCGAAGGCAACGTTTTACACCTACACGAGCGGGATTGCTCGGTACAACTGCGTAATCAAAAAGTAATAGAAGTTGCGCCTGCACCCGGGTTGCCCGCGACAGTGCGCACGAAAATCTCTGCCGATGCCATTCGATTGGCTCAAGCTGCAGATTACGTCAATGCAGGAACTGTCGAGTTTTTGTACTCGCCTGAATCGAGTGAGTATTACTTTATCGAGTGCAACCCGCGTATTCAGGTCGAGCACACTGTGACAGAACAGGTGACTGGAATCGACCTGGTGGAGACTCAGTTCCATGTCGCCGCAGGAGCGACGCTGGCCTCGATGGGGCTAGCCAGTCAGGAGATGGTAGGAAAACCTAATGGATACGCCGTGCAGGCGCGAGTTGTTGTCCAGGGCGCAGGGACTATTAGTGCTTACAAAGAGCCATCAGGTGCAAGGGTGCGAGTGGATGCTTCGGGGTATCCAGGCTACACGCCACCTCCACAGTTTGATCCACTGCTGGCAAAGGTTGTTGGATTTTCGAACTCGACTGGTTCGCTTGTTTCAGCGGTTGAACGCACGTTACGTTCACTCGATGAATTTCATATTGAGGGTGTGCCGACAAACCTGTCTCAGTTGCGGAAGATTCTGTCACATCCAGCCGTATTGGAGGGTGACGCACGAACCTCGCTCCTGACCGAAGAGCCGGAACTTTTGGATGGCATCGCTGAGCCAAGCGAAGCTGTCAGTTTGATGGCGCAGCAGGCACCAGGCCATTCGGGCGATCTGTCGAGTGGTATGCCTGCCACTCAATCATCCATTCCTGTTCCAGAAGGTGAGCAGGGCGTAGAGTGTCCAATCGCAGGCGAGTTAATCGAGATTAGTGTAAAGCAGGGAGACCAGGTCGCAATAGGGGACAGCATTCTGGTGGTAAGTGCTATGAAGATGGAAACCAGGGTAACTGCGCCGTGTGCGGGAACGGTGACCAAACTTCAGGATCTTGAGCCAGGTGAAAGTGTTGCAGCCAGCCAGGTGGTTGCTTTGATCAAGCCATCTGGTTCATCTGAGGCCCAGAAGGTCGCTGAGACATGGCAGCCAGTGCTCGACGAAGTAAACACCTTGCGCGAGTTAGCCAACACTCGGTTGGGTCCCGATTCGGATGAGCCTGGTGTAGTACGTCAGCGTAGTCGAGGGAAGCTAACCTGTCGTGAGCGAATTCATATGCTGCTGGATGATGATAGTTTCAGGGAAGTCGGTAGTGTTGCCGGTTTTGCATCCTACGACGAAGAAGGCGACATAGATGCATTCACCCCCGCCAATAGTATTGGTGGTTGGGGAATGATTGAAGGTCGAACCAGTGTGGTGTGCGCAGACGACTTTACTTCTCGAGGTGGACACGCAGATGGCGCGATCGGTACAAAAAGCACCTATCTTGACCGCTTATCTATAGAACTCCGCATACCCTCGGTTCGTATGCTTGATGGGTCCTCTGGTGGTGGCAGTGTTGCTGCTATGGTCCCGGCACAGAAGACAGAGGGGGAAAGCAAAGCCAAGGAAAGTAGTGGTGCTATAAAGGCGGGACGTCCCAGGGTCGCTGGTGGTGGTGGGTCTTTTCTACCAGGTCACCTGGGCAGCAATATGTACGCCCAGCAACTCTCGACAGTGCCAGTGGTGAATATGTTACTTGGCAGCGTCGTAGGTATTGGTGCGGCGAAAGCCGTGCTGGGTCACTTCTCAGTCATGGTTCGTGATATTTCACAATTGTTTGTCGCGGGTCCGCCGGTGGTGTCTCATATGATGGGCTACGATATCACCAAGGAGGAGCTGGGTGACTGGCGTATTCACTGCACCAATGGTTCCGTAGACAATCTGGCGGAAACTGAAGAAGAAGCCGCACAAATGACGCGCCGCTTCCTTTCCTATCTACCGTCCTCCGTCTATGAAGCACCACCTATTGCGGCGTCAAACGATCCAATAGAACGACGTGAAGAAGAACTTTTTACGATTATTCCACGTAAGCGTACGACCACGTTCGATATTCGAAGGACGATTGAGCTTATAGTAGACAAGGGTTCCTTTTTTGAAGTAGGACCATTGTGGGCAACTGATCAGGTGACGGGCTTTGCAAGAATGAATGGTCATCCTGTTGGTGTGATCGCATCAGACAGCCGTCACATCAATGGAGGTGCGCTCACTGCCGATGGATGCGACAAGATAATGCGTCATGTGGATCTTTGTGATCTGTTTCATATTCCGTTGCTTAATCTAGTCGATAGTCCGGGCTTTGCCGTTGGTGTTGAGCATGAAATGAATGGAACTATTCGTAAGGGAGGGGAGTGGATGGTCGCATTTGCGCAAATGAAGATTCCCATGTTCACCGTCATCATGCGTCGTAGTTTTGGTGTTGCAGGCAACAATTTCGCAACGCCACGCTCCGCAGCGTCAATGAGAGTGACCTGGCCTGCTGCAGACGTTGGCGGTATTCCACCAGAAGGGGGCATCGAAGCCGCATATAAGCGTCAACTGGCAGAAGCGGAGGACCCTGCCGCGCTACGAGCTGAGCTTAACGAACGTATAGAAAGCGCCAGGGGCCCGGTAGGTCCACTGAACAAATTTCAGATTGAAGAGATGATTGACCCAAGGGATACGCGACGCTACGTTTGCGAATGGGTGGAAACAGCCCACAAAATCGTATCGAGTCCCGCGGAGCTGGTGTCCCGGCCTCTGCAGTTCAGACCTTAATTTGAGTGAGCCTCAGCTTCCCAAAGGTTATCGGATGTATGTGAAATAGCGATGGCAACTACCGCTAACAGCATGAGCGGCGTGAATGTCATTGCGGGTGATGCGAATGCATCAGCGATCAGGCCACCGAGTAGCGGCATGATGCATCCCAGTAGATAGGCGATCATGAACATTCCCGCAGCGAGAGGTGCGGACTCGCGACTACTTGAGATCAACGGAACCAGCGCTACGACAAGAATCAATTGAATGCAGGTCGATAGACCCAGAACAATTGTACCCATTAGTCCAAGGAAACCATCCAGTAACAAGATGCCAACAAGCCCCAAAAGGGTGCCCCATGACACAACAATGATGGGCCTCACACTTCCCACCAGTCGCGTGGCGAGTGCCACCAAGATCAGTGACCCGACAACCTGGGTTCCGTTGAAGACCAGTAGGTAGTGCGGTAAATCCTCGGGAATCTGCTTGAACTTTAGCAGAGTTGGCATATAGGCATTGGTCCCAAAGTACCCGGCTGCAGCGGCGCCAAGGATGATCCCCAGTTGCCATACCCGAAGTTCCCCAAGTGGTGGTTTCCATATGGGAGGTCCTTCTTCACCGACCGAGTCTTCGATAACCCCCAGGCGTCGACGCATTAGAACGACTCCCGCTATCAAAATAGCGGGAAGTGACCAGAAAGCTAACGCGGCGCGCCATTCGTTATCGACAAACGGGATAACCAGGGGAATGGTAAGTCCGCCGCCAATAAACTCCCCCATCAACATGCCGTTCATGTAAACAGCAGAACCCATTGCAACAAACCCAGGACACCAGCGCTGAACTAGTGCAGGGAATACAGGCTGCATGACGGCAATAGCGAGACCTACAAAAGTTGTGTTAAGAAATAGTATCCATACCGGAGGAGCCAGTCCCCGACCAATCGATGCCAGCGTCAACAAAACCAATGCCGCGACTAGCGCGAGGGCTGGTCCCAGGCGCGCGATTATGACAGCGCCAGGTAACGCCCCAAGGGAAAGCATGAGTACCGGGATGGTGGTCAAAGCACCTAACTGGGTTTGGTTCAATGCGAGTTCGACATCGATTAGCGGCGTTAATGGGGGTGCGATTAGTACCGGGAGTCGAAGGTACAGGCCCGCGAACCAGAGAATGACAAGTATCAGTATACGGTTTGGTGTTTCAGGCATTGTGGTGGACCGGTGAAGCGACCTTATGTCGTCGATCATTGAATCATGCTACGTTAGCTCTTTGACAAATACCAATGGGCAGAAAGTTCACCATAACTAATAGGATTGGCTTTGAAGAGAAAAAGAATTCGGAAAACTAAGGCTCGCGCAACGATAGGTGGTACCAGTCAGAGCGCATTTTCTAGTATCAACAGATCGAGTAACGATCAGTCTAAACCATCGACAGAGGTGCAAGATAAAGACGGCGAGGAAGTAAACGAAAGCAAAAAAGATTCATCGTAATGCATATCCGATACATACATGTATCGGTTTACATGCCATCTAACATTACTTCACGGCGATTCGCGCGCATGAAACCCAGACTTAGTATCGCACCCATTAACAGCAGCATGGCAATGCGGTTTTGAATGGTCCATGCCAGGAGTTCCCCTGGACTGGTGAAGCCACCGTCCACCACGTTTGAAGAACCGGAAGCATCAAGGTACACATAGGGATTAAAGAACGGCAGGAAACGTAGTTGGTTTTCCCCAAACCCGGTCAGTAATCCATTTAGGCCTAGTAGTGCAGCGGTACCGATTAGTCCTGATGTTTCGCTACGAAAAAGGGCTCCGAGGGCCATCGCTAGAATCATATAGAAACAAGACGCTTGTAGTGCGCCGTACAGGGCGCCGGGAGGAAACGGCGTAAAGAAAAAGTAGACCAGGATGGCAAGCATCGCTTCCGTAAACAGCAGCATCAAGAATGCGGAAAACATTTTCGCGAACCACAGACGTTCACATCCACCAGGGACCGTATAGGCTATCTCGAGACTGCGATCGTCTACTTCACCGGCAATGATCCTCATACCGAAGAACATACCCAGTCCTGTTAGTGGTACACCGAGCAGTGTGCCTTGAACGCTGCCCGGCCCTATTATCTTGGTAGGGTCATCCATCGTGACGTAGTATTGAAACGCCAGCCACGGCAGGGTCGAAAAAGGCAACATCCAGAAGCGATGACCGGCAACGACTAGCATTGCGTGACGAATAAATTCGATATCAATCGCAAGCTTCATGTGGCGTCCGTGTTGTTAAGGAGCCACATGTATCCATCTTCAAGCGTGGGGTCGAGAGGATTAGCTCCGACCGGAGACTCTTCCGAAATGATGCGATGCACTATTCGCCCGTCTGCAGCCGGGGTCTCATGTGTGCGCATGGCGTCCTCCGGTAGTGCTGGGTCTTCTCCTAATTGAGTGCGCACTTCCCAAACATGTCCAGTCGCACTGTTGGTAAGTGCATTTGTACCACCGTCGAACACAAGCTCACCGTTGGCGATCACTAGGACTCGATCGCAGGCTACGGCGACATCCTCAACCACGTGAGTAGACATCAGCACAATGCGATCGCGCGCAAGCCTGCTAAGCAGATTCCGGAAACGGATACGTTCTCGAGGGTCCAGGCCAACTGTGGGTTCATCTACGATGATGATAGGAGGCAGACGAAGCAGGGTTCTGGCGACGGCAACTCTCTGTTTCATTCCTCCTGAGAGGGATTCGATCTTATCGTGCACCTTGTCTTCCAGCCCGACCTCTTTCAATAGTCCGTCGACTCGTTCGTCTCGGATATCGGTAGAAATATCGTAAAGCGCTGCGTACCAGGTGAGATACTCCTTGGGTGACATGCCGCTAGGTAATCCTGCGTCCTGGGGCAGATAACCAACCCAACGGGCCAGATGTCTTTGAATGCTATGCAGCGGGACACCACCATACCGTATAGTTCCACGTGTCGGATTCAATACGCCGGCGAGCTGGCGCAATAATGTTGTCTTCCCCGCACCGTTTGGGCCAAGGATACCAATCATCCCGCGGTCTACTTCAAAGTTGACACCCGCGAGGGCAACAATTGGTTCCGCAGGTAGATCCAGACCTGCAATTCGCGCAGACCAGGTGCGCCATAGATTTATAAAGATCCCGGTGCCACCGCGAGCCACTCGTCTGGCAAGTTCGCCCCTGGCTTGTTGCTGGGCGCTGCGTCTCATGCCCTGAATGCTAGCTACTAACACTGCAGCGAGGGCACATATAAAATAGGTATCTGGTTTTACCGTACCTTCTAGATGAGGATTGATTGCGGCGTAATAAAGGAAGGTGGCGATAATCAACCAGGGAAATACAAGAATAACCTTGCCCTCAACACCGCCAGGCAGAACCTGGCCAGTATCAGTAACGTAACCTCTATATCTTCTGACTTCCAACACCAGACGAGAGAGCAGCACCCCGGCTGTCATCCAGAAAAACATCTGCCAGAATGCAGATTGGACCAGTGTTGCGATAATACCGACTCCCGACATGCCAAGGATGAGCGGCATGAATCTGTCTCGGGCGTCAGCAGGAACGAATACCTTGCCTCCCCGCTGAAGAACTTTCTCGGCATATCGCCTTGGTGCCAGCAGCGCATTCTTGAGTGCTCCTGGTAACCCATAGGTTTTGTGCAGATGACTCACGGTGAGTGTTGGCGGGCCGTTACTGGTATCCGGTTCAGGTATCTCTTTGGGACGAAAAATAAGAATGATCAATGCCAGATATGCTGTGCCGGCAAGCATTGTTGTTATCGACTGCCACAATAGTGTAGTGAGTGTGTCGGTCAGGATGAGTGCTGTTATCGTTGCGAGTGTGCTACCTATCCAGACCAGTACAAGCCAGGGGCCGGCTCTACTGAAAAACTCATCTATTCTCTTCAATAAAATGAAGCCAACAGGAATCATCAACAGCGTTAGCAGGCTGGATGTTACCAGTCCACCGATGACGACTGTAGCGAAGGGGGGCCAGATTTCATTTTCTCTACCTGTCACAATGGCCAGAGGCCAAAGACCTGCGATAGTCGTAGCAGAAGTCATTAGCACGGGTCGCGTTCGTTCCTTGACGGCCGCGAATGCGGCTGCGCCAATACCCCAACCACCCTGGCGGATAAGTTGTTGCATTCTGTCCACCAGCAGAATCGCAGGGTTAACCGTGAGTCCAACCAGTACTAAAGCGCCAAGCGCGGACATCATCTCGAAGGAGATACCCGCGAAGGCAAGGGCCCACGCAGCACCCAGAATGGTAAGGGGCAGTGCGAGCAATACTAGGATAGGTAATGTGAGCGATTCAAAAGTCATCGCCAGGACAAGGAAGAGTAATGCTACGGCTGGTGTGGCAATTTCTCTGAACCAGGTTTCAGTTTCGTTCTCGTCATCCGTTTCGATACTCACACCACTCGGTCGGGGGATCGCGCGTACTGACTGGGAGATTTCTTCTTCAATGCCAAGGCGGGTGGGACCCGTGTCTGGTATATCATCCCTTAGTCGATATAAGACACTTATCTCACGACGGCCATTACGATGCGAGATGACGGATGGAGGAGGCATTTGTCGCATCGTGGCAAGCGCTGTGATTGGCATCACTCCGGAGGGGGTTTGAACGCGTAACCGGGTTAAGTCACGTATACCAATGTTCTCTTCTCGTGCATCCTTTCGTTCGACGATTAACGGTAATTCTCGCCCGTTGTGCTGTACGAACCCTGTTTGCATTTGCTGACCTTCGCGACCGGCAAGTTCCAGCACCGGTAACACTTGACTAAAGGTAAGGCCAAGGGATTCGAAAGCTTGTGCGATCGGTTCGACCCAGAATTCGCTCATACCAGGTTGCACGGAGGTCCAGGCGCTAACGACCTGTGGTGTGGACTCCAATTGAGATTCCACGTTATCTGCAATACTCGTTAGTACTGCGCTATCCGGTCCCGACAAAACAATCTCAGTCGGTTCTCCGCCGAACGCTGCGGCACCATCGCGGCCCTTACCGCCGCCAGCGTTTTCATCACCAGGTCTAAGGATGCGAAGTCCGCCTCTAACCTTACGAGCCGCCTGGTAGATCTTGTCTCGAATGGATTGCGCCTTGAAATCATCTGGCCTCTCATCTCGATCAATGAGATGGATTGTCAGGGATCCACCATCTTCCCGTATCTGCGTTTCTACAGATCGAACCGCCGGATCTTCGAGCACTTCGCGCTCAAGTTGTGCCATGGCAGTACTCGAAACAGCTAACGTTCGTTCAGATGGGAACTGTGCGACCAGTTGAATTGTATCTGGTTCCGTCGCTTGATCGCCACTACTGTTAGTCATTACCCAGGGTAAAGCGATGGCAGTAGTAAGTAATACGGCACCTGCTGTACCTGCAATCCAGGTTGGGGGATGCCGCAGTGCTGATGCGACGATTCCGCCGAATAATAGTTTCGCCTGGTCCGGTGCTACCAGATTCGCCTTGGCGGATCTTCTTTCCCTTGCGTCGGTAAGCCGCCCAGCCGCCGCTGGCGCGGCAAGATAGTTGGCGAGCAGCGGGACGAGTCCGATGGCTACCAGGAGAGAAGCGGAAAGCGGCAACAATATTGCGAGGCTGATAATAGTCGCAACCTGGCGGATTATCGGGTCGTCGAACTCGACCAGAATTATCGGTAGAAACACCACAGCGGTTGTTGCGCTCGCGGCTAGGATGGCGCGGACCGTACGACTTAATCCTTCCTGCACGGCATCCTCGATATTTGCGCCTCGCTCTAGCTGTCGCTGGATTGCCTCGAATACAACGACACTGTTGTCTACTACCAGACCGATCGCAAGCATGAGTCCGAATAGCGATACCAGGTTCAGTGTTTGACCTACCAGATACAGAAACGCTAATGCGGTCATGAGGCTCACAGGAACGGCCAGACCGACCACTGCAACGGCACGCCACTGGCGCAAGAACAGATATAGTACGACTAGCGCAATGGCAAACCCTGATACCCCAAGATTGGACAGATGAGTGATTTGAGTTTCAATAGCGTCCGCTGCATCGAAGCCAATGACCAGGTCCAGACCCTGGGGTTTTAGCTCCTGTTGCACTTCCTCTACCCGTTCTCGCAGCGTACGACCCAGTCGCACAAGATTTGCATCTTGATCCTGAAATATGACGAGACCAACGGCAGGTTGACCGTTAACGCGAAATAGCTGTTCTTCCCGGCCGGGGCCGATCACCACATCGCTGGTATGTTGCAAGAGGGCGGGGCGGTCATAGACTACCCTCGAATTGGCAAGTGAATTTACGCCAACGGGTCTTCCGTCAAGCATTACTGAGGTTCGGCCGGATTCACTCTCCAGGCTGCCTGTGTATCGAATGCGATCGACGGTCCGGCGCACCGCGTCAATGACGCTCTCTACAGAAAGTCCGACTGCGGTAGTCCGCGTTGGATCGACGGTTACAGTCACCTGTCGCTTGGCACCTCCCGTTGCCGTCACCTGACTGACACCGGAGATAGACGCGAATCGAGGTGCCACGATCTGGTCTGCCAGATCATATAGAGCATCTTTATCGTCGCTGCCACTACCCAGAACGTGAATCATCATCGCCAGTTCGGAAATGGTGCCTGTTCCCGCCGACTGTAAGTTGAGCCACGTGCCCTGGGGTTGGGTTCGCTGCAGTTCGGTGACCATACGCTGCAGTTCAAATTCACGTACTTTGATGTCCACTCCGGGTTTGAATCGGACTGTAAAGTTGCCGTTAGGACCGCGAATCTGCCCATGTGTCTCGGCGACGTCTGACATGGTAGACACCTGGGCCTGAAGCGGTAACAGGATCTCCCTCTCTATTACTTCAGGTTGGCTGCCTGGACGATTGAAATTAATCCTGATTTCGCTACCAACAAGTCTCGGGATTAATTCCACGGACATCCGTTGCCATGCCACGCCACCAAGAATCATGATGCCAAGAAAGAACATCGCAATAGCAACCGGGCGATAGATCGGCAACATGAGAAAGTTCATTAGGTATTCCTGAGCCTGATGCGATCCAGGAAAAGGTAAACGCAGGGTAGTATGAGAAGTGAACCTGCCGTCGAGGCGATGATGCCGCTGATGATGGTAATAGCCATCGGTGCACGCAACGAGGCGCCTTCGCCTGTCCCGAAAATCAGAGGCATCAACACCAGCACGGTAGTTAGGGTCGTCATCAGGATTGGTCGAAGTCTGATACCAGCGGCGGAAACTAGCGCTTCAACGCGATCAATTCCCTGCGCCATGGATTGACGCGCGGTAGCCAGGAGCAGTACTGCATCATTAACAGCGACACCTGCCAACACAATGAATCCCATCATCGCCATGACGCCAACCGGCTCACCAACTATGCCCAGGACCAGTGCGACGCCGATCAATGCGATCGGTATTGCGGATAGTACTGTAATTGGATGTATAAATGATTCGAACGATCCCGCGAGAACCATCAGCACCAGCACCAGTGCTAGAATTCCAGCAAGTTTCAGTTCATTAAAAGTCTTGATTCGTTCAGCTTCCTCGCCACGCAGCTGGGCGTTTAATCCGGGAACTAGGGGTTCTTCTAGTGTTTTTGATATGACGGCGACTGCTTCAGGGTATTCAACAGACTCCGAGATTTCTGCAGTTACGATCGCAGTACGGCGCTGATCACGACGAAATATTTCTCTTGCACCTTCGACTTCTTCGAATCGGGCTATTTCGCCTACGGTTACTTTTTTCCCGAGGTTTGAGCGGAAAACGATTTGTTCGAGGTCCTCTCTTGTGGTGTTTTCAGTACGCAGTCTTACTGGCTTATCTTCATCGCCTGTGGACAGTGTGGTAACGTCGCGCCCATCGAGCGAGGCCTCAAGCACCCTGGCAAGTGTATTGAGGTCAATACCAAGGCCGTCTGCCATGGTTCGATCCAGGACGATTCTCAGTTCTGGAGGGCCACCTTCGAATGAAGAGCGTACATTCCAAAGTTCCGGCAGTTCGGCGAGCCGTTGTTGAATCATCTCGGTGCCCCGTCTTATATCGGGCAATGCTTGCCCGGAAACTTCGACAACAACTGATGGGCCTGCACTACCGAGTGCGCTGGCGAGTGCGCTGGAACCTACCTGCCAGTCGAACTCGGTTCTTTCCATGGTTTCAAGGTGAGGTGACAGATGATCGGCGAGTTGCTTTCCGGTGAATCCTTTCTCGCCGACGCGAACCGTGAGTTCCGCGGTATTCTCTTCTGTTAGTTCAGTTCGAATGAGGCGTGTATCTTCTGGCAGGCGGCCAATTTCTGACAGAACTGCCTCCAAATTTTCACCGTTTGCCTGGTTCAATAACGATTCGATACTTTCAATAAGTCGGGAGGTTGATTCGACCCGTTGTCCGGAAGGGCCAACTACTCTGAGAGAGAACTGTCTAGGGTCCGCCGAAGGTAGTAACTCCGTTCCCAGCTTTACTAAAGAGAAGATGGCGAGGCCAGCGATCACCAGGGTAATGGCTACAGTCTGACCAGGTCTCGCCAGCAACTTGCGTACGAGTGCTTCCAGTTTCTGTCGATACTTGGGAAGTGCGGCTTCCGGATTGTCCGATGCATCCGGCATAAACCAGCGTGCCAATGCAGGAATTAACATCATTGCGACGACGAGCGATGCCAGTAACGATGCAATCACGGTGAATGCGATACCTTCGATTAGTCTTGCCGCCATACCCTGCACGAATAGCACGGGTAGAAAGACGACACAGGTTGTTAGGGTCGATGCAGTGATAGCGCCCGCGACCTGTCCTGTTCCTGTTGCGGCGGCGGTGCTGGGTGAGTCACCCTCGGCAAGCCTTCGATAAATACTTTCTACTACAACGATTGCATTGTCGACCAACATGCCTGCGCCGAGAGCGAGTCCAGCGAGCGTGACGATGTTGAGTGTCTGTGAGCCAAGCCCCATCAGGAATAGCGCCGCGAGAATCGAAACTGGTACGGCTGCGAATACGACTAGCGTCGCGCCCGCGGAGCGCAAGAAAAGCGCCAGGATTACCAGCGCCAGGAAAATACCAATACCAGCCGCGATCTGC
>MDTE01016907.1_pt1 | contig 66627 bp, 66 predicted proteins | sample 811231 | NCBI WGS metagenome assembly MDTE01 (sample SAMN05326651, study PRJNA326480) | marine metagenome | isolation source: seawater | place: Indian Ocean: Red Sea | collected 2010
GCCACCGCGACATTGATTTTCTGTAAACTTCTGAATTCCCGCACCAGATGTAAGCTTTGAATTGATTAAAAATGGTACTGGGTGCCAGCTATGTGAAGCCATTATTGTTGGGGTTGAATGATCTCCAGCTAAAATAAACGTATCTGGATTAACTGATAAGATGTTGGCCAATACTCCATCTAAGTATTCAAGTGATTTTACTTTTTGTTTGAAATCTCCGTCTTCACCAGCTGCATCAGCTGGTTTGTAGTGAAGGAAAAAGAAGTCGAATTTATCGTAATTGTTGTGTAAAGTTTCTATTTCTGATTCAAAAGAATTTCCTGCATCTAACACAGACATTCCTATTAATTTTGCCAGACCTTTATACATTGGGTATGCAGCTATTGCAGCACATTTCATCTGGTATTTTCTTGAAATATCAGGGTAGTTGGGTATTTTCGAAAATCCTCTAAGTAAAGCCATATTAGCTATTTTTCTGTCCGCTAAAATAGTCCTTATTTCTTTATTGAAATAGTTAATACATTCAGATGTTAAAACAGAATCTGTATCGTTAGCGATTGAATCCATAGGTGCTTTACCTTCTATTTCAGGATCTGTACCAGTTACATTATTTCCTAAACCATCACCTTTTAATAAAAGAACAAATCTATGTTCTCTTACATGGTGTACTTCAATTTCTACATCTTTATATTTTAATCCATCTAATTTCTCAATAATTAATTTGGCTTCGTCAGAATTTATTCTTCCTGCTCTTCTATCAATTATTAAACCAGTTTGGCCGTCTATTGTGCATAGATTACCTCTTGCGGCTATATCACTAGAGCTTAAACTTAACGATATGCCTATAGCCTCTAGTATCCCTCTGCCTATCGTATATTTTATTGGGTCATATCCGAAGAGGGATAAATGGCCTGGACCACTTCCTGGGGTTATTCCTGGAAGTACTGGTAAGGTTAGTCCACAATCACTTTGTTTTGCCAAATTGTCAATTTCTGGTATGTTGGCATATTCAAGTTCAGTTTTCCTATAATCGGGATGATACAATCCTCCTAATCCGTCTACAACCAACATAACGATTTTAGAATCGTTTGGTTTTATTAAATCTTGTATTTCAGGAAAATCTATCAAGTTTCTTTGTCCTTTTGATTTAGTTTAGATATTCCTGGAAGTATTTTGCCTCCAAGAAATTCTAATGTTGCTCCACCACCAGTAGAAACATGAGTCATGTTTTGATGCAAATTAAGAGCTCTAGTAATTTCGGCGGTAGACCCTCCTCCTACTATAGTTGTAGCGGTTTTAAGTTGCGATAATTTTTCAGCAATATTTTTTGTTCCGCTGGAATATTGTTGAAATTCAAACACACCCATTGGACCATTCCATAATAAGGTTTTAGATTGATTAATCTTCTCTGAAAATAATATAGAACTTTGTGGCCCTATGTCTAATATCATCTCGTTGTCATCGATATTGTCTATCGATGTTGTTCTATATGGTGAGTCTATTGAAAACTTTTCTGAAACAATTACATCTTTAGGAATAATCATTTCAAAATTTGTATTTTGGGATTCCAACATCAAGTTTTCAGCAAATTTGGTATATTCAGTTTCTATTGGTGATTGCCCTGTTTTGTATCCTGAGGCATGTATAAAAGTCGCTGCCATACCTCCGCCTATTACAAAAGAATTTGCTTTTTGTTTTAAATTATCTATAACTGAAATTTTATCTGATACTTTGGCTCCACCTAATATTACGGTGAAAGGTAGATTCGGTGAATTTGTAACTTGATTTAGCATTTCAATTTCTTTTTGCATTAATATACCCGAATAAGATGGTAAGAAATTTGTTATTGCATCTACTGAAGCATGCGATCGGTGGGAAACACCAAAAGCATCGTTGACATAAAGTTCGGCAAAAGCAGCTAATTGTTTAGCGAAGTTTAGGTCATTAGATTCTTCTTCTTTATGGAAGCGCAAATTTTCTAGTAATAGTATTTCTTTGGGTTTCAACCCCGGTAACAAATCTATGGTGTGAGTACCAATGGAATCTTTAGATAATTTAACATTAGTATTTAAAAGTGACTGTAACCTATCATAGATTCTTTCCATTTTTAGTTCATCTACTACTTTTCCATTTGGTCTCCCCAAATGAGAGCATAGTAATATTTTGCAATTATGTTTGAGTAAATAGTTAATAGTCGGCAACGATTCCAATATTCTGCTATCATCGGATATTTCTCCAGTTGAAGGATTAAATGGTACGTTGTAGTCAACTCTGCAAATAACAATTTTATTATCTATTTCAGTATCTAGAATCGATTTTGTATTAAAAGTATTTTTCATCGGTGAGAATCTTGATAATTTCTTTAAATATTTCTGAGGATGATTGTGGAAGGTTACAATTATTTATAAGGGTATTGTATTTGGTTATATGACTATATAAAAGCTTTTCACAATAGTCTTGTATGTTTTCTTCATCAAGTAGAGATTTGATTAAAACAATATCTTTAGGCTCTAATACTCTTTTTAAATATATTTCACCTAATCTTCTTTTCAAACTAGCGTTATTTGTAGAGAAAGCCGTAATTACTGGGAGTACTTTCTTTTTATTTAATAATTCACTAACCATGTGATCTGATTGGTTTTCGATGTCCCAAAAAAGTTTCATTTCATTTGATATAGTTGTTGCTGTACCTAGTTCCAATCCTGCTTCTGAGAGATTGAATTTAATTTCTTCAGATGATCCTGCAATTATTGAGCCAATCGACATAGCACATTCATAAAGATGACTATGATGACTTCTTTTATTTTGCAGGTATATTTCTACATCTATACTAAGTTGTTCTATCGCCTCTAAATCATAAAATTTCGATTGGCATAATTTCAAACATGCTTCATCAATTGTTGAAAGTATTTGGAAAATTATAGAATCAGGAATGCCAGAATTTTTGAGTTCAAAAATAGTCAAACGAGCCAAAGAGTGCATTGCATCGCCTGCATTTATAGCTTGAGCAGGTCCCCATTTCCACCAAATCGATTCTTTTGATTGCCTATGTGGATTTCCGTGTGCCACATCGTCGTGGATTTCCAAGAACCCATTTATAAACTCTAAAGCGATTGCTGCTGGTATCGCTTTTTCCCAATTTCCTCCATTCGACTGGCAACTTATTAAGCATACTAATCCAAAACTTTTGAATGCATTTGTATGATTTTGCTCAACAGGATTAGTTCGATTACTAATGTGATGTGCCATCATTTCATATAAGCCATTTGCATTTGAAGCTACGTTTTTTGTAAGGATTGTATCTATAGAGGAGTTTATTTTTTTTAAATAATTATCGATTGACATTTTATTATTTGGGTGGGGGTAATTTTATATTACATACTTTTTCTATGTGATCGTTACTTATCATTCCTTCTCTCAAAACACGGATGTTATTGCCTGTTACATCAATTATAGTAGACCCAGTACCGCCAACTGTTTTGCCTGCATCTATTATCAAATCGATATCCGGACTAATACTTTCTATAACGTATTGTGCTGAAACAGGATCAAAAGTACCTGATTTGTTGGCGCTCGTTCCCGTAATTGGAGAACCTAATCTACTTATTATCTCTTGGGTTAATTTGCTGTCTGGGACGCGGATTGCAATTGTTTTTGTTGATTCAAATAAAGTACTTGGGACAAAATTGCTTTTCTCAACAACTAGGGTTAAAGGTCCAGGTGAGAAGGCATCTAGTAGGGTTAATGCATCTTGAGATAAATTTTTTGACCATTTACGTACGTCGGTTTTACTATGGGTCAAAATTGGCAAAGGTTTGCTAGGGTCACGGCCCTTTATTTTAAATACTCTATTCACAGCTTTTTGATTCAATATAGAAGCTGATAATGCATATAAAGTGTCAGTTGGCAAACTAACTACCCCTCCGTTATCCAAGCTAGAAACCGCTTTACTTATGCCATATTCGATTTCAATAGGTTCATCTTTATGTACAACAATTTTTTCCATTACTCTTGACCACAATATACTATAGTTGTAACCTTGAGTCTCTACAAGTCATATGAGATTTGGTAATAACATAATTTTGTAAACTAGTGGTATTTATCATCGGATTAATTATCCATTTGAGACATTTAATAGTTTGACTAATAACAGATATTCAGGACAAAAAGAATCCATACTTGTTATTGATTTCGGCTCCCAATATAGTCGTTTGATTGCTAGGGCAATCAGAGAATCAAGGGTGTATTGTGAAATTATTTCTCATGAAGCAACTTGGGAATCAGTAAAAACATTAAATCCCAAAGGCATAATTATGTCTGGCGGTCCTGCCAGTGTATATGATGCGGATTCACCAAAGGCCCAACCATGGGTTTATGAATCAGGATTGCCTGTATTAGGTATATGTTATGGTATGCAACTTTTAATAAGCTACATGGGTGGTAAGGTTCAATCATCCGACAAACAAGAATATGGAAATGCCGTATTAGATGTAAATACAAATAGCAAATTATTTTCAAATGTATCAACCACATCTAACGTTTGGATGAGTCATGGAGACCAAGTTGTTGAAATTCCAAATGAGTTCGAAATATTAGCATCAACAGATAATACAAAAATTGCAGCTGTTGGTTCACGTAAAAAAATGTATGGTATCCAATTTCACCCCGAAGTTAAACATACGTTAGAGGGACAACAAATAATCAAGAATTTTATCCATGAAATTTGTGGGTGCAGTAATTTATGGACCGCGAGTAATTTTATTTTGCATGCAATAGATGATATCAAGTCAAAAGTAGGTAATGGTAAAGTTATATGCGCTTTGTCTGGAGGAGTAGATTCTGCAGTAGCAGCAACCCTTGTACACAGGGCTGTAGGTGATCAGCTTACATGTATATTTGTAGATAATGGGTTGATGCGCCGGGAAGAACCAGAGCGCCTTATAGCTACTTTTTCTAGAACTATGAAAGCAAATATAGTGGCGATTGATGAAAGTGAAAGATTTTTAAATCGATTAGAAGGGGTCACGGACCCTGAAGAAAAGCGTATCGGTGTAGGTGAAGAGTTTATTAGGGTATTTGAACGAGAAGCTAGAAAATTAGGGCAAGTACAATTTTTGGTCCAAGGTACTACATATCCTGACGTTATAGAGAGTGAGACATCAAACGATAGTGTTTCTGCGAAAATAAAAACTCATCATAATGTTGGTGGGTTACCAAAAGATATGGATTTAGATTTACTTGAACCTATAAGGTTTTTGTTTAAAGATGAGGTAAGAGAGGTTGGGAGAGCTTTAGGGATGTCTGATGAAGTTGTTAATAGACAACCTTTCCCTGGACCTGGGTTAGCAATTCGCATAATTGGGGAAGTAACTCCACAAAAATTAGATATATTGCGCGAAGCTGATTGGGTCGTTATGGATGAGATTAAATCTCATGGATTGTATTCTAAACTATGGCAAAGTTTTGCTGTTTTGACAAATATTCACTCTGTAGGTGTAAGTGGTGATTATAGGACCTACGGATATGTTATTGGTATAAGAGCTGTTAATAGTGAAGAAGCTATGACTGCTGATTGGGCAAAACTGCCACAAGAAGTATTGGGAAGTATATCTACCCGAATAACCAATGAGGTGCCTGAGGTAAATAGAGTTGTATATGACATAACTAGTAAGCCACCTGGGACCATTGAGTGGGAATGATAATAAAAAAATATGTCCTCAATAAGGTTGCAATTTCTTGTTGGGTTTTAAGTGGACTATTTTTGATCATTTATAAAGCGATAGGTTCGTATGTTGATAATGAAGGTATACTGGTCGAGCCCTTTTTCCTTATTCCGTTTGGATATTTATTTCTTTTTATTGGCATTACAAGTGTACTGATTCAATGTGTTAACAATAAATTTTTTAATAAACATCTGTAAAAACTAAACGATATCGATACTGAAGAGATACTTGATGATATGAATTGAATAGCTTACTTAAAAACTGGTAAATCGAAAAATGTTGTAATTATTGATTGGAGAAATAAATTGGGAAATTTACGTAAAGAGAGATATATGGATGCAGTATCTGAATTAGCTGAAAGTGTATTTGATTTTCATGATAAATTTGAAGTTCCTGAATTAGATAGGATAAATGATTCTAATAATAAAGAACTTGTATTAGAAACATTAAGGCGTAGACTTTCATTTTTGATGGAAGAAGTGGGTGAACATTCTAGAGCTCTTAATAGAATAGAATTGCCCAATGCAGTTGAAGAGATTGTTGATGTAGCCTACGTTGCTTTGGGGACTATTTTGGTGCTAGGAGAACAAGGTGATAATTCATGTCATGATGTATCTTCAAAAAACAATTCTAAAAACGCAGATGATTATGTTGTTAATCCAATTTCCGGTAAATTAGTTCGCAAGGACAAAAATCAATGAAAGTGCTGGTAATTGGAAATGGAGCTCGTGAACATGTTTTATGTGAAAACTTTAATAGCAGTAATAAGGTCAGTAAAGTTTTTGTAGCTCCAGGCAATGGCGGTACTAGTGAATGTGCAGTTAACTTATCAATAGATAGTGACGACATTTCAGGGTTACTGAGTTTTGCTAAATCAAATCGTATTGATTTGACTGTAGTTGGGCCAGAAATACCATTATCACTAGGAATTGTAGATGTTTTTGAAGAAAACGGTTTGAATATTTTTGGACCTAGTAAATCTGCATCTCAAATAGAAAGTAGTAAACTATTTGCAAAGAACCTAATGGTAGAAATTGGTGTACCTACAGCAGATTTTTGTGTTGTAGAAGATTATGAACAGGTGGACATAGATACTTTTGGATTCGGTCCTCCATATGTTATTAAAGCCGATGGTCTTGCTGCTGGTAAAGGTGTTGCAATTGCGGATACTTTTGCTGAAGCATCTTCGCTATTAAGATCGCATTTAGTTGATAAAACTTTTGGTAGTGCCAGTGAAAAAGTAATTGTTGAACGATTTCTCTCAGGGAGAGAAATTAGTGTTTTTGGTTTTGTTGATGGGTCTAGGGTTTCTTCCCTTACTGCGGCATGCGACTACAAAAAAATATGCGACGGTAACAAAGGAGAGAATACTGGTGGAATGGGAGGATATAGCCCCCCTGAGGCTACGCTTTGGAACAAAAATATAGAAAATTGGGTTAGGGATAATGTAATGCAGCCAGTTGTTGATGAATTGAGAAATAGAAGAATGCCTTACAAAGGTATTTTGTATGCTGGTTTAATAAAGACTGAAGATGGTTTAAAAGTTCTAGAATTCAACTGTAGGTTTGGGGATCCAGAAGCTCAGCTGATTATTCCTAGAATTGAGAATGACCTAATAGACATTATGAATGACGTTGTGTCTGAAAAAATAAAAACTAATTCTGTAAACTGGAATCCTGAAACATCTGTAGGGGTAGTTGTAGTTTCCAAAGGTTACCCAAACGAATATGAAGTAGGTTATGAAATAAAAGGGGTTGATTTATTGGACGATAAAGTGCAAGTATTTCATGCTGGTACAACTTTAAACATGACTGAAAAAGAAAATCTTTTACAAACCTCTGGTGGTAGAGTGCTTACGGTGGTATCTAAAGATAAAGACGTGAATTTAGCTAGAGATAATGTTTACAGAAATATATCAAGGATTAACTTCAATGGTGCAACTTTTAGGCACGATATAGCATTACTAAATTAATCAAATACCAATTAAAATACACTTAGTGGGTTTATAAATTAAATTACACTAATAAATAAGGAGATAAACATATATGCCATCAGTAGGGATAGTATTAGGAAGTAAAAATGATCTTGATGAGATATCAGGGACGAAGGAAGTCTTAGATGATATGGGAGTAGAATATGAAGTGATTGTAGCTTCAGCTCATAGGGATCCAGCGAAAGTAAAGGAATATGTTGAGACTGCTCCAGCTAAAGGTGTAGAAGTATTAATTGGTGCTGCGGGTGGTTCAGCAGCGTTACCTGGGACTTTAGCTGCTTGGTCCACTATACCTGTGATAGGAATACCTTTAACTTCAAGTGAATTGAATGGTTTGGATTCTTTATATTCAATTGCTCAAATGCCACCTGGAGTTCCAGTAGCCTGTGTAGCTATTGGTTCTTGGGGAGCCAGAAATGCAGCTTTCTTAGCCACTCAAATTTTGGGGGTGAAATATCAAAAGTATGCTGATAATTATAAGAAATATAGAGATTCACTTAAGTCATAAATATTGGATTTAGGTGGATTAATAAATATGAATGTAGGGTTTAGTAATCATGATAGATAGATATTCTCGCCCAGAGATGAAAAAAATTTGGTCTGATGAAAATAAATATAATAAATGGCTAAAAGTAGAATTAGCTGCTTGTGAAGCATGGACTCAATTGGGAGAGATTCCAGAAGAAGACATGGCTAAACTCAGAGTAGCAACTTATAACATGGACAGACTTAATGAAATTCTAAATGTTACGAAACATGATATGACCGCATTTTTAAAATCCATAACTGAATCAATTGGTCCTGAAGGAAGATGGATTCACAAAGGTTTAACTACCAGTGATGTTTGGGACACAGCGACTAGTTTACAGTTGTTGGAAGCTAGCAATTTGCTCAGCAAAGAGATTGATAAGATGTTGAACATTTTAAAAACCAAAGCTGTTGAGTATAAGAGTACCATTATGATGGGAAGAACTCATGGGGTTCATGCTGAACCCATTACATTTGGATTAAAACTTGCTCTTTGGTGGGATGAAATGAGAAGAAACAAAGAAAGACTGGAATCATCTGTAGAATCGATTAGTTATGGTAAGTTATCTGGTCCGGTTGGTACATTTGCTACAGTTCCTCCTAAAGTTGAAGATAAGGTATGTACTTACTTGGGTTTAAAACCGGCTCCTGTTTCAAACCAAGTTTTGCAGCGGGATAATCATGCAGAATTTATTACCACTCTAGCTCTTATAGCATCCTCTTTAGAGAAGTTCGCTACCGAAATTAGAGGTTTGCAGAGGACTGAAATACGTGAAGTGGAAGAACCATTTGGTAAAGGTCAAACTGGTTCTTCATCCATGCCTCATAAAAGAAATCCTGAGCTTTCTGAAAGAATATGTGGTCTTGCAAGATTAATCAGAGGGCACGCGTTAACTTCTTTAGAGAATGTGGCTCTTTGGGGTGAGCGAGATATAAGTCATTCGTCAGCTGAACGAATTATATTTCCTGATACTTGTTTAGCTTTAGACTATATGATTTCAATATTTATAAGAATTTTAGAAGGAATGACAGTTTACTCAGAGAGAATGGAATCTAATTTAAAATCAGGTAAAAGTGTTTTTTTCTCTCAAAAGTTGATGCTGAATCTTGTTGATTCTGGTATGTCTAGAGAAAAAGCATACAAGATAGTGCAAACGCTAGCTTTAAAATCTGTAGATGAAAATGTGGATTTTCAAGATTTGGTAAGAACTAATACAGATGTTACTAAAGTGTTGTCTTCATCCGATATTAATAAACTATTTGATCATAAGCAATATTTGGTACATTTAGATGAAATATTTGATAGGTTAGGATTTTAAATAATTGTGTTAAAAATGTTATATTTCGGTAGTAAAAATTTGTTGAAGGAGTTTATTTGAATGGAAGCTATGCGTGAATCATCATACCCGAATCTGATATATAGAGGAAAAGTACGCGACACCCATGATATTGGAGATGGCAAGTTTTTGATGGTATCAACAGATAGGATTTCAGCTTATGATGTTGTTTTACCTAGTGTTGTTCCTGGAAAAGGTTCAGTCTTGAATCAAATATCATCTTTTTGGTTTGGTAAAACTCAGCATCTAGTGAATAATCATTTTATAGAGTTGGGTTTGGATAATAATCAACTTAATTTGGATAATGGTCTTGCTACTAGGTCTATGATTGTAAAAAAAGCTGAACGTGTTGATGTTGAATGTATCGTTCGTGGCTATATAACTGGATCTGCTTGGTCAGAATATAAATCCACAGGAAAAGTATCTGGGATTTCTATGCCAGAAGGTCTAAAAGAAGGTGATAAATTCCCGGAGCCTCTTTTTACACCGACTACCAAAGCTGATGAAGGTCATGATGAAAATATGACTATGGAAGAAGTTGTTGATTTGGTTGGAACTGAAACAGCGGATAAATTAACTGACTTATCAATTAGTATTTATAATTATGCCCATGATTTTGCGTTAGATACTGGTATTATTATTGCGGATACCAAAATGGAATTCGGATTTATTAATGATGAATTATGTTTAATTGATGAATTATTAACACCAGATTCAAGTAGGTTTTGGGACACGATTGGATACGAACCTGGAAAATCTCAACCGAATTTTGACAAACAGTATGTAAGGGATTGGTTAAATTCACAGGGGTGGGATCATAATCCCCCAGCACCAGAACTTCCTGATAATGTAGTAAATATAACTCGTGATAGATACACAGAGGCATTTACTAGGTTAACAGGACAGACATTAAGATAATTACGGTTAAGGGAATACATAATGGCAAATAATCCTCAAGATGTTAGCAAAAAGAAAAGGTCTTCAAGTCAAATTAGAGCTGATAGGAGAGCGCGGCAACAACGAAAAAAGCGTACCAAGAGTTATTTTATTTACATAGGTGTAGGTACAATAGCTTTTTTACTAATAGCTTCGTTATTTGCTGGAAGCTTGCCTTTTGACTTTAGTGGTGGTTCGTCACCAGCAGTTGATGAGCAAGGTAAAAGTGTAGGGATTAAACAAGAAGGAGTAAAGGGCGGAGCTGCTGGATTACATTTTGAACCTGGAGAAACTTTACCTGATGAGTATACTAGTAAACCAGCTACTTCTGGATATCATTACTCTGGAATTAACTTAGATATACCTGAAAAACAAGCACCTGTAGCGTGGCGAGTTTACAATACGCCTATTTCAGATGAAGTTTTAGTTCACAATTTGGAGCATGGAGGAGTTGGAATTCATTATAATTGCCCAGATGGTTGTTCGGATTTAATCGAATCTTTGTCTGAAGTAGTTGGTACAAAGCAAAAAGTTTTACTATCGCCATATCCAAACATGGACAATAAGATTGCTTTGACTGCTTGGGAATATTTGGATGTGTTTGATGTATTTGATAAAGAGAGAATAGAATTGTTTATTGAAACCCACGTTAATTCTAGAAATGCTCCGGAATGGAATGCACCTAACATGAGATAGGATTTTTATTAGGAGAGATAATGCTTTACACAGCAAGGATATTTGTTTCGCTTAAACCGGCTGTTAATGACCCTCAGGGTAGTACAGTTAAACAAGGGTTGATTGATATGGGATTCAAAGAAGTTACAGATGTGCGAGTAGGGAAATACATAGAATTAGCTGTTGAATCTAAAACAAAAAAATCTGCCGAAGATAAAGTAAACGAAATGTGTGATAAATTGCTTAGCAATCCTGTTATAGAAATGTACCGTTTTGAGTTAATTGAAAAGGATGCTTAAAACCTTTGTTTAAGAGATAGTTCCTTTAGTGCTAGTGGGCTCCTGCTTCGACCTAGGGTCTATTGAAGCCGCTTGTCTGATTGCACGAGCTAGTCCTTTAAATATTGATTCAGCCTTATGATGGTTATTTGACCCTGCAAGCATTGTAATATGCATGTTGAATTTCCCTTCTCTCGCTAGCGTTTCTAGAAAATGTTCTATTAATCCCCCTGATAGCTGGCCTAAATCTGTTGATGTAATGGTACTTTTTATTACGGAGTACCCTCTTCCAGAGAAATCAATTGCTACTAATGCTAAACATTCATCTAATGGTACAAAAGAATGTCCCATTCTTACTATCCCCTTCCCTTCCCCAATGGCTTCATTAATTCCTCTTCCTAAAACTATCGCCGTATCTTCGATTGTGTGGTGCCATCCTACTTCAGTGTCACCTGAAACATCTAGTTTAATATCGATTAAACCGTGACGTGAAATTTGAGCAATTAGGTGATCAAACATCCCGCTTCCAGTCGTAATGGTATTAGAACCGTCACCGTCCAAATTCAGTTCGAGTGAAATTTTAGTTTCACCTGTTTCTCTTACTATTTTAGATGTTCTAGCTACCATTATATGTTCTCCTAAAAACTTTATAAGATTTCTTTGAGAGCGGATATTATTGCGTCGGTGTGGTGAGGTTTACCAATTGAAATCCTAAAATAATTATTTAATTTGGGATGACTAAATTGTCTAACGAAAATTGCTTTCCCTACCAAACCTTGTACTACTTTCGATGATGGTACTTTTAAAGATTCGCATAATATATAGTTGCCTTCCGAAGGTAAGGGTTTTATATATGAACCAAACTCTTGTAACGCAGAATATAATCTACTTCTTTCTTTTACAATTAACTTAACATTGTTCATTAAGTAATCAACATCTTTTAGAGAAGCCATTAATGCTAATTCAGCTGCGGAATTGACGTTATAAGGTTGTTTTATTTTCAAAAGTTGTTCAACAAGATCCTGATTAAAAAAACCATAGCCTATCCTCAATCCTGCTAATCCAGCCCACTTACTCATCGTTCTTAAAACAATGAGATTATTGTGCGTCAGAACTAGTGGAGCGAAAGATTTATCAGTAAACTCATAGTAAGCTTCGTCTATAACTACAATAAGTCCAGTTTCTAATAAGATTTCGATATCTTTTTGTTGAGCGAGGTTACCTGTTGGATTATTAGGCGAGTTTATAAAGATAATTCTTGTTTCAGGAGTAATAGCAGATTTTACAGCATTTATATCTAATTCAAAATTATCATCTCTTGGAACCGATATTATTGATGTCCCTGTTATTCTTGCGCAAAAACTGTACATTCCAAAGGTAGGGTCGCATTCAATAACATTATTGTTTGGTGTGCAGAATAATCTAAATAGTAAATCAATTAGTTCATCGCTTCCAGCTCCACATAGAATTGTTTCTTTGGGCATTTTAGTGAATTTAGATAATTCTGTACGTATAGCGTTTTGTTCTGGGTCAGGATAAATATTAGCTTGCAGGCTTTTAATTGTTTCGTTAACCATGGGAGATGGCCCATATGGATTTTCATTAGCATTGAGCCTTATTATTTTTTCTGGTTCTACTCCAACTTTTGCTGCCATTGAATCCAATGGCTCTGCGGGGTCAAATGGTTTAATTTGTTGAATGTGTTTTAAAACAAATTTGTTGATGTCATTTTTTTTCATGAATGAATTTTGCCTAATATTAGAAGTTTATTTCATTACGTATTTCTGCTGCTTCAGCATGTCCGCTTAAACCTTCCGCTTTCGCTATTTCAGCAGCTATTGTAGATAATATTTGTGATTTTGCTTTATCGATTTTAACTAGAGGAGAAAATTTCAAAAATGTATTTACGTTTAAACCGGAATTGAATTTAGCCGTTCCAGATGTCGGCATTACGTGACTAGGGCCCGCTACGTAATCTCCCATTACTTCGTGCGAGTGTTCACCTATAAATATTGCACCAGCATTTTTAATTTTATTTATATGTTGATTAGGTTTATTTACCATTAAACTTATATGTTCAGGAGCAAATTTATTTGCTAACTCGAATGCTTCATCAAGATTCTCAACAACTAAAATAGCACCACGGTGTGTTATTGAGTAATGTGCTATTTCATGTCTATCAATATTTTTCGCTCTGGTTATTGCTTGCTGACTTATTAATTCGGCTAACCTCATTGAAGTTGTAACACAAATCGGTATTGCAAGTTTATCATGTTCAGCTTGAGCTACTAAATCAGCTGCACATAATATTGGATTTGCTTTTTCATCAGCGATTATTAATGTCTCTGTTGGACCATACAATCCATCAATGCCAACTTCTCCATATACGAGCTTTTTTGCTATTGTTGTATATATACTTCCAGGACCACAGATTAAATTTACTTTAGGTACTGTTTCTGTTCCGTAAGCCAAAGCTGCAATTGCTTGAGCTCCCGAGATTGTAAAAACTTTATCAACCTGAGATATTTTACATGCTGCTAAGATTTTATCTGATGGCGCCCCCGAGGTTTCACCGGGCGTACATACATATATGTTCTTAACTCCTGCTATTTTTGCTGGTATCACTGTCATTAACACTGTTGAAATAAGATTTTTGGGAATATATATACCAACGCTATCTACGGCGTTAATAACTTGACCGTATCCTTCTTGTTCATCCGTCCATGTTTTGGGAAGGGTTTTAGTATGATAATTTGTAATTCTTTTTGATGCTGCTATTAGTGAATCGATTAGGTTCTTATCGGTTTTATCAAAAGCATCAGTGATTTTCTTTGAATCTACTTCTATTTTGTCTAATTTGACATTATCGAGTTTGAGTGTGATTTCTTTAATCGCAGCATCTCCCTCTGATTTGATTTTATTCATTAGCTTGAGAATAGAATCAGAAAGTGAAAGAGTATTTTTAGTACTATGGTCGGATGCTTTGGTATCAATAGAATTTCTAATTGTATCCAAAAACAGGTTTGATTGTGATAATCCCTTAATAATTTTCATTTTAGGTATTGGTTTAGTGCCTTTACTACCGTTTGTTTACCGAGATGTAAAAACCATCGCATTTGGTATTCAGGAACATATTTATATATTTCATTTATACTATCAGGCATGTTTTTGACGAAATTATCTGCGTAGTGTACTGCACGGTGCGTTTTATTACCACCTGCAATCCTTTTGGCCATAAAGTTGATTCTTTCCCAGTTGAATCCAATATCAATATGGGAAGTTAGGAATTCACGCCAATCTATTAGGTTGGCGTTCTGTATGAATGGTATTTCTATTTCACATTCAATTTCGTTTAAAAGTTTAATCCAGTTTTGACTATGGGCATAGGCGATTTTATCTAAATGTAGTTGTGTTGCTCTATCCATTATTTGCAAATAATCATGATTTGTTTCATCTATGCTATAAGCAAATTTATTTCTGTACATATTTACAATCCACGTTTCATCTAATACTAAATGAGAAATATATCCGGACCAAAAAGCTTTGTGTATACCTGAAACAGATTTAATGTATGGGTTTTGTTCTAGTAGGGATTTATAACCCTCTCCGATATGTTGGAATGAATTTAATTTAACAAAATGGGATTGTTCTCGAGGGGTTTTAGACAAAGCCTTGATATCCGGTGCAGTAGAGCCTAGTAGGTAAAATGATTCGTGTTTTCGTATTGAATCATCGGTTATTTGATTTAATGCTGCTTGAGCAATGAATAGGTGCGTTGGTAGGTTTGGCAAAACTTTTAAGTCTCACTTTTTTCCAATAATGTTTTTATGGAATCACTTTCCTGATTAAATAAATAGTCCAATTTATGCACGCTTATAGTTTGTGCACCTATTTTTCGCATTGAAGACACAGCTTCGATCAAATTTTCTTTACTTATAATCATTGTCACAGCATATAGGTCTGACGACATAGTATTATATACTTTGGAAATAGTAGGGCCTTTTAGCCCATCTTTTACGTTCCCCTTAGATATTATAGATGCAATTTGCTCGGGATTTCCTCCTGTCATATTTGCTGTTAGCGTACAGTATTTGTTGCTCCTTAAATGAGCTTCTATCCTTTCAAGAAACGATATGCATTGATTCAATTTAACATCTTCCGTTACTATCATTTCTCGGTTTGCTATTACACAAGCTTGAGATTTGATTACCGCTCCACCAGATATCGTTTTAAGACGATTTTCCCGCATAGTAGTTCCTGTTGAAGAGATATCGGCAATTATATCTGCGTACCCCATTGATGGAGCAGCTTCAAGAGCTCCACTTGATTGAACCAATTCGAAGTGGAAAACAGAATTTTTTGTCAGATGTTTTTCCACCAAAACTGGATATTTTGTGGCTATTTTTATAGATTTTCCTTTGTTTTTGAATTCGAGTGCCAAATTTGCTAAATCTTTGATATCAGCTATGTCAACCCACGTATCTGGTAACCCGAGTACTAATTGTGCGTGACCAAAACCTAGGTTATTTATGATTACGGATGAACTTCCAGGATTTTTTTTGGTTTCTAAGTACCGGTCGTAACCAACTATTCCAATATCGGCGCTTGCTTCTTCAATTTTTTGAGGTATGTCTCCACTTCTTTGGAAATGTACAATTGCATCGGGTATTGCGCTTATAGACGCTTCATAACTCCTTGCGTTCAATCTTCGTATCTCAAGACCAGATGATTTCAAAAAAGACATAGTTGAGTCATATAGAGCACCTTCGCTTGGTACAGCTATTCGTAAATTCTCTGTTTTTCCTGTTATATTCATAATTTAATCAACCCGTCTCATTATTCTTTAAGATTTAAGATAGATTCAATATCATATGCAAATCCTACTGCAGGTGTAGAGGGACCTCCTAGAATTTGCACTAGTTCGTCGTATCTCCCTCCACCACATACGGATGTACCTTCAATACTGAAATCGAATATAATACCTGTATAATATGAAATACCTCGAACGTAACCCAAATCTACCTCTATATTTATATCTTTTTTGATATTATTTAGTAGTTGGTTTAGGGTCGTTTCTAGAGATGCTATAGTATCATCAGGTTGGGGTAAATCTATTAGGACTTTTTTAAGGGAGGTTATTACTTCTCTAGGATTACCAGATATGTGTGATACAGCTTGAAGTTTATCCAAAGCTTCGATAAATGATTTTTTGTTGTCTAGGTCTGACCATTTTTGCATTAAGCTCAATATTATTTCATGTTGGGTGCGTCTTCCTGTAGCACCGCTGACATAATTGATCATAACTTTCTCAATCAATTCGTTTAGTACGTTAGTGTTTTCGTTGTTTATTTCGGGTTTTTCCTGTCCATTACCCATTTCTTCGTAAAAAGAATTCTGGTCGAATGTACCGTCTTTTATGTCTTGTATGTTTTGTACTAGTAACAATTTTAAAATATCTGAAAATTCAAATTGGTCAAGTATAGAAGATAGAATTCCTATATGTCCAATTTTTAAATTTATATTTTTAAAATTTAAACCTTCCAAACCTTCTACCGCTGTTGATATGACTTCATAATCTGTATCTTTTCCGCCGATTATTTCTACACCTGCTTGGGTTTTTTCGTTACCGGTTATATTATGTCTGAATATGGGTCCTTCGTACGAGTAACGAGTTGGAGTAGAAGTTGGTTTATTTTCAATAAATTGACGTATTACTGATGAAGTGAATTCTGGACGTAAAGTCACATTATTTCCGTCAGGATCTACAAAGCTATATAGTTGTCCTGCTAGCTCAGGCCCCAATTTTCTGAGATATATATCACTATTTTCAATTATTGGCGTTTCAATTTTTGTGAAACTGCGTTTTGCGAAAATAGAAGAAATAGTATTTAAGTAATTTGATTTAAGCATAGAATATATTTCAATAAGTTAGGATCCCAGTAGAGAAATGTCCTTTGACATTGTTAACATAAACTCCAAAGGATATAGAATAAGTGTACAACAGCATATTCACTAATCAAAGAAGAAATTAGGTTTAATTTCTAAACTTGAGTGTGCGATTATATTGCAATAATTCGTAAAAATGTCTAGTGCTGAGTATTAGTCTAGCTTTGGTAAGTAAATTTCTGAACTATATGTTTGAAGTAAATGAAAAATAGTTCCCGTATAGCTGTCGTTGCTGATAGTTCAGCTTCTTTGCCTATTTCAAGTAATGCATTTGATTTTTTATACTTGGTTCCGATGAACGTTATAGTTGATGGAACTGAATTTTTTGATAAGGATGGAAATTCTCTTGGTGAATTTTATAGTCTGATGAAGGAACGATCTCTTCGGGTACAGACATCTCCACCTTCTCCAAATGCGTATTTATCTGTGTTCAGGGAAATTGTATCCAAGTCAGTAGATCAAATAATATGTATGACAGTTTCATCAGATTTAAGTGGTTCTTATAATTCAGCTTCTATAGCAGCAAAGGAAGCTATGGATGCATTTGGTGAGGTTGATATAAAGGTTGTTGACTCCAAAACTGCAGCAGCAGCTGAGGGTTTAATACTTTTGCAATTATGCAGAAATATTGAGAAAGGGTTTACCATGGCAAAATCCTTAAATTGCTTAGAATCCATAGTAGAGAATACTACAATGATTGGATCTATAGATAATCTTCATTATGCATGGAAAAGTGGAAGAATACCAAAATTGGCTTATTTGGGTGCTAATATACTTAGAATTAAACCTGTTTTTGAGTTGAATAAAGGGGAAATAAATGTTTTGGCCAGACCTAGAACTTCGAAAAAAGTTAATGAAAGATTTATCAAATATATATCAGATAAATCTTTTACAAGTGATGTTTGTATATCTGTAATGCATGCCGATGCAGAAGATAAAGCTGTTAAACTTATAGAATTGATTAAGTCAAAAACACAATATAAAGAATTATTTTTGACTAATGTATCGCCTATAATAGGAGCTTATGCGGGACCAGGCATGATTGGAGCAGCTTTTTATCACGACATTTAAAAGAAGTTTATAAATTTCTTAGATTAATATACTATGTTGATTGAGATGATTTGATACCAATATTTTAGGAGTATTTTAATATGAAGCATATTCAGCAAGAAAATAAAAAAATAAAAAAGCCAAGTAGAGAGATTGTTGAACAATTCAAGGAATTCGGCACCGCTACTATTAGTTCTGCTTTAAGAGAAGTATGTGGTATACGAAGAGCTTTTATGGTTGGTCCTGTAGCATTCACTTCTGGTAAAAAAGCTGTTGGGACTGCTGTCACTTTACAGTTTTTGCCAAAAAGAGAAGATATAGAACCGGGCCAGACCGAAGAGGAACAAGAATCCACTTCTGCTTTATGGTCTGCAACTATTGAAGTCAACGATGGAGATATATTGGTTGTTGATGCACGTGGTAATTTAGAGACTGGCTGTTTAGGTGAAATGTTAATGACTGGTTTGCATGCCAAGAATGTTCAAGGTTTGGTTGTGGACGGATGCGTTAGAGATTACCCAGATGCAAAAAATATTGGTCTACCATTATTTTTGAAAGGAGTTACTCCTCATAATGCAAGTCATTATGAGTTATATCCTTGGGATTATAATGTGCCTATTGGATGTGGTGGTGTTTTAGTGTTGCCAGGAGATATTATAGTTGGTGATGATGATGGGGTCGTAGTGGTACCACCTAAGGTAGCGAAAGAAGTTCTTGAATATTGTGATCGGCGTGAATCAGGCGAAGTTTTCGAGCGTATAAAATTGCAAGAAACTGGACAGATAGAGAAATACTACCCAATGAATGAAGAAGCTTTAAAAGAATATGAAGAATGGAAAAAAACAAGGTCTTGATGGCTTTGTTAGAAGATTATTTAAGATAGAAGAGTTGTTTAGATAATGGCGTATAGACTTCGTTTAAGCGAATGTAACCTCAATATAGGCTCCAAAAATATTCAATTCAATGGTGATGGGTTTAGGATAGTATTTGTTTCAGAAGGAACTGCCGTAATACGTGAAGTAACTTCTGATATTAAATTGAATCATAATTCAGCAATTTATTCCGAAAAGCCTTTGGAGATTATTTTTGGCGGGATAAAAAGTGTAGTTCTTATTTGGGAATTGTTTAATGATTCATATACCCATAATAACCCTCCATACGAAATTTATAGTGAAGTTACAAATAAATTGGAAGCTGAAATAAATTTGGATACTCTGGGGGATTATAAGTATTTAATGAGGTGTGACAAGGTTGCTTTTCCTTTGGGTGGTATTGCGTATACTCATACTCATAAAGGCCCAGGAATACGATATTTGTTATCAGGTTCTTTAGATGTAACTGTTAATGGTGAAACATCAAATATTTTACCGAATGAGGCATGGTTTGAAACTGGCCCGCAGCATGTTTATGCTTCGTCTTCTAAAACTGTAGCTACCTCTTTTGTTAGAGTTATGATATTGCCAGTTTCAGTTAAAGGTTTAAAGTCTATTGAGTACGTATTAAAAGAGGATAATAATAAGCCTAAATTACAACAATACACAATGTTTATTGATTCTGATTTAGATATAAAATAAACAAAAATCTTATACAAAAAAAGAGAGGTTTATGCCATGGGAACTAGGGTCGATGGAAAAATTGCAATAGTAACAGGATCTGGTTCGGTAGGAAACGGGATAGGCAACGGAAAAGCAGCTGCGCTAGTTTATGCAAGAGAAGGTGCTAATGTTGTTGTTTCTGACCTAAATCTTGAGTCGGCAGAAGAGACAAGAAATTTAATCGAAAAAGAAGGTGGGGATTGTATCGTTGTACAGGCTGATGTAAGCAATTCTAAAGAGTGTGAAAATCTAGTTTCGAAAACTATTGAACAGTATGGAAGGGTTGATATATTGCATAATAATGTTGGTATAGAAATACCTGGTGGCATACAAGAAATTAGTGAAGATGATTGGGACAAGACATTATCTGTAAATTTAAAAAGTGTTTTTTTAATGTGTAAATTCACTCTACCTTATATGCAGAAACAAGGCTCTGGATCTATTGTAAACATCTCTTCTATAAATGGTATTAGAACGCTTCCGGCATTATCAGGGCCATATGGAGCATCGAAAGCAGGTATGATAGCATTAACGCGGGAAATTGCGGTTGAGTACGCTAGTAATGGTATTAGGGCTAATTGTGTTTTGCCAGGTATGATGAACACTCCATTTGTTAAAGCCGCGTTGACTGAGGCTTGGGGTGGTGATATACAAGAAATGATTAACTTGAGAGATGCAATGTGTCCAACAGGTAAACAAGGAGAATCTTGGGATGTAGCCCACGCAGCTCTATTTCTTGCCTCAGATGAATCCAAATATATTACGGGTACGACTCTAGTGGTTGATGGAGCTTTGACTAGTTCGGTTAAGACGAATTGAAAATCAATATTTTGTGGACATAAAAATTTTGTATTGGAGAATATAAATGATAGATAGGGAACGGTTGATAGAGACATTTTGTAATCTTGTTAAAATAGATAGTCCTTCAGGGGAAGAGCATGATATATCAGAGTATTTGAGTAATCGCTTAAAAATGCTTGGGTTGAATGTAACTAAAGATGATTATGGAAATGTAATAGCTAGATCTGAAGGAGATAATCCTTTGATGTTATCAGCTCATATGGATACGGTTGAACCCGGTCGTAGTATCGCACCTAGGGTTAACTTAGATAGAATTGAGTCTGATGGTACGACAATATTAGGAGGGGATTGTAAAGCTGGATTAACAGCAATACTTGAAGCTTTAGATTCTTTAAATCAGGATAAAGTTAAACATATACCAATCGAAGTTGTATTAACTCGTGAAGAAGAGACGGGTTTAATAGGCGCAAATAATTTAGATTTTTCACTGATTCAATCAAAGGAAGCAGTTGTATTTGATGGTGAAGGTCCGGTTAGTCAGATTACTTCATCTAGTCCTACCTATATTGGATTTGATATTGAAATTACAGGACAGTCAGCTCATGCTGGTGTTGAGCCAGAAAAAGGATTGTCAGCTATAAAAATAGCCGCTGAATTAATTAACAAGTTACCACAAGGTAGATTAGATGAAGAAACTACTTTTAATTTAGGACTGATTGAAGGTGGTCAAGTTCGAAATGCTGTTGCTGAGACAGTTAATTTACAGGGTGAATTTCGCAGTATGAATTTAGAAACATTAGATAGTGTTAATATGCAACTGATTCATACTATAAATGAAGTTCGAAATGCTTATCCTAAAGCAAAATTGCTTGAGAAGATAACCACTGATTTTCACACTTATAAAATAGATGATGGATCTTCCACTTTGCGGAGAATTAAATCTGGGCTTTTATCGTTAGGTTTAAAGGCAACAATGCAACGTTCTGGTGGAGGTACAGATGGTAATGTATATAGAAAATTGGGTATAGATGCAGTTGTAGTTGGTATGGCGGATCACGGTATGCATACCAAGCAAGAGTATGTCTCAATACCGGATTTGATGGATGCAGCTCATTTGGTAGAAACCTTGATAGCACATTAATACATATGAAAATCATAAGAGAATGAAACTTAATTTCGTATAATTGAAAATTACAATAAACTATTATGAAAACTGTTGATATAGCTTATGGAGAATCTAGGTTACAAATAAAAGTACCAGATTACTCTAATGTTATATTACCTAATTACCCTCCTCCATATGCAGATCCTGAGAATGAAGTAAGACACAGTATATTAAATCCTGTAAACTCTGGTAATTTAAAGGATATTATTGGCCAAAATGACAAGGTAGCAATTTCAATTTGTGACGTTACTCGTCCGATGCCATCTGCTGTGGTTTTATCTGCATTATTGAGAGAATTAAATCATATTGAAAATAGTAACGTTACGATAATTATAGCTACAGGTACTCACAGAGCTACTACATCGTCAGAAATCAAGAAAATGCTTGGACCAAAGATTTTAGATAATTATTCAGTTGTAAATCACGATTGTTTTGATAAAGGTAAATTAACCTATTGTGGCAATACTAATAATGGTATACCAATATGGTTAAATAAAATCTGGATGAATAGTAATTTCCGTATAACTATTGGTTGTGTAGAACCGCATTTTTTTGCTGGTTTTAGTGGAGGCCCTAAAATGGTTGCTCCTGGGTTAGCAGGTAAAGAAACCATATATGCTCTACACAATGCTGAAATGATTGGAGATGAAAATTCAAGTTGGGGATTAATTGAGTCCAACATCATCCAGGAGGCAATTAGAGAAATAGTTTTAAAGACAGGAGTTGATTTTAGCATTGACGTAACGACTGATTTTGACAATAAGATTACTAGCGTTTGCTCCGGTAATCTTTTTGACGTTCATAAGATACAGGTTGAGAAAGCTAAATCTATTTCAATGCAGGAAGTTTCGAATAAATTTGACTTGGTCATTACTACCAATAGTGGATATCCTCTGGATTTAAATTTATACCAAACTATCAAAGGTATTTCAGCTGCTTTCAAAATCTTGAAACACGGTGGAGTTATTTTATGTGCTTCCGAGTGCAGAGATGGTTTTCCTGACCATGGGAAATATAAAAATTTATTGACGTCTAGTAATAGTGCAAAAGAGATATTAGAATCTATTGTCAATAACGATATGGTTACCCAGGACCAGTGGCAAGTGCAAATACAAACCCAGATATTGTTAAAATCGAAAGTATATTTATACTCTGACTATTTAAGTGAACAAGATGTCAAAACTGCAGGGTTTAATCCTGTAAGAGATATAGACGACACTATACAGCAAATAATTCACGATTTAGGAGAAACTCCTAAAATATGTGTTTTACCTGAAGGGCCTCAGACAATTGCGTACATAAAATAAAAATAAGGCTATTAACTTACTTCGACTTTAGCTCCAGCACCCTCAAGCTTCTCTTTAGCAGTATCAGCTTCTTCTTTTCCTATACCTTCTTTTACTACCGCAGGAGCACTTTCTACCAATTCTTTAGCTTCTTTCAAGCCTAAAGTAGTTAATTCTCTAACTGCTTTAATGACATTGATTTTGTTAGCTCCTACATCGGTTAGGTTTACTTTAAATTCGCTTTGCTCTTCTGAAGATTTACCTCCTGCATCGGCATCAGCGCCTGGAGCTGCTGCTACTGCAACCGCTGGAGCAGCTGCACTAACTCCAAATACATCTTCAAGCTCTTTAACTAATTCTGATACTTCAAGTACAGACATGTTTTTAATTGCTTCTACAATCTCTTCTTTATTCACGACTAATCTCCTTTAATTTAAGCCCTAAAACGGCCTAAGCACTATTTTGTTCAAGTGATTCGATTCTACGTTGTAATACGGTGACCAATCCTGTTATTGGTGCATTGATAACTCTTACAAATCCTACTGCAGGATTTTGCAATTGACCTAGTAATTGTGCAATCAACTCATTTCTTCCAGGTAATTTTGCTAATGAAACTACTTCTTCGGGAGTCAATATTTTACCGTCTAGTATACCTCCGGTAATGGAAACAGTAGTATTCTCAGATTCAATAAAATCATGTACTGCTTTAGCGGCATTAACTGGATCACCAGATGAAACAACAATTCCAGATGGACCTTTGGTAATTTCTTTGATTTCCGGTTTACCTATCTCATCTGCTGCTATGTAGGCTAATCGATTTTTTACAACAACAAATTTGATTTCTTGTTCTCTTAGTTTATTTCTAAGTTGTACTGCCATATTTCCTGTCATTTTCGAATAATTTGTGGAAATAAGGCAAGTTGCGCTATTCAAAACTTCTTTTAATTCAGCAACTTTGTCTATTTTTTCTTGCGTTGGCATTTTAGCACCTTAATAAAAAAATCCGCGCCTAAGACACGGATAACTTCACTTTAAATAGTTTATGGTAACCTTGGCAGGCAATTTAATCCGTTAGGAACCTACTGTCTTCGGCAACTTTATTAAATTGTAATAATTATATCAGCTTATGTCTGATTTTGGCTAGTGGTATTAGCTATATCAAGCTTCAGGCTCGGACCCATAGTAGTAGTTAGGTACATAGTTTTAATAAATTGACCTTTAATGCCACTGGGTTTTGACTTTACGACCTCACCTACTAATGAATTTAGGTTTTCTACTAATTGGTTTTCACTAAAACTAGCTTTTCCAATGGGTACATGGATTAAAGAAGTTCTATCAAGTTTGAACTCTACCCTGCCCTTTTTAGCTTCTTCTATTGATTTAGCTATGTTATCTTGGTTGACAACAGTGCCCGTCCTAGGATTTGGCATTAACCCCTTTCTTCCTAACACTTTTCCTAATTTACCTACTTTGCTCATCATGTCCGGAGTCGATATTGAAACTTCAAAATCTGTCCATCCTTTGTCAACTTTGGCAATCAATTCGTCATTGCCAACGAAATCTGCACCAGATTCTTCTGCTATTGAAGCAGCTTCACCTTGAGCGAAAACTAAAACTCTTACTTGCTTCCCTATTCCATGTGGTAAAACAGTAACTCCTCTAACGTTCTGATCAGCATGTCTAGGGTCAGCATTTGTCCTGATGTGTAATTCTACTGTTTCATCGAATTTTGTGTTTGCAGATTTTTTAACAATTTCGACAGCTTCTTCAGGGTAATACTCTTTGTCTTTATCTATTGCAGATTCTAAATCTGTATATCGCTTGCTTCTTTTACTCATCAATCTCACCATTATTATTGTTTTGTTATTGTAGAAGAAAATCTTATTTAATTTTCTATTTCTATTCCCATGCTACGAGCAGTACCTTCAACTATTTTCATAGCTCCTTCAATATCAGCTGCGTTTAAGTCTTTCATTTTTGTTTCTGCTATTTCTTTTACTTTAGAGGAAGATACAGTGCCTACTTTTTCAAGATTTGGTACTCCACTACCTTTTTCTATTCCAGCAGCTTTTTTTAGTAGAGCTGATGCTGGCGGTGTTTTTAATTCAAAACTAAATGATCTATCTTCGTACACCGTTAGGATTACCGGTATTACGTTACCTGCTTGAGATGAAGTACGCTCATTGTATTCTTTTACGAATCCCATGATATTTACTCCGTGTTGACCTAGTGCAGGTCCTACAGGTGGAGCTGGATTTGCTTTTCCAGCCTCGATTTGCAATCGTATTATAGCTCTAACTTTTTTCGGCACTAATTTCTCCTAAAACACTGTTTAGAAACCTTAAACAAGGTTTGTTTACATTTCTTCTACTTTGTCGATTTGGACGAAATCTAATTCTACAGGGGTTTCTCGACCAAAAAATGACACTAACACCTTAACTTTGGCCCTTTCTGGATATATTTCATCAACGGTACCCAAAAAGTCTACAAAAGGACCTTCTTTAATTTTAACGGTTTGTCCTATATCAACACCTAATTTAACTCTTGGCTGACCGGATGCAACCTGATTCATTATTGATTGTACTTCTCCTGGATTTAAAGTCACTGGTTTGGATCTTGTTTCACCATCTTCTTCAGCTGAAATAAATCCAGTTACCCCATCAGTATTTCTTACTAAGTTCCAACTTTCATCGGTCATTTCCATATGTACGATAATATATCCAGGAAATATCCTTTTCTGTACGGATTTTCTTTTTCCATCTTTTATTTGAATTTCTTCTTCAGTTGGGACAATTACATCAAATATCTTACTTTCCATATCCATCGATTTTATTCTTAGTTCGATGTTTCTCTTCACACGTTCCTCGTGTCCAGAGTAGGTATGGACAATGTAATATTCTCCGACGTTAGATTGTTGATCTGTAGTCATTGTTATGTTCCTAGAATTACATCAAATAACCTTGCAAACAGAAGGTCGAACAAACCTAAGAATGTTCCTATTATTGCTGCTACTACTATGACCATAATCGAGAGCCTGACCGTCTCTTCACGAGAAGGCCAAGTCACCCGACGCAATTCATTAAAAGAATCGCTGAAAAAAGCGGTACCTTTGCGTCGGCTTTCAGTGGTATTGGCTGTTGGTTTACTAGACATGTTTAGAACACTTGCCTACCTGATTTCGCGATGTGCAACATGCCGTTTGCACCTCGGGCAGAATTTTTTAATTTCTATTCTATCCGGGTCATTCCTTCTGTTCTTAGTGGTGTGGTAAGTTCGTTCCTTACATTCTTCACACCCTAAGTTTACGGTTATTCGATTTTCTCCACGTTTTGGCATAGTATTTTAACTTTTTGAACTAATTTTAGTTCGTGACTTTAGTAATCACTCCGGAACCAACGGTTCTCCCGCCTTCTCTTATCGCAAATCTCAGTTGATCGTCTAGAGCTACAGGAGTTTGAAGTTTTATTGTCATTTCAATATTATCACCTGGCATCACCATTTCAACTCCATCAGGAAGCGCAATTTCACCAGTAACGTCAGTAGTTCTTATGAAAAACTGAGGTTTGTATCCTGTAAAGAAAGGAGTATGTCTTCCACCTTCATCTTTAGTTAACACGTACACTTGGGCTTGTGCCTCGTTATGCGGAGTCAAACTACCTGGTTTTGCAAGTACTTGTCCTCTTTCAATTTCCTCTCTGTCAACTCCTCTCAGCAACACCCCAACCGCATCACCAGGCTCTCCCACATCAAGGGTTTTGTGAAACATTTCCACTCCGGTAACAACGGTTGATGTAGTTTCTTTGATACCTACTATTTCTATCGTATCACCAGTATTAACAACTCCTTGCTCAACTCGACCTGTTACAACAGTTCCTCTTCCTTTGATACTGAAAACATCTTCGACTGGCATCAAGAAAGGCTGATCTTTAGGCCTTTCAGGCACAGGTATATTTTCATCTACTGCATCCATTAATTCCCAAATGCCTTTACCCCATTCAGATTCTCTAGAAGTATCTTCTGCTTCCAATGCGTTAAGAGCACTTACTCTAACTATTGGTATATCATCACCCGGGAAGTCATATTCGTTCAAAAGCTCTCTTACTTCAAGCTCTACTAACTCCAATAACTCTTCATCATCCATTGCATCGACTTTGTTTAAAGCAACTACCAAAGCTGGTACTTCTACTTGGCGAGCCAAAAGTATGTGTTCTCTTGTCTGTGGCATAGGGCCATCTGGAGCACTTACAACTAAGATTGCTCCGTCCATTTGAGCTGCTCCGGTAATCATGTTTTTTACATAGTCTGCGTGACCGGGACAGTCTACGTGGGCGTAGTGTCTCGTTTCAGTATTGTATTCAACGTGCTGTATGGCTATTGTAACGCCTCTTTCTTTTTCTTCAGGTGCGTTGTCGATAGTGTCGAAAGCTCTGAAATCAGCTAATCCAGCTTGCGACAGCGTTCGCGTTATAGCTGCTGTTAACGTTGTTTTACCATGGTCTACGTGACCAATCGTTCCAACATTCAAATGAGGTTTATCTCTTACAAATTTTTCTTTTGCCATTTTTTACTCCCGTATTCTCAGCCCACAAGCAGACTCGAACTGCTGACCTCGTTCTTACCAAGAACGTGCTCTACCACTGAGCTATGTGGGCATCTTTTTATTATTATATTTCCTTAATTTACCTTATTTAGTATATTAGATTTTCACTATACTGTTAATGGTGGAGGGAGTAGGATTCGAACCTACGTAGCCCTTCCGGGCGCCAGATTTACAGTCTGGTGGTATTAACCGCTCACCCATCCCTCCAAATTCTGGCACCAAAACAGTTTAGCATATGTTCATCTACACTTAAATCTTTTTATTCAATTCATTTTTAAAATCTTTTGTCTGAAACAATAAATGATTAGAAAGCCCCAGAGGAGATTCGAACTCACTAACCTGCCGATTACAAGTCGGCTGCGCTACCATTGCGCCACTGGGGCAAATAGAATATGAGAAATTGTGCAGAAATAATTTTACCTAAGGTGTTTACTTGGGTCAACGAAATTAGGCGTTTCAATTGGTCTTAAATCTAAGTTCTATTGAGAGTTGATGTTTGGTGGTGATATTTTTTTATATAGTAGCTGGACCGTTTTTAATGATTTGTAAAGCGTCTTCTGGAGTCTTGCATTGTTCAAGGCTTTCAATCCACCAAGTTGCGCCTGCTTTTTTGTAAGATTTTAACAGTACATTTTGCTCCTTGGTATTTTTATTTGAAATTCCTGCAGCGACAATGTCGTATTGTTGCTTCGGGTGTGATTGCCTACAGATAAAACTTTTAATTTCTATTATTTCTTTTGGAGACACTGGTTTTTCTGATTTGCTTATGGGGAATACTCCATCCCATTTGCTTGCGCGTATAAATGGTTTTTTGTTAGGCCACATCCCCCCAATCCATATTGGAATCCTAGGGGTTTGTACAGGAGTTGGCTTAAATGTAACTTCATTTATATTAAAATAACGTCCTTCATAAGAAAATGGGTGGCCTTTCCACAAACCTGTTAATACGTCCAGTCCTTCATCTAATGTTTCACCTCTTTTCGCATTATCGACAGTTTCGGAAAAAGGTGCAAATTCTAACTCAGGAGGCCATCCTGAACCTACTCCTAAGATCAATCTTCCATTAGATAAAACATCAATAGAAACTGTTTCTCGTGCTAGTTTCCATGGTCTACGCCTTGGTATAGGTGTAACCATTGTTCCGAATCTAATTGACTTTGTTACCGTGGCTATTACAGTTAGGGCTACCCATGGGTCTACAAAGGCAATGTCCATTCCAAGCCACATGTGGTCCCAAATAAAAAAACCGTCCCATTCATAATGTTCTGCCTCAATAGCAAGCTGTTTGATTACTTCTAGATTGTGGAAAGGTTCAAAATTAGGAATGTCTATGCCAAATTTCATCTAAATCATTTCCATAAAATAAATAAGAAATTACATTGTAAGTTTTTTATAAAGGTAGAGTAATCTTTGGGGCAGCATTTGTACGTTTTCTAAAACTTCGTAGCCTAGGTCTTGGCACATTTCTTGCAAATAATCATGTCCTGATTTGTCTACTGTTAGACAAAAAGCGTTAATATTTTTTCTCTTTGCTTCATCTAGTGCCATTTTGGTGTCATTGACTGCATATTCTTTTTCTACCCCTTCCCTACTGTAGCCTCTATCTTGAGGTCTCCCGTCACTTATAAGAAATAAGAGTTTTGTTTTAGATTCTTGTTCAGCAAGTTTTGCTGTAGCATGTCTAATTGCGGGTCCCATACGAGTAGCATGCAGTGGCGATATTTTGTCTATACGACTCTTAACTCTGTCTGATAATTTTTCATTAATATCTTTGACTGTATAGAATTCTACGTTTTCTCTACCGTAACCCGAAAATCCATATATACCGTATATGTCTCCAATTGCTTCAAGGGCGTTGATTAACAAAACGACTGATTCTTTTTCTACGTCGATTATTCTCTTGTAATTTAATCTTGTCTGATCGGTTCTTTTTGTCTTTAACCAGTTCAAATATTCTACTGTATCTGTTGGTGGGGTCAGGGAATCACCAAATTTGGTGCTTTCATCTATAGCTTCTGCAGTAGATGCACTTGTATCTAATAGGAAAATTACCGCTACTTCTCTTTGTACTTTATTTCGACGCCAATAGAGTTTTTCACTAGGACTTGCTCCAGTTTTCATGTCTATCATCGCTTCTATCACTTCATCAATGTCTAGTTCTTCTCCATCTTGTAGTTTTCTCTCTTTCTTAAACAATTCAGGTGTCATTAATTCAAATTGCCTTCTGATTTGGTACATCAGCGATGAATATTCATTTAATACGTCTGAATAGTAAGATGGATCTCCTTCTGCCATCGTTTTTTGTTTGATTACGCACCAATTTGGTTTGTAGTCTTTTGCTCTAAAATCCCATTCTGGGTAAATGAATGTTTCAGGTTCTGAAGAAGTTAACTCTCCTCCATCTTCTTCAATATGACTCAGGTGGCTTTCTGAATATTCTGTTGATTTGGATTGTTTAATGTTCATTTGATTTAATATGTTTTCAACCGTTTGTGAATCTAATTGCATCTGTTGATCTTGGTCTATCTCAGCACTTTCAGATACCATTTGTTCTAGTAATTCTTTAGTATTATCTTGTTCCAGAGATTCTTCAGAACTAGATCCATTGCTTTCTCGAATCGATTCAAAAAATTGAGTTAATTCTGGTTTGAATTCCCCTCTGTATTCGGTTCCGTCTATGGGGTCATATGATTCTTCTTTTTCAGTTGAAGTGTCAAACTTGAAATGTTCATAATCTTGATTTGAATCAGATGAAGATTCTAAGTTAAATTCCTCACTCTCATTTTCTAGGTCAATATTTTCCCATGTATTTTCTGGTTTTTCTTCATCATCTAAATTTGAAATAATCGAATATATTCTTAGAGTTGCTTCTGACGTATCTTCTACCAAAGATGTTAGTTTTAACGCTTGTTTTGCGATTGAGGTAATTTGCAGGATTTCATTTTTATATTCAGTAGGAATACTTAGCTTTCTTTTTTTTGTGATGCTGAACTGTAGCAGTATTTCTACCATCATCTTTCTGATTGGTAAACTCTTTAAATCTGGTCTCAATTCAAGACTTTCAAGTTGTATTTTTTCATATTCTCTTTTGATGCCTGCATAGTAATATTTGACTATATTATCTATTCGCCCCCCTTCGACCACTGTGAATATATCTAGGGCAAGTTCTTTATTTGGGAACAAACTGAAAAAATTTTGTATGTCGGTCAAGAAATGTTTTTCGTCATTTTTATTGCCTATCTGATTAGCGTTACGTTCCTCCAGAAATTTATTACGTATATCAGCGAAATGGATTGGTTTTGTTTCAAATGAAAATTTGAAGCTGCCAAATTCTATGTGTCCCGTTTGGTGCGTCGCTATTACTTTGTACCAAGAATGGTTGTCGTCTTTAGAAGTATATTTGTTTGATTGGGCAGGTAGGTATATTGTTTCGCCTTCAGTTGTTGCAAATTCAGAAATAGCCCAGCCAATGTTTTTTGAATCTATCTCGTTTCTTGATGAAAGGTCGATTTGATTGCCTGTTAAGGCTATACAATATAATTCCAATTTGTCTTTCTGCTGTTCTAAATCAACAACTGAAGATAGTTTGTCAATTAAATCAATAGATTTTGTGGATTCCTTTCGGAAAAACGACGCTCCTGCAATTTCGTTTTCTAAATATATTTCTAGGCCAGCATCAACCCATGTATTTACCTTGCTTGGCGATAATCGCTGAGATATAAATGGTACGGATTTGATGAAGTCTAATAATATTTCAGGAGTGGTTTTGTCTAGAATATATTTTGAAGAATTTATTAAGTCAGCATGGTAGTTGCTTTCAATATCCTTTATGCAATCTGCATATGTTGAGAGCCAATTAGTTATATTTGTTTTTTTAAATTCTACTATTGAATATAGAAGCTTTATTAATTCGTTTCGAGATGATGAGTTAGTTTTGTCAAAAGATTGAATTGAAATCTCTATAAATGATTTAGTATGCTGCCAATTGTTTTTTACTACCAGATCGAGCAGTTCTATATAATCGGTTTTCTTTTCTGGGATAAGTACCAGTATTTCAGGAAGCAATTTCATGCATTCTGTAGCTGCTTCATATGATTGAAGTGAAAGATTTTTTATAGTGGAAATTGCGTGTTTTAAATTAGTGATATTGCTACTGTGTAGCAGTTGATCTCCTGTTTGGAAAAAAGTAGTTGCTAAGTTGGTAGATTTCCAAATTCCAGTATATAATTCCAGACCCATTTTCCCCCATTCTTCTAAGTGTCTTGACCTTAGAATTGAGACTGTTTTTGGGCTATTAGAAAAAAAACTATCTGCTATTGGTTTTGACTTATTTGATATTAGTAATCCTTGTTGCATCCATTCGTAAAAATAGTTGTAAGGAATCAGTTTCGATACTGAGGGGCTTACTTGATAAAATTTAACTGCTAATTCCCAACTTCTTACCCCTTTTCTTACATGTGCGATTTTCAAACCGATATTAGTCCATTCTTCTATTTGATCTTGGTTCAAAATTTTAGATATTGATTTTTTTGATGAAGAATAGGCTTTAGTAAGCTCTATGGGGAATGACTTTAGTTCGATATCGATATTTTTGGGCATTACGTATACCTTATTTTAATGTAGTTCAAGTTCAATCATTGTTAATAATTCTGTCAGTATCCTAGCTGTTGCTCCCCATATAAATTTTCCTTGGTATGCATAACAGCTATACTTGTTTGGCTTAAGATTATTGACTCTGACTTCAGTTCTCACATTTTCATGTTTACTTAGTTCGTGTATAGGTATTTCAATAATTGATTCAACCTCTTTTGGATTTGGTGATAAATTGAGTTTTGAATTTGTTGTCGCAACATATGGGGTGATTAAATAATTTGTAGATGTAGCTACATCACTTAATCTACCAATTATATCGATATTATCAGGAGAAATTCCCATCTCTTCTTCAAATTCTCTTAAAGCTGTTGATTGAAGATTTACGTCACTATTGTCTTTTCGACCTCCAGGAAAACTTATTTCTCCTTTATGATCCTGTACATTATTAGTACGTTTATTAAGCAATATTTTGTATGTGGGACTTGCATATGTTATCAATACGATTACCGATGCTGGAATTAAAGTAGCTCTTAAATTCGATTGAGTTTCAGGTGCATATGATTGAAGTTTTACTTTAAGTGTTTCTATCAAATTTCAATCCGAAATTTTAATCAAGGAAAAAGCGCTGATATTATTTCGTTTATACTTTGCTGTAAAGTTAAATCATCAGTTGTCGACCAATTGATTGCAACTTCACAAGCTCTCCGTGCATTTATCCCGGAAGAAATTAATTTACCAGCGTAAATTAATAACCTAACGCTTGCCCCTTCTGCCAGTCCTTGATCTTTTAAATTTCTTATCTTTTCCCCAAGTCTGGCTAATTGCATTGAAGTTGCTTTATCTAAACCGGACTCATGGTGAATTATTTCCGCTTCGATGTCGACGGGAGGTGGGTTAAATTCAATTGACACGAAACGTTGTCTTGTACTATGTTTTAAATCCTTCAAAGCACTTTGGTAGCCTGGATTGTATGACAGAACTAACAAAAACCCTTCTGAAGCTTCTAGAAGTTCACCTTTCTTGTCTATTGGTAAGATTCTTCTATGGTCTGTAAGAGGATGTATTAATACGGTAGTATCCTTCCTAGCCTCTACTATTTCATCCAAATAGCAGATTCCACCTGATTTTACAGCTCTTGTTAGAGGGCCGTCTATCCATTCAGTTTCGTTACCCTTTAACAGGTATCTACCAACTAAATCACTAGCTGTAAGGTCTTCGTGACAAGCAATAGTTATAAATGGGATGCCAGTTGAATCATCGTTTTTGGATTTTGTTTTATTGGTTTTGTTTATTTTAGTGAGGTTTACCCCTAATTTATATGACATGTACTCTACGAATCGTGTTTTCCCAACTCCTGTTGGGCCTTTAAACAATATAGGTATTTTACTTTTATATGCTGCTTCAAATATTTCAATTTCGTCACTTACAGGTATGTAAAATGGCTCTTTTTGAATCCTAAATTCTTCTACGATGTAGTTTTGATACAACGTTTTTGTATTTGTTGGCATCTATTATTCCTTATTGGTGTTGATAAATTTTTTTGCCCAAATTTCAGTTAAATTGTCTTTAAGTTCCTGTATTGTACCGTTGTTTGTAATCATTCTGTCCGAATTTTTTAATCTTGTTTCATTATCTATTTGCGAATCCATCCTCGCTTGTATGGCATGATGGTTTATTTTATCTCTCTTTTTTACTCTATCCAAAATAATAGATGTTTTTGATTCAATTGACCATACTTCGTCAACAATATCTTTCCAATTCGCTTCTATCAATATTGCTGCTTCTACTACTACTACTTCCACTTGATCTACTCTAAATTGATTTAGTTTTTTTATTACAAGATTTTTAATTTTAGGATGACAAATACGGTTCAATTTATCTAATCTGTTTTTAGAAGAGAAAACTAGCTTTGCAAGTTTTGGCCTGGCTATATTACCTTCTTTATCTAAAATGGTTTTTCCAAATTCTTTGACTATTTCTTCCCATGCTGTGGTGTTTTTTTCATAAATATAATGCCCAAACGTATCAGCATTAATTGTTTTAGCACCTAGCTCGCATAAAATTTTACAAGCTTCAGTTTTACCGCTGCCTATTCCACCTGTTAAGCCTATCGCAAACATTAAATTATCCGGTATTGATTATATTTTGGAAATGTAAATGCATCCTCGAATTTTAACAATCGTATATAAAGTCGGTCAATATTGCATCGATGGTAATCGTTTGTATTATAATGACGTTTTAAGCATCACAAGTGGAATTATAATTGTAATGGACTTTTACCAATGGCAAAGAAAATCAGAGATATACCTTCAATAAATAAGGTTTTGGAACACCCCGAAATTGTTGAATTAATTCATAGATATTCGTTAAATAATGTTTCTGATTTGGTCAGAAACATTGTTAGTGATATTAGAAAAGATGTATTGGCAGAAAAATTAGAGCCATCACTGCAATTAATTGTATCTAATACAAAAAACTTGGCAGAGGAAAAATGGAATTATTCTCCTGTGGCTGTAGTTAATGCAACTGGTGTTTTGATACATACTAATTTAGGCAGATCTTCCTTGAGTGCCTCCGCGATAAATTCAATGAGTGTGGCAGCTGGGGATTACACTAATTTAGAATATGATTTGTCGCACGGTAAAAGAGGGTCAAGGCAAAATTTTGTTTCAACATTAATTAACCAATTGACAGGATCAGAAGCTTCTACAGTAGTAAATAATAATGCATCAGCTATGTTATTGGCTTTGGCCGCGATTTCTAGCAATAAAGAAGTAATTGTTTCAAGGGGTGAATCGGTTGAAATAGGAGGTGGCTTTAGGATTCCCGACGTATTGAAATTAAGTAATGCCAAAATAGTAGAAGTTGGCACTACAAATAGAACATATGCAAAAGATTATTTGAATGCGGTGTCTGAAAATACTGGTGCTATATTAGTAGTTCATGCCAGCAATTTTAAGCAAACTGGATTTGTTCATTCTCCTACAATAACCGAATTAGTAAATATAGGTGCTGAAAAAGGGATCCCGGTGATACACGACTTGGGTAGTGGATGCTTTGTTGATACCACTCAATTTGGGTTACCTCCAGAACCAACTCCCAAAGAAAGTATTATTAACGGAGTTGAGATAGCAATGTTTTCGGGAGATAAGCTATTAGGAGGACCGCAATGCGGTATTATTGCTGGCAAAAAAGACGTAATTGAAAAACTAAATCGCCATCCACTATATCGTGCAATTAGAATTGATAAGGTTAATCTTGCAGGGTTAACTACCACTCTTTTGCACTATATACAAGAAAATCATTTAGAACAAATACCAGTGTTAAAAATGATTAGTCAGACAGAATCCGACTTAAGGATGCGTAGTATACATTTGCAAAAATCGATTGGGAAATCATTAAAAGTTGTCAAAGGGTATTCTACGATTGGTGGTGGTAGTATGCCTGGGGAGACTTTGCCAACGTGGTTATTGGCTATACCAGGAGAGGAAAAGTCAAAAATGATTTTTGACTTGCTAAGAAAATCTAATCCCCCAGTAATTACCAGAATAGAAAATGACATGGTACTTTTGGATCCAAGGACAGTTTTGCCTAAATACGATGGTGTTTTAATATCGATAATTTCAAAAATTTTGAGTTAATATACTGAATCAGCTTAACATGGATAAATTATATGGATCTCTTTAGTCACAGCAATCAAAAAAACAAACAGCATAGAGAGCCATTAGCTTCAAAAATGAGGCCACGAAATTTCGATCAGTTTGTTGGTCAAACTAAATTGGTTGGGAAAAATAGTCCATTGAGGCGGATGATACAGTCAGGAAGAGTACAATCAATGATATTTTGGGGGCCACCAGGTACAGGCAAGACATCTTTAGCTTTATTAATATCATCGTTGATTGAATATCATTTTGATTCGTTAAGCGCTGTTGAATCTGGTGTTTCTGATTTACGACGGTCTATTTTCGAAGCAAATGAAAGATTTAATTTATATAGTGTTAAAACTGTTCTTTTTATTGACGAAGTACATAGATTTAATAAAGCTCAACAAGACGTTATTTTACCTTCGGTAGAGGATGGGACAGTAGTTTTGATTGGAGCTACTACGGAAAACCCATCTTTTGAAATTAACGCGCCACTTTTGTCTAGAGCAAGAATATTTACATTAGAAAGTTTGACAGAAATTGATATTAAAAATGTCATAATGAATGCAATTAATGATGTAGAAAGAGGTTTTGGGTCAGAATCGGTGGATATACATCCCGATGCGTTAGATTTTCTTGTTGGGGTATCTAATGGCGATGCGAGGTCAACTCTAAACATTTTAGAAATGGCTTTTTATGTTAGCGGATTGTCCACTGGAAAAACAAAAATAATCACTTTAGATGTTGTGAAAGATGTTGTTTCAAAAACTGACTACTATTATGACAAAGATAGGGACCTGCACTACGACATTATATCTGCATTCATAAAATCTATACGTGGCTCAGACCCTGATGCTGCCATATATTGGTTGGCACGAATGATTCAAGGAGGAGAAGATCCAGTCTTTATAGCTCGTAGGTTGGTAATTTTAGCATCTGAAGATATAGGGTTGGCTGACCCATATGCTATTTCAGTTGCTGTAGCTGTGCAACAAGCAGTTAGTTTAGTAGGCATGCCTGAAGGTAAATACCCGTTGGCTCATGCTACGATTTTTCTGGCTACTAGAATAAAGAGCAATAGTGCTAAATTGGCTATAGATGCTGCAATTAATGAGGTGGATAAAACTGGCAATAAGCCAGTCCCTCTCCATTTACGAAATGCTGTTACATCGGTAATGAAAAAGATGGGTTATGGTAAAGGATACAAATATTCACATAACTATGAAAATAATTTCGCTGAAATGCTAAATCTTCCTGAAGAATTAACCACTAAGGGATTTTATTACCCTTCTGATCAAGGTTCGGAAGCACAAGTGAAAAAATGGCTTGAGAAATTATGGGGAACTGACAAATTCAATTGAAATCAATTCTTTGATTCATCTATAGCCAATTTTTTTAATCTTCCTGACTTTATGACAATAACACCTAATATTAAGCCTGAAATAATTAACAAAACATTGCTTGAAGCTATGGCATAGTTAGCGCCTATTTGGTTTGAGATTATACCTAAGGGAAATCCTCCGAATGCAGATAATCCCCATGTGGTAGTTTGTATGCTTACGATTCTCCCTCTCATATCATTTGGGACAGTTGATTGGATAGTTGTATGAGTCACTGTTTCAAATATAACGTAGAATCCATAACCGCATGATAATAATAAAAAGCTTAGCCAAGTCTGTGTGTTAATTGCAAAAACAGATAAACAAGTTGCAAAAATAATAAAACCAATAGTAGCGAATATGTCAGGACGTATTTTTATGCCGGTAATTGAGATTATGCTAGTGCTGATTAACATCCCGCCAAATCCAAATCCCAATAAATTTCCGAGTCCTTGTGATTTCATGCCAAGGAAATCCCTTGCTATAACTGAAATCATAGGCATATGGGTCCAACCAAGTGTTTCGCTCAAAATCATCATTCCAATTAATAATCGTAGCAATTTTTCGTTTTTTAAATATAAAACCCCGTTCTTTATTGCTTCAAACACACTTTCTTTGCTCGACACTTTTGGAGGGGTGTAATTAAATGCAAGATGGGCTAATGCGATGCTAATTAAGATATAAACTAAAGATCCGAAGTAATATACATAGTCCATACCGAAATACTTTATTAGTTGCCCTGCGATTACAGGTCCTATTATACCCGAAGTACCGATAGCTATAAAATTGCTAGCGTTAGCATTTAGTAATGATTTTTTATCAACTAGATCGGCAATTACAGATAGATATGAAGGTAGTTTTAGTGCTTCTAAAGATGCCATCACTATTGAAAGGATAATTAGAATGGTAATTGACATTAATTCTAAAGAAATTAACAGCGCCATAAAAAAGAAGAGTATAGATACTGCGGTGTATCCAAATAATAAAATTTTCAGCCGCTTGAATTTATCAGCTAATACTCCTCCAAAAGTACAGAATATTATGAATGCAATACCAGTGAATCCAGCTAGTGTGCCAACCCAGAAAGCTGAGTTGGTTAAATCTAGTGCAAGCCAACTTTGAGTCATTTGGACTGCATTTCCAATTAAGGTACCTAGCAGCCATGAAATCCACACAAGCCTAAACTTAGGATTTGATATGAGAATACGCATTATGTTGGCCTTGATTTGTTATCGTAGAAGAAAATTAACTGAATACGTTATTAATAACTTCCAGAGAATAATCAATATCGTCGGACGTAATACCGTAATGGGTTACTAGTCTCCACCTCGAATCTTCTCTTTCCCCTACTTTGATACCTTTTTGCCCTAATTTAGTTGCAAATTCTTTGGAACGACCTTCAGGAACTTTGAAAAACACTAAATTTGTTGGAAGTTCTTCTGGTTGAATTTCTATGCCATTTATTTCAGCTAGGCCTAAAGCTAATTTACGGGCATTACTATGGTCTTCTGCTAGTCTTTCTACCATTTCAGTTAAAGCAATTTTACCAGCAGCGGCAATAATTCCTGCTTGTCGCATACCTCCACCTAACATTTTTCTTATTCTTCTAGCTTTTGCGATATCTTCTTCAGACCCACATAAAAGTGATCCTACCGGAGCACTTAGTCCTTTTGAAAGACAGATTGATACTGTTTCGGCGTCTTGTACCAATTCTTTAACTGGAGTCTCAAGTGCTATCGCTGCATTAAATAGTCTTGCCCCATCAACATGTATTTTAAGGCTATGTTTTTGTGCTAATAATCGTACTTTATTCATGTAAGATGCCGTCAATGGTTTTCCGCCAGTCGCGTTGTGTGTATTTTCTACACTTATTAATTTAGTAATTGGGAAGTGATAGTCATCTGGTTTTATTGCAGCTTCGATATCTTCAATAGGCAAAGAACCATCAGGAGCAGTATTTATTGGTTGTATTGCTACCCCACCTAATACAGAAATACCTCCAGCTTCCCCTCTACAGATATGTGATAGTGCTCCTGCAATCACTTCTTCTCCTCTATTGCAATGTATGAGGACGCCAATTAGATTGCCCATGGTACCACTTGATACCAACACAGAAGATTCTTTGCCAAGCAATTCTGCTCCGAATTTTTCGAGGTCATTTACTGTAGGATCTTCATGTGTGACATCATCACCTAGTTTTGCTATTTGTATTGCTTTTAGCATGTTAGGGCTAGGTAAAGTTTGTGTGTCGCTTCTAAAATCTATTGTTCTCATTACAATTTGTACTCTTAATAAATTATTTTATTTTTGCGAAATGTTTAACAATAAAATGTTATCAGGTGAAGGTTGATAAATGCTACATATAACAATATTCGATTTTGATTTTAATTTGGGTCAGTGATGAATTTAAGTTATTATTTAAATTAGAATCAATAAATAAAATAATTTATATCAGATATTAAGGTTATAAATGTCAGTTTTAGGAGATTATGATGAGTTCGAATAAGTCGTTTAGAATTGAAAAAGATTCCATGGGGGAGTTTAATGTGCCCCATGATGCATATTATGGTGCTCAAACAATGAGAGCAGTAGAAAATTTCCCTATAAGCACCCTGAGATTTCCTAGGAATTTTATAAAGGCAATTGCACTTATTAAGGGTGCAGCCGCAAAGGTTAATTGTGAATTAGGTCTAATAAATGAAGAAATTGCTTCTTCGATAATCTCTGCTGCCCAAGAAGTTTCAGATGGCAAATTTGATGGTCAGTTTGTTGTTGATATATTTCAAACCGGTTCTGGGACTTCGACTAATATGAATGCTAATGAAGTAATATCCAACCGTGCTATTGAAATATTGGGAGGTACTATTGGAAGCAAAATTCCTGTGCATCCTAATGATCACGTCAATATGGGGCAATCATCAAATGATGTTATTCCCACGGCTATACATGTATCTGCTTTATTGGGGATAAAAACACAATTAATTCCTTCATTAGAGATTTTGAGAAATGAATTGAGTAAAAAATCAATTGAATTTATGAGTGTAGTAAAAACTGGTAGGACTCATTTACAAGATGCAACTCCAATAACTCTTGGCCAGACATTTGAAGGGTTCGTTGGCCAAATAAATAAATCTATTGAAAGAATCAACCAGTCATCTCTGGGAATTTCAGAAGTAGCTCTTGGTGGTACTGCTGTAGGTACTGGTGTTAATACACATTTAGATTTTGCAAGTAAAGTATGTGGAGTTATGAGCGATTCTTTGTCAATAAATATAAAAGAAACTGATAATCATTTTCAGGCTCAAAGTACACTCGATGCTTTAGTGGAGTGTAGTGGTTCTTTAAAAACTTTGGCGGTTAGTTTGATGAAAATTGCTAATGATATTCGATGGTTGGGATCTGGGCCGAGAGCTGGAATAGGAGAAATAGAATTGCCAGCTGTACAGCCAGGTAGTTCTATAATGCCCGGTAAAGTTAACCCTGTAATACCAGAGTCGGTTTGCCAAGTAGCGGCACAGGTAATTGGTAACGATCAGACAATTGTTATAGCGGGCCAATCGGGGAATTTTGAAATAAACGTGATGATGCCTATTGCTGGATACAATTTATTGGAATCTATTGATATTTTGTCTTCTGTATCTGGTAACTTTGCCTCGCAGTGCATAAGTGGAATAACTTCTACTTCCAAAGGTCCAGACATGGTTAAGAATGGATTAGCGATAGCTACAACTCTAGTGCCTCACATTGGTTATGATGCTGCAGCATTAATAGCTAAAGAAGCTCAACAAACTGGAAAGACCATTATGGAAGTAGCCATGTTAAAAACAGATATTCCAGAGGCTGACTTAAATCAAATACTGGATCCAATATCAATGACAGTACGCGGAAATACTTCTGGCCCATCTAGCGGGTAAAAGTAGGTCTGTAACAGGTAATTAAAAGCTATTTCATTTTATTTACAACAAAACGCTTTTCGTCGTCTAGTGTTTTTAGAATTCCATCTGCCACTGCGAATCTGATATCAGTTAACAGGTTTCCAATCTGTGGACCAGGAGGGACGCCTATAGAAATTATTTCATTTGGTGTTATTTTGGGTTCAATAAAACGTAGGTTGTCAATGAAATTAGATAAATTTTTACCCAGCGTTTCGTTTTTGCTGATTAGTTGCATAGAGGATAGAGCTTGTATGTTCAATTTATCTAGTAACATCATTAATTCACTGTTTATAATTGTATTTTTGGACAAAGCATTTATATTTTGTTTAATTGTTTGGATATCATGTAGGATTTGAGAAGTTTTCCTGTTTATATCCAATCTTTGACAAATTTCATCTATGTTTTCAGATTTGATATCAGAAAAAAGCAAGGATAGTAACATTGATTTATCTTGTTTATCAGACTGATTAAGTTGATTTAATTTGTCAAAAAGTGCTTCCTCTATTTTGAAATTAGGATGGATAGAAGAAAATGCACCTAATGAAGAAAGTAATTGAATGTTTGATTTAATGTTGTCTTCTTCTAATATTTGAGATATTTCAGATAAAATACGGTTCCCGCTAACTTTGTTGATATGGTTGGATTTTATACTGTTTCCAATTAGTCTTTTAGTTTTTTCATTGATTGAAAATCCAAACCTTATTGAGTATTTTACTGCACGAAATATACGTGTTGGGTCATCTACAAAACTTTTATCGTGAAGGACTCTGATTGTTCCATTTGATATATCAGCTACGCCCCCAGTTGGGTCGAGAATTTGCCAATATTTATTATCGGTTAATTCAAAAGCGATAGCATTAATTGAAAAGTCTCTCCTCCATAGATCTTTGTCAATTGAATTTTTTGTGACTTTAGGTAGTGCCCCAGGATGAGCATAAAATTCACTGCGCGAATTTGCTATGTCGTATATAGATTTTTTTACAGATAACTTTGAAGTTCCAAATTCTGAATTGTTTAAAACTTCTCCATTAATTGCTAAAGCAATTTCGCTTGATATGGTCTCGCCTTCTTTTTCTACTACGAAGTCGAGGTCCTTGGGTCTTTCGCCTAGGATAATATCTCTAACGGCGCCTCCAACCAAATAGCACTTAATGTTTTTTTGAGATGTAATATTTATAATTTTATCTAAGACAGTTGTATCAGTCTGAGAAAATTTATCTTTTATATTTTGCGATATGTATTTTGATTTAGACAAGATATTAACCAAATCACACTAAACAGTTATTTATTACACGCTTCTAAGAAATCTTTGGCTCCTTTTTCAAGCCAAGGAGCTATTGAAGTTGTTACGAATTTCACACCTTTCTCCAGATAAGATTCAACGTTGTTGTCGTTTACCAACGTACCAGCTATCCTGCCGGCATCTTGGATTTGGATGAGTGCGTTATCAACTGTTTTTAGTACTTCAGGATGATTCGCTTGACCTAGTAATCCCATACTTTGTGCAAGGTCTCCGGGAGCGACGTAAAATACGTCAATATGGTCTACTTCTAATATTTCATTTAAGTTATTGACTGCTACTATATCTTCAATTAAAACGACAATCATGGTTTCGTCATTGGCTTTTTGTGCGAAATTTTCCACGCCTATGCCTTGTCGACTAGTGTAGTTGCCTCTCGCTCCTAATGGATGAAATTTGGCTCCTTTTACTACTTCCTCTGCTTGTAATTTGGTATCAACGTGGGGCATAACGATCGCTTGCGCTCCCACGTCTAAAGTTCTATATATTACTCCAGGTAGGTTTAAATTAAGTCTAACAATAGATGTCATATTCCATAAATCAGCCGCTCTAGTCATGTCTGGAATCTCAGCAAAATCAATAGCGGCATGTTCTGTTTCTATCCAAACTCCATCAAATCCATATGGACCCATGTATTCGATTAAATCAGCTGTGATTGGCATTGGAGTCATTACCGCTGTAGCAATTTCCCCATTGGATAATTTATGTTTGATTTTGTTTTGTCTTATATTCATTTAATAGTTTGCCTTCCTAAGCATTAATTGTGATTCAAGATGACGAAATTATATGTTCGGTGTATTAGTGTAGTCAATTAAACTTCTCTATGAGAGACTTGATAAAGAAAGAATTCGATATTTAAATTAGCCTCTAATTAGGACGTATAAACAAATGATAGATGTTAATCGAAGGTATTGTCATTGGTGCGGTACTATCCTTGAAGTAAAAAAATTAAATTTGGTTGATAAACATTATTGCAATACTTGCGACAAATATATATTTGAAGATCCTAAGTTAGCTGTAGTAGTTCTCGTATCTAATTCTAAGCAATTGTTGTTAGTGAAACGTGCGATAGAACCTGCATTGGGTAAATGGAGTTTTCCTTCGGGATATGTTGATAAAGGAGAGTCGGTTGAATCTGCTGCTCTTAGAGAAGTGAAAGAGGAAACAGGCATTGATATTAAAATAAACTTTTTGATTGGAGTGTATTCAAGTGCTTTAAGACCATTGGTACTTTTAGCATATGGGGCGGAAGTGTTGGGAGGAAGTCTAGAGCCGAATCATGAGGTGTTAGATATAGGGTATTTTAGTCCTGACTCCTTGCCTGATATGCCATTTCCCCATGATGATGAAATATTGGAAGATTGGACATCTTTTAATGAATCTGGCTAATCGATTTAGATTTTATGATTCAATCTTATGGCTTATATCATAGCTTCGTTCTAGAGCTTTGTGCACTGGACACTTTGCTGATATATTTTCGATTTTGGATATTTGATCTGGACCCAGATTAGATTTTAAATTTATTGTAACCGATATAGTGCCAATAGCCGTTTGTTCTTGTTCAGTTTTATTTAAAATACGAGCATGATTTTCATCTAGAATACATGTTACTGAAATTCCGATTAAATCCCAATTTTTTCTCCGACAATACAGGAGAATAGTCATTGATACTCAGGTAGCAAGAGCTGCCAATAGTAATTCCATAGGATTTGGGCCATCCGCCTTTATCTCGGTGTATGATTTATCTGCTATAAATTTAGAGGTGGATGTTGTGATTTGATGTTTTAAATCATTTAATGCAGTTGCAGTTACTTTATCCATTCAATTATTCCTTTTTGATTCTAAATTAAATATATTTGCATATTCATAAATTTACAAGGTTGACTTGTCATGTCCACCATAAAGAGAAAATCTCTGTTTCATTTTTGAAAACTATCTTCATATCGACTTTTTTAAGAACCGTTGTAGGAGAGCTGGACCATTGAACTAGATGGTCAGTGGAATCACCTTTAATTTCTAAACAGTTGTCAAGTTCAAAGCCGGATATAACGGTTCCAGCAGATGATAGTTCGACCCGTATAGCGCCATGTCTTGCATCAGCATTTATATGCAGGTTTTTAAGAGCAGATATATTATTGATGTGTAAGGTTCCAGCAGTTGTACTTTTTAAACCAACCATGCGGTCAATTTGCCATGTTGCTAATCCTATGGACCCAGTAATTGCTTCTTCTTTTATTGTTGTGTGGGCATGTGTGTCGTTTCTACCAGTGTAATATGCCTTTATTTCATTTTTTTCTACAATTACGGAGTTACCTATGGTAACGCTGCCCCAATCCCATTCTCCTGGATCTCCACGTTCTATTATTGGAGACCTGTCTCCAACTCTTTGCCATACTTTACCGTCACGGCTTGATACTAGTTCTGGGAATGTAAATCCATCTCTAGAAATATGCCCATCCGTTGTCCTAAAATTTTCTAAGAATCCTAATATAATTGAGTCATATCTAAATATTGGCATACCATAGAATTGGCTGAATCTGTTTGGATCTCCCTTACCCCATGAATCGTCAATTTCATCAGGTATTACGGCAGGTTTTGGTAATGTCCACACTAAACCATCCTTACTTTCAGTCCATAACACAGACCGCCTGCTATAGCCTCTTATGTTCAGATATTGTTTAACTATGCCTCTAAATTTTTTATCTTGCCTATCATACATAAACCACCCTACATCTGCATGTCCAGGTATCACTGGTTCTATTGGACCATCTGTCCAGTTGATTCCATCGTCAGAATAAGCAAGATAATAGCCGTCATATGGTCCATAAGCTGTACGGCCATATTCGTATGCAATCATTGTATATGTTTTACCTTTGCCTAAATGTGGTGTATATAAGATGTTTTTGTTATGGTCCTGTTCCACATCGGGTGGCGGTGAAATCGTATTTTCTCTTAAAGATATTCTGTTCAAATAGATGTTATTATTTATATTTCCATTAAAATCCTTGTATTTTTTTAAGTTAGGTTTAATCCAATTTATTCCATCATCGCTTTCTGCGTACAAGCTAGAATATCCATTGTGTTGAGTGTTATGTACCCAACTGTCGTACCACATGCGATATAAAGAATCTTCTTTAGTGACTGTTCCCCCCATTTGGTTTATGGCTTCCCATGGTTGGTCAGCCACCAGCACTGGGTGTTCAACTTTGGCCCCTGGATTTATGATTCTATTAAGCCCTGTTCTTTTGTCGATATGGTAATCATCTATAAGCAGTATTTTGCTATTCATAATTCACCTTTGGTTAGATTTGTTATTCGGAATTGATAAGTTGTTTATATTTATTAGAGATAAAAGTGATAAGAATCCTAGAAGAGAGAAACTTATTATCCATTGATAGTCGTCTGTTGTCACATCTGTAATAAATCCAATTATTATTGGTCCGATACATCCACTCATTAAACCCGCAAATGATTGGATTCCTAAACTTTGTCCAAGTTTATTATTTTTCGTTACATTAATTATGCCCATTTGATAAATTGATGAGTCTGCAGAGGCGGAGAAGGCATATACGATAAGTAAAAATATCAAAATCGGCATAATATTCGTCAATTCAACAAGGCCGAAAAGAAATCCTGATATAGCACAAATGGCCACTATTAAAGAAGTTGATTTAACGATTCCAAACCTATCGGCAAAAACACCGCCTAAAAGAGGGCCTATAGCTGCAATTGCGAAAGCTATAGAAGCGATGGTGTTTCCTGACACCTTGTTGAAAATGTCACTGGAACTAGCAGCAAAGCTAGAATTCAAAAATACTGGACTCCATACACGAATAGAATACAGAACTAGAGCATGAATTGAATAACTAATTATGATTCTTATAATGTTTTTGTCTCTTCTAATACTTAAACCAGAATCATCTGGATTTACTAGGTGTGATTGTTTGATTTTAATAGTTAGAAAAAAGAATAAAATTATACCTGTTGCGGATGCTATAGAGATTATAGAATATCCAAATCTCCAATCTGACAAACTATTGATTAACAAATCTGTTATACCAAGCGATACGCTGTGAGATAAATATTGGCTTGTCACAAATAACCCTATTGCTTTACCCCTATTATTTTCGTCGAATTGTTCTGAAATAATCCTCAGTCCAGAAATATAAATACCAACATAACCTGCACCTGCGAATAATCGAATGATTGAAGCAGTCAACAGATTGTCTGATACAGCGCTAAAGAGGATGTGTGTAATAACTGAAATTATAGCTGAAATAATCAGTACCGTTTTTCGGTTAGCCTTATCTGTTAATGGCACTATTATCAAAGCTGAAACAGCGTATCCTCCCAAATAAGAAGAATATATAATTGCCAATTCCGAATTGTTTAGAGCCCATTCATTTTTGATATGGCTGATAGCAGCTATATAGCTTGAGATTGGGAGGAGTGTTATCAATAGCGCAATCGCCATCAATATCGACCATAAATAATTGTTTTTGTCAGGTTTCATTCTGTGTATGTTGCGGATTCAAGTTTTGCTTGAAAGAGTATAAACAGTTAATCTATTGGTGTTTCAATAAGATGTTAATTGTTTAGTATATAGACAGAAAGGTCAAGTTAATTGTACTCATCAAGTGGTTTTAAAGTATCTGGAGCTATAGACTCTTTTATTAATGTATCCGAAAATGGAATTAGCCATTTATCAATATAATTGAGGTGTTGAAAATAAAGGAGGGTTATTTTGACTGATAAGTCATCCGAATTCAAATTGACTAGTCTTTCCAACTGCGCTGGTTGAGCTGCCAAACTTAATCAAAAAGAACTGACGCAAGTTCTGCGTCATCTACCTATAATTAATGACCCTAATTTGATAATAGGGCATACTTCTGGTGACGATGCTGCCGTTTATAAAATGTCAGATGATGTTGCCCTGGTACAAACTGTCGATTTTTTTCCGCCTATTGTCGATGATCCAAGTGATTATGGTGAAATAGCGGTAGCAAATGCGTTAAGTGATGTATATGCCATGGGAGCAAAGCCGTTATTAGGAATGAATATTGTAGGATTCCCGGCAGAATTATCCAAGGATATTTTAGGAAAGATTATTGAAGGTGGTGCGAGCAAAGCTCGTGAAGCAGGATTGATTATTGTAGGTGGCCACACAGTTACTGATGATGAACCTAAATATGGTCTTGCAGTTACTGGAATAATTAAGCCGGGTTTAGAAATTACTAATTCTGGGTCTAAGCCGGGCGACGTTCTTATTCTTACTAAGCCAATTGGGACTGGGATTATTACCACCGCTGGTAAGGCTGGACAGATAGAACCTTCAATAATGAATGGTTGCATAAAATATATGAAACAATTAAATAGTAAATCCAGTGAGATCATGCAGGATGTAGGTGTAAATGCATGTGTCGATATAACTGGATTTGGGTTGCTTGGACATTTGAATAACATGGTTGTTGCTAGTGGTGTTCAGGTAGAAATAATTGCTGGAAATATACCATTAATGTCAAATGTGATAAAAATAGCTGAAGAAGGTATGATTCCAAGTGGTACTTATCATAATTTAGAATATATTGGTGATTCAGTTGTGTGGGACAAAAGTGTCGATGATATTTTTAAGGTAATACTCTGCGATCCTCAGACTTCAGGAGGGCTATTGATTTCAATTCCTGAAGAAAAATCGCCAGTTCTACTCGATAAATTACTGTGCTTTGGGACCGATACTGCCGAGATAATCGGAAAAGTGCACAATAAAGGTGAATTGGGCTCAAGCCCAATTATGGTCAGTTGATTAGATTGGAATTAAAAATTTAGTTTGATAGTGGAGGAATGGATTAGATGATTGATATTCATATAAAAGATGGTTTAGTAATAGATGGAAGTGGCAATCCAGGATTTTATGCGAGTGTTTTGATTGATGGTGACAAAGTTTATTTACATAGAGGAGATACCTCTGAGGTTGAAGCGAATCGGGTTATAAATGCTTCTGGGCATGTTGTATCTCCAGGATTTATCGATTTACATTCCCATGCAGGCTTAACAATAATGAGTGAGCCTCACCATGATCCAAAGGTAAGACAAGGTGTTACAACTGAACTGGTTGGAATCGACGGTATGTCTCATGCCCCATTCAAAACCAAAGAAGAATTGCAGAGATATATTTGGTTAGATTCGGGAGCTAATGGTTACCCTCCCAAACCTGCTGATTGGCTAACAGTGTCAGAGTTGCTTAGTAAATATGATAACTCAGTAGCGATTAATATCGCCTACATACTTGGTAACGGGCCGGTCAGGATTTGGGGAGTAGGATGGAATGATAGGCCTGCTACCAAAGATGAGATGAATAACATGAAATCTGTGGTACGTGAATCATTAGAGGAAGGAGCATGGGCTCTTTCAACAGGATTGGATTATCCTCCTGGAGCTTATGCTGACACAAATGAATTAATCGAACTTTGTAAGGTTAGTGCAAGATTTAATGGGTTTTATCACACGAATACACGTGCAAGTCTCAAGTCTCAGGGATTACTAGCGCCTTGGGAAGAAGCGATTGAAATCGGTAAAAGAAGTGACATACCAGTTCATTTGACTCATTATCGTCAAGGAAGTCAGGGTGTTCTTAGTCATCTAGATTATTTAGGCCTAGTTGATGATAACAGAGCGAAAGGAATGGATGTTACTTTTGATTGCTACACATACCCTTACTCTAGTACTGCGATAACAATAGCTTTACCGAAATGGTCAAAAGATGGAGGTCCTGAATCTTTGATGGAAAGATTAAAAGATAAAGGCCAGAGACAAAAAATGAAGAAAGAGCTATCTGATGAATGGACATATAGTTCGTGGTTAACAAATTTCAAAAATAAAAGTAATAAGCAATACGATGGAAGGTTATTGAATGATATAGCGCATATGAGAAATCAAGAGCCCGCTGAAGCGTTGTTTGATTTATTGATTGAAGAAAATCTTGGAGTAAATGTAGTTGCTTTAGGTACTAATGAACAAACTTTGCCAGATTTTGTATCGCATCCTTCTGGTATGATAGCAAGCGATGCCATATTGCTTGGTGAATTCCCAAGTCCAAGAAGTTATGGATGTTTCCCTGTTGTATTAGCAGAATTTGTTAGGGCTGAAAAGCAACTTGCTTTACCTGAGGCAATAAGGAAAATGACCTCATTCCCCGCTCAAAGATTAGGAATGACAGATCGTGGAATGTTAAGGGATGGAATGAAAGCTGATGTTGTAATATTCCATGTTGATGAAGTTAAAGCTCCAGCTACCAAATGGAACCCTAAACAATACCCGTTAGGTATACCTTACGTAATTGTAAATGGTCAAGTTGTTATTGATAATGGGGAAAACACCGGTTCTCTACCAGGTAAAGGTTTAAGGCGGGGTCGTACAAATTAATCTGTTATTGATTCAATATTTATGTATTGAAAAGTCGAACCCAGCTTTAACGTGGCAATCTAATAAAACCGGTTGACCTGTTTTCGAAACATTTATAGCTTCTTTGATTGATGGTATGATTTCGTCAGGCGATTTTATTGTTTTAGACCATGCTCCTAAAGCTTTAGCTATTTCGGCATAATTTCCGTCTTGTCTTATCGCATCATAAGTTTTTGCAGCATAGGGCATGTGATCACTTTCGATTGCCATAATGCCATTGTTAAACACAATTGTAATAATACCTAAATTGTTTCTAACTGCCGTTTCGATGTCCAACCCGACCATGCCAATTGCAGCATCTCCCATTATATTGATACAGGTATAATCTGGTTTAGCTAATTTAGCTCCCATAATTACTCCTAGACCAAATCCCAACTGAGTAGATTTCCCCCATCCAATATATGTTCGAGGTGCTACACATTCCCACATAGAAACAAGTTGATCCCTTGGGCTCCCTGCATCGTGAGTAATTATAGTATGTTCGCGATCTACGGTAGCCATTAAGTCGTTTATTATTCTATATTGATTTAATGGAATTTCATCGGAGTATAATTGGTTATTCCATTTAGATAGCCATTCAGTTTTTGCAGTTAAGACTTCATCTTTAACTTTTCTGGTTTTTGTTCTACCTTTGCCATCGGTTAGGCTTTTAATTTCCTCTATTAGCAATTGCAACGTTAACTTAGCGTCTCCAACTAAACCCATATGAGACTGTTGATCTTTGTTGATATCAAATGCATCATTTGTGGAGTGTATTATGGTTTTGTTTGCAGGTATTTGTGGATTATAAAATGTTTTTGAAAAGCTACATCCTATTCCAAATATCACATCAGATTCTTGCATGAATTTGAACCCATGGCCTGTTACTGATCTGCCAGCAGCACCTAATGAAAGTGGATGGTTTTCCGGGAATGCGCTTTTACCAGTATTAGTAGTCATTACAGGCGCATCTAGAAGTGTAGCTATATCTTGGAGTTCATTCCAAGCTTCAGCATAAAGACATCCTTGACCAGCGTGGATTACCGGGGTATTACTCGAAATCAAAAATTTCGCGACTTCTCTTACCTCATTAGAATCCGGGCTTATTTTGTTTCCTGTCGGTGGTGAATAACTAATCTCTTCTTTATATTCTGTCTCGAGTATATTAATCGGTATTTCAACTAGAACCGGGCTTCCTTTGCCTGTTTTAAGTTCATAAAATGCTTTCCTCAATAAATTCGGTATTCTTTCAACGTGATTTGCTTGAATACTCCATTTGGTTATATTTTTGTAGTTTTCAGAAGGACTGAATACTGGAGATATACCGGTTTGATGTGTGTCTTCGCCGCCAGGTAAAATTAATATTGGTGAATTATCCGAATAAGCTTGTGCAGCACCAGGGAAAGCATTTTCTGATCCTGGCCCTCGTTGCATTGTGAAAACACCAATTTTATTGCCGTTATTTATTCTGCTATAACCATCAGCGATAGCCATGCCCATTCTTTCTTGTCTACATACAATAGGTTTTATTCCTAATTTTGCACAAGGGTCAATTAATTCCTGTGCTGGATAACATGGTAAAAATTCAACGCCTTCTCTTTTCAATATTTCTGCTACTAATTCTTTACCTTTCACTTAATAACTCCAAAAAATAATTTATAGAAAAACAACTTCATTATCGTCCCAGTTCTCTCAAAGTTGCATTTGATCCTTCTATCATAAATGAAATATCTGCTCCAGAAGTAACAAATAAAGCGCCTTTAGAAAGCCATTTTTTAGTCATTTGAGTGTTAAAACAGCAAATTCCCGGTATTTTCTTTGATTTATTACATGCATCAAAAATTCTCATTATTGCATCATCATGTTCTTTACTTTCAAATTCTACATTAAGAGAAAGTGCTAAGTCAGATGGTCCAATCCAGCAACCATCGATTCCTTCAACAGCCATTATTTTGTCAACATTTTCTAAGCCAGATTTTGTTTCTATTTGTACTGCTAGAAATATTTCTTCATTTGCTTGCTTAAGGTAGTCAGAGCCGAAATATTTAACTCCGTATGCACCGTTAGACCTGGATCCTAAAGGAGGGTATCTTACTGCATTTACAGCTGTTTTTGCGTCTTCTTCTGTATTTACCATTGGTACGATAATGCCCAATGCTCCTTGGTCTAGTAGCCTGCCAATTGCGGAGTATTCATTGTGCCTGACTCTTGATATGGGAATACTTCCACCTAATTTTATGCTACGAAAGGCATCTAAATTCATATGGTCAGACCAATTACCATGTTGGTTGTCTACCATTATGTAGTCCCATCCTATTGAGGCCATAGTTTCGGTTGCAATTATTGACCCTAGTCCCACTTCGGCTCCGATAGCTGGCTTACCTTCTAGCATCATATGTTTTGCGGTATTAATCAATTTGAACCTCGCTTAGTTAAAATACAAAAATTGAAGGTCTGGTAATGCTAATAATAATTCATTCAATTAACTTGTTTTTAGATTAATTGTATTGGACTATAGATTTGGATAGATATTCAAGCAATTTCAATATGAATTGGAACGTTATAGATAGTTATTGTGTATATTTGTTTTGGATTGAATATATAATGCTTTTCATTGATTCAAAAATTGGTTGTTAGATGTGAACATTTATTTTGGAGGCAAACTAAAATGAAAATGAAAGCTGCTGTTTTACATTCAACTCCATCGGAGTTATCTATTGAAGAAGTAAACATAAAAGAACCTGCCCCAGGTGAAGTGAGGATAAAGATTGCGGCTAGTGGTTTATGTCATACGGATTGGGAGACGATGAAAGGATTTCAATCTCAAGCTTTACCTGCTGTAATTGGCCATGAGGGTGCTGGCATAGTTGAATCAATTGGAGATGGTGTAACTAGACTGAAACCGGGCGATCATGTTGTGTGTTCATGGGAGCCTAATTGTGGACACTGTTTTTATTGTGATAATGGACAGCCTATCCTATGCGAACCCATGACTAAAGTTAGAACAAAGGGGCTGCTATATGACGAAAATCCTAGGATGTTTATTGGCGATAAACCTGTATATCATTACAGTATGGTTTCATCCCATGCCGAATATACTGTTATACCTGAACAAGGAGCGGTTCCAGTACGGGAAGATTTCCCGCTTGACAGGGCGGCTCTATTGGGTTGCGCGGTGATGACTGGATATGGTGGAGCTGTCTATGCTGGTAAAATTAGACCTGAATCAAGTGTTGCAGTAGTAGGTTGTGGAGCTGTAGGATTAAGTGCGATTCAAGGTGCACGCTTAAGTGGGGCTTCTACGATTATAGCTATAGATATCAACTCGGATAAACTCAAGGTAGCTGCTGATATGGGTGCTACTCATACATTTAATTCGCTTGATGAAGAACCTTCCTCGTTTGTAAAAGATTTAACTGCTGGCAGAGGAGTAGATTGTGCCATAGAGGCTGCGGGACAAAATATTTCAATAAAGCATACTCTTGAAATTTCGCGACCTGGCGCGAGGATTGTTTTATTAGGCAAAACTCCATTCGGAGAAGAAATATCATTGCCATTTCACTTGCTAATGGGTGATAGGGAAATAATTAGAACTTCGTATGGTATGAGTAGGCCTAGGATTGACTTTCCTAAACTCGCTAACCTGTATATGAACGAGCGATTGATGTTAGATGAAATGATTTCAATGAGATTGAAATTAGAAGAAATTAACAAAGGTTTTGAACATTTAGAGCAAGGCAAAGTTGCTAGAGCAATTGTTGTATTTGATTAAATTTGGTTTTACAAAAGATGTGTATGGTCGTTAAAACTGTTAATTTGCCAAAACCTATTTGTCTTAAATGATTCTTTTTTTGCCCATTCATCTAATTTTATTGAGAAGTCAAAAATAGCTGTATTTTTTATACTTATACGCCACCGTTTCGGCGTTTCGAGTATGTTTGCTATAACGTCTTGCAAAAATCCCCCATGGCAAACTAAGAAAACTGTATGTTCATCGTTGTGCTCTCTTATTACTCGGTTAATTATTTCCTTAGCTCGCCTCAATTTTTCTTCTATTGTTTCTGCCCCTTCTACTGTTCCATACTCATTAATTTCAAGCTGTTCCCATTCAGATTCTTTATAATTGTTACTGGCTTCTTCAATAGACATTCCTGTTAATATTCCAAGTCCATATTCTTGTAAATCATCTGAATATTGGATGGCAATATTTGTTCCGTCAGCTATGATTTCTGCTGTTTCTTTTACCCTTTTTAGTGGGCTAGAATATATATGTGTAGGAGCTATGTTTTCATTAATAAAACGTTGCTTTAATTTGCGAGCCTGCTGCTTTCCAAGTTCAGTCAGATGAAACCTAGGATCTTTACTTTGACCCTGAAATCTACGTTCAGTATTTCCTGTGCTTTGGCCATGTCTAATCAATATAATTCTCATTTAGTTAATTAACCTCACTGTAATCTATAAAGTGCTTTTTACAGCACAAATAATAGGTGATACCCCAAAAACATTTGTGTTACTATTTGCGTGTCTTGTTTGATTTTGGATAGTTGAATTCATTTTTGCAAGTCTATAAGAATTAATTAAACTGGAGAAATTTAAAATGCCCAAGGTAAATCGTATTGCTGAAAGAAAGAACGTTTTAAGGGAACTGATTAAAGCGGACAAACCAACAATTGGTACTCATGTGCATTCTATTTGGCCAGGGGTAGTAGAAGTTATTGGTCATAGTGGTTCGATGGACTACGTAGAGTTTACCGGTCAATATGCTCCATACGATTTGTTTTCGTTAGAAAATTTTGGGAGAGCTGTTGATTTATTTGACCATATGTCTTCTATGATTAAATTGGACCAAGAACCTAGAATATTTCAAGCTGAGAGAGCAGTAGGATCAGGAATTCAAAATTTGTTATTTGCAGATATTCGTAGCGTGGACGACGCTAAAGAAGCTGTCGCAGGAATGAGAGCGGAGACTCCTAACAGTGGTGGTTTAGCTGGGGTATCAATGACAAGGGATATGGGTTATGTTTTTCCCAATGTCGATTTGCCAGATTTTGTTAAAGCTACCGAAGAAGGTGTTGTAGCAATAATGATAGAAAAAAAACCTGCTATAGACGATCTTGATGCCATATTATCAGTTGAGGGTGTGGATATGGTCCAATTTGGTCCTGGAGATTATTCTATGAGCATTGGAATTGCAGGAAATTATGATCATCCAGATATAAAAAAAGCAGAAAAACTGACCATAGATACTTGTCTCAAAAAAGGTATACGTCCAAGAGTTGAGATAAATGAATGGGAAGAAGCTAAACCTTATATGGATATGGGAGTAATCGATTTTTGTATAGGGTGGGATTTGACGACCATTTACGGTTATTGTCAAGAGCAAGGTGAAGGACTTTCAAAACTGCTTGGAAGATAATATGGTTGATGTTGATTTTGATGAATTAGGCTAAAGCACTTTAATCGCTATTTCATTGAGTTCTTTAATACTATTGATTTTGTTATCCGTTTTTAGACTTATTGTAACTCTATCGGCGCCTGCTTTTTCAAATTCTGATATGAGTTTTTTATTAGGATTTACTCCCAATACGGTAATATTAAACTCTTTGGGGTCTACATTAGCTTCATCAGACATTTTATTTAGTATTTCCCTACCCTTTTTTACTATGTCTGGTTCAACACCAATTGGTATCCATCCATTAGCATAATTGATTATTCTACCGAATACTTTATCTATCATACTCCCAAGAAGGATGGGAGGATGGGGTTTACTAACCGGTTTTGGATAGCAATACACTGGAGGGAAATCATAATATTGACCATGGAATTCACTTTGTTCTTTGGTCCAGAGCTCTTTCATAGCCAATACACTTTCTTTAGCCTGTGTCCATCTATGTTCAAAGTCAGAATTCAAAAGGATAGCCTCTTCTTTAATAGAGCCGGTACCAATACCAAATATAAATCTACCGTTACTGTACATATCTAAAGAAGCGATTTCTTTAGCTATTGTCAAAGGATTTCTTTCGGTTACGACGTATACAGCTGTCCCTAGTTTCAAGGTTTCAGTAACTGCTGACGCCCTTGCTAACATTATCAAAGGGTCCGGTATATCTCCCCATTCTCTTGGCACATCATTTTCTGTTTTAACTGGTAATGTTGGTTGGTCTCCAGTCCAAATAGACTCAAACCCAAGTTTTTCAACTTCAGGAGCTAATTCGACAATGTCTATTGATTCTGCACTAAGTATTGTGTCTATACCTATTTCCAAATTTGGTACCTTCCTTCAGGATTCATTACTTTTGTTTAATTTAGTAAGTAATTCTATAGCCCATTCTCTCAATTGATCATCCAGTTCATTCCCACAGTGAGGGCAATCATAATCCCCGTAACGGATTTTTGTGCCACATTCATTACAACTAAGGACTTCGCTGGTATGGTTCAATATTTGGTTTATTTGTTGTTCATTCATATCTCTACTATTTTGTTACTTGATAGAATAATAATCAAGGTAGTAATATTGAGACGCTTAATTGAATCAACCGATTGAATTGCAAAAATTTCGTTGTATATGATTTATCAATTAATTGTTAATGCTTTAATGCTGGGTTTATTAGCTAAGGGAAGGGATTATTATAAGTTTAGATTTGTTTTTGGTTATGATAATAATGACATTGGCAGCCTTCGTTTTAAGGACGCTTTCCTTTGGTTTAGGGTTAACTGCAAGTCCTTTACTGTTGTTCGTGCTAGACCCTGTCTCTGTTGTAATAGTACTTGTTAGTGTGCCTGTGATTTTAACAGGGATATTAGTTTGGGAAACTAGGGATCAAATTGATAAGAATACGATTATACCTCTAGGGATTTCAGCAATTATGGGAACCTCTTTTGGTATATTATTTGTGAAAAATATTGAAAGTTCTATTCTTGCAATAGTTATTTCTTGCGTAGTGATAGCTATGGCAATACTGATAATTTCAAATATCAAAGTTATTAATATAGTATCAAATAAAATAATATATTTTATTTCAATTCCCGTAGCGGCACTTATTTCTTCAACCGGCATGGGAACTCCCGTTTTAGTTGCAATATTGTTGCCTAAGTTTTCAAAAATCAACCTTGTACGAGGATATATATCTATATATTTACTTTTCGTTTATGGGACAGCTGCCTTAGGTTATTTACTATCTGGGTTAGTAGAAACTAAACACGTCCAAATAACAGCTTTATGTATATTTCCATCGATGCTGGGATATTTGGCTGGTAAATGGTTTTCAAATCAATTGAAAGATACGGCAATGAGGAAGGTTATAGTAGGTTTTATAATAATTTCTTCATCAATCACACTTTTTAAAGAACTGTACAATATTTTAGCTTGATAATTGAACTAACTTAATATTCCTATTAGGGGTTCGATTTCATCAATTTCTTTTGGGATTTTTTGTGATAGGTTGATGTTTCCTGTTTTGGTGACGAGTATATTATCCTCTATCCTAATACCTATACCTTTCATTTCTTGTGGTAATTCATCAATGTACTTACTGAAGTACAATCCGGGTTCAACTGTTAGTACCATGCCAGGCTTTAATTTTGTAAAGGAATTATTTTTGGAATAGACTCCAGCGTCGTGCACGTCTATTCCAAGCCAATGTGAGGTGCCATGCATGTAATATTTGCGATATGCTTTTTCTTCAACTAATTTTTCCGTATTGCCGGTTAAAAGACCTATTTGGATTAATCCATCGGTAAGAGTTGTAACTGTTGTTTTATTTATCGAGTCGATTGTTGCTTCGGGTTTAACATCATTTATAGCTTTGATTTGTGCTTCAAGGACTATTGAGTATATTTCCTTTTGTAAATCTGTGAAATTACCGTTTATAGGCCATGTGCGGGTGATATCAGCCGTGTAATAATCCATTTCAGCTCCTGCATCAATTAGAAGCAAATCACCATTTTTAAATTCGGAATTGTTGTTTGTGTAATGTAATACGCATGAATTGTTGCCTGAAGCAACAATAGATGGATAACCATTTCTGACAGAACCAGCTTTACGAAACTCTTTTTCTAATTCTGCTTGGATTTCATACTCGAATTTTCCAGGTTTAGTAAAATTTAGAGCTTTGTTAAATCCGTCTGTTGTTATGTCGATTGCTGTTTTTAATAAATTAATTTCATTTTGTGATTTAAGTAGTCGCATATTGTCGATTGTTTGTTTTGGGTCGATTATGTTTGTTATATAGTTGCCGTCCCTAGCTGCTCCGGATCTTCTACTAGTCACAATATTAGATATAACTTGATCTAATATTGGATCGAGTCCTATAGAAAAATATAATTTTGTATACCCTTTGAGTAATTCGGGAAGTTTATGCGTAAGTTCTTTAATTGAATATGCGGCGTCAACACCATAATCATTTTGTATCCCTTCTATACCTTCCATAGGACCATTCCAAATAGCGAAGGTTTGATCGAAAGGGGTTGTGAACATCACGTAGGGTTTAGTGTCATTAGGTAAAAGAACCATTACTGCATCAGGTTCTTCGAAGCCAGTAAAATACCAAAAATCAGATTGTTGTCTAAATTGGTGGTTAACATCATGATTACGGGGTGAATTATGACCTGCAGCAATAATTGTTGCACCATCCATGTTGTGAGACATTAAGGTTTTTCGCCTATTTGAAAAATCGTTTTGTTCAATTTTATTGATAGTCATTAAAAATCATCTCAAATAATATTACATTCATTTATTATTTCATGTGCTAATTCGGCAGTACAGCAAGCTAATAGTATTTTACTTCTTTCGTTGTTGTTCTGTGGGACAAATTGATATGGAATGAGTTGATTGTTGTTATCTATTTCGTAAATCGGATATCCGGAAAAATAAGCAAAACTTAAACCTGGGTCTGTTTCTGACTTAGGTTCATTTACCATAAGATACGCATCAACAATACCTCTGGAAAGCCAAGGGTAAATAGAGGAGCCACCATTTGGCCATATTTTTGTTGCAGGCCACTTAGTTAGTATGTTTTCTACCAAGGGATACCATTTAGTCAAATAAGACGGATCCATCAGATAGGAAGCAATCCAAACATTTGAAGAAAAAGACGTTTTAGAAGAAGGTTTTATGGTAATTTTGGATTCAGATGATATTGTTTGCATTGATACTGAATCACTTTTTGCTTCGTACGACTCGCTTCTAACGATATCTATTGCTCTGCCTAATATAGGTTTGAAATCATTATCGAAAATGCTAAATACGCTCCACCATTCTGCTGGTATTCCGTTTCTGTACAGTGATGACCCGTCAAATGGGTCAATTACGGCAATATATTCTGGCGATGAAGTGTGGTTGATGTTATAAGTGCCGTGTTCCGAATATATATCGAATGATAAGCCAGTGTTTGTAATAATAGATTTAAATAAATCATCACATTCTTTATCTACAATGATTTGTAAATCTTCTGAAATAGGTCTTCCTTTAACAGGTCCTATAATCTCAGAACCAAGATTTTTAGAATATAGTTCTTTAACGGTCTGTGGCACGGATTTTATGAATGCTTCCGCAGCAGTTGTGATTATTTTGATTTGTTGTGAATTAGTCTTTACCATTTTCTATAAATCCTGAACAAATTGTAACAGGTAATCTTGGATATTTAGGAAATTTTTTGTTGGAAAAGTGTTGCTTACACTGTATAAATATAGATCCTTTTCCTGAGACGATTCTGCTGACGAATTTACAATTTTGACAGATTCCAGCATCTGATAATTTATTGCTCATTTATCTTTCATTATCTCATTTAGGATCAGGTTTTAGTAGATGTTTATCTTGCTAATGCTGAAATCATTATTATCTTCAATTTATTATACATAGTGTAAAAGAAAGTCTGACATTTTGTGCATCACCAACTATTCGCCATGTTGTGGCATTGACCTGCATCTCCACAAGATATAGTATTGTGTTGTTTCGTCATTCTTTAATTCTAAGGAGGGTTTTTTAATGCATTTGGCGGTTGGAAAATATATGAAAATAAGTTTGGTTTTGGTATTGGCTTCTCTTGTTTTATTGCAAATATCTTGTTCTTCGGAAGAAAAAGAAACTGAAGCCTCTGCAATAAAATTTGGTCTCATTCTTGTAGGACCAAAAGATGATAAAGGCTATTCTCAAGCTCACTACGAAGGTGGTGAATGGGCAGCAGAACAATCTAAAAGTACGATGATAGTTATTGATAAAGTTAATCCTGCAGATTCACCTAACATAACTGTTGAACAAGTGGTAGATGATATGATTGCCGATGGTGCACAGTTGGTAATCGCTACTTCAGACGATATGAAAGATGGAATATTGGCGGCAGCGGCAAAGCACCCTAATGTACCCATGATATGGGCATCAGGTGATAGCGCTTGGAAAGAAGGTAATGGATATAGGTCTGATTTAACAAATTTGGGTAATGTTTTTGGAAAGATGGAGTACGGTAAAATGATTGCTGGGTGTGCAGCAGCAATAAAATCAAAGACAGGTAAAATCGGCTTCTTGGGTCCATTGATTAATGATGAAACAAGAAGATTAGCTAACTCGGCATATTTGGGAGCTAAGCATTGTCTAAAGACTTATAATTCACAATTCACTGGTGAATTAGACTTCTCGGTAACTTGGATTGGATTTTGGTTTAATATCCCAGGAGTTACTTTGGATCCTACACAGGTATCAAATGAATTTTTTGATTCAGGCGTTGACGTCGTCATATCGGGCATAGATACACCAGATGCTTTAATAGTGGCGGGTCAGAGGGCTCAATCAGGGGATGCGGTTTGGGCTGTACCTTATGATTATGAAGGCGCATGCGAACAAGCAACAGATGTTTGTTTAGGTGTACCCTACTTCAATTGGGGGCCTGCTTATCTTGATTTAGTTAAATCTGTAGGTAGCGATACCTATAAGGCCGAATGGACTTGGGTTGGTCCTAACTGGGGTAATATAAATCATAAACCAACTTCATCAATTGGTTACAAAATGGGTGATGGCTTAACTGAAGGACAACAAAGGCAAATACAGAGTTTCATTGATGCTTTGGGAAATAAAGGAGTAGAGTTGTTTACAGGGCCATTAAATTTTCAGGATGGTTCTCAGTACCTAGCAGATGGGGAAAAAGCAACTGATAAACAAATATGGTATACTCCCATGTTGCTTGAAGGAATGAAAGGCGATAGCGCCGCTTCGAATTAATTCATAACCATATTAAGAGTTACTTATGGATTAGGCGACTTCTGCTTATTGTGGGAGTCGCCTTTTTTAGCAATGAAAATACAATTTGAAAACATTACAAAAACATTTGGAAATTTAGTTGCCAATGATTCAGTTTCTTTTCACATTGAGTCAGGTACCATACATGCTGTAATAGGTGAAAATGGTGCAGGAAAATCGACTCTGGTAAAAATATTGGCCGGGTTGCTTTCACCAGATTCAGGGAAATTGTATGTTGATGATAAATTGGTTCAACTCGGTACAGTTAAAGAATCTCAGAGTGTAGGAATCGGTATTTTGGGCCAGGAGCCATGGGACTTCGCTAATCTCACAATCATAGAAAGCTTTATGGTCGGATCGAATAAAAATTCCAGATTTATGGACTACAAAAAGATAAGAATAGCAGTTTCTGAATACTGTAAAGACTATGGATTAGAAATAGATGTTAATACACAAGTTAAAAATTTATCAGTTGGTGAAAGGCAACAAATTGAATTATTCAGACTATTGTTTAATGGCGCTAAAGTAATAATACTGGATGAACCTACTAGTGCTTTCTCTCTTGATCAAAAAGAGATGGTTTTTGATACGTTAAAAAGGTTAGCAGAAAATGGTTATTCCATAGTTTTGGTTTCTCATAAAATTGATGAAATTCTTCAAATATGTAGTCGTGCTACTATCATGAGGAGTGGGAAAGTTGTTGATACATTAAATTTGCCCGTGTCTCCTAAAACATTGATTGATTTGATGTTCGGTGTCGAAAATAGGACTCATTATGAGGCAAACAGTTCTTTGCAATCTGATAGTTTTTTGCAAATTGAAAGATTTTCCAATCAAGGAAAATCTTTGAACCAATTTAGAGATGTAACTGAAGGATGTATTCTAGGAATCGCAGGATTACAAGGTTCTGGAGCTGACGGATTTGTGAAAACTATATTCGATTCTGACCATTACACAGTTTCAATTACGACATCATCCAACAAAAATTATTTTAAAGGCAAGAGCACTACATATTTACCATCTGATAGATTAGAAAAAGGATTGTTTTCTGACTTATCGGTCCTAGAACATTTTGCCTTGGCTAAGACGTCACGCAATTCTTTGATTAATTGGAGTAAAGTTGAGAGCGACGCTTCTAGTCTTATGCTTGAATTTGGTATTAAGGGACAGGTTGATTCAATGGCATCGCATCTTTCTGGAGGTAATCAGCAAAGATTAATGCTATCTCTTATCGATGAATCTACTCGAATACTATTAATGGAGCAACCAACAAGAGGTCTTGATGTTTTATCGGCTCAATTTGTTTGGGACAAACTAATTGAATCGAAAAAAGAAAGAATGTTAACAGTTTTCTCGTCTCACGACATAGATGAAATTTGTATGTACTCAGATTACATAATCTGCTTCCATGGCGATGATATTTCTGGTTATGGATCCAATATAGATCTAACTAAGTCAGATGTAATGAATTTAATTTCCGGTAAGTTTGAAGATGAAACCTGATATTAAATCCGTTCTAGCTAATGGAATATCTCTTATAATGGTATTTTTGGTGATATCTATATTCTTGATTTTAATCGGGTCATCTCCATTTGAAGTTTATATGGCATTTGTAGATGGTGCTTTCGGTAATCCTGATAGATTTTCGCGAACCCTTTTAACTACTGCTATATTAAGTATTTCAGCCTTTGCTTTAGTAGTCACATTTACTGGCGGATTATGGAACATTGGGATTGAGGGTCAGCTTATTGCTGGTTCTATTGGAGCAACCGTTATAGCTAGATCTTTTATCGGAGAAACTGTAGTAGCGCCAATAATAGAAATTTTGATAGGCAGTCTTTTTGGGAGCTTAATAGCAATATTTTGTGGAATATTAAAAGTTAAAAGTAAAGTACACGAAATTTTTGGTGGATTGGGTCTTGATTTCGTCGCTGCAGGAGCAATAGTTTACTTGGTAATTGGGCCTTGGAAAAGAGAAGGTATTGCATCGACTAGTGGAACTGATATATTCCCTGAAACAGCGTGGATTCAAGGACTGGGAGAATATGGATTACCATTGTGGCCAATTATTTTTGCTTTAGTTGTAGGGGCATCACTACTATTTTGTTTTAAACGAACTGTTTTTGGATTGCGCTTGAAAGCTGTAGGTTCCAATCCTTTATCATCTCAAAGATTTGGAGTTGAACCTAATAAGTATATTTTATACGCTTTTGCATTAGCAGGCGCTATTGGAGGTATTGCCGGAGTTATACAAGCAACTGTGGTTTATCATAAACTGGTTCCGTTTATTTCTGGTGGATATGGGTTTTTAGGTATTTTGATAGCATTGATTTCTTCGCGAAACATATACCTAGTTGTTTTAGTTAGCACCGTTTTCGCCTGTCTTTTGATTGGTGGCACTCAGCTTCAACTTAAACTTGGAATGCATTCTAGCTTATCTGGCATTATCCAAGGATTATTAGTTTTGACTTGGATCTTGATTAAGGCAAGCAAATTAGACATTAAAATTGCAAACAAAATATTATGGAGATAACTTGGGTAATATTGAAGCCACTATAATAACCATAATATCTTTGAGTACACCTATGGTTTTTGCTGTATTAGGTGAAACTATTAGCGAAAAGGTCGGTGTCGTAAACTTATCGCTCGAAGGGAGTTTATTGATTACCGCTTTAGTTGGCTTCGCTGTTTCCGTGATATCCGGGTATGCTTTAATAGGATTTGTTGCCGCAGGTTTTGTTGGTGGATTTGTAGCTGCTAGCCTATCTATTTGCGATATAAAATTGAAAATGAATCAAATAGCTGTAGGATTTGTCTTAACTATATTCTTAGCAAAATTGAGTAGTTATTTGGGCCAGCAATACGTTAGAGTACCAGGACCATATCTACCAGGTATTGATGTACCCATATTGTCTGATATTCCGATTTTAGGCAAGATTCTTTTTGGAGAAAATATAGTTGTGCTGCTGGCTATAATTGCTGTGCCGTTAACATGGTATTTTTTGTATAAAACTAGATATGGTTTGGATCTGAGGGCAGTAGGTGAAAACCCATATTCAGCTGATGCGAGAGGAATCAATGTTGAAAGGACTAAGTTTCTTTACACGACTATCGGAGGTATTTTAATTGGCTTAGGGGGAGCGGCTTTTTCGTTACATGCTAAATTTGGTTGGTCTGATGGGCACACTACTAATTATGGATGGATTGCTTTAGCTATAGTTATATTTGGTGGATGGAATCCAGTTCGTTGTGTGTCAGGTGTATATATGTTTGGTTTATTACAAGCCTTGGCATTTAAACTACAGGCGGTTACTCTTGGACTATCTCAAGTTCTTCCGTTAATCCCATTCCCTTTAATGATTTTGACTTTGGTCGGTATTCAAATTGTTAATCAAAGAGATGTAAAATGGATACCGAGATTCATTAAAGTTATGATTTTAGGTAATCAACCGCAAAGTTTAGGTGTTACTTTCAATAAAGATGGTTAAATAAAAATGGAAACAAAAGATTCGGTAAATATTGAAATAATATGGGATGCTACAGAGATTGATGCGAAGATTAAATTGTTAGCAGAAATGATCGCCAATAATTGGAAAGATGCGGATACGGTTAATCTTGTCCCTATAATGACTGGAGCCATATCTTTCGGTTCTAAATTGTTAAACTATTTAGAAGCGTTTTTCCCCCACAAATGGGTTGTAAATCCGGTTTTAGCTAGTGCCTATAGCGATGACTTTGACCCTAGTGAACCTGAAATAGTTACTTCACGTAATTTTGAACAGCGAATGCAGATGGGTTTTCCGACTATAATTCTAGATGATCTAATTGATACGGGGATTACTTTAATTAAACTCAAAAATAAAATATCGAAGATGACAAATGGTCCTGTGGAAATCGCAGTATTAGTTGATAAGAAATTTAGACGACAAGCTAACCTAGAAGCTAATTATTCATGTTTTACTCTTGCTGAAGATAAATGGCTTGTAGGCTATGGTATGGACTATAAAGGTAAAATGAGAGGAATGGATAAAATCGGATATATTTCTTAGTTTATGTATTCTTAACTAGTTTTTACCAAGATGAATTTTCCTTTATTTCGCATTTCAATCAAGTTACTTGAATTTATGTATGTACATGTTGATCTGATTCCGCCGAGAATTTCGTCAATGGTGTTGGATACATTTCCTTTATCTGGAATCAGCGTTGAAATTCCTTCTGAAGCTCTATATGGTGCGATTTCGTTATAGTGTTTGACCATAGCTTCTGAGGAACTCATTCCGTAAAATTTCCTATATATTTTCCCATCTTTCAAACGAGTTTCAGAATTTCCTTCTTCGTGTCCGGCTAGCATCCCTCCTAGCATCACAAAATTAGCTCCTGCTATGAACGCTTTGGATATATCTCCTGAAGTATTCGCTCCGCCATCAGAAACGGTAAAAATTTTTTCTCTTTGAGCAGCTTCAGCACATTCCAATACAGCTGATAATTGTGGGTAGCCAACACCTGTTACGCTGGACGTACTACATGCTGAACCAGATCCGATACCTATTTTCACAGCATCTACTCCACAGTCAGCAAGTATTTGGACGCCCTCGGCTGTAACTATGTTTCCAGCTATGATTCCTGTTGACGGATATTTTTTTCTAAATTGGGTTACGATTTTATGAAATGGTTTTATGTAACCGTTTGGAACATCGAAAACAACTATTTTAGGTATAATATTAGTTTTTGCGTGGATGGAATCAAAAAAAGTTTCAATCGATGATATCGATTCTATGCCAAATGTGCAAAAACTATAGTCGAGTGAAATCCCTGTTAATATACCATCTATCCAATCTTCTGGAGTGTGGAATTTTGTAACGGCTGTACACAAACTATAGTTTTGCAATGCTCTAGCCATGTCGAAGGTGGCTACATTATCCATGTTAGCTGCAATTATAGGTACACCTTCCCACTTGATTTTTGATCTTGGAAAAGTATATTCAGTTTGCAGGTTAATTAATTTACGGGATTCAAATTTTGATTTTATTGGTATTATTTTTACGTCATTGAAGCCCAACTTTAAATCATCACTAATAAACTTTGATTTTATGCTCATGTTTCCAACACTGTAAGTTTCATTTTTGATTTGAGTACATATAAATTTTAAGCATTTGTTTCCAAATTAGCTTAGTTTTCATAAAATATTTACCC